>JADHED010001621.1_pt1 | contig 18202 bp, 17 predicted proteins | sample 8952041 | NCBI WGS metagenome assembly JADHED01 (sample SAMN16124423, study PRJNA663239) | bioreactor sludge metagenome | isolation source: sludge (control) | place: India:Bengaluru | collected 2018-09-08
AGGTTATGCCGCTATGCCTTTGCCTTCAATCCACAACTTTCTGCAATATCTCGAACTTGAGCATAGCGAACAAAATGAGGACCAAATCGTCGGATTTTTCACAATTATGGGTCGAATCATAAAAGGAATTCTAGCCAGATAGGAATTCTCGAATTTGTTAAGTTCGCGGCTGTTAAAAAATTTAATACAACTTACAGGGGGCTCTCATGGTCGGCTACTACGAATATCATACTGCATATCTTCCAGATGATTACTACTCTCAAAAATATTTGCATCTTTCCCACATTTCAAATTTTAACAAATCTAACGAAAAAAATGCATCAAATCTCTTTCCAAAAAAGATCAATTTCAAAAAGAAAAGTGTGCAATTTTCATTCGCGATTTTGATCTATTTCCTGGCTCTCAGTCTTCACGGATGCGGTTGATTTTTCGACTAAAAATTAGTCGAATTTAATCGTCAATTTCCCTCGTGAAACGAAGCGTTTTCGTTGCAATTTTTGAAAGGAAAAGGTAAAAAAATGAGTAAGAAAAATAATAAGAATTCACCGTCAAAAACGACGGAAATTCAACAATCGTTCTTTGACAATCAAATAGGTGGAGAATCTGAAAAGGAAACAAATGTCGTCGCGATTGAAAACAGAAATTTAAATCAAGTTTTCAATGATGATATTGACGAATCCTTCTCAGATGACGAACAAGAATTAGCTTATTCGTTTGAGGGATTTCCAGCCGCGAATGCGAAACTGGGAGTTTTTGAACGAATATTAAATCGAGTCGAAAGACTCGTAGTAGTTTTGTACCATAGAGTTTTTGATGAAGTTGAAGCGGCAATGTATTTGCGTCTTCCCGATCCCGAAACTCGGGGGCGAGAGACAATTAGAAATTACGCTTTAAGATCTAAAAAACTCTCTTATTACAAAATTGGTAGAAATGGCCTGACTTTTTTAAAAGCAGATCTCGATCTAGCTTTGGACCGATTCAAGGTTCACAGCTTTCGCGATCTCTAAAAAAGAGGAGGCCATGTGCACAAAATCGAAGTGCCATTAAATTACAGACCAAACATTACGTCATTCTTTCGTAACGACCGAAAACGGTGGCAGCTTGAATACGATCTGCCTTCGGTTAAAAAGATACGAATGACTTGGACTTTACCTGAAGATACTTCATCTAGAAGCATGAATCGAATTCTCGACGGGAAATCCTCTGATCTCAGTAGAGGGCTTTTAACCGACAAGGAATTTAATCGGCTACTAGAAGACCAAGGCGGTATTAGTATCGCCGAAGGGTTAAAGAAGTATTTAGATTTAACAGCTTTGGGCAAAGGGAGCCGGGCTCAAGGAACGGATAGGACACGGGTGCCCCGTGTATTTTCGTATTTTATGAGTTCTGAGGCTTTTTTAAATGCTAACGCGCTAATTGAAGGGAAATCCGAAAGCGAAAATGAATCTGGTGTCAAACCCATTGGCTACAATATGAAAGAGTTTGCAATTCAGAACGGTTGTAAACAGATCGGGTTTGAGTTTACTCGTCTCAGCGAAATTAAAGAGGAACATGTATTAAAATACAGAACCTACCTTTTAGCTGAGGTTGAGAAACGAAAGGGCTTTGAGAAGGAAATGAGGTCTAAGTGGTTCAACGCTAGCGCTGAGGAGCGAAAAGAATTGATTGCTGAAAAAGCGAAAACTGGCTTTTCTCCGATGACTGCGCGTGGGAACTTTGTGACTTTGAAGAAAGTATTTAATGCACTAAAGTGCAATAAAGAAGTCGATAGTGATCCGACGGTCGATGTTCCCAATATTAAATTGACGGAAAAAGACTCGGTAAGATCGACAACTCCGACTCACGATCAAATCAACAAAATTCTAAAATGCGATTACGAATCTGACGTAAGAACTGGATTTCTAACAAAGATTTTTTTCTTTTTTCTCAAAGAAACTGGTGCTCGGTTGGGCGAAGCGTTGCATCTCGAATGGACTGATATTGAAAACGGTATTTGGAAAATTCGACGCAAAGAAAATTGTCCGACACAGCACGGGATTGGGTGGTCGCCTAAGTGGGGTAAGGAACGAGACATCGTTTTAACACCGCTTGCACTTAGGATGTTAAGCTTGATCCCAAAGGCCGTTACGGTTGGGTACATCACTAACGATGAAACTCCTTACCCGGCGCAGTTTGTGTTTACGATTAAAGATCGAGGATTGAACAAACCGGAAGGACAAAGAAGACGAGTCGATAAAATTGGTAAGTCTTGGAGAGGTCTTTTAAAAGCTGCCGGTGTACCTTATGAGGGACCCGAAAAACTCATCCTGCACGATACTCGAAGATTCAAAAACATGGAAAATGAACATGTGAAAAATAAAACTCTTCAAGAGCGTTGCGAGGAACTGGGAAACAGTGCTCGAGTAAATCAATCGAATTATAAAGGTGTCGTTGACCCTAAGATTCAGGCGATACAAGCGCAGATCAGCCAGCTACAAGCGATGCTCTTTGAGTACAATGGCGGCGATGAAATTTCATACTTGGCTGATCAGCCAGAGGTCCTTTCAAAAAATCCTGAGCGAACTTCCGCTTAGAATTCAGTTTAAAAGTCAGAAAAAAATTTAAATGGTGGGTCACTGAAGAAGTTTGGTGATACCGCCTGGATTCGAACCAGGGACCTATTGCTTAGAAGGCAATTGCTCTATCCAACTGAGCTACGGTACCAACATTAAAAAAATCAACTAACTAAAAACTGTCAAATTCACTGTCACAAAAATCCAGTACCTAATTCCACTGTCATATCACCTATTTGGTGATAGAGCATCAGCTTAGAAGGCAGTTGCTCTATCCAGCTGAGCTACGCGACCATATTGGATTGATATCTAAGCTAATGATATGCCTCAGGTCTTTTTATTTGTCTATGGGTAAACCCATTCTTTCTAAGTTTTTCATTAAAATGCGTAAAAATGAAGCTTCGGCTTTCTGTTTGCTCCTCGTAATGCCGGCTGAACCGATTTAGGGCCCAGCTTTAAACTAATCACCCCGAGGGATTTATAAGTGCTTTTCTGCCACAGCTAGCTTTACTTCGGCCGCCGTTCTTGCCACAGCGGGAGTCTCGGCTCTGTACCTAAATAAAGAGCCTCGGCAACGCTGGCTCGTTGCCTTGCCGGTAATCTTTGGGGCCCAGCAGGCCCCCGAGGGTGTCGTTTGGTTGACTCTGGCGAACAGTTGGTCTCGGGAGTGGCATTTAGCCTCGGTCATTGCCTTTATCTCGGTTGCCTTCGTCATTTGGCCCGCCTGGATTCCGTCCGCGATTTTACAAACGGAGCCTGCAAAAATTCGCAGGCTTTGGCTGCGCGCTTTCCAATCCATGGGACTATTTTTTGCCATTGTCGCCATGTACGTAATTATCACAGGACGACCTCGCAGTGAAATCGTCGGTCAATGTTTAAACTAATCGTTCGAAAAAAACACGGCCTCGTTGTTTCCGCCGAATATGCACGCTGTTTTTTATATCGTCACATCGTTGGATTAAACAGACTGGCCTGCTTATCTTTTCGGGCTTGCTGATTGCCGTTTTTGCTTGGAAATATGCGGTAACTTCTGTGTGGTGTTTCTTTGCCGCCATTGCAAGTCTATTCATTTGTGCTCATATCTATCGGAAACAGAACTCGGGAATTACACTCGATACCGTGAAACAAAGACATCTCCGATTAGTTAATAAATTATAAAATCGCAATTAGATCTTATTAACTCAGCTCGCGGAAGTGCAAAATTTTGATGGATGAGTTCTCAACTTGAAACACTTGAGTCTAAAAACCGTATTTACTCCAAAATCCCGTTTTGAAACTGCAATTTTTTAATATGTTACCGATATATTATATGTGAAGTTTTTTTCATCACTACCATTTCTATCGTTACTACGCATAGTTACCGCAGGGGTCCTGCTATTGCTAACTACTGGTTGTTTTTTAAATAGCAAGATCACAGACTTTGAACAAAAATCTTTAACTGTAGAAAAGAAAATCATTTTAACAGCAAAAATTTCTGCTTTGAGTTTAATTGAGGGCAGCAGTTTCACACTCGATCTTAACTTAGACACAGAACACACCACCGACACCTTAGTTCAACTTTCTGTGACTGGGGCCACAAGCGGTCTCACCCGATTTTCCTCGGCGCCTGCGACGGCTTTGTTTCCCGCAGGCACAATGACAAAATCGATTACATTTACAACGATTGACGACTTAACTGTTCAAGGCAATGAAACGTTTTCGGTCAACATTTCATGTGCCTTAACGAATATGGAGCTGGAAACAAATTCAGTATCATTTACTGTTTTAGATAACGACGTAGCGCCTCTCCCCGCAGTGACTGTGGCGAAAACGTTTCCTACCAACGGCGCCAAATGGCTATCCTATATCAAAAGCAGCAGCGGAGTAACACGATTTTTCAACCAACCCGATGTAGCGTGCGCGGGCAATGAAACGGGATCTACCGAAGCCTGTATTCATGGCGGCGACAAACTTAAAGTTATAGCTACTGGCTACACGACATGTACGGGTCTTTCCATTACAGATTATTTAGGAGCATTCGATTGGCTTTGCTCGGTTACCGCCGGCGTCGCTACCTTCTATTCTACCGGCTTGAAATCGGGAAAAGGAATTTCTGATTTAATCGATTTCACTAGTAATGTTTGGACTAATAACTATGTGACCGTGAAACTCAATAACACTGCCGTCATGGCCAGTGTCAGTGCCAAATGGTGGAATACTACGACAGAAAATCCAATTGCACCCGCACCCGACTCAACCACCGCTACACAGACTCTGACGGGTTATCAAGCGGGAACCATCTTAACAATTCCAAATTCAATCACTTCATATGGATTCAATATCAATCAAGACAGCCTAGCGATCGTTGTAAACAATGGCAGCAAAGTCACCTATGGCGGCAACACCGCTAACTGCGATGAATTCACAGGTGAAACGACAACACCAAACTATAAAATATTAGTCTGCACAGGCAGCCAAAAATATCTATGGGTCGAGGGGGCGTTTACCGGCTCGGGCGCAAATGTCGACCACATAGTTGTTTATACTCTGACTTCGTTTTCCCGATTAAACAAAATTCGAATTGATGAAGGTGGTGAAGACGTAAGTATATTACTTTATGATTCAAACTATAATAATATATCAGATGTAGAAACAAAAGGTGGAGCCGGATTCGGAGTCATGTGGATGCATAATGCTAGTTACAACAGAGTTACAAAATTTAAATCTTCATTTATGCGTGCCCTGTCTTGGTATCCCGCTATAAATATCGAGTCTGATTGCAACTTCAATGTTTTACAGGATATCCACATAAATAATTGGGGCGGAGATGCCGTTCAAATGCATGGCAATAATAATATTCTAGGCCAAGTGTTAGTCACTAATGCAGGTTCGATTGAAATCTTAGGACAAAACCAAGTACTCACTTACCTCACTTCGTCCAACAACGCCGGGGCTGGACTCGATATTGGCAGTTCAAATAATGCCCTCGTGAATCAATTTTTTTCTAATGCGAGTGTAAACGAGATCTTTGTAGCCAGTTCAACCAACGTAACTTTTTCTCAAATCGCCGTTAGGCGTTCATATGATTATTCGATCGGTTTTGATTTTGATGGTTCAAATGGAACAAAATTTACCAACAACATTTTGATAGATGATAACTCGAATACCCCAAGACGCTGTCAAATAGCCAACGGCGGTGCCAACCCCGGAGTCATTGCAAACACCTGTGGAAATATGAATACTTCAGATGCAAATTGGGTGTACTACCCTTTCGCAGCACTAAGTCCAATTTTAGGCACTATCGCCACGGATAGTATAAATTCCCACGGGTCCACTAATTCAATCGCTTGGACATCCGTTTCAGATTGGCTGAATTTCGAAAATAATTTTCGTTCTTGGTCTTCTCAAACATTAGGGCAATGCAACTCTGGAAACTGCGTCTTGATGGATTTTCGCATTCGTACTGCAGACACGCTCATCAAAAACAAAAGTGGCGATGGATTGACAGCAAACGCCGCATTTACAGCAGGTACGGCATGCCCGACCGCGATACACGGGAATAAAGCGATTTCAGATTCTCAGCCAACTCCACATACGTTTCTAATCAATGCTTTTGAAATTTATGGCGATGGCGTTGGTAACGACAACACGTTATGCGAGTCAAATGAAGACTGTCTTTACTCTCCTAACTTTGGTGCCTATCAAGGCGAAGGCGATTACAAATCTAACGGCACATGTACTTTCCAAGATGGCACTGTGAGCGGTGTCACTATGTATGCCTACCCTATTAATGGCGGGTAATCGAACGTCAAATTTAGTTACTTTTTAAGTAAGTTAAATGTATTTTCCAACTCAAATCACCTCTGATACTAAACCCGAATGAGAAAAAATGAATTTGACTACAATCAGTTTAAATTAGAAGGTGAGCGTTTTTTAACGTCCCTAGTTAACGAAGTTACCGACCTATTAATTCCCATACACAATTTGGTTTGTGATCATCTATGTTTCCGTGTCGCTACTGAATCCGAATACAACTACTACAAATCGGCACTGCTTAGAAACGGAACCTTACTAACCGAAGCCTTGGTTAACGGACGGCCAATTTGTACTTTTAAATTAAATACTCCTTTTCTTACCCCTTCACACACAGTTTGGTTATTGGAACTTCCGTTTCCCAAGTCAGGCGCCCCCTATTCGACGGGCTTCGAACATGCCGAATGTATAATTAATGACTGTTTTGATGAATTTGCGACAAAGTATCCGCACCTATCATTTCATAGGTCGGGAAATCCTATCTTAAATCCCGAACTTTGTCTCAAGCTGAAAGATAAACAGATTAAATTTCATCATCATTCCTTGGATCGGATTATCGAGATTGAAGAAGCAAAAATTACGGATATCATTTTCGATTTCGACGGAACACTAATCGAGTCACGCGAAAATATTTATGAAATCAATCGCATCGTATTCGGCGCTATTTTGAATCGTGAAGTCACGTTGACAGAATCCATTAAAAATTTTCATCCCGAGTTTTCAAAATTGTTTACGGCTTTTGACATCACCTGCCCTACAAAAAAAAATCATGCGGTTCAAATATGGGGCAAGGTATCCGACCGATTTTCATTCAAGCTATTTGAAGGAGTTCATGACTTACTGTTAAAACTTCATGGATTTGGGTACAAAATTCATTTATGGACAGCGCGCGATGAACAGTCAGCTCGACGTATTTTGAAAGAACACAAAATTGAAGATCTTTTTACAACCTTAAGTTTTGCGACTGCTGTCGATTCAAAACCGCACGGCAACAGCCTCAAATTTGACTGGAAAGAAGCGTCGAAAAATCAGTTCGTCGTTATTGGCGATAGTCCATCTGACATCTATGGTTCAAAGAACACGGGCGCCCTAGCAGCCGCTGCACTATGGGACCCATATGCCCGCAAAAGCGCACTCATCAAGGCTGGCGCAGAGTTATTATTTCATCAATTATCTGAACTAGAAGCCTGGCTAATCCAGAAAAGAACTTTAACTTAATATTACAGCATTTTCACATTTTATAAAAAATGGAATGTCTGGATATTTTGTTATACTTTCAATGCTTTACCCGCTAAGGTTTTTCAAAATTTGGGGAACAAAAATGCATTCAGTATTTTCTTTTTTAGATTATAAAGAGTTTTTACGTTCTGTTATTTATGCAGACAATGCGCCACGGGGAATTCAGTCCGCGATCGCCAAAGCTGCACAATGCCAGGTGGCTTACTTAAATCAAACTATCAATGGAAAACCTCATTTATCACAAGACCATGGGTATCGTATTGCAGACTATTTAAAAATGTCGCCATCGCAGAAAGAATATTTTTTAGACTTAATCCGCCTGACCCAAGCCCAAGATGAAAACTATCGCAACTATTTAAAAGAACGCCTTAAAGAGACCCAAGAACAATCTTTAAGAATCGTTAATAACATCAATGGGGAACCAGTCGACGATGGTTTAGCGGCAATTAAATATTACTCTGATGTTTATAACTCTGTCGTTCACATGCTGGTATTTTCACCCGAATATCAAACCATCAAAAGCATTTCGGAACGTTTAAAATTAAAAGAATCCGAAACAAAAAAAGTGGTTTCGAATTTAATCGACATAAATATATTGAAAATGGATGGCGACAAAGTGGTCCCATTAAAAACGTCAATGCATTTGCCAGAAAATTCTTTTTTGAATCAAAGTCTACAATTACAGCGCCGGACACTGGCTTTAAACTCGATTAAAAAAGGTTTAGGAAACGAGCAGCTTCACTATTCTAGTATTTTCATGCTAGCACGAAGTGACTATGAAAAATTGAAAGCGCAAATTATTCAATTTATTTCTGAAGCACATAAAACGATCGAAGTATCACCTTCCGAGGATGTGTATTCTTTGTGTATTGATGCCTTCGCTGTTGAACACTAAAACACTAGTTCTTATCGCTTTTTTTATTTAACTCTGTTTTTTCGTAAACAGAGTTTAACAAATCGGCCTGTTCAGAAAAGAAATCATATTTCCTAAGTTTGATGGGGTATCTTGTTTTTTTTCCATTCATCCAGTCAGTTAGAAATTGTTTAATTACGTAGCTAGGACCGGAAATATGTTGAAGCAAGACGATACCACCAAAGAAAGAAAAAATTAAAATGAATAGACCGAAAAGCAAAGTAGAGTGATATACAACGTCGGAAATTTCATTAAAGATAGGTACGAAATATTTCTTTTGTTCTTCACTCATTAAATTTATTTCAGCGAAAACTCGCGAATACAACACACGCAATAGCGTGCCAAAGAAAATTAAGTTAATAGCACCTAATAAAACAAAGAATCCAGTAACCCCGTACTGTAGTTTGGGATCATTAATTACCTGTCGATTAAATATAGATTTAATTTGCTTCATACAATTCCCCTAATTCAATAACGAATTAGCCTTTACGCGGTAGACGCGTGCATCACCTTTGCTTGTAATATCATTTTTAAACTTAAGCTGTCCTCGCCAGAATACACCAACACCAATCGTTATATCAAAGCCTGTTGCCGGTCCAGCGCAAGGTCCAGGAACCGTTTGAGATCTTGGCTCTGATACTGTCCCGCCACAAAGAGGTTTAAACTGAATAATTGCCTGTAAAGGGCATATAGCTGTCAGAGTTGTTGGCGCCGGAGGTGGGCATATTCCCGCTGATCGCGTATAGAAAATTGGATTTGCGACTAAACCACCCGCAATCATAGACATTCCGGCCGGAGGAGACGGCCATGCCCCGCCGCTATACAGAATGGGCGGATTTGGCGAAAACAAAATCATATCGTAGGTTTCGGTCTCATCGCACGGTGTGGGGGTACCATACAAGCAACGACGAAAATTGACATTACTATCAAATCTCGAATTTCTAAGCGCGAATTCATCAGCAACTAACGTTTCAATACTGCCAAGTAAAGATAGCTTGGCTTCTGTATTCTGAGTATCAATCAAGTATTGAAACACATTCTGCTGATCCATAAAGATAAATGTCTGACCGATAAAAACCAAAGTACTTACAACAAATAGGAATATTAACGTACTTGTTCCAGAATTGTTCTTAAGACTTAGTTTGACCATGTTGTACTTGTCTTTGAGAATGGGTTCCAACGACCAAACGCACACATAAAGCTATAAGAATAGTATCCTGAGCCGCCAGCGTAAACATTGTTCGTAGCCTTCATGACCGTCTCAGCCGAAGAGTGTCCGACCGTTTTAACTCCGAAAAGGCGAATTTGCGACAGAGCCGAAGAACCGCTACACAATTGCGGTGTGTAGTCAGTCCAAGGTTTTGGAGGGGTTGCACCAGTGGCGGCTGTTACAGGATTCACAAACTGCCAAACCGCCTGGGCCGGCGATCCCCCATTATGATAAATCGCAAACAGATAGGGAGCATTCTTTGGATCAAAATCTAAATTAGGATTGTCTGGGAAAATGTAGGTTTGGTAACGTGCTTTACTATATGATACTGACGAATTTCCTATGACATTATGAGCATTCGCTGCATACGGAGATTTGATTTCGGAATTGTAACGATACAGGCGATAAATATCTTGGATATTAATATCAACGGTACCATATCCTGTAATATTCATAGTATCTGTATTTGAATATCCGGAAGCGCCAATAGATCCATTCCAAGAATCATAGCATCGAAATTGTTTCGTGCTTCCCGCAGCCCATTGTCCGGCATCATTATATGTATCTTGAACGGCATTTCCATACGCATCGGTTGTGAACCCCCACGGCGAATTAAGCATCGGTTGATTCGTTGATACCGTGTACGGAGCAAAATCAGGAATCGACGTTAAACTTGCCTGACACGTACGATGATTCAACTTACCACTGACAAGTTTCGCGCGGAACGAAGGGCCAAATGAATCCGTATCAATCATAACGTTGGGTGAAATTCGATTCAAAATTAAATCACCCGAATATCCCGCAGGGATACTGCATGTCCTATCTATAGGATTTGCACTTGAGCCCGCCTCAAATGTAATCGAACACACAAGGGATCCATCTGTTGATTTATAGACACCGACGGTAACGTCTTGGTCCGGCTGAAAATCTGAACGCACGTACACTACCGGCGAAATAGTTTTAAGGGCACGAATTGGATTATTAGGTAAGTCTAACCACAGAGACTCCGTAAGATAAAACTGAATACCTGGAATTTTAACTACGGGAACATAAGTACTATTTGTATACGTCGTATTAACTGTAACTCCCGTGCAGGCCGTAGACGCCGTTGCATAGGTATACCTTGCAATAATGTCGGGAGAGGATGTGTTTGAAGGAGATTCTTTAATACCGGTCGCAGTCACACTGCCTGAACAAATACGACGGTTGTCCGAAGTATCAATTTTGCAGGTAGGTGTCGAGACAGCACTTCCACTTAATAACGGTGCTGATACTTCAGGGACAGTCGGATACGTCCAAGTTAATTCTGGATTTTCAGAGCAGCAACTTCCCGTTTCAATATTTGCGAAAATTGTTCCTAACGTGTTAATACGAATTTTTGAAGGATAGGCAGATAGAGTCACTGCCGAAACCGGCTTTTCACTTAAAGTAACGCTATAGCTACCCATTGTTTCCGGCATCACGACCGAGTTCACGGTACGGCTAGTAAACTTATTTTTTACCGTATAGGCATAGCCGAACGCCTGACTCGCGCCTGCAATATTTTGACTTAAATCAAATGGAATTTGAATAAATCCGTTGGTTCCCGTAACTTGCGAAAAACCAACATCAACACCGTTCAGTTTAAGTGTCTGCGCACCAACGAATTCATCGTCTGCCACGGCCAACTGGTAATTCACTATTTTTTGTCCGCCAATACAATTTCGAACCTGAGTAAATGAGGGCTGTGTTGCAGGCATAATGAACTGTGGGCGTGGAATAATTCGAACCGTGATGTAGTTCATGGATTCCGATGTTGCACCAGCGCTATCCAGTGCCACAACTCGGAATTGATAGAAACCGGATCTAAACGTTGGAGCCACTAAAGCCCCCAAAGCATTTATGGTCCAGCGAAATTTAGCTTGGTTAGCAGCTGTGTCTGTTGAGCTCGCACCAATTCCAAAATTTTTCGACGTGTTGTAACTTGCCGTTGCGGCTGTTTGAGTTCCGAAATTAATAATTTGATTTGGTTTTGCGCCGGTAAGCTGAACCATCCAAACAGTGTTTGGATCCAAAGGATCACGTACGTCGGTCCACGTTTGGTCTTTCATATCCGCAGGGACCACATCATCCAAATAGGTCACGGCATCACCGCCCGTAATAGATCTAACCTGCAACTTCATAGAAACTAACCCAATTGGATTACCTAAAATCGCCTCAAAACGCAGACCCGTCGGCAGAGAGGCCTGATCTGGCAATCCATAGTATTTCTGGACACTATAAATTCCGTTCGCATTCAAAGGAATTGGAACGTCAGACTGGCTTAGCAATCTAGACAAGTGAATTCCCTTCGAAAGGGCTAAATATAGCTCACCTTCAAGGGGCGCCATAAACGTCTCACCCGAATAGTCAGGCCTAATTTCAACTTTATAGCGGATCGTTAACGACACCGCTTTACTACACGTTGTACCTAATCCATTACAATATGGCTCGGCCCACACAGACGTCATCAACGGACACTCACCAGGATTAGCGGCCTGCGCAGACGTACAGCGAACACCTTTAGTTGTATAATAAATGTCCTCCCCAGCAACTGCTTGAGCAGGATCAGTACTACTTCCATTTGCTAAATAAAATTTAAAACCGCGCGCATCGTCCATAGTTGTTTTGTCGCACGTTGAGGTCGTCGCAAGGCCCGGAATACAATTCGCTAGCATCGCTGAGTATGGGAAGCTATTTACAGTTCCCACATTGGGTGTCATCCCGGTAGCACCGAGTGTCTTAGTTAACGTCGCAGACGTTTCTAAAGAAACTAAGTTTAATGCATTTAACCTGATCTTTGCGATGACCTCGTTTTTTGTCACGTTAAAGGCAACGTTAGTTGAGTTTTTGTTCATCAACTGCATCATTGCGAGCATCGATATCATAATGATACCCGCAATACCTACACTGACGACGATTTCAATTAAAGAGATACCTCTTTGATTACGAATGGGCTTAATAAAATGGACGTGGTTCATACGTGATGCTCAATCGGCACATTCGTTTATTTTCTCGACGGAAAATCGACTATTTTTTGTCAAAACACCAAAAACAAGCCCCAGTCTAAAGACATTGTATCGAGCTGAAACATGTGAACTATATTATGATTTACAACGAGACGACCCACTACCCGCATTTGGTAGTGGATCTAGAGATCGAGTGGCTGCTAGAGCGAAGGACACACCCGGGAAAGACTAAACTTGACCTAAGCCACCATCTGCTAAAATATCAGCGCCATGTAGGTAGCTAGAATCAGAACTCGCCAGAAAAAGGGCGACCGTCGCCATTTCTTCTGGTTTACCAAGACGGCGTGCAGGGATAGTGGTTGCAATTTGATTTGTGAACGCATCTTTTTGCTCCGCAGACATCCCCATCTTACCCATAATTGGTGTTTCGATAGGACCTGGTGAGAGGACATTAAATCGAGCTTTGCTTGAAGGAATTTCTGCAGTCCAAGTTCGAGCAAAACTACGAACGGCTGCCTTTGTTGCTGAATACACGGATGATCCAGGCAATCCTTTACCACTCACAACGGAAGCATTCAGAATAACCGAACTGCCATCATTTAATAATGGTAACGCTTTGGCGACCGTGAAATATAGCCCCTTAACATTTGTGTTGAATTGATCATCAAAATAACCGCCGTCAACATCTGATGTCGGTCTAAAACCGGCAATACCGGCATTAGCAAAAAGAACATCTAACTTTCCATGCTTCGCTTTGATGTGTGTATATAAACGATCCAATTCGCTTAACTGGCTGACATCCGTTTGAACTATGTCAAACAGAGAACCTAATTCTTTCTGAGCTTTTTCAAAGCTCTCTTTAGAGCGCGCTGTAATAACTACGGTTGCACCCTGTTCTTTAAACAGTTTGGCTGTCGCTAAACCGATACCTGAATTGCCACCTGTTATTAAAGCCACTTTGTTTAATAATTTTCCCATTTTGATTCTCCTTTATTTTGAACCGTTCAGTTCAAAATAACAAACTTAAAAATTATTGCAATAAAAATATTGAACCGATCGGTTTGATATGATATTATGTTCAATATGGGACGGAAAAAGAACTTCGAACGCGAAGACGTATTGGATAAGGCCTTGAGTCTATTCTGGAAAAAAGGATTTGCAGATACCTCTGTTCAAGATCTAGAAAAAACTACGGGCGTAAATAAGTCTGGTTTGTATTCTGAATTCAAAGATAAAGAAGATTTATATGCCTGCGCCCTGAAACAGTATTTAGGCAAAGTCTCTGTAAAAGATATTTTAGACTCGGAGCCACCTGGCTGGAACAACATCGAACGCTTTTTGATGCTACCGTTAACCTGCAATGGTACCAAAGGTTGTTTTGCGACGAATTCGTATCGTGAATTTAAAATTATTCCAACCGCTGCTAAAAACGCGCTAATCAGTCACGCCGACGGTCTTCGACAACTACTAGTCAAGAACTTAAAAGGACACACAAAAAGTAATCCTGAAATCGTTGCCAATATGATTATGTCGTTTCATAACGGCATCGCCCTTGAATTAAATCTGCATACGGCTGCGGATCTAAAAGAACGCATTGAACTGTTTTTGAAAACAATTAAATTAGCTTAGAAGGTATACGAAAAGTACCAGCCCGATTTTCCGTGGCTATTACGAACGATGTAATCATCTAAAATGATACCCCAGCTACGAATTGTAATGAAAATGCCTGTCGTTAACTGATCCCAAGAATAACCCGTCGAAATATTGATAGTCGCGGCTCCGGTTACGACTGAGTCATCTTGCATCGGTTTATCTGAATAATTTTTCTGGGAATAACTAAATTCATAGTTGACCCCCAGCACACCGCCAACAAACCAGTTTTTGTAAAAGCGAGTTGAGCTATAGGCAACCCCGGGGCTCAAGCTATAGATCGAAGCGTACGACAGTGTCGATTTGCGATTAAAGAGCTCATATTTTTGAATAGATCCGATATTTGACAAATGATATCGTGCGATATTCGCACTCACTATCCAAGCAGACGAGCTTTCTGCCCGTCTATACATTATTGGTGAAAATAAAAATGAATCATGCTCGGGATTGCTGATCCAGCTTAGTGACATCTCTATTTTTTCATAACTTAAATCAGGAAATAGATAGATTGGGTTTCTATCAACCGTACTATCTTCCACCAAATATCCTTTTGTAAAATCATAGCTCGCATCGGCCCGAATATTAGGGGTCAGAACTAAGCTTGTGCTAGCATAGACTAATTTGGAATCGACCCGACTCTCTGTCGATTGCTTGGGATCTCGAAAGGGAATACTGAGAGTCGTATTACTACCATCGACATCTAAACCTATTAAATAATTGTTTCTATTAGTCGTCGTCATAGAGCCCGTTTCATTGATCTCTAAACCGGATACCCTTGAACCGATTCCTATTGCAGGTGTGTACACGTGCTTAGGCTTTTCAACTAACATGGGACCAATTGCTGTCTGATCGACAATATCTGCAAATCCCAATGAAAACGACTTCATTGGCAAAAGAAGACCCATAAATATCAATGCGATGAGAGCACCAGACATTGTTTAAAACTCCATAGTTTTCGAATATAGATTAAATAAGCAGAAAAGGTGCCAAGATAACAACTAGTGCTAGCAAGATTTCTACCCTGGAAGGGCTGTTCAACTAGGAGACACGCACGAAGATATTACAATGGAGACCCGTTTTGACCGGCTACTTTTTTATTCTGTTTGCTTCATATCTTGAATGAATTGATCGGCCGAATTGATGGATTTATTCATTTCCGCAATTAACACTTCGACTTCTTTTTGAATTTTAGTGCCTTCGCCTTTTAACGACCCTATCGCTTTCGCATTTAAATTGTGTTTAAGAAATAGGACCTGGTCACGCAATTGATGAAGAACAGGATCTAGTTTTGCTTCAGAGGCTTTTAAGGCCGCATGCATGTGACTGTATTTCGTTTGAGTTGCTCGTAATGCGGAACGACTGCGGTCCTTCAAAGGCGCAGTCTCCATAGACCCGATTTCATTTTCCCATTCTTTAAAAAGATCGCCAGCCACCGTTTCCACTTTTCGAATACTTTTTTTAACATCATCAGATTGACGAGCCGCTCGTTCATAAGAGCTATTCAGACTATCATATTTTTTTTCAAGCTGACCGCCCTGAAATCCGTAAACATCTTTTAATTTTTGAAGGGCATCGCGAAAATCTTCTCCCGCTTCTTTTTGCTCGTCTCTAGCATCATCCACTCGCGTTTTCAAAAGCTCGCGCTTTTGAATTCCCACCATTTCATATGCCGAATACTGAACGTTTCGAGCAGCACGCTTAATAGGATTTTCACACGAAATCAAAAAAACTAAAGATGACAAAATAGATAAAGCATAAAGTTGATGTCTCATAACGACTATGATCACCACAACCCAAACGTGCGATCAAGCACGAGCAGATTTTTCAATTTCTATGGGGCAAAAGGCCACACTGAGGGAAATAGCAGGCGCTTCTGCTATTTCAGTGCGTTTAAGATCGGGCTGTTGTCGACGACGCCTATGCCTGGGACTTCGCGGTTTAGAATTTTTTGTTGTTGGCTTGTATTGAGTTTGTTTCCATTTAGGTACACTTCACTTACCAACTGTTTTCCATTTTCAGTAATCGTGTGAGCTACGATCGATACGCGAAAGCCTGGATATTTCAGTTCAGCTTTGGCGATAAATTGATTGCGTTGTTTAGTTTCCGACGTTCCTTTTGTCACTAATTCCATCGATGTTGAATAATCAATTTGTTTGTCTAATGTGATATAGCTACCTGTCATGTTCCCGGTTACATACGCTTTATTGGCGCTTGTATCAACGATCGATGCTAAACCAGAAATATTGGTATCGACGATCATTCCGCGAGCATTCAACAGTTTTTGGTATTCAGGCTTTTTAATTAGGTATTCTACTTTTGCATTTCCGCCAGCTGATGCGCCCGCTTTTTTAACCACGTTTTGACCTTCTTCATACGTTTCAACAACGATTTTACCACTCATGTCCGCTTTAGATGTCATGGGACATGATCCCGTCTTTTCCGTAATGTTCTGTTTAGCTTCTACCGTAAAAACATCACCTGTTTTAGGTTTGTAGTTTTCACTTTCTTTCGGAAACGTTGAATTCACCGCTGCTTTAGGCACGTTACAATTGGCCTGAATTTCTTTTAACATTTTATAAGAATTCGGATCTTCTTTTTGCAAAGCCGCTTCTTTTTTATTGATCTCATCGGCCGACATTTCACTGCTTGGCGCAATCAACTCACCAGGCGGAATCATCATTCTATTTTGATTTGAAAATGTAGCTTTGATTTCATTAATTTGCGCATCAGATGGCATTTCACCTTGAACAGGAGCCGTAAAGTTTAACTTTTCAGGGACACGGTCTTCAAACGTACCCGGTTTATCATCGCTCTTGTCTTGGCAAGCGATTAAACTCAAAACACTGATCGATGCAATAATAAGCTTCTTCATACACAACCTCAAATTCGTATACTTTTTTGACAGTTTACCGACGCGATTCATTTTTCAAGACTGCTTATTGCCAGTCCCATACCGCGTTTAAAACCATGTAAATGAATTTGATTGTAAAAATATGTTTACAAAAGCTACATCAAGCAAATTAAGGTAAATGCGCGAGTCACGCGCATTCGATTTTATAATTTTAGATATCTTTGCAACTTAAATTAAATAACTTAAAGAGGCCGTCTTGATAGGCACCCGTTTTACGAACGTTTTCGATCATTAAATAAATATCGGAGCCGTACTCACTCTCACAGCGAATAATTGATCCATAGCCATTGGGCTTAGCGACACATAACGTGTACGTCACCGGCAAATATTCTTTGTTAGACATTTTAGCGGTTTCGAACAATTGAACATTGGCAAACTGATTACGGCCAAGCTCATTCGGCTTATAATAACGAATTGTATGTTTGGATACCCCGTCCACACTTTTCTCTGCGCTTGTGCATTCGACGGCGGCCATCGTGGATTGAACAACAAGTAAAATACCGAAAATATAAGAATATACAGACATAGGGACCTCAGTTGGTGATTAATTTCGTGGGGTCATTCTATAGATTTTACGAACCTAAACCAATGTCATTTGTTTGTACGGGGAAGTTTTTCAACTCAGACTTTAAAAACCGTCGGCCTGCTTATTTTTGAGGGCAATATAGAAAACATCACCCCCAATGAAAACTCTAAAAAACTACTCGCACTTATAGCCAGCAGCCACTAACTTGTCTTGAATGCGAGTTAAAACTTCTTCGCATTTTGCTTGGCCAACGATTTGACTAGCTACCGAAGACGGCTGTCCCGCTTTAGTATATTCGAGCTCGCAACCTTGCTCTTTGCTTTTGATTGATAATTTACGAACATCTTGTCCCGATGTGCATGTTACGTCGCCAGCTGCTGTTGTTGTCGTAGCCGCTTTTGTCGTTTTAGCTTTTTTAGCAT
>JADHED010001622.1_pt1 | contig 18194 bp, 16 predicted proteins | sample 8952041 | NCBI WGS metagenome assembly JADHED01 (sample SAMN16124423, study PRJNA663239) | bioreactor sludge metagenome | isolation source: sludge (control) | place: India:Bengaluru | collected 2018-09-08
GCTCGCGCGCGAGGACGGGAGGGGACGCATCCGCCTGGGCCAACGGGGACCTCCGTCGCATCGAGGGCGTTGGAGCAGGGCGCTCCGGACGGGCTGAACCAGTTTAGTCCCGGAACCCGCTCAGGGGGCGAGGGCGAGCGTCAGGAAGGTCGCGAAGATCACGAGGTGGACCGCCCCCTGCAGGAGGTGCGTCCGGCCGTGCGCGAACGTCACCGAACTCACGAGGAACGTGAGCGCCAGCAGGACGAGGTCCTTCGGCCCGAGCCCCAGCTCGAGCGGCAGCCCGAACCAGGTCGCGGCCAGCGCGACCGCGGGGATGGTCAGGCCGATGCTCGCGAGCGCCGAGCCGAGCGCCAGGTTGAGGCTGGTCTGGAGTCGGTCGGCGCGCGCGGCGCGGACGGCGGCGAGCGCCTCGGGCGCCAGCACCAGCAGCGCGATCGCGATGCCGATCACGGTCTTCGGCGCGCCGGCGGCCTCCACGGCGCGCTCGATCGCGGGGGAGAGCATCTTGGCGAGCCCGATCACGGCGACCAGCGACGCGACCAGCAGGCCGAGGCTCGCCCAGGCCGCGGCGCGCGTCGGGGGCGTGGCGTGCGCGTGCTCGTCCTCGGGGTGCGCGGCGGGCAGGAAGTAGTCGCGGTGGCGGACGGTCTGCACGAAGACGAAGACGAGCCAGAGCGCGAGCGCGCAGAGCGACGCGATCGCGAGCTGGAACGGCGTGTACGTACGGCCGGGCGAGCTGGTCGTGAAGGTCGGGAGCACGAGCGTGAGGGTCGCCATCGCCATCAGCGTCGCGAGCGCCGCGTTCGCCCCCTCCACCCGGAACGCCTGCTCGCGGTGCTTGAGCGCGCCGATCAGCAGGCAGATCCCGACGACGCCGGCCGCGATGATCATCACGGCCGCGAAGAGGGTGTCGCGCGGGATCGTCGCCGCGTCGGGGCCGCCCGCGAGCATCATCGAGAGGATCAGCGCGGCCTCGATGACGGTCACCGCGAGCGCGAGGATCAGCGTGCCGAACGGCTCGCCGACGCGGTGCGCGATCACCTCGGCGTGGTGCACGGCGGCGAGGACGGCGGGGACCAGCGCCGCCGCGCAGAGGGCCGCGACGACGGCGCCGCCGTCGAGCAGCAACGCCGCCGCGAGCACCAGCAGCGCGGCGAGCGGGACGGCGACGGGCCACCAGCGGGTCATCCGGGCCTCCTGCGGATCGGGTCCCGCGATGATAGCCGCCCGCGACGAAGCCGCGCGCGACGAAGGCGCCCGCGACGAAGGCGCCCGCGACGAGGACGCGCGTCCTGCGGACCCGGGACGGACCCGACTCAGGGGCAGACCGCCCCGGGCCGCGCCGCGCCGTCGCTGCCCGCGCCCCAGCCCGCGGCCCCGCCGCACTGCGCGTCCACGCCGCGGACGAGGTACCAGAACCCGTCCGCCGGCCCGGGCGCCGCGGCGTCCTCGACGCTCGTCCCCGCCACGCCGGGCGCGAAGCACGACCCCGCGGCGGAGCCGGACGCCCGCAGCGCCGAGAGGGTCCCGCGGGCGACGTCGTACGCGTCGGCGCTGGGCAGGCCGGACCAGCGGACGACCGCCGGCGCCGCCGCGCCCCCCGCGGCCCGGTCCACCGCGACCACGGCCGGGGGCGGCGTGCCCTCGGCCGCGCTCCGCGGCGCGCAGTCCGCCGCGTTCGCCCGGCCGTCCCCGTCCACGTCGGGGTCGCAGGCGTCGCCGGAGCCGTCGGCGTCGAGGTCGGCCTGGTCGGCGTTCGGGTCGTCGCGGCAGTTGTCCCGCACGGCGTCCTGCTGATCGGGGACGCCGTCGAGGTCCGCGTCGCGCGGCGAGACCCGGGTCGCGTTGACGCAGGCCTCGTCGATGCCCGCCGGAAGGTCGGCGGCGATCGCGACCGCCATGAAGCGCGGCAGCAGCTCGAACTCGAGCGACGCGCTCCAGTAGTCCCACGTGTGCCCCGCGCCGGGCACGCGCTTGAAGCAGTGCGCGGTCCCGCGCGCCTCGAGCCCGCACGAGACGTCGTCGGACCACGTCACGGTCGCGGTCGTGTCCGCGTCGCCGTGGCCGACGAAGATCGCGCCGCGGAACGTCTCGTCCGCCGTCGCGTCGGCGAGGTCGCGGCCGTTGACGGTCTTCATGTGCGCGAGGTCGGTCGAGCCGGCGGGGCCGATCGCGGTCTGCAGCATCTGCCCGAAGCAGTCCGTGCCGAAGTTCGGGATCGTGGTCCAGTGCGAGGCGTCGCAGACGGGGTAGTGCGGGTCGGAGGTCATGCGGACGCTGTACTGCCAGGCCGACAGGGGCGCGACGAAGGCGTAGCGCGCCGGGTGGCCGAGCCCGACGCTCGCGGCGCCGAAGCCGCCCATCGAGAGGCCGCCGACGCCGCGCGCCCGCCGCTCCGTGCGCGCCCGGTACTGCGCCTCGACGTGGTTCGGCAGGTCGAGGCTGACGTAGTCGCCGTACCGGTACTGGCCGTTGTAGCTGTTGGACCAGAGCCGGTTCCACGGGATGAACCCGAGGCAGGCCCCGGTGCTGTTGCCGTCGGGCATGACGACGATGAGCGGCTCGATCGTCCCCGCGTCCACGAGCCGGTTGACGATCGTGGAGACGTGCCCGCTGCCCTCCCAGTCGGCCCAGGTGCCGAACCCGCCGTGCAGCAGGTACAGCACCGGGTAGCGCTGCGTGCTCGTGAGGCCGTAGCCGGGCGGGGTGTAGACGTTGTAGTCCTCGGCGTAGCCCAGCGACGGGGGCGTGAACGTGCGGTGCGTGACCTGGCCGGCCGCGCCCTGCGGCAGCGTGCGGAACGCGACGGCGTAGGGCTCGACGGGGGCGCCGTCCGAGGCCCGCCGCGCGCGCGGCGCGCCGGGGTCCGCGCCGTCGAAGACGACGAGCCGGTACGCGGTGTCGCGCGCGAGCGGGTCGGCCGGCGTCACCCGCAGCAGCGGCGGGTAGTCGCGCAGCTGCCAGGACGCGCTGCCGGCGACCGGCGTGCCGCCGGCCGTCTCGAGCCGGACGCGCACGCCGGCCCAGGGGGCGTTGACCTCGACCGCGACGTCCGGCGCCGCGGCGTCGATCGCGGCGCTGTCCACCCGCGTGAAGGTCCCGTCGCCGTCGGCGTCGAGATCGAGCGGGGACGCGAAGCGGACCGCGATCGGCACCCTGAAGGTGACCCGGTCGCCGTCCGCGGGGGTCGACTCCGCTACCACCTGGGCGGCGTGGGCCGGGGGCGACGAGAGCGGCACGAGGATCGAGAGGAGCAGGGGCCAGGCGGCAGGCACGCTCGGGCGCACGGGGAGTCCTCCGCCGGAGAGCGTACGGCGACCCCGTCCCGCGGGCCGGTCTAGAATCGGGTCATGGTGCAGGTCACGTTCCGCGTCGTCCGCGCCGGGCGCCGGTACCCGCTGACGATCAGCCGCGGGACGCAGGCGCACGTCGAGAACCTGTTCGTGACCGTCGGCGACGGCACGCACGCCGGCCTCGGCGAGTTCGCGCCCTCGATCGGCGACGGCCCGTCCGCGGCGGACGCGCGGGACGCGATCGAGCGCTTCCTCGCGTCGGGTCCCGCCGCGGCCCGGGCGCTCGCGGCGGGCCCGCACGCCGCGTGGGCCGCGATGCGCGCCGGGGGCCTGGACCCGGGGCCGATGGCCGCGCTGGACGTCGCGCTCTGGGACCTGCTCGCGAAGCGGGCCGGCCTGCCGCTGCACCGGCTGCTCGGGCTCCCGAAGGGCACCGTGCCGACGAGCCTGACGATCGGCCTGAACCCGCCGGAGGTCACGCGCGAGCGGGTGCCGGAGATCCTCGCGCGCACCGGCGCGAAGTTCCTGAAGATCAAGCTCGGCTCGCCGGCCGGGCGGGACCACGACGAGGCGCACTTCGCGGCGGCGGCCGAGGCGGCGCGCCCGTTCGGGGTGCGGCTGCGCGTCGACGCGAACGGCGGCTGGACGGTGGACCAGGCGCTCGCGATGGACCGCTGGCTCGCGGCGCGCGGCGTGGACTTCATCGAGCAGCCGCTGCCGCGCGGGAGCGAGGCCGACCTCCCGCGCGTGTTCGCCGCGCGCACGCTGCCGATCTACGCGGACGAGAGCTGCCGGGTGTCGTCGGACGTGCCCGCGCTCGCGCCGGCGGTCGACGGCGTCAACCTGAAGCTGATGAAGTGCGGCGGCGTCACGGAGGCGCTGAGGATCGTCGCCACCGCCCGCGCGCTGGGGCTGCGCACGATGATCGGGTGCATGGCCGAGACCAGCGTCGCGATCTCGGCCGGCGCGGCGCTCGGCGCGCTGTTCGACGAGATCGACCTCGACTCGCACCTCAACCTCGCGCCCGATCCCGCCGAGGGCGCGACGCTGGTCGACGGCGTCGTCACCCCGACGGACGCCCCCGGCCACGGCGCGCGGCTGACGGCGGACGTCCCGGACGGCGGGGCCGACGCGGGGGCGGAACGCGCATGACGGCGCCGCAGGGGCCCGCGTGATCGCGCCGCAGGACGCGCGTGATCGCGCCGCAGGGCGCGTGATCGCGCCGCAGGGGCCCGCGTGATCACGCCGCCGGGACGCGCGTGATCGCGCCGCGGCACGTGCTCGCCGTCTACATGGAGGGCGAGACGTCCGGGATGTTCGGCAAGATGGGCGCGGGCGTGCTGCGCTACGCGCCGAACCGCGTCGCCTGCGTCATCGACACGCGGACCGCCGGCCGCGACGCGGCCGAGGTGACGGGCGCGCCGCGGCACTGCCCGGTCGTGGCCACGGTCGCCGAGGCGCGGGCGCTCGGCGCCGACGTGTTCGTGCTCGGCATCGCGCCCTCCGGCGGGCGGATCCCGCCCGGCTGGTTCGCCGTCATCGACGAGGCGGTCGCGGCCGGGCTGTCGATCGTGAACGGGCTGCACGACCGGCTCGCGCCGCGCTACCCGGCGCTGGCCCCGGGCCAGTGGGTCTGGGACATCCGCGTCGAGCCGCGGGACCTGCGGATCGCGACCGGCGCGGCGCGGCACCTCGACGCGCGGCGGGTGCTGCTCGCCGGCACCGACATGGCGATCGGCAAGATGACCGCGGGCCTCGAACTGCACGCGGCGGCGCGGGCGCGGGGGCTGCGGTCGGCGTTCGTGGCGACCGGGCAGATCGGCATCACGATCTCCGGGCGCGGCGTGCCGCTCGACGCCGTCCGGCTCGACTTCGCGTGCGGCGCGGTCGAGAAGGAAGTCGTCGAGGCGGCGCAGGCGCCGCACGGCGCCGAGGTCGTCTGGGTCGAGGGCCAGGGCTCGCTGATCCACCCCGCCAGCACGGCGAACCTGCCGCTGCTGCGCGGCGCGATGCCGACCCACCTCGTGCTGTGCCACCGCGCCGGGCAGACCCACCTGCGGCGGCTCGACATCCCGATCCCGCCGCTCGCGGAGGTGATCCGGCTGTTCGAGGACGTCGCCGCCGCGGCCGGCGCCTTCCCGCGCCCCGTCACGCCGTGCGTCGCGCTGAACACCGCGCACCTCGCGTCCGACGACGACGCGCGCCGCGCCGCCGACGCGCTCGAACGCGAGCTCGGGATCCCCTGCGACGACCCCGTCCGCCACGGCGCCGCCCGCCTGCTCGACGCCGTCCTCGCCTGATCCGCGGGGGCGGTCCGCTGTGGGGGTGGGGCTGCGCCCCACCCGGGCGGGGCACAGCCCCGCCCCCACACCGTCAGGGCGCAGCCCCGCCCCCACACCGTCGGTCCCACCGGAGGGGAGGGTCAGGCCTCGCGGCGCAGGGCCTCGATCGGGTCGAGACGCGCGGCCTGGGTGGCGGGGTAGATGCCGAAGCCGAGGCCGACGCCGGCGCAGACGCCGACCGCCAGCACGATCGCGAGGCCCGACCAGGCGACCGGCCAGCCGGAGTAGAGCGAGATCACGGCGGCGAGGCCGGTCCCGAGCGCGACGCCGGCGGCGCCGCCGCAGAGCGTGATCGTCAGCGCCTCGAGCAGGAACTGGCGCCGGATGTCGCCGCGCCGGGCGCCGAGCGCGCGGCGGATGCCGATCTCGCGCGTCCTTTCGAGCACGTTGGCGAGCATGATGTTCATGATCCCGATCCCGCCGACGAGCAGCGAGATGCCGGCGATGCAGGACATCACGATGGTGAAGATGCGCTGCGTCTTGCGGTGCTGCTCGAGCAGCGCCTCGGGCACGAGCAGCGTGACGTCCGCCACGCCGCGGTGGCGGGTCTCGATCAGCCGCGAGAGCGTGCGCGCCGCGAGCGCGGTCTGGGTGCCCTCGGCGACCATCACGTGGAACTCGTCGATCTCGTCCTCGAGCGGCTTGAAGCGGAACTTCTTCAGCGCCGTGCGCACCGGCACGAAGAGGGCGTTCGCGGCGCCGCCCAGCTTGACCCCTTCGAACTCCGTCCGCCCGAGGTCCGACTCCGCGACCACGCCGACGACCGTGAACCAGAGGTGGTTGATCTTGACCCGCTCGCCGACCGGCGGCTGGCCGCCGAACAGGTCGCGCGCGGCGCGCGCGCCGAGCACGCACACCTGCGCGAAGACCTGGTCGTCGTAGGGGAGGAGCGGGCGCCCCGCGGCGAGCGGCAGCCGGGTCATCGTGAAGTGGCTCGGCGAGACGCCGAGGACGTCGGACTCGGCGCTGCCGCGCGCGCTGAAGAGCGCCCACGTGGCGACCTTCTTCACGGCGGTGTGGTCGACGAGGAAGGGGAGCGTCTCGCGCGCGGCCTCGACGTCGCGCAGCGTGAGCCCCAGCGAGTCCTCGCGGATCTCCTTCAGCTTCGCGTCGTCGTACGTGACCGCGCGCACGATGATGTTGCGCAGCCCCATCGTGTCGATCACGCGCAGGGCCTCGCGCTCCGCGCCCGCGCCGACGCTCAGCATCGAGATCACGGCGGCGACGCCGAAGATCATCCCGAGCAGCGTGAGCGCGGTGCGCAGCTTGTGGTGGCGCAGCTCGTCCAGCGCCTGGCCGACGCCGGCGCGCCAGTCCACGCCGCGCGCGCCCCGCCGGCCCGGCGCGGGACCCGCCGGCCGCCGCGGACGGAGGTCCGGCGACGTTCCGCGTTCCGTGCCCGCGCTCACGAGCCGGCCTCCGGGTCGGCGAGCGCGATGACGTCGCCGGCGGCCAGCCCCTTCGTCACGACGGTCCGCGTGAGGCTCCGCTCGCCGAGGGTGACGCTCCGTCGCGTCCATCCGCGGGCCCCGGCCGAGGCCCCGGCCGCGGCACCGGCGCCGGTCCCACCGCCCGTCCCGCGGACGAAGACCCAGGTCTCGTCCCCCTTGTGGAAGACGGCCTGGTTCGGGACCGCGATCGCGTCCGCGCGGCGCGCGACGAAGACCGCGGCCTGCACCTGCTGCCCGGGGCGCATCAGCGCCGTGTCGGTCGCGTCGAGCGCCAGGATCACCTCGAAGTACTTGACGGGGCTCTCGTCCTCGATCGGCTGCGCGACCGCGCCGAGCGTCTTGACGCGCGCCTTGAACGTCCGGGCCGGCGCCGCGTCGAGCACGACCTCCGCCTCGAGCCCGGCCGCGAGGCCCGGCGCCTCCGACTCCAGCACGTGCACGCGCGCCTCCATCCGCGACAGGTCGGGCAGCTCGCCCACGGGCTGGCTGCCCCAGACGGTGGACCCGACCGCCACCGGCTCGCCGCGCCAGTTCCGGTGCCGCAGGAACAGGCCGTCGTGCGGCGCCTGCAGCTCGAGCGAGGAGAGCGCGCGGCCGGCCTGCGTGACGCGCACCGCCTGCGCGTCGCGCTGCAGCTCGAGCAGCTGCGCGTCGGTGCGGTGCTTCTTCTGCTGGCGCCCGCGCTTGCCCTCGTACAGCGTGGCCTTGCGCTCCAGCAGGTCGAGGCTGACCTGCGAGTCGATGATCTCGTTGCGGGAGTAGATCTCGGGGTCGCGCGGCGCGAACGTCGAGACGACGCGGGCCTCCTCCCGCACGAGGCCGACCTGCGCAGCGAGGTCGTCCCGCTCGCGTCCGTGCTGCGTCCCCTGCGCACCGATCGACGCCTGCAGCTTCGAGACCTCGCGCCCGGCCTCCCGCGACTGCACGGCCAGCAGGGAGTCGTCGAGCCGTGCGACCGGGTCCCCGGCGCGGACCGTGGCGCCGTCCGCCGCGAGCCAGGAGACGGTCTGCGCGCCGGGCAGCGTCTGCGGGATCGTGATCGGCGTCGTCGTCTCCGCGCGCAGCTCGCCGCGGGCCGGGATCCGGATCTCGAACGGCCCCGGCCCGACCGTCAGCGTCGGCGGATCCCCCTGCCGCGCCGCGCACCCGCACAGGACGCCGAGCAGCAGCAGCACCAGGGCAAGGAGGACCACGGCGGGGAGCGCCGCAGCCCACCGCACCGTGGGGGCGGGGCTTCGCCCCGCCCGGGTGTCGCGCCGCGCGGGCGGGGCAGAGCCCCGCCCCCACGAACTCGGGGCGAAGCCCCACCGCGCGGGCGGGGCAGAGCCCCGCCCCCACAGAACCGGGACGCGGGTCATCCGGCGGCCCCCGGCAGGACCACGACGTCGCCCGCGGCCGCGCCGTCGAGCAGCTCGACGGTGTCGTTCGCGCGGCGGCCGAGCGTGACGGGAACCGTCCGCTCGCCCCCCGCGGCGTCGCGGACCCGCACGGACGGGCCGCCCGGGCCGAAGCGCACCGCCGCCTCGGGCAGCTGCAGGACGGGCAACTCGGTGACCGCGAGGATCGTGACCTCGGCCGCCATCCCGGGCCGCATCAGCTCCGGGTCGGGGTCGTCGATCGCGATCGTGGCGTCGAACACGATGCTCGGCTTGTCCCATGACTTCGTGCGGAAGACGCGGCCCAGCGCCGCCACGCGCCCGCGGAAGAGCCGGTCGGGGTTGGCGTCGAGCCGGATCTCGACCGGCTGCCCGGCCCGCACCTTGCCGGCCTCCGGCTCCGGGACGACGGCCGCGACCTGCATCTTCGTCAGGTCCGCGATCTCGACGATCGGCTGGCCGGCCCAGACCGTGTTGCCGACGATCTGCTTCTTGTTGTTCCAGTCGGGCACGTGGACCACGAACCCGGCGCGCGCGGCGGGGACCGTCAGCCGCTGCAGCGCGTCCCGCGTCGTGGCGACGCGCGCCTCGAGCCGGGCCACCTTCGACGTGGCCGCCTCGACCTTCGCCGCGACGGTGCGCTCCTGGAGCGCGAGGCGCTCCACGTTCAGGTCGTGCTGCCGGCGCGCCTCCTCGGCCTCGAGGCGGTTCCGCTCCAGCTCGCGGCGCGCCAGCAGGTCCTCGGGGAGGTCGATCTTGCGCTGCAGCTTCGACAGCCGCGCCTCGACGTCCGCCTGCTCGAGGCGCAGCTGGTCCAGCCGCTCCTGTTCCTCGAGCGAGACCTTCTCGAGCTCCTTGCGCGCCGCCGCGAGCTCCGCGACCTGCACCTCGAGCTGCTCCTGCTGGCGCCGCCCGTCGAACCCGACGACGGGCGCGCCGGCGGCGGTCGGCTTCCCCTCCGGGGCGAGGAAGACGATGCTGAAGTTCCACTGGTCGCGGATCGTCGGCGGGCTCACGACGACGCGGTCGGCGGACTCGAGCGTGCCCTGCGCCTTGACGCGGAACGCGAGCGGCGCGCGGGCGACGGTCGCGGTCCCGGGCGCCGCAGGGCGCAGCAGCGCGACGCGCCCCGCCCCGGCGAGCAGGAGCGCGCCGGCCGCGAGCACGGCCGCGAACGAGGCGACGCGGCCCGCGCTACGCACCGGACGGCTCCAGCACGTCGCCCTCCGCGAGCCCGGGCGTGCCGGGAGCGGCGCCGGGAGCGGCGCCGGAAGCCGCGCCGGGGGCCGCGCCGGGAGCGACCGCGACGAAGGACTCGTTCACCGCGAGCGGTTTCAGCCCGACCGCCTCCCGCCCGCGCGGCCGCACGACGAACGCCTCGCCGCGCCGCGCCGCCGCGGCGAGCGGGACGCGCAGGACGTCCGCGGCGCGGAAGACCTCGACCGCGCACTGCACGCTCATGCCGGGCCGCATGACCGCGGGGTCGAGGGCCTCGAGCGCGATCCGCGCGCGGAAGTAGAACGCGCGGCCCCACTCCGGCCGCTGCTCGCCGCGCGCGGCGACCTCGGCCACGGTGCCGCGCAGCACGCGCGTGGGCAGCGCGTCCAGCCGCAGCGTCACGGGCTGCCCGGGCCGGACGTCGCCCGCCTCGGACTCGGGCACGAAGGCCTCGATCTCCAGCGACGCGGGGTCGGGCAGCTCGACGACCGTCATCGTCGACTGCAGGTTCTCGCCGACGCGGACCTTGCGCCCGAACCAGGGGTGCTCGGCGTGGACCACCACGCCGGCCGTCGTGGCGCGCAGCGTCATCGCCTCGACCTCGCCGCGCGCGCGCTCCTGCCGCTCGCGCAGCGTCTCCAGCTCGAGCCGCGCCTTCGCGAGGTCCGCGTCGAGCCGCGCGCGCTCGGCCGCCTGCGCGCGGCGCGCCTCGTCGCTGCCGGCGCGCGCCTTGCCGAGCGCGAGCTGCCGCTCCTGGTAGGCGCGCTCGCCGATCACCTCGGCGGGGACGGCGGCCTCGAAGCGGGCCTCGTCGAACGCGAGCTGCGCCGCGAGCACCTTGCTCGTGGCGTCGAGGTCCGCGCGCTGCCGGTCGGCCTCGAGGATCACGAGCTGCTGCTTCTTCTCCTCGATCCGGTTCTCCTGCTCGACGAGGTCGCCCGCGGGGCTGGACGCGTCGAGCTGGGCCACCGCGTCGCCCGGCGCCACGCTCGTGCCCTCGCCGGCGAGCCACTTCACCGTCGTGCGCCAGCCGGAGACGACCGGGACCTTCAGCAGCTCCGAGCGCGCGGCGGTCAGCCGGCCGTTGAGGACGAGCACGCGCTCGAACGGGCCGCGCGTGACGATGGCCGGCCCGGTCGCGGCGGGGGCGGCGGCAGGGGCCACAGTCGAGGCCGAGGCTGCGGCGCCGGCTCCCGCTCCGGCCGCTTCCGCGGACGCGGGCCGCAGCGCCGCGCCGCCGGCCGCTGCCGCCAGCGCGACCGCGAGCGCCGCCGCGGCCGCGGCGAAGACCCTCGCCCTACGCCCGGCGGTCGTCACGCAGCACCTTCCCGTCCCGCATGTGGATCACGCGGTCCGCCCGCTCCGCGACCTCGCGGTCGTGCGTGACCAGGACGATCGTCCGCCCGGCGGCGTGGAGGTCGTCGAACACGCCCAGGATCTCCGTGGCCGTCGTGCTGTCGAGGTTGCCCGTCGGCTCGTCCGCGAGCAGCAGGGCCGGGTCGTTCGCCAGCGAGCGCGCGATCGCGACCCGCTGCCGCTGGCCGCCCGACAGCTCCGTCGGCCGGTGCCGCGCGCGCTCGGCGAGCCCGACCGAGGCCAGCAGCTCGTGCGCGCGGGCACGCCGCTCGTCGGGGTCGACGCCGGCGTAGAGCAGGGGGAGTTCGACGTTCGCCAGCGCGGTCAGCCGGGGCAGCAGGTTGAAGGTCTGGAAGACGAAGCCGATCTCGCGGTTGCGCGTGAGCGAGAGGTCGTCGTCCGAGAGGTTCGACACCTCGCGCCCGCGCAGGGTGTAGGACCCGGCCGAGGGCGTGTCGAGCAGCCCGAGGATGTTCATCAGGGTGGACTTGCCGGAGCCCGACGGGCCCATGACCGCGACGTACTCGCCGGGAGCGACGGCGAGCGACACCTCGTCGAGGGCGCGCACGACGGCGTCCCCCATCACGAAGTGGCGCGCCAGATCCTCGAGCTGGATGAGCACCCGGTTCCCCTCCCGGCCCGGATGGGCTCCCAGTATCTACGCCCGTCGCGCCTGCCGCATCTAGCCGGTCGCGCCCCGACCGGCGCCACTCGCCGCTTTGCTCCCCATCGTGTCCGTGGGTGCGGGGCTACGCCCCGCCCGCGTGTCGTCCGTATCCGTGGGGGCGGGGCTGCGCCCCGACCGTTTGCAGTTGTGGGGGCGGGGCTGCGCCCCGCCCGCCGGCGTGCACGCCGTCCCCCCGTCCGCTATCGTGACTGCATGTGCCGCAACATCCGGATCCTCCACAACTTCGAGCCCCCGGCCACGGACGCCGAAGTGCAGGCGGCCGCGCTCCAGTTCGTGCGCAAGATCGCCGGGATGAACCGCCCCTCGAGGGCCAACGAGGCGGCGTTCGAGCGCGCCGTGGCCGAGACCGCCGCGGTGGCGCGCACGCTGCTCGCGAGCCTCGTGACGGCCGCGCCGCCGCGCGACCGCGAGGTCGAGGCCGCGAAGGCGCGCGCGCGGGCGGCGCAGCGCCGCTGAAACGCGGCCTCGGTCCTCGAACGAAAGGGACGTCCGTCCTGCGAGCGGGACCTCAGTCCTCGTACGAGAGCTGCAGCGGCGTCAGGCAGTCCACGCACGCACAGGCGGAGGCCGCGTCGTCCCAGTAGTCCTCGTCGTCGAAGTGCGTGCACTCGGCGAGCGCGAACAGGGTCCCGCCGCAGCCGCACGTCAGCGGCACCCAGGCGCCCGCCGCGGCCTCCGCGGTCAGCGGCGGCGCGTCGGACGGCAGCTTGACCTCCTCGGACGTCCCGCAGCGCGAGCACGTCGCCCGCACGGACCGCAGGTCGAGCCGGCCGCCGTCGCGCGGGACCTCCGTCCCCGGCGGGATCGCGAGGCGCCGCGCGTCGCTCTTGCACGACGGGCACGAGCGGGAGCACGCCGTGTAGACGTCGCCGGGGAACTGGTCCGCTCCGAGACAGCGTCCCACGGCGAAGTACGCGGCGAGCGCGGCACGGGCGTCCCCGCCGGCCGCGGCGGGCGCGGGTGCGGCGGGCGCGCCGCGGCGCAGCCCCGCGCCGACCGCGAGCAGCACGCCCGCGCCCGCGGCCTGCAGCAGCATCGCCAGGGCCTGCGTCCCGCGGTGCCGCGCCGCGAGCACCGCGCCGTGCCACGCCGCCGCCACCGCGCGCAGCGCCTCGTCGAGCGCGCCCTCGTCGTCCGCGAACGCCGCGTCCCGCGCCGCGGTCAGCCGCTCCTCGATGTCCGCGCCGAGCCGCTCGATGGCCGCGCGCGCCGTGTCGTCGAGACGGCTGTCCGCCAGCTGCGCGCGCGTCCAGCAGAGCTCGGCCTCGATCCGTGTCATGGGTTCCGCGATCGTCGTGATCATGTCTCCTCCCTTCGCCCACAACGTACCGGGGCGGGGGAGGAGCCACACGGACGCGGATCACCCGCGAGGTGGCGGAATCGTCCAGCGACGACGGCTGAAATGACACGGGGCGGACGCGTCGCGCCCGCCCCGTTCCCGCTTCCGCTTCGTGGTGTCCGGTCCGTGGTGTCGTGTCTGGTCCGTCGTCTCAGGGTTTCAGGGTCTCAGGGGCAGCTGAGCAGGTTGCAGGCCGACTTTCGCGCCTGGTTGCACGCGCCCGCGCTGCTCGCCGGCCCCGGGGGCTCGTAGCTCACCGGCTCGCCGAACGACGCGTCGTTCGTGAGCGGGTGGTCGTGGCAGGTGTCGGCCGTCGGCACGCAGGCGATCGGGTTGCCGTCCGGGTCGAGCCCGCAGCGCGCGTCGTCGTCGCACGGCAGGGCCTCCGCGGTCGCGCAGGTGCCGCGCTGGCAGAGCCCGTTGCCGAGCCAGGTGCCGCCGTTGTTGAAGCAGTCGATCGCCGCGATGCACGAGCCGACGAGGGCGGGGTCGCCGGCGCCGGCGCAGACGTCGTTGCACGCCGCGAACGACTCGGCGCCCGGCACGCCGTCGCAGCCCGTCGCCGCGCCGCTGAGCGCGCAGTTGAGCGCGGCCGCGGTGAGCTGCCGCGCGAGCTGCTGCAGCGCGTCACCCTGCGGGCTGACGCAGAGCGCCTCGAGCGCCGACGACAGCGCGAGCACGGTGGTGTTGTTCACGGTGCGTCCGCAGACGGCGAGCCCCTGCGGGGCGAGCGCGATCACGCCGAGCGTGATGTTCGTGCCGCCCTTCTCGTCGCCGCCGTGGGTGCCCCAGAAGCCGGCGGTGCGGCAGATCGGGACGATCGTCCCGCCCGGCGTGCCGGGGTCGCCGCCGCCCGGCACCGCGGCGAGGGACGCGCCGGCGGCGCAGGCCACCGCGGACGTGACCAGCAGGATCTTGATGACGCGGGACGCAGGACGACGCATGGGCGTGCCTCTCCGGATCTCCCCGTCGGGTCCGGGGGGACGAGAAGCAAGCCGCGCGCCTCGATCCGCCAGGGTCCGGGCGGCGACGCGGCCGCCCGGGACCGGCGGCCGCGGTCCGGGCCTGCCGCCCCGCGCGAAGACGGTAATGAACTCGGCGCTGCGGCACCGTCATCCGCCGTGGAGCGGATATCCTGCGTGCGGCCGCGCTGGCCGCCGCGTGGCATCCCGGTTCGTGAGCGGCACCCCGCCCCATGAGCGGCATCCCCGCTCCACACGTGGAGGGGCACCAGCAATGGCGGGAAGCAGGTTGTCCGACGCGAGGAGCCGGCTCCGTGTCCGGCTCGTCCTGCTGGTCGCGGGCTTGCTGTTCGCCGGCGGGCCGCGCCCCACGGGCGCCGTCGCAGGCTGCCTCGTCGGCGACGACCAGATCAAGGCCAGGCTGCTGGAGTACTCGATCGTCGGGGTCGCGACGATCGAGAAGGTCACGTGCGTTCCCGGGCGAAGAACCGAGCAGAGGCAGGCCGACGGCACGATCCTGCGTGACATGCCCCGATCCGAGTTGACGCTCCGCTTTCGCGAGTTGTGGAGAGGGTGGGTCGATGGCCCGATCGTGACGGACACCGACCTGAGTTGCCCGGGGTCCGGGCTCACGTGCGACGACACGAGACGGAGTGTTGCCGAAGGCGAGTCGGTGTTGGTCTTCGGACTGCCCGGCGAGGGCGCGCGACTCGGCCTCGCCGGGTTCCGGTTCACCGAGGAGATGAGCACGACGGAGGTGGCGTTCTGGCAGGACGTCGTCCGCAGGTCGGACGTCTTCGGGTGGTGGTCGACCCGGCTCGCGCCAGGGCCCGCCGGTGATCGGGGCCGGGGCGCGGCGCCGGGCGCCGAGCGGGTATCGGCCGGTGCCATCGGCGCGCTCCTCTGCGGGGCGGTTCGACATTGCGTGCCGGATTGCCCCTCGGCTCGGTGCCCACTCGCGATCGCCCTGACGGAGCCGGCGGTATACGGCTTCGTCGCGGAGCACGCGACATGCGACCGCTGCGAGTTCGACGACTTCATCCCCGGTTCCGGGATAGGGAAGTGCGTCGAGTACCGGGTCCTGACGGGCTCGACGGCCTTTGCCGTCGAGTTCTGGGTTGCCGATCGATGCAACTCCCAAAAGCCGTCGGAAGCGCGCCTCTTCGTCGAGGGCGATTTCGTTCGGGGCGTGGTCGATCGCGTGGATCCGCCGCCGGAGTTCATCCGCGACCCGGACTACTGCGTGACGGACGACGACTGCCTGTGCCTGGCGGGGAGCGGCCTCTTCTATACGGGATGTGCGAACCGCCTGCACGCGCCGCTGTTGGGCCACGGGGGGGCCTTCGCGTGCGGCATGTGCTCCTGCAAGGACCACCGCTGCGAGGACGTCGGGGACCATCAAAATCCCTCATCGGTCGAATCCAAGGTCTCCTCGGTCCCGGACTCGAAGAAACGGACGCCCTCACTTCGATTTGCGCGGGTTCCTCTGTACTGACCCGAGCGGCCGCGGGGGCTCCGCGGCGGCCGAGATCCGGTCGAGCAGGTCGCGGAGCTTCTCGGCCTCCTCCTCGCTCATGCGATCGCCGACGAACGCGTCGATCCGCTCCCGGTAGACCGGCCACGCCTTGTCGAGGGCGGCCCGGCCCTTCTTCGTCAGCACCGCGTACCAGACGCGGCCGTCGGTCTCGCACCCCTCGCGCCGCAGCAGGCCGGCGTCCTCGAGCCGGTCCACGCTGCGGGTGAGGCCGCTCTTCGAGAGCAGCACGTCCTCGGCCAGTTCCGCGAGCCGCAGCCGCCCTTCGGGCGCCTGCGCCAGCGAGATCAGCACGTCGTACCCCTCGAGCGGCAGCACGCCGGCGGCCTGCAGGCTGCGGGCCACCGCCGTCGTCACCCGCGAGTGGGCGCGCAGCAGCGCCTTCCAGGCCAGGTGGTGCGCCACGGTGGTCCGGATGGCGGGGGGCCGGGCGGGAGACGGGACGGGGGCCGGGACGGCGGGCGGAACGGGGGGCGGGACCGGCGGTAGGGAAGCCATGTCCAAGAAAATACCGCAAAGTACTTGCGCGCGCAATCATCCGGTTGTACAAGAAAGTTGCGCGTGCAACCACACACTTCCCGCACGCCGGAGGACATGACGATGACCGCCCCCCGCACCTTGGACCTTTCCGCAACGGACCGCGCCTCCTCGCCCGCCGGGAGCCGCGCCGCCCTCACCGCCGACACCCACACGGGGATAGACGCCCGCAGCGACGCCGACGCCCGGTCCGGGATCGACGCGCGCACCGCAATCGACGCCCGCACCGGGATCGACGCCCGCACCGCCGCCTACGGCGCGCTCGCCCTGCGCGTGGGCCTGGGCGCCGTCTTCGTCGCGCACGCCCTCGCCAAGCCCTTCGCCTACACGTTCCCCGGTACCGTCGCCTTCTTCGAGAGCGTGGGCTTCCCGGGCTGGACCGCGTACCCGGTCTTCGCGATCGAACTGCTCGGCGGGCTCGCGCTGCTCGCCGGCGCCTTCACGCGCACGGCGTCGCTCGCGCTGCTTGGCGTGATGCTCGGCGCGCTCTCGGTCCACGTCCCGAACGGCTGGATGTTCACCGCCCCCAACGGGGGCTGGGAATACCCCGCCTTCCTGTGCGTCGCGCTGATCGCGCAGGCGCTGCTGGGCCCCGGCGCGTTCCGCCGGCCCGCCCCCCGGAACTGAACGAACCCCGAACCGAAAGGAGTCACGAAGATGACCGCCCCCCGCACGGCCCCCGTTCCCCGCACGACCACCGCCCCGCGCCGCGTCGCCGTCCTGGTCGGCAGCCTCCGCGGAGGCTCGTACAGCCGCAGGATCGCGCACGCGCTCGCCGCCCTGGCGCCACCGTCGCTCGACCTCGAGATCGTCGAAATCGGCGACCTGCCGTTCTACGACGAGGACCTCGACGGCGCCCACCCGCCGGAGCCGTGGACCCGGCTGCGCCGGCAGGTCCGCGAGGCGGACGCGGTGCTGTTCGTCACGCCCGAGTACAACCGCTCGCTCCCCGCGGTCCTGAAGAACGCCCTCGACGTCGCGTCACGCCCGTACGGCCACAGCGCGTGGGCCGGCAAGCCCGGCGCGGTGGTCAGCACCTCGGTGGGCGCGCTGGGAGGCTTCGGCGCCAACCACCACCTGCGCCAGTCGCTCGTGTTCCTCGACGTCTACACGATGCAGCAGCCCGAGGCCTACATCGGCAACACGGCGAAGCTGTTCGACCCGCAGGATCAGGGCGCACTGCCGAGCGACGAGCGCGCCGCCGGCCAGCTGCGCGGCTTCATCGACGCGTTCGCGGCATGGGTCGAGCGTCTTGTCACAGCGCCCGCGCCAGCCGCGGAGGCCGCGCGATGAACACGACAGGCGGAGGTGCGGGACGGGAAGCGATCGGCTGCTGGGAGCCAAAGCCGGGGACGCCCGCCTGGAGCGGGTGCTTGCACCATCACCGGGCCAGTACTGGGGGCTGGTCAACCCGGCCCCCGGCCGGGGGCCTCTGGACTGCTGCTACGGCGAGCCAGACAGCCTCTCCGCAACGATGATCGTGGCGGGCTTGGATCGCACCTCGCGGCCGGGACCGCACTCATTCTGAACCTTGCCCACGAGCTGGAGTTTGCCGGTGAGCGCGGGCAACTCGATCGAAGCATCCCACACTAGACCTCGACCAGGGCCAATTACCACGGTGGTGCCGGCATCGAAACCGGGATGATCAACAACAACCATCAATCCCGTATTGCGGCCGTCCTCCGCGATGACGAGGAACCGGGACCAGTCATAAATGCAGCCAACAACAACGTGGTCCGACGGGTTCCACAATTCGTAGCGAACCGCGATCGTGTCCCCGACGTGGGCTTCTGTCGAGGGCAAGCTGATTCTCAGGACGAGCCCACTGAAATCGCGTGATGACTCCTCGAGCAAGTGAAATGCGCATCGGGGGCGCGCCGAACACCCGACGAGGATGGTCGCGAAGAGGACTACTGATGCTGTGAGGCGGCCACGCATCATGTTCTGGCAAACCTCAGCGTTCAACAGCGCGCGCGCCTACAGTCGTTGACACGGACGAGCCAGCCGATCGAGGGGGGCCAGCGTAAGTCGTTGAAGACATTGGTGCCCGGGGCCGGAATCGAACCAGCGACACCGTGATTTTCAGTCACGTGCT
>JADHED010001623.1_pt1 | contig 18191 bp, 16 predicted proteins | sample 8952041 | NCBI WGS metagenome assembly JADHED01 (sample SAMN16124423, study PRJNA663239) | bioreactor sludge metagenome | isolation source: sludge (control) | place: India:Bengaluru | collected 2018-09-08
TCAGCTAGGCCAGTAACAATAATTTCGCCCTTTTCTTGAAAAAGAGTCTTTTTTTCATAGTTTTCTAGTGGATCAGAATAAAATTGCTTAACAGATTTATATCCAATTTTAGATATTTTGCCATGCATATATTGCCAGATCCAATCTTCATTGTAAACATTCATAAAATAATTAGCAACCATGCCACATTGAAAGCCTATGCAACCTCCAGAAAAAACTCGATCAGTGTAGAAGCCTAATCCACTTGCAACATGTCCAAGGATAGAATCGTCAACCATTCCTTTTACATCGGCTCCTACAAGATTGAAGGATTTTAATAATTCAAAAATATTCTGAAGAAAACTTGGACTTGGGACTGCAATATCATCATCCAAAAAAATACACTTTTCGGTATTGAGAATTGAACATAATAATAATGCATGATTTCGTGCATAAGCTAAATTCCAGTTCTCGTTTCCTAGAAGTGAAATAAAAGGTGTATGAGTATAGCCAATAGAATTTATCTTATGTAATAACTCCTTTTGTTGTTCAAGACCATAATAATTATAGTTGTTTTGAATGCAAATCTCTTTGTTGGCTAAAATGGCTTTGGTTTCTGTGGAATCATCTATAATAAAGACGGTAAAGTCCTTGCCAGGTATTTTGCGAACAGTATTTGCTAATGTGTTTTCCCTATTCTTAGTAAAGACAAATATTGGAAATGTTGATTTCATGATTGGGATTGTTAATGAATTTATTTATTTTTCTATTTGAATAGCTAATCATCTTTCGAATTAATCACCATTTATTAAAAATAATAAAAATGAAAAAATCTAAGATAAAGTTTCAAAGCTATGATGGATATAAGCTTGATGGAACATTTCAAGATGCAGCACACGAAGAAATAGCAGTAGTTCTTTTTGTTCATGGGATTACATCTGACAGGGATGAATTAGGCTTCCATTCTGATATGGCAGTATATCTCGCAAAGCAGGGTGTTGCATCTTTTAGATTTGATTATAGATTTCACGGTGTCCGCGAAAAATCCCTTGAGAATCTATCATTAGCTGGGGTAATTAATGATATTGATTCAGCTTATGAAGCTATGAAGGGAAAGGCGATGTTTACTTCTAAAGCTTTTGTTGTAGGTACAAGCTTTGGTGGAGGTTTAGTGGCTTATTGGGCGGATCATTTTAATAAAACAGAAATAAAGAAGATCATATTAAATGCGCCAGTAATTGATTATGAAGATGATGTTTTAGTCCGAAATAATTTGAAAATAAATGGTTCATTGAGTCCTAAAGCGATAAAGCAATTAAACACGAAGGGGTATGTTAATTCTTCTGGAATACACTTTGGGCGAAATCTTATAAATGAACTTAAATATATTAATGGAATTGAAGCTTTAAAGAGGCTAGGAAGTAAAGTTTGGATTTTTCATGGTAAAGATGACGATGATGTGCCTTTGTCATCAACACTAAAATTCAAAACTAACCAAACAGGATTAACAATAGTTCCAAATGTTGGACATGGTTTCGGAATTGACATTGATGAAGACTTAGATCATCCAGAAACGAAGGCAATTCATCAAAAAATTTATCAAGATGTTTGGAATCTTTTCAAGAAAGAAATCTAGGACCAATGATAATTCAACTAAAGTAATATCAGATTTGGCGATTTTGGGGAATGGTGTTGAAGTAGGCTATTTTAGTTGTATAGGATATGGAGACATAGAGAATGGCAAAATAATTATAGGCAATAATGTTAAGATTGGGGCTTATTGCATAGTACATTTTGGAGCAACAATTGGAGATAATGTTGTGATTGATGATTATTCTAAAATTGGTGCAGGCGTCGTTATTGAATCAGGAACAAGAGTTCTTTACGGAAAACATGTTTATGATGAAGCTAAGATAGGCAAGAATTGCATCATAGGTGGTCATGTTGCTGATCGTACCATTATAGGCAATAACGTTACATATATGGGTGAGATTGCACATTCTCATTGGAATCCCAATGGCGACTGGGATGAAACTGTGGAGCCATCTCCTGTAATTAAGGACGGAACTGTAATTGGTGTTAATGCATTAATAATTGGCGGAGTTGAAATTGGTCCTTGTGCTTATGTAGGCGCAGGTGAAATCATTCGCACTAACATTGGTGCAAATATGGCATATATCAAAGGAACAGTTAGAGAGTTGGCATATTATAGAGGACTTTTTAAAGCACGCTGCAATGACTCCCAATTATAGATATATAAATATTTTCGTCTCGCATCCTTTTGAGCCTAATAATGATGCGTACGATTTGGAAAAATTTAGAACTAATATAAAATTGCTCATCTCGAAGGCTGAAAATAATTTGAGAAAGGAATTTAAAGACTTTGAAATTGAACCAATATTTCAGTTTAGTGATTTTTTTGAAGGACTACCTTCACAAATAGAAAGCAACATCCGTAAGAGCCACTTCGCAATTGTTGATATCACAGAGAATAAGGCGAATATTTTCTACGAATACGGATTGCAATATGCGCTGAATATACCAGCATTAATTATTCAGTCCAAGAAATCAACCTTTCCTTTACCTGCTGACATAAAAGATAGACTTGTTATTCAATATGATAATTTTGAACAACTAATAGAAACTTGTTTAGATAATGTAACAAACATTCTAAAGAAATTACTTACAAGTAATACTCTTTACAATGTTTATCTAAATAAGATTTGGTTTCCTGATGACGTGAGTACTATACATGTTGTTACTTCCTCTGAAGCAGATAAAAGAGAGTTTGCGTCTCCCGAATCAGATAATTATATGTTTTTGGAAAATTTAGGCGATAAAGACGCTTTATTGGAAGTAATGACTTTTCTAAATAGGAACTATAGAAATGTTGATATTACAATGTCATCATCAGATTCATTCAATGCTTTAGAAAATAACTTAGTAATTATTGGTGGTCCTGGAGACGAAGAGGGTGATGCAAATAAAATTTGCAAATTGATGATGGATCGAATGAAATTAAAGGTTTGTTATTCTGAAGACTGTGAATGTATGAAATATGATGGTAAGGAATTTAAAGCTCAAAAAGATAAAAATAAGACTGTTATTGATTATGGCTATTTTGCTCGTTTCCCAAATCCTTTTAATCCAAAGTATTCTGTAGTAATAATACATGGTATACATACCTTTGGAGTTTTAGGGGCATCGAAAGCATTCTCAGATCATCCAACTGCACAGAATAATATTAAGATGCTTTTATCAAAGGTGAATTTGAGTGATATTCAGCCATCTTTTGAGTCCTTTTTCCCAGTTGCAGTATATCAACAAAATGTGCCTTGTCCTACTGTTCTTGAAGAGTCAATTATACCGTATAAATCATGAACAATCTTAATGATTTTATAGAAATATATAAGCTTCATTCTGACTTGGCTGATAAGATGAGTCAAAGAAGAGGAAATTCAAATCAGGTTTTTATTAGCCTTCTTACTGGTATTTTTTTCTTATTTTCTTTTGTTAATAAAGAGCAATCAGTACAAACAGGTTATCTTAATATTTTCTTAGGTGTTTTGGGTATATTGATTTGTTTGATTTGGATTGTAATAATTTACTCCTACAGATTGTTAAATGCGGCTAAATTTAAAGTACTTCAAGAGCTGGAGAATCAATTACCATTTAATTTCTTTCAACGTGAATATTTGAACCTCAAGAAGTATAAAGGCTATATTTCTCAGTCTTACATAGAAATAGTTATACCCGCCTTATTTATTTTATTCTATTCTTTCATTATTGTCTATTCATTGACAAAGGTTTAATTAGCTAAATATATTGATTGACTAAGGCTATATGCTGAACATTCTCATCTGATTGAGCTCCCAATTACAATTTTCATTGACCACTTTTAGGGTAGATTATCATCGTAAAAGGTGGTCAGCTTCTAAGATAATTTAGTGGTCAAGCCCAGTGATATATTCAAATATCGTGATTGTATGCTACGTGCATGCTACAAAAGTGCTACAACTTAATCGCAGGATTAGCTATCTATCTTATTTATTTTCAATGATTTAGATTAGGTGCTACAAAATGCTACAGAGATGTAAGCAAGAAATTTGACTAGTCCTGTATTAAGTTTACACTGATAGTTTTCAGTATTACTAATCGTACACAATAAAAATAATAAAGGAGCCAACATGGCTCCTTTATTATTGTGTTTAGCGATCTCATATTATGAATAATTGCCGGTTTTCTAAAATTTTATATTTTGAACGAGTTTTAAAAATCACCTCAGTACAAACCGCTGAAAGTCAATCCTACAATGTCTTTCAAGGGGTAAATACGCCAAAAAAAATCCTTCAATTGGTTCGACACTCGTTCCGTAGACTCCACAGAGAAGAAATTGAAAGAAATCTAAAACCCCTGAAAGTATTTCCTGTAGCGGCTTTTCAGGGGTTCGACCTTTTAATAAAGAATTTATGATAATTTATGACATTCTGATAACCAGTTCTTTATGATTAACGTACTGTATATGTTTATATAGCTACAAATTCAATCAGATTAAATTTGTAGCTATATAGTTCTGTTCTATTGACAGGCAATTAGTTTCATAATTCATGCAGGATGCCATTAAAACTTTCTTCAAAACGTTCTTTATTTTCTTTCTCTGCTTGTAGAAAAGTTTTGCCTTCTGGGTTATCAATAATCCGTTCATTAAACCCATTGGTCAAGTACGCTTCATATGCAAACCCCCAATTTTTTAAGGAGCTTTCCATATAGGCCAATCCTATATTACTCTATGTAGCAGGTAATAATTGTGTTGCTGATACAGGCCTGTCAACAAATTCCCATTTAGAGCCATCATGATTCTGATTCACACCCGCATCTTAGTATTAATAAAACAGGATTAACAACATTTCTCTCCTGATTGAATAGGAGGACATTTCACTGTGTCGTAACTAAAATATACGCAACAGTATCCTTCTAGGCATAATGGGATAAAACACTCTATTTCAATCCTTTAAGATGTAATGTCTTAGTTGGTGGTTTTTCATACTTTAGGTGAACTGAATATTGTCATAAATTTTTATTCGCTGTATTCTCACAGCATTTAATATTGCTAACAACGCAACACCCACATCAGCAATCACAGCTTCCCACAAAGTAGCTACTCCTCCAGCGCCTAATGCAAGGACAATGATCTTCACAACCATTGCGAGAATTATGTTTTGCCAAACAATGTTTCTGGTAATTTTGCCTATCCTAATTGCCGCAACTATCTTTGAAGGCTGGTCATTTTGGATTACAATGTCTGCTGTCTCTATAGTAGCATCACTTCCTAATCCTCCCATCGCTATACCGGCATCTGCTAATGCAACAACAGGCGCATCATTTACACCATCCCCTACAAAGGCAATACGTTTTCCCTGATTTTTTAAAGCCTGTACCTTCTCTACTTTGCCTTCGGGCAGCAAATCGCCATAAGCGTTGTCAATTCCGATTTTCTTTGCTACATCATCAACTACAGCCTGCTTATCTCCAGATAACATTACTGTTTGAATGTTGAGAGCGTGCATGTCTTTTATAACCTGTGCTGCATCCTCTTTTATTTCATCCGAAATAGTTATGTAACCTGCATACTTATTGTTGATAGCCGTTACCACTATTGTATCAACAATTTCTTCCAACTCCTGAGGATATGAAATGTTGAACTTTCTTAACAGCTTCAAGTTACCTGCCAATACCTCTTTACCATCTATGTTACCTTTCAAGCCATGACCAGCAATTTCTTCAATTCTATCTATCTGCGCTTGATTGATTTCGCCTGCATAATCAGTGATTGCTTTAGCAATGGGATGAGTTGAGTTTTTTTCTAAGGTGGCTGTAAGTCTGATAAATTCTTCCTTATGTATTTCATTTGGTTCTATTTTCTGCACCTTAAATACTCCTTTGGTAAGTGTTCCGGTTTTATCCATTACCACAGCATTTATCTTAGTCATTACATCCAGGTAATTACCACCTTTAAATAAGATGCCATTACGTGATGCAAGTCCGATACCACCGAAATAGCCTAATGGTATAGATACTACCAACGCACATGGACAGCTAATCACTAAAAAAACTAATGCACGGTAAAACCAAGTTTGAAAACTGTAATTATCAAGAACAAAATAGGGCACAATGCAAACCACTAATGCCAGGGAAAAGACGATGGGTGTATAAACTTTGGCAAATCGGGAAATGAACAACTGTGTCTGTGATTTCCTCGCAGTAGCATCCTGTACCATTTCCAGAATACGACTTAGCTTACTGTCTTTAAATAAAGCAGTCACTTTTAGTTCTGTAACTGTATTTAGGTTTATCATTCCAGCATACACTGCTTCTCCTTTATACTTGTTGTCCGGCTGACTTTCTCCAGTAAGCGCAGCAGTATTGAAAGATGCACTATCAGACAATAATTCACCATCTAATGCTACCTTTTCTCCGGGTTTTATTTGTATGGTTTCTCCAATTTCAACCTGAGAAGGATCAACAACGCTGCTATTACCCTTTTTTATTACAGTCACAGTATCTGGGCGAATATCAAGTAAGGCTTTAATACTACGTTTTGCCCTGTTTACTGCTGCATCCTGAAACCATTCGCCAATTTGGTAGAAGACCATTACGGCAACTCCTTCTTCGTATTCACCAATAATAAATGCACCAATAGTCGCAACGCTCATCAGTACAAACTCATTAAAAAAGTCGCCTCGTATAGATTTTCTGAAAGCAAGTTCTAATACTTTTCTTCCAGCAAGAAAATATGCAACGAGATTAATAATGAGCAATGGAATATTAGGCAGTGCAATTTGAAATCCATATTCAAGAACCAAAAGCACAATTAATATAACTAAAGCTAAAAGCAAATCCCAATGTGCTTTCCAACCTGCATCTTCTTTTACTTGCTCATGCGAGTGCCCTTCATCTGTTTTCGCTATTATACTCATACTAATTATTGTTATTAATCTACTTGTCAAGTGTTGTTATGTTGTTAGTCAACCTATATAACATGAAAAAACTAATGTTCATGCGCCTCTCCTGCATTCGTCATTTTAGCCATCAGGAAAAATGCGCCTTTAGTTACAATTTTTGTATTCGGCGGAATGTTTACAATGGGTTTTATTTCCGTATATCCTACATCACAAGCACCACGAATAATTTGTATACGTTCAAAATTTGTTTCAGGTAGCTCTTTATGCCCGCTTTCTTCTTCTGAATGTTCATTTCCCTCATGTTCTTCAGAATGGGCTTCAGTTTTTTTATCTGTAAGAATGAAAATGTAATCTTTTCCTCCATTATTAACTATTGCTTCATCGGGTACTGCCTGATATACATTTTGACCTAAACTGATACGGGCAGTCACGCTCATACCTTCAATCAATCCCGTCTTATCATTTATAACATGAGCATGTACGGGTACAGCTTTTGTTTCATTCACGAAAGCCGTGCCGATTGAATAGATCGTTGCATCATATTCCTTTCCGGGATTGTTAGTTAGCGTAAAATGAATCGTTTGACCGGATGCAACTTTGGGTAAATCTTTTTCATAAACAAATAAGTCAAGATGTAATTCAGAATTATTAATGATTTGGGCAATGGAAGAATTAGCATCTACGTTGGAGCCTATCTGTGCAGTAATATCTGATATAGTCCCACTTATTGGTGCGGTTATATTTAACGTGGAAGAAATACTGCCTGATGCTGATACCCCTAATGCTGATAATTGCCCTTGAAGTGCATTTCGCTGCGCTCTTAACCCATTAAGTTCAGCTTCAACTTTCTGTAGATTTTTTAAAGGGGCTGCATTGCCTGCAACAAGCTCTTTTTGTCTCTTTTGTTCTTGTTCTGCATATTTTATCTGGGCATTTATTGAGATAAGCTGTTGCTGAATACCTGACAATTCAGTATTGACGATTGTACCTATTATCTGCCCTTTGCGAACATAGCTACCTGGTTGCACATTAATGCTCCGAACAATACCGCCCGATAACGAAGTTATAAGTGCCTTATTTTGGTTAGGAACTGCCAAAGTACCATTTACACTTAATGAGCTGGTCAGGTTTTTCATTTCTATCGAGCCAAGTACAATTCCCGCCGTTTTCATCTGTTCATCATTGATGGAAACAAGATTGCTTTCCTCATGAGTTTCCTCTGGTTCTATTTGTTCCGTTTTTGTTTCGGTCTTATTGCCACATGCCCCAAGTAATATTATGCACGTAACAGACCATATTGTTTTATAAATTCGCATTATTACTTGTTTAAATAGTAGTTCAACTGAATTGCTTGTTGGTTATATTGATGCAGAGCTTCTAAATAGTTCTTACGAATATCTGTTGCCTGATTAAGGTATTGAGATAGTTCTGCAAAGCTGATCTCGCCGCCTTGATAGGATAGATTAGCCGCTTGTATTATTGCATCAGCTTGCGACAAACCAACGCTCTCATAATATTGCAACATCTGGTTGCTCTTATCTAATGATTGGGATGCCTGTTGCAACTGTGCTGCTAAAATCTGGCTTTCATAATTGTATATAGTTTGCTGATAATCCTGTTCCAGTCTTGCAGCCTTGATCTTATTTCTATAGTTGCCAATGCCAAAGATTGGCACTCCCATAGTTATAGAAAAGCCGGAAAATGGATTAGACAACCCATATAAACGCTGTGAAAAGAAACGTCCTGAAAATTCAGGCATGGCACTCAATCTTGCTATTTTTAAATCTGCGTTTGCTACATTAATAGCTTGTTGCTGTACCAACAAAGAAGGATGCTCAGTTAAAACAGGTAAATAATCAGTTTCAATTTTACCAAGCCTTGTATTCTCAGGCAGATATATTGTATCTGTATTTAATAAGGCTTTTAGCGCAGTTTGCTGCACCTGGATGTCGTTCTGAATGGTTTGTAATTGCAATCGCACCTCCATGCTTTTAGCATTTGCGGAAATACTATCCAATCCTGCACTTTCTCCGGTCTTGACACGCAGCCGTGCTATAGCTGCGGATTCACTGTAAAAGCTGTCTAATTGCTGCCATAGCTGTTGCCGATTTTGGTGATACCAAAGCGTGTAATATGTAGTCTGAAGGTTACGCTTTATCTCTAATGCACGTAATTGCTTCGTATAAGTAAATGATCGAACCTGCTGGCGAAGCATACTTCTACGGGCGGAATATATACCCGGCCACTCGATACTCTGCGATACACCAATTTTCAGTATGCCTTGATTATCTGATGGGCGTAAGTCTTCATTTTCGGCGAATATCCCTGTTTTGGGAATGTCAAAATAGGTTCCAGTAAGAGATTGAGAACGTCTAAGTGCAATATCACTGCTCTTTAGTTGCAGATTACTTTGCAAGGCAATATTGTAGGCATCTTCAAATGAAATACGTGTGCTTCCGGTAAAAGCATCAACGGATGACTGTGCCTTACTTGGAACAGCTTGCAAGCCAAATAACAAGACCATGACAGTTATTACTACACTTTTATTAATCCTGTTATTCTTTGTGAAGATGATATAGAGCAACGGTAATACAACCAGCGTTAAAAATGTGGCTGTGACCAAACCGCCAATTACAACTGTTGCCAATGGTTTTTGTACTTCCGCACCAGCACCTGTAGATAGTGCCATCGGCAGAAAGCCTAAAGAAGCTACAGTTGCCGTCATTAGTACAGGGCGCAATCTTATTTTTGTGCCTTCAAACACTCTGTCTATCACATTATCCATCCCGTCTTTAGCTAATTGATTAAATGTTCCTATCAATACAATTCCATTCAAAACAGCTACTCCGAACAATGCTATAAAGCCAACTCCTGCGGAGATAGAAAACGGCATTCCTCTTAGCAACAATGCAAACACGCCGCCTATAGCAGCCATAGGAATAGCAGTGAAAATAAGTGCGGCTTGTTTTACAGACCGGAATGTGAAATACAATAGCACAAAAATGAGGAACAAGGCTACTGGAACAGCAATTTGAAGGCGGTCAGATGCCTGTTCTAAATTCTCGAATGTGCCGCCATAAGTAAAGTAATAACCAGTCGGCAGTGGAAAATTTGCCAGTTTTGCCTGTATATCCTTTACAACACTTTGCACATCTCTGCCTTTTACATTAAAGCCAACTACTACCCTTCGTTTAGCATCTTCCCTGCTTATCTGTGCAGGACCTTCCTTAAAAGATACTTTGGCAACCTGGCTTAATGGAACCTGGTTGCCATTAGCAATAGGCACATATAGATTTGCTACGTCTTCAATAGATGTACGGTATATACTGTCAAGCCGCACCACTAAATCAAACTTCCTTTCGTTTTCAAATACAACACCCGTCTTTGTTCCTGCGAAAGCTGCGGTTACAATACGGTTTACATCAGCAATATTCAATCCATACGCCGCCATTTGTGTACGGTTATAATTAATGGTAATTTGAGGTAAGCCTGTGGTGCGTTCAATTTGGGGATCGGTCGTGCCATCAACAGATTGAACTACTCTGCCCACGTCATTTGCTATAGAAGCAAGGGTTTCTATATTTTCCCCGAATACTTTAATAGCTACATCCTGACGAACGCCTGTCATCAGTTCATTGAAACGCATTTGTATTGGCTGATTGGCTTCAAAAAACACTCCTGGTATGGCTTCCAGTTTTTCTATCATCCTCTGAGCCAATTCCTGATAGTCATCTGTTGTAGTCCATTCCTTTTTATCTTTAAGAACAATGATGAGATCTGTGGCTTCCGGCGGCATCGGATCTGTCGGTATCTCTGCGCCGCCTGTTTTACCAACTACCTGCTTTACTTCGGGAAAAGATTTTATAATGCGCTCTGCCTGCATAGAAGTTTCTATGCTTTGTGACAGTGATGCTCCCTGCGGCAATATGCAGTGGAAAGCATAATCACCCTCTTGTAACTGAGGTAGAAATTCGCCGCCCATACGTGTGAATATAAATATCGTTATCAGCAATAAAATACCCGCTATACTTACTATTATATATTTTAGCCTTATCGCAGCTTTAAGGATCGGCTCATATTTTCTCTGGAAGAAATCCATCATCCTGTCAGAGAAGTTTCGTTTATGTACAGTATTTTTTGGTAATGCTAATGCGCACATCATCGGGATATAAGTAAGCGACAGAATCAATGCGCCTAATATGGCAAAACCTACTGTTTGTGCCATAGGGCGGAACATCTTCCCTTCAATGCCGACCAGTGTAAGAATAGGTATGTACACGATTAGGATAATTATTTCCCCGAACGCTGCACTACTCCTGATTTTTGATGCTGATTGATACACTTCTTCATCCATCTCTTTTTGAGACAGTTTCCCTGTCATCTTTCGCATTCCTAAATGGTGCATTACTGCTTCAACAATTATCACAGCACCGTCCACAATAAGCCCAAAATCAATAGCGCCTAATGACATCAGGTTAGCACTTACCCCAAAAACGTGCATCATTCCCAAAGCAAAAAGCATAGATAAAGGAATTGCAGAAGCCACTATCAATCCTGCCCTGAGATTACCAAGAAACAGTACAAGTACAAAAATTACAATTAGTGCGCCTTCAATAAGATTTGTTTTCACGGTACTGATAGCCCGGTTTACAAGGTTTGTCCGGTCTATGTAAGGCTCTATTACAATATCTAGTGGCAGTGACTTTTGTATAGTAGCCATTTTCTCTTTTACCTTAGCTACAACATCCGAACTATTAAACCCTTTAAGCATCATTACGATACCCCCCACTACCTCACTTTCCCCGTTACGGGTCATTGCTCCGTAACGCACTGCACTTCCCATACGGGGCGTAGCTACATGCCGTACCAAAACAGGTATTCCGTTTACAGATTTAACGACAATATTTCCGATGTCTTCCAATGAAGAAACAAGTCCTATTCCCCTTATGAAGTATGCGTTTGGTTTCTTATCAATATAGGCACCTCCTGTGTTTGCATTATTGTTTTCCAATGCTTTAATTAAGTCAGCAACGGTTACGTTCATTGCCTTTAGCTGGTTAGGGTCTATAGCTACTTCATATTGTTTCAGCATTCCGCCGAAAGAATTTACTTCTGCAATTCCCGGAGTACCGTATAATTGCCGGGCAACGATCCAATCCTGCATCGTCCGCAAGTCTGTTGCAGAATATTTATGTTCAGCACCTTTCTTTGGGTGAATGATGTACTGATACACTTCACCTAAACCAGTGCTTACCGGAGCTAGCTCCGGGGTTCCCATGCCTTCAGGTATTTGTTCCTCTGCCTGTTTTAATTTTTCTGTGATGAGCTGCCTTGCGAAATAAATGTCAATATCATCATGGAATACCACCGTTACAACAGATAGTCCAAAACGGGATATGGAACGTATTTCTGTTAAGTAAGGCAGGTTTGCCAGGCTTTGTTCAATGGGGTATGTTACAAACTGCTCTACCTCTTGGCTGGCGAGTGTGGGCGCATTCGTAATGATTTGTACCTGATTATTGGTGATGTCCGGTACGGCATCAACGGGTAGTCTGGAAAGCGAATAAACACCCCAGACAATAAGCATCATCGTAAATATGCCTACAGCCAACTTATTTTTTATAGAAAAATAAATGATCCTATCTAACATTGTTTTTAGTATAGTTGAATGTAAAAAGCAGACTAAGCCCTATGAGGGCTAACCTGTTTAAAAAATTAATTCAGACTTATACTAACTGTGGAGGCTGCCAGATGGGAAGGGAAATTTCAATTACATCTGAAGATATAAAATCGGTATGCAACGGAGGTACTACAATCTGTATTCTATCAGGTATTACAACAGAACTGTAAATAATAGAAAAACCAGCACAACAGGCACAGTGACAAAATGGAGAACAAAGATCAACTTCCTTATGATTATCAGAGTGTTCCTTCACTGGTTTTGTTAGGAGCGAACTATTATCAACCTTTGTAATAGGCATTGCACCCATGTCTGCACAAGGTAGGCAGCTCAGGATCAAAACAAGTATGGCTAATATGGAAGCCGTTAAACGCATTGGTAAGTAAAAATAGCTTTTTTGTAATAAAGTTTACTAAACTGTATCATAAAATGATATATTATACTTAAAAATAACTTGAAAACCCTACCTGTATTCCGGCGGTTTTACTCAATGGGTTACCCAATAAGTCTGACTTCCAGCTATACCTGTAATTAAACCTTAGTACCGTTTGCGGGGAAGGTCTCCAGCTAATGGCAGGCACAATAGCATAATAGTGATCTGAAATATTATCGCCTGTCTCGTTGAATCTGCCAACATTATAATCAACGTACTCAAAACGGAAGGCAGCATTGATTACCGACTTATTAAACCCAAATATATTTCCCGTATATAGTGGTTGAACAATATCGGCAAAACCGCCTCGCTGCCTGCTGGCATATTGCTGCGTGTAGGTAGCCGGTACATCTACATATACCCATGCCCATTCTGCATTTATAAAGGTTCTCAAACGAGGTAAGGTAGAATTGACATCAACCGCAAATACATCAACCCTGCGCCTTTTATCCAGTTCCAAGCCATCATCCTGAAATTTGTTATAAACACCACCCATATAAGACAAACCTACTTCTGCTATTCTTTTATGCCTTATTGCACCTTTTGCCGTAACCAACGGCACGCCATTAAAACTTTCTTCAAATCGTTCCCTGTTTTCTTTGGCGGCTGGCAAAAATGTTTTCCCTTCACTGTTATCAATGATCTTATCATTAAAGCCATTCGTAAGGTATGCTTCATAAGCAAGCACCCAATCCTTTTGAAATTGCTTACCATAAATCCCAAATCCTACATTACTCCAAGTGGCGGGCAGCATTTGTGTAGCCGATACAGGGCGATCTACAAACTCCCATTTAGGGCCGTCATGGTTTTGGTTAAATGCGCCGATAGGGTTCATTATTACGCCACCTCTTACATTGAATAGTGGGTGAAACTCAATGTCTAATGCAGCAAATTCTATATTAATTTCCTTTGTCCCATCTTCAAATTCTATTTCCGATAAAAACTTAATTTTGCGGGATATGCTTGATGCAACAAATAAGGTGAACCTGCGCATTTGAAACTGATGTCCTTCCGTAATGCCATCTGTACCAAGATGCTGATAATTGGCTTCTACATATCCGCCCAAAGCAACAGGTAGTTTGCCAACTGATAAAAAGGGACGATTATACACCGCATCCATATTAAGCAACATACCCGTACTATCAAGTGGCTTTCTTCTAAAAAGCGTATTGTCTATCTGGGCTGTAGTAGTTTTTGCTATCAATAAGCAAAGCAGGACAAAAAATATTTTTCGCATTTATACTTGTTTTCTCAAGTCAATAAAAAGTTTGTCACCAGTGATTGATACCGGAAAGCTGCGCAGATTTTCTGCTGCTGGGCTTTGCGTCACCTTGCCCCATTTATCAAATTCGCTGCCATGAGCAGGGCATATAAGCTGGTCGCCAGCTACCTGTAATTCAGCACCCTGATGACTGCATTGCATTAATAGAGCACTATAATTATTTGCATCAAGGCGATAAATGCAAATTGGAAATTGCAGTTCATCGTTACGGATAATAATATAGGGCAGTACCTTGTTGCTGGATATAAAATCATCCAGGCTGACAAGTATTCCTTTATCAGTCAGTTTGCCAGAGGTGTACTTAACAACAGTGCAGCTTTCCAGTGCCGATAATAGGAAACTGCTGCTAATACATGCAAAACACCCCTGTTTGAGAAACGTTTTCCTATTCATATTTATAAGCTTTCTAGGAATATTATTAATTGTTGTTTTTCCTCTTTTGAGAGCGCTTTGTATTTGTCACGGGCATGTGCACCTTCCCCACCATGTAATAAAATAGCCTCTTCTATACTCCTCGCCCTGCCATCGTGTAGTAAATAATAAGAACCACCTTGTGATATTTTAGCAAGCCCCAAACCCCAAAGTGGAGGGGTCTTCCATTCGTAGGTTTTTGCGCTGCCTTCGGTATATCCGTCATCCAGTGCATTTCCCATATCATGCAGCAGCAAATCAGTATATGGAGCGAATGTCTGATAAGACAATGCAGCAATCGAAGATGCACTTGTTTTTAATTCAGCAACGTGACACTTATTGCAATTGATTTGTGTAAATAGACCTTTACCTGCAATGGTATTTGCATCGCCAGTGTTCCTGGGAACCGGTGCTTTTAGTGTCTTTAAATAGAATACAACATGCTGTACGGTTTGATTACTTACTTCAGGATCAATTTCTTCTCCACTATAGGTGTCATAGGGCTCATAAGTGGATACAATACCCATATCCTGGTTATAGGCACCGGCAGTTTGTTGTAAAAGATTATAAGCTGCCCCTTTTTTGCCAAACCTGCCGATATATTTACCTGCATTATCGATACTTCCCTCACGTAATGTTATATAGTTCTTTAATGAAACCCAATTCGTCACGCCACTGATACCATCGCCATCTCCATCATTGGGGTCTGCCATTGCAAGAATATCTGCATCTGATACAGCATCTAAAAAACCAAGGCCTGTATTTGCGGGAGGGGTGAATTTGGAGAAAGTTGCAGCGGCTGGAATTGTTTCGGGCTGGTGGCCTGGTATTGCCCTGTTTTGAAGTTGTGGCCCTCCGGCATGTAAAAAGAGATTTCCTTGCTCATTGATTTGCCCAAAACGGGTAAGGGTAGTAAAAGGATGACCTTTACCATCCCCAGCATGACAACTACCACATGAAGTCGAAACAAACAGTGGACCTAACCCTGTTTCTTTCGTGAATACATCATTGTTAAAAGCTATGTCACCTTTAAGGAACATTGCACGTTGTTCATCAGATAAGCCTTCTACAGGGCCATCTAATATATCTTCATCAAGTGGAGCTTTAGGCTCCAGCTTACCACATGAAATAAATACTGAAAAAATCAGCAAGATGATATTAATAAACCTTTTCATGTTGTAAAGAAACACATTTTTAGATAAATCTAAAAATTATGTTTTACAAAACGAAATAGTCTATTTTTTGCAGCAATCATCCCAAGTTGTATAGGCTTTCGGGTCTCCTTTTATATCATCGGCATCAAAACCAACACTAGCAATTGCTTGTCTTAGTTTTTCTGGGGTTGTTTTAGAAGTATTATAAATGACACTGACGGTCTTGGTTTTCTCATCTATATCTACACGTTTTATTCCTTTTTGTTTATAAACAGCTTCCTCAAGTCGTTTGCCACAACTTTCACATCTTTTGCAATGGTCGCAATAAATAGATGTTTTAATACTAATTGTAGCTACTTTGGATTGAGCTTTGGCAGTATTATTCAAAAGCAAAACAAATAATAAAATGATAGTCTTTGTTAATCGCATATACATCTTTAAAGTAGTTATAATATTAATTTGATACTTTTTCGCCCTTTGTCACTTTTTGGAGTGTTTCATAAATGATTTCTTCGTCGCCCTGTAAATAACCGCTTTTACGCCATACAATTTCCCCTTTGCCATTAATTATTATTGTAGAAGGACAGATAGATACACCCAAAGCTCGTTTTAAGTCTTGGTTTTTGTCTTGATAAAAGTCGAATTTCCAACCTTTAGATTTAACAAGAGACGGCACTCGGTTATAATTTCTATTATCGTCTACAGATATAGCAACTATTTTCACGCCAGTTTCTTTTTGCCAGTTTTCATATTTCTTTGATATTTCATCAAATTCATGAATGCATGGGGCGCACGACATTTCCCAAATGCAAAGAATGATAGGCTTTTTATCATTTGTAATATCAGAAGTATTAACTGATTTTCCGTCAAGTGATTTTACACTGACGGCGGGTATCCCATTTTCCTCGTTAGGTATAAAAGAGGATAAAGAAAATAAAGCGACAAACAGAAACAGGTATCTCATATATAGTGTATAGGGGCAAATATACCTGAAATGAGGTTGTGAATAACTTCAATATGTTAGACGCAACTCTTATTTATAAAATCACCCAATTGATTTATTGAATTTTCCTTATATTTGAAATAATGAGAAAACTGATAGTCATATTTTCTTTGTTCTGCTATTTAGCAGCAACGATAGGGCTATCGTTCTCACTAAATTATTGTGATGGTAAGCTGACAGGCATTTCATTTGATTGCATAGCCATACGATGTTGTTGTGATGAAGAAATCAATAAAGACTGTTGTGATGGCAAAGTCATAAAAATCGAAAAAGCTGACGATCATAACAGACTTACGGAAAATCTGTCTCAACTAAAGATCTCTTGTAACCTGCCAGAAGTTCTCAATTCGTTTCCTGGTTTCGATATACCGCAATATGACTATCAAGCCCAACATCAACATCAATTAAGACCTCCTCAGGTCATCTCTCCTAAGTTTCGGCTATATATTCTGCACTCAGTTTTCAGGATTTGATATTTCTGTTCAAATTCAGCAGCATTATATCTTTTCATTATTAAAAACTTAGGACTATGAAAAAGTTCTCAACTTTCTTAATTGCGTGTTCTTGCACGTCATTCGCTTTTGGCCAAAGCCAGTTAGATAATTATTTTAATGGTTCCACCACTTTTACTGAAATAGCAGGTACAAGTCATGGGTTGACCGCACCTCATGATTTAGATTTTGTGCCTACAAGGCCGAATGAATGGTGGGTACTGAATAAAGAAGCAAACGGTGGAAGTGTTGTAATATTCTGGAACCCGGGTAAAAGCAACCAGGCACATCAATTCCGCAAAGATTCGCACAATGACCACTTCATGGCACGCGCAGTAGCTATTGCCATGGGCGAAAACAATGAGTTTGTTTCAGCACAGGAAATTAAAAACACTGCCTCAGCGTCCTCTACATTTATGGGACCTGCTTTATGGTCAAGTGATACATCAATATTTGCGCGTATGCATCAAAATAATTGGGTTACAGGCCAATTATTAGGTAGTCATATCGATATGTTGCACCAGAGCCCTTTTGGTATGGGGGTGGCATATGATAATGCACGTGTATATTGGTATTTTGATGGCCACAATAGTAATATCTGTAAATATAATTTTGGAGATCCTCATGGGGTTGGTGAGGATGACCATTCTGATGGCAGGATACATCGTTATACAGATGTCGTTGTTACAAGGAAAGCTAATGTACCAAGACATATTGCACTTGATATGGTGAATAAATGGATGTATATAGTAGATTCCTGAACTAACAGGATAATACGTATGAAAACAAATAGTTG
>JADHED010001624.1_pt1 | contig 18176 bp, 13 predicted proteins | sample 8952041 | NCBI WGS metagenome assembly JADHED01 (sample SAMN16124423, study PRJNA663239) | bioreactor sludge metagenome | isolation source: sludge (control) | place: India:Bengaluru | collected 2018-09-08
TCCTACACTGACCGCCGGGGAGCTGCCTTCCCCTATCTATTCCCGAATGGGTTCGGAGTACGGATGGGACCGGGGGGACCTACTGGGACGGCTGTCGGCGTTCGTGGGGCTGTCGTGGGGCCGGCCGGCGGGGCCTCCGACGGACGAGATGCCGGTGCGGTGGGTGGAGATCCGGGAGGCGTACTGGCTCGCGGAGACGGAGGTGACGAACGCGCAGTACGAGCGATTCGACCCGAAGCATGCACGGAATCGGTACTCGCCGGAGGACGACTCGCCGGTCGTTGATGTGAGTTGGGAGGACGCCCGGGCGTACGGCGACTGGCTGTCGGCGCGGGGGTCGCTCCGAGTGCGCCTGCCGAGCGAGGCGGAGTGGGAGCACGCGTGCCGGGCGGGGTCGGAGGGCGAGTTCTGTTTCGGGGAGGACGAGGCGGGGCTTCGTGAGTATGCATGGTTCGCCGCGAACTCGGAAGGCCGGGCGCACGCGGTGAGGACGTGGCGGCCGAGTGCCTGGGGGCTCTACGATCTGCACGGGAACGCGTGGGAGTGGTGCGAAGACGTGTACGGGCCGTATGGGGAGGCTCCGCGCGATGGCCGGGCGCGGAGCACGTCGGGCGCCTCGCCGTACCGGGTCGTCCGCAGTGGGGGCTTTCGCGGGCCGGCCGTCCGCTGCCGTTCCGCCTACCGCTTCTGTATCCTCCCCGACTTCCGCGGGGGCGACCTCGGCTTCCGCCCCGCCGCTTCGGGCCATTGAGCCCTCGGGCCATCGGGCCATTGGCTGGCGCGGCGTATCACCGAGGCGGGCTCGTTTTTTCGCGCCGCGCCGCCGCGGAGGGGGCGGGCTCCCGCGGTATCCTTGGTGGCGATGAAGCGGCGGCACGTCATCGCGGGGGCGGGGACCGCGCTGCTGGCGTTGGCGGCGGCGTGGCTTTCGCTGGGTCGTCCGCCGCCGGGGTGGGTGGTGCGTCACGGGCTGCCGCCGGCGGGGGGGCCGACGGGGCGGGCGGTGGAGATCGAGGGCGTCCGCTTCATCGAGATCGGGCCCGGGTTTTTCCGCATGGGGTCGGAGTGCGGGTGGGACCGGGGCGACCTGCTGGGCCGGTTGTCGACGTTCGTGGGGCTGTCGTGGGGCCGGCCGGCGGATCCGCCGACGGACGAGATGCCGGTGCGGTGGGTGGAGATCCGGGAGGCGTACTGGCTGGCGGAGACGGAGGTGACGAACGCGCAGTACGAGCGGTTCGCCCCGGCGCACAAGCGGGACTGGTCGGGGGACGACGACCCGGTGACGGGTTTGGACTGGGACGAGGCGCGGGCCTACTGCGACTGGCTCACGACGCGGGGGACGCTCCGGGTGCGGTTGCCGAGCGAGGCGGAGTGGGAGTACGCGTGCCGGGCGGGTTCGGAGAGCGAGTACTGCTTCGGGGACGACGAGAAGCGGCTCGGTGAGTATGCGTGGTTCGATGCGAACTCAGACGGCCGGGCCCACGCGGTGAAGACGCGGCGGCCGAATGCCTGGGGACTCTACGATCTGCACGGGAACGTGTGGGAGTGGTGCGCGGACTGGCTCGGGCCGTACGCGGAGGCTCCGCGCGACGGCAGCGCGAGGACCACGCCGGGCGCCTCGCCGGGCCGGGTCTACCGCGGCGGGGTCTGGCTCGGGGCAGCCGTCCTCTGCCGTTCCGCGGTCCGCGTCGGGAGCCTCCCCGACGTCCGCGGGGGCATCCTCGGCTTCCGCCCCGCCGCTTCGGGCCAATGATCCATGGGGACACCGGGCCATCGGCCCGGCCGTGACGAACCAGCGGGGGGCAGCGCACCCCGGAGGGGGGAGCGCGGGCCCGGCAAGCCCGCGCAGCGGCGGCCGGTGCCCGCGCGGGGGGTGCGGTGCGCAGGGAAGGAACTTCCGGTCCCATGAGAAACTGAAGGTGCGGGGCGCCGGGGGAGCGGTCGGTACCCGAGCGTCAGGGAGGTGAACATGGTCGGGATCACCGGGACATACGAGGGGGACCTGCGGTGCCGCGCGCGGCACGGGCCGTCGGGGTCGGAGATCGAGACCGACGCGCCGACCGACAACCAGGGGCAGGGGCGGCGCTTCTCGCCGACCGACCTTCTGGCGACGTCGCTCGCCACGTGCGTGCTCACGATCATGGGCATGGCGGCGCGGCGCAAGAGCATCGACATCGCCGGCGCCCGCTTCACCGCGACAAAGGAGATGGTGGCGGACCCGCGGCGTCGCATCGGCCGGATCGCTGTGGAGTTCGTGCTGCCCGCGTCGGTCCCCGCGGCGGAGCGCGCCTCACTGGAGGCGGCGGCCCGGGGCTGCCCCGTCACCGAGACCCTCGGCGACCGCGTGCGCGTGGACCTCGCGTTCCGCTACGAGTGACGGCCGCCGCTCCCGGCGCAGGAGGAGCGCCGCCGCGGCGAAGAGCGCGCCGCAGGCGGCGAGGCGCACGGGGTCCGTCCGCTCCCCGAACACGACCAGCGACACGAGGACCGTCAGCGGGACCTTCAGGTCGTTCATCACCGCGAGCGTCCCCACGCCGACCCGCAGCGCGCCGTAGTTCCACAGGAAGAAGCAGACGCCGGACGCCACGACCGAGAGCCAGCCGATGACGAGCCACTGCCCCGCCGTCGGCGCGAACCCGGCGAGCGACCCCGCGGGGAGCGCGGAGAGAAGCGCCAGCGCGGCCGCCCCGGCGTAGAGCAGCGCGAAGACCTCGCGATCCCGGAGGGCGGCATGCCGCTCCCGGAACCGCCGGTAGAGCACCTGCCCCGCGGCGAAGGCGAGGTTGCTGGCCTGCACGAGGAGCGCCCCGCCGAGGGCCGGCGCGCTCCGGCCCCACAGCACGACGGCGGCCCCGGCGACGGCGGCGGCCGCGGCGAGGTGGGCCCGGACCTGCGCCTCGCGCCGGATCCCGCTGTCCACGAGCGTCACGAAGACCGGGGTGAGCACGGTGAGCAGCGCCACCTCGTGGGCGGCGAGGGTGCGGAAGGAGTGCAGGTAGGCCACGTACATGACGCCGAACTGCAGCGCGCCGATGCCGGCGAGGGCGAGGGCGGTCCGGAGGGTCAGGCCCTTGAGGCGCAGGAACGGCAGGAACACGACGAGGCTCAGGGTGAGGCGCAGCGCCGCCACCGCCGTCGCGTCGAGGCCCGAGAGGCGCCCCTTGATGAGGGGGAACGAGAACGCCCAGACGAGGGAGACCGCGAGGAGCGCGGCCATCGCCGGGCGGCTCAGATCCCCCCGCCGGGGGCGTCCGGCGCCTTCTCCGGCGGCTTCTCGGGGGGCTTCTCGGGCGGCCTCTCCGGCGGCTTCTCCGGGGGCTTCGGCGGCTCCGGCGGAGTCTCGGGGGCCTTCTCCGGAGGCTTCGGCGCGTCGGGCGGCTTCGGGGCCTCCGGCGGCTTGTCGGGCGGCGTGGGCGTCTCCGGGGGCTTCGGCGTCTCGGGCGGCGTCGCCGGCGTCTCCGGAGGCTTCACGGGCTCCACGGGCTTCGCGGGTTCCGGTGCGGGCTCCGGGGGCTTCGGCGGCGCGATCTTGCCGAGGGCGATCTCGATGGCCTTCTCGATCTGGGGGTCGCGCTCGAGGATGCGGTCCTCCGCGGAGATCTCCACGAGCACGTCCGGCCGGCAGCCGTTGCCCTCCTGGTTGGTGCCGTCCAGGTTGAAGAACCCGGCCAGGGTGACGCGGAACTCGCTGCCGTCGGACAGCGTGATGTCGCGCGTGCCGATGACCGCGCCGGGCGTGGGAACGCCCACGATCGTCCCGAGGCCGAGCGTCTTGAACGCATGGGCGAAGACCTCGGCGTCGGAGTACGAGCGCTCGTTGATGAGCAGCACGATGGGACGGTCCCAGAACAGGTTCGGCGACTTCGTCGGCTTGCCCGTCCGCCCCGTGTTGTTCGCGTAGTGGCGCCGCGACAGGATGTCGATGAGCGCCTGGTGGATGTTCCCGCCGCCGTTGTAGCGGACGTCGATGATGAGCGCCTTCGCGGCCTGCGTGGCGTCGCTGCCGAGGTCGGCCTCGAACTTCCGCAGCGCCGCGGCGTTCATGCGCGGGATGTGGATGTAGGCGACCTTGCCCTCGGTCTTCTCCTTCACCGTCTTGCCGCAGGTCTCGATCCACCGGTTGAACCAGCGCATGGCCCGCGCATTCGGGTCCTCGGGCTTCACTACGACCGTGCGGATGTCCGAGCCGTCGGCGCGGGTCCCCACGAGCAGCGGCACCTCCCGGCCCACGGTGTCCTTCAGGAGGACGTCGAACGAGTCGTCGGCGGACAGGCGCTTGCCGGCGACGCCGAAGACGTAGTCACCCTCGCGGATCCAGGCGAGGTCCGCCGGGCCGCCGCGGTCGGGCTTCACGACCCGGAGGCGCAGCGGCGGGGCGCCCTTGTGGCCGGCGGGAGCATCCATCTTCTCGGGGACGAGGACGCAGGCCAGCGAGCCCGTGTTGTGGTTCGGGATGTCGCTGATCGGACCGCCGATGCCCTGATGGCTGGCGTTCAGCTCCCCGATGAGCAGGCGCATGTAGTAGTAGAACTCCATGCGCGTCCGGCAGGCGGCCACGACGGGGCGGTATCGCTCGCGGAGCTTGTTCCAGTCCACGCCGTGGAACTTCGGGTCGTAGAAGGCCTCCGCCACCTGCTTCCACGCCTCGTCGAAGGTGGCGAGGAACTGCTGGTTCAGCGCCACGCGCCGCGTGGCGAGGAAGTTGATCGTGCGGCCGCCCGTGATGTCCTGGGGGGCGGGCGCCGCCTTGATCCGGCCCTGGGGGTCGATGTAGATGATCTCCTTGCCGTTGCGCGAGAAGCAGCCGTCGTGCCCCTCGGCCACGAGCACCTCGCCGGATCCCGCGAGGTCCGTGACGATGACCTCGCGCACCGGCTGCGTGCCGGGGTTGCTCGTGCGGGTGAAGACGAGGAGGCGGCCGTCGGGCGAGAACCGCGGAGACTCCTCCACCGCCAGCGTGCCGTACACCGGACGCGCCCCGGAGCCGTCGGCGTTCATCACCCAGATGTCGGCGTGGCCGTTCGGCCATGCGTCGAACGCGATGAGGGACCCGTCCGGGGAGTAGGAGGGGTCGTCCTCGTTGTAGGGCGCCCGCGTCAGCTGTACCGGCGGGCTCCCGTCGACGCCGATCCGCCAGACGTCCTTGTTGCCGGCCTGCTCCGAGCAGAACACCAGGTGCCGGCCGTCCGGCGCCCAGGACTGGAAGAAGTCGCCGGTCTTCTGGAACGTCAGCGGCCGCAGCCCGCCGCCGTCGATGTTCACGAGGAACACGTCCGGGTTGTCCGTGCGGCCGTCCGACCAGAACGCGATGGTCCGGCCGTCCGGGGAGAAGCGGGGAGCGTTGTCGCCGGAGCCGGCCTTCGTGACCTCGCGGGCCTGGCCGCCGCCCGATTCCATGATCCACACGCCCCCGGCGAGCGCGAACGCGAGCAGGCCGCCGTCCGGGGAGACGTCCACCGATTCCGCGCCGGCCGTCAGGGTGCGCTGCACGGCGGGATCCCGCCGGGTGTCCTCGACGATGCGCACGGGGACCAGGACCGGCTCCGCCTTCTCGGCGGTCAGGTCGAGCGAGTAGAGACGGAACTTCCACACGAAGAAGGCCCGGCGGAAGTCGGCGCTGAAGTCGAGGTAGGAGATGCCGCCGTCGGCGAGCGAGGTGAGGCACTTCTCCTCGCGGGTGTCGAGCGACAGGACGTGGATGTTCCAGTCCTTGCCGGTGGGGCCGGTCTCGCGGAGGAAGTACAGGCGCTTCCCGTCCGGGGAGATCTCCGGCTCGCGGTCGTTCTGGTCGTTGCGGGTCAGGCGCTCCGGCATCTCGTTCGGCCGGCAGCGGTAGATCTCGTCGTTCGCCGAGCCGCGATAGCCGCGCTGCAGGTCGTCGCCCACGGTGCTCTGATAGTAGATGCAGCCGTCCGTGGAGACGGTGGCCCCGATGCCGTCGTCGATGGTGAGCGGGGCGGGGGTTCCGCCGTCCACGGGGACGCTGTAGATCCGCCACGCCGCGGTCCGGGCGGACTGGAAGATGATCGTCGCCCCGTCAGGCGCGAACCGGCACACGTGGTCGGTGCCGGCGTCGAACGTCAGCTGGACGGGCGCGCCGCCGTCCGCGGGCATCGTCCAGACGTCGAAGTTCCCCGACCGGTCGGAGGTGAACGCCAGCGTCTTCCCGTCCGGAGACCAGACCGGCTTCACGTCGTTGGCCTCGTTCAGGGTCAGGCGCGTGGCGCGACCGCCCTCCGCGGGCATGATGAAGATGTCCCCCCACAGGGAGAACGCCAGGGTCTTGCCGTCGGGGCTGACGTGGGGGTAGCGGGCTCCCACGACCCCCTCGTCGGCCTTCTTCCCGCCGTCGGCGGGCTTCTTCCCGGACTCGGTGGGGGTGGCGGGCGGCGCGCCGGGCGTCTCCTCGAGGCTCTGGGCGCCGGCGGGCAGCGCCACCGCGAGGAGGAGGGCGGGGAGCAGGAACCTTGTCACGGTGACCTCCGGGATGGGGGCGCGGGTGCGGCGCCCGCCTGCGAGTTCCCCCTTGTACGGACTGCCCGCGCGATTCCCGAACATTTGAGCCGGGGCGCCGCGCGCGGGTTCCGCTCCCGCGCGCCCGCCCGGGGCGGGTAATCTGAACGGGTGGATCGTCCATTCCGCGTCCTCGTCACGGGAGCGAGCGGGTTCATCGGCGCCCATGTCGCCCGGCGGTTCGCCGCCGCCGGCGCCGAGGTCTTCGCCCTCGTGCGGCCCCCGTCCTGCCGCGTCCGCCTCCCGGGTGTGACCGTCGTGCCCGCCGACCTCTCCCGCCGGGAGGGGCTCGGCTTCCTCCACCGGGTACCGGCCCCCGACGTCGTGTGCCACCTCGCGGCGGACACCCGGATGGGGGCGTCGGCGGAGGAGATGGAGGCCAACGTCGCCGGGGCGGCGAATCTCGTCGCGGCCCTCGGTCCGGCCCTCGCGGGCAAGCGCGTGCTCTTCGCCTCGAGCATCTCCGCGGTGGACCGCGCTTCGCGCCCGAAGGGGCCGCTGACGGAGGCGTCCCCCTGCGTCCCGCGCTCGGCCTACGCGAAGAGCAAACTCCGGGGGGAGGAGGTGCTGCGGGCGGAGGCGAAGGCGCGGGGGTTCTCGCTCGCGGTGCTGCGGCTCTCCACGATCTACGGTCCCGGGCAGCCGCGGGGCGGCGTCGTGGCGCTCGCGGAGGCGGTCAGGAAGGGGGGCCTCGCTGCCCGCCTGCCGTGGCCCGGCCGCATCTCCTTCTGCTACGTCGGCGACGTGGCGGAGGTGTTCCTGCGCCTCGCCGCGGGCCCGGAGGCGCCGGACGGGACGTGGTTCGTCGCCGAGGAGCAGGGCCACACGATGGCCGAGGCGGCCGCCGGGATCCGCGAGGCGGTCGGCGGGGGGAAGGGGCCGGTGCCGTTCCCGCGCTTCGCCCTGCGGTTCGCCGGGGCGCTGCTCTACCTCCCGGTCCTCCGCCGGTTCGCCCCGTGGAGCCTCCGGGCGGCCCTCTGCGACACCATCCTCTGCGATCCCTCGGCCCTGACCGCGCGGCTCGGGATGTCCTGGACGCCCCTCGCGGAGGGCCTGCGGAGGACGTTCGCATGAAAGCCCTCGTCACCGGCGCCACCGGCTTCCTCGGCGAGGCCCTCGTCCGCGACCTCGCGGCCGCCCACGGCGCGGACGCGGTCGCGGCGTACGCCCGGGACCCGCTGCCGGAGGCCGAGCGGCCCGCGGCGGAGAGGCTCGCCGCGGCGGGCGTGCGCCTGAGGCCCGTGGACCTGGGGGCGCTCCCCGCATTCCAGGCGCCGCCGGATTTCGACGTCCTCTACCATCTCGCCGCGGAGACGGATTCGGGCGCCTCGGCCCTGCGGTGCGAGGTGAACTTCCGCGGCCTGGCGAACCTCCTCGACACGATCGGCGCGGACGGCCTGGCCGGCCGGCGGGTGGTCCTCGCGGGGGCCACGGCGGCGGTAGATCGGGGCCGCCGGCCTCGCGCCCCGATGCGGGAGGACGACCCGCCCTCTCCGCGGACCAACTACGGGCGCAGCAAGCTCGCGGCGGAGCGGGTCCTCGCGGAGTGCGCGCGGGCGTGGGGGTTCACGTGGGTCGTGCCGCGCTTCTCGCCGGTCTGGGAGCCCTCCCTGTCCACCGGCTTCCTCGGCGCCTTCCGGAAGATGGCGGAGGCGCGGTCCCTCGTGAGGCGCGTGGCCTGGCCGGGCCGCGTGAGCCTCGTGCGGCGCGAGGATGCCGCGAAGGTCCTGCGATTCCTCGGCGAGTCGGGAGCCGCGGACGGGCGCGCGGTGAACGTGGCGGACGGCGAGGTCTACCGCTACGCCGCGCTGCTCCGGGACATCCGGCGGCTCGTGGAGGGGAAGAGCGGGTCCCTCCCCGTCCCGGGGCTCCTCTGGGGCCTCCTCCGGCGGATGATCTGGCTCCCGGGGGCGAGGAAACGCGTCCCCTGGCGCCTGTCCTGCCTCCTCGGCGACGACCTCGCCGCGGACGCCTCGCTCCTGAAGTCCCTTGTCCCCTTCCCGCTCCGCACGTGGGACGACGGCGAGGCGGAGCGGCGGGCGGCGCTCAGTTCCCCGGCGCGTTAGACGGCCCCGCGGCGGCCTCGAGGCGCTCCACCCGGCGGCGGAGTTCCGCGATCTCCTCGCGCAGCGCGGCCAGCGCGTCGGGTGCGGGCGGCGGTGGGGCGGCCTCGGCGGGCGGCGGCGACGCGGCCGCGGCGAGGGGCGGCGGGACGGCCGCGGCAACGGGCGGCGGGACGGCCTCGGACGGCTCGCCGGCCGGCGTGAGTCGGTGGGCCCAGCGCGGCTGTCTCTCCCCGGGGCGGCGGGGGAGGAGGGTCGCCAGCCCCGAGTGCGCCAGAGCCGCCAGCACGGCCTCGGTCCGCGCGGGGTCGGCGGCTTCCGGCGCCATCCGTTCCGCGCGGCGCGAGAGTTCGCTGGAAGTCTGCGGGCCGCGGAGCATGAGTTCGGCGAGCACGGCGGCCGTGTGCCGGTCGACCGCCAGCTCCTCGGACAGCCGCTCGGAGTAGCGCTCGGTGCGGCCGCCCTCGCGCAGCATCCGGGTGACGAGGCGCTTCTCCATGAGGGCGAGGAGCGTCCCGCGGACCTCGAACTCCTCGAGGTCGAGGAACGGGTCGCGGTTGCTCCGCTGGTTGCAGGCGGCGATCAGCGCGTTCAGGGACAGCGGGTACTGGTCGGGCGTGGTGTGACGCTTCTCGATGAGGGCGCCGAGGACGCGGCGTTCGGTGCGGTCGAGTTCCATGCGGGGATTGTGGCCCGGGTGACGGCGGGGGTGAACCAATCCTTGTCCGTCGGTCCGGGGGGCCGAAGAATGCCGCCATGGCCCCGCCGGACGCTGCACCGGTCCGCGTGCGCGCCCCCGGGCGCATCAACCTCATCGGCGAGCACACCGACTACGAGGAGGGGTACGTGCTCCCCGCGGCCACGGACGCGGGGTTGACCCTGCGCTCCGCCCCGCGGCCGGACGGTCGCGTCCTCCTCGGTTCCGAGGCCTTCCCGGGCACGGCGGAGTTCCTGGTGGGTTCTCCGCTGCCTCGCGGGGGGGCCGCGTGGGCGGCGCCGGCGGCGGCGCTCCTGTCCCTCATGCGGAAGACAGGACTCCCGGTATCCGGGTTCGAGGGACGTGTCGGGGGCGACCTTCCCCCCGGGGCCGGACTCAGCAGCAGCGCGGCGTTCCTCGTCGCCGTGGGGCTGTCGGCGTGGTGCGCGGCCGGGGCGGCGCCGCCGGGCGAGGCGGAGCGGGAGGCCCTCGCCCTGCTCTGCCGCGACGCGGAGGAGCGGGCGCGCGGCGTGCGGTGCGGGATCATGGACCCCTTCGCCTCCCTCCTCGGGCGGGCGGACGAGGCGTTCCTGCTGGACTGCCGGACCCGCCGGCGGGAGGCCGTCGCCCTCGACGGCGCCCGCCTCAGCCTGCTGGTCGCGGACTCCGGCGTCCGGCACGACCTGGCCGCCGGGGGCTACAACACTCGCCGTGCGGAGTGCTCGGAGGCCGCGCGGCGGCTGGGAGTCGCCGCCCTCCGGGACGCGACCCCGGAGCAGGTCGAGGCGGCCCGGTCGCGCCTGGGGGAGACCCTCCGCCGCCGCGCCCGGCACGTCGTCACGGAGAACGCCCGGACGCTGGCGGCCGTCGGGGCGCTGCGGCGGGGCGATCTGCCCGGGTTCGGCCGCCTCCTCGCCGAGTCGCACGCGAGCCTCCGGGACGACTTCGAGGTCAGCATCCCGGAGACCGACTGCCTGGCCGAGTCCGCCGCCGTCCATCCGGGGGTGTACGGAGCGAGGCTCATGGGCGGGGGCTTCGGCGGCGGTGTGCTCGTGGCCGCCGCCGCCGGGGAGGAGGATGCCGTGGCCGAGGCGGTCCGGGAGGCGTTCCGGGCCCGCTTCGCGCGGGTGGTGGCGGTCCGCCGGGTCCGCCCGGCGGCGGGGGCGGCGGCGGAATTGCGCTGCCGGGACTTTTGGCGCCCAAAGGCCCCCGGCGATTAGTCTGCGCGGCTTCGATGAGCGAACTGCGGCTCGCCCTGCTCTGGCACCAGCACCAGCCCTACTACCGGGACCTCCTCACGGGGGCCGTCCGGATGCCGTGGGTCCGGCTGCACGGCACGAAGGACTACTACGGGATGGCCCGCCTGCTCCTCGAGGCGGGCGGGGCGGTCAAGGCCACGATCAACCTCGTCCCGAGCCTCGTCGAGCAGCTGCTCGCGGCCGCCCGCGGGGAGGGGGAGGACGAACACCTGTCGCTGTCCCGGCGGCCCCCGGCGGACCTGACGGCGGAGGAGCGCGCGCGGGCGCTCGACCTCTTCTTCATGGCCGACCACGACCGCATGATCCGGCCGTGGCCACGGTACGGCGAACTCCTCGCGAAGCGCCGGCTCGGCCGGTTTCCCGCGCGGCAGGTGGCGCCGGAGTTCACGGCGGCGGACCTGCGGGACCTGCAGGTGTGGGCGAACCTCGCGTGGTTCCACCGCACGCTGCTCGCAAGCGACGGGGGCCTGCGGGCGCTGACGGAGAAGGGCCGCGACTTCACCGAGGCCGACAAGGAGCACGTCCTCGCCCGGCAGCGGGCGGTCCTCGGAGAAGTGCTGCCGCTGCATCGTCGCCTCGCCGACGAGGGGATCGTGGAACTCTCCGCGAGCCCGGCCTGCCACCCCATCCTCCCGCTCCTCGTGGACATGGAATCGGCGCGGGAGGCCCGGCCCGCCACGGCGCTGCCGGCCCGGCGGGTGCCGCTCGCGGACGACGCGCGCACGCACCTGGCGCGGGCGGTCCGCTGCCACGAGGAGGTGTTCGGCCGTCGGCCGCGGGGGCTCTGGCCGAGCGAGGGGTCCGTCTCCGAGGCCATCCTGCCACTGGTCCACGAGGCGGGCTTTACGTGGCTGGCCAGCGACGAAGAGGTGCTGGGCGCGAGCCTCGGCCGCCCGGTGTCGGGGAGCGCGGACCTCTACCGGTCCTGGCGCGTCGGGGGGCCGGGACGGGAGCTGGCGATGGTGTTCCGCGACCACCGGTTGTCGGACCTCGTCGGCTTCGCGTACAAGGGCATGGACGGGGCGACGGCAGCGGCGGACTTCCTCGGGCGCCTCCGGAACATCCGTGAGCGCCACCCCGGGGAGGATCTGCTCGTCCCGGTCATCCTCGACGGGGAGAACGCCTGGGAGCACTACCCGGAGGGCGGCCTCCCCTTCCTGCGGGCCCTCTACGCGGGACTCGCCGCGAGCCGGGACATCCGCACGGTCCGGCTCGGCGACGAGGTGGCCGAACGCCCGCCGCGGGCCGCCCTGCCCCGGCTGCGCGCGGGGTCGTGGATCAACGCCGACTTCGCCGTGTGGATCGGCCACCCCGACGACGTGCGGTCGTGGGACTACCTGTTCCGGGTCCGGGAAGACCTGGAGCGGTTCATCGCCGCGGGCGGCGTGACGCCCGAGGCGGCGGAGCGCGCCCGCGACTGCCTGCTCGTGGCCGAAGGCAGCGACTGGAACTGGTGGTACGGCGAGGACCACACGTCGGGGCAGGACGAGGCGTTCGACGAGCTCTACCGGCTGCACCTGGCCAACGTCTACCGGGCGCTGTCCCGGGAGCCGCCGCCGTTCCTCGCCGTGCCCGTGCCCGCCGGCCGGCGGCGGGGGACCTCGGCGGCGCCGGCGGACTTCCTCCGGGTCAGCGTGGACGGGCGGGAGACCTCGTTCTTCGAGTGGCTGGCGGCGGGACGGTACCGGGCCGCCCCCGGCGAATCGGTGGCGGGCCCGGGCGGGGCCATGCGGCGGGGGGGACTCAGCGTTCTCACGGGCCTGCACTTCGGCTTCGACGCGCACCAGTTCTTCCTGCGGGCGGACCTCGTGCCGGAGTGGCGGGAGGCGCTCACCGCGGAGGGGGGACCGACGCGCTTCGTGGCGCGGTTCTTCGAACCCGTGGCGGCCGGGATCGAGATCGACGACCTCCTGGCGGCGCACCTGAACCCACGGGTCGGGAGCGCGGCGTCGGGCACCGCCGCGGCGGGCGAGATCCTGGAGATCGCCTGCCCGTTCGCCGCGTTGGCGCTGACCGCAGGCGCCCGCGCGGCTTTCGCCGTCGAGTTGTGGCGAGGCGATGTTCTTGTGGAGCGTCTCCCCGGCGGGGAGACTGTCTGGTTCGACGTTCCCTCGGAGGACTTTCAGACGGTCCGCTGGAGGGTCTGAGCCCGCGGCCGCGCGAGAACCCATGCCCGAACTGCGAAGGGATCCGATCATCAACCGGTGGGTCATCATCGCGGAGGACCGCGCCCGCCGGCCTCACGACTTCGTCGTGGAGCACGCGGCGCCCCAGGGCGGGTTCTGCCCGTTCTGCGAGGGCCACGAGGCCAGGACGCCTCCGGAGGTGTTCGCGTTCCGGGCGGGCGGCTCGGCCCCGAACACGCCCGGGTGGCGGGTGCGCGTCGTGCCGAACAAGTTCCCCGTCCTGCAGGTGGAGGGGGACGTGGAGAAGCGGGCGCACGGCATGTACGACCGCATGCGGGGGCTCGGCGCCCACGAGGTCTTCGTGGAGACGCCCCGGCACGAGACCTCGATCACGGCGCTGCCCGACGCCCACGTGGCCGAGATCCTCCACGCCTACAAGGCGCGCCTGTGCGATCTCAAGCGGGACCGGCGCCTCCTCTACGGGATGCTCTTCAAGAACGTCGGCCTCGCGGGAGGAGCGAGTCTGGAGCACACGCACAGCCAGTTGATCGCGACGCCGGTGGTTCCCCGCCGTGTCGTCGAGGAACTGGAGGGATCCCGGCAGTTCTTCGACTACCGGGGGCGATGCGTCTACTGCGACATCGTCGACCAGGAGATGAGCAGCGACGAGCGGATGGTCATGGCCACCGAGCGGTTCGTGGTCGTCACCGCCTACGCCGCCCGGTTCCCGTTCGAGATGTGGCTCCTCCCGCGGCGCCACCAGTCGCACTTCGAGGCGTTGACTTCCGAGGAGACGGATGAGCTCGCCTTCGTCCTCCGGCGGGTCCTCCGGCGCCTGGAGCGGGCGCTGGAGAACCCGCCCTACAACTACCTGCTCCACACGGCGCCCTTCAACGCGGAGAGCCTCGACTCCTTCCACTGGCATCTCGAGATCATCCCGCGCGTGACGCGCACGGCGGGGTTCGAGTGGGGCACGGGCTTCTACATCAACCCGGTGCCCCCCGAGACGGCCGCGGAGTTCCTGCGGAAGATGGAGGATGCGTGAACCCCGCGCCGGCCGGGGAGCGGCGGGACACGGTCCTGCTGGCGGGGCTCGATCCGCGGACCCGCGACGCGATCCTGCCGGCGCTCTCGTCGGAAGGGTTCGGTCACCTCCTGGTGCCCGGGTACGCGGAGGCGCTCTCGGCCCTGGATCCGGGCCCGGTGGACGCCGTGCTCCTCTCCGTGGAGGTCTGCGACGAGCGCCTCACGCGGTTCCTCGCCGCCCTGCGCGGTCGGCGCGGTCCGGGTCGGCTCCCCGTCCTCGTGGTGACGCCGGTGCTCTCCCACGAGACGATGCGGGAACTCCACCTCCTGGGAGTGGCCGACGTCCTGCTCCGGCCGGTGGATCCCGAGGACCTGGTGCGACGCCTGCGGGAGGCCATGCGGGAGTCGCAGCGGAAGGTGGGGCCTTCACCGGGGGCGCTGCCCGCGGACCGCGGATCGCTCGCCGGCGTGGCGGAGGACGTGCTGGCCGCGCTCTCGGCGTGGATCGTGGTCGCGGACGCGGATCTGCGGATCGTGTACGCCAACCGGCCCTTCGCGGCGTCGCTCGGCGTGGTCCCCGACGAACTCACGGGCGCGGAACTCGAGGCCTCCCTGCTGCCGGGGCTGGCGTCCCTCGACGAGGCTCTGCGTCGCGTGCGGGACGTGCTCGGGACCGGGGTGCGGGCATCGGTGAAGAACCTGCGGTTCCGTGACGGGGCCGGCGACATGCGCGTCGTGGACCTCGAGATCGCCCCCACCGGTGTGCCCGGAGGGCGCCGCGCCGTGCTCGTGCTCCACGACGTGACCGAACACTGGTTCGCGGAGCGTTCGGTGGAGCAGGAGAAGCGCAAACTGGAGGACATCGTCAACGGCATGGGGGCGGGCCTCGCCGTGCTGTCGCCCGACCTCCGGGTGCAGTGGGCGAACCGGACGTTCCTCGAGTGGTTCGGCGACCGCTGGGGCAAGCCGTTCGATCACGCGCTGCGCGGGCTCGGGATCGTGGGGGAGATCGACCCGCGCCGGGTGTTCACCGGACGGGAGCACGTGTCGAAGGAGTGGACGCACTTCACGGCGCAGGGCGACCGCCGGTACTACCGCAACGTCATCGTCCCGGCGCGGGACGCGCTCGGCGCGCTGCGGGAGGTCGTCGTCGTCACGCAGGACATGACCGGGGCGACGCTCAGGTCGGAGCAGCACCGGCTCCTGCAGGAGCTCACCGAGCTCGTGCAGGGCACGCTGGAACTCGACCGCCTCCTCTACATCATCCTCACCTGCTGCACGGCGGGGCACGCGCTCGGGTTCAACCGGGCGTTCGCGTTCCTCGCCGACGAGGCGGGCGGCGAGTTGCGCGGCGAACTCGCGGTGGGCCCGGGCAGCCGGGACGAGGCGTTCACCATCTGGAGCGAGCTGGCGGGCTCCGGCGCGAGCCTCGCGGACCTCACCGCGGAGTACGATGCGTTCCGCGCCGGGCCGCAGCCGCTGTCGCTGCTCGTCCGGGGCCTCCGCTACCCCACGTCCTCCGAGGCGGCGGCGTCGGAGGTGCTGGTGCGCGCCTTCCGGGACAACCGGATCCAGCACGTCCGGGATTCGGGCTCCGACCCTCGCGTGTCTGCGGACTTCCGCGGACGGTTCCAGGCGCGGGAGCTCGTATGCCTGCCGCTGCAGGCGAAGGGCCGGGTCATCGGCGTGCTCCTCGCGGACAACCTCTACAGCGGGCGGCCGATCTCCGAGGAGCAGGTCGCCATGTTCGAGCTCTTCGGGGCGCCCGCCGGGCTCGCCGTGGACAACGCGCGGACCTACGCCGAACTCAAGCGGAGCATGGCGCGGCTGCAGACGGCGCAGGACGCGCTGCTCCACTCGGAGCGACTGGCGACGGTGGGGCGGCTCGCGGCCCACGTGGCCCACGAGATCCGCAACCCCCTGACGACGATCGGCGGCTTCGCGCGGTCGATCGCCCGGCGCGCGGAGGACGCGGAGCGGGTCCGGTCCGGGGCGGCGGTGATCGCGGAGGAGGTGGCCCGGCTCGAGGGGCTCCTCTCGGAGATCATGGACTTCACGCGTCCGCAGCGGCCGGTGCCGGAGTTCCGGCCGCTCCGGGAGGCGGTGGACCGCATCGTCGAGACCATGGGCCCGGAGGTCCGGGCGGCCGGCGTGGAGCTCGCCGTCGAAGAGACGCTGGCCCTGCCTCCCGTTCCGCACGACCCGAAGCAGCTGCACCAGGTGCTCGTGAACCTCGTGCGCAACGCCGTGGAGGCCATGAGCGAGAACGAAGGCATGGGGGGGCGGGCCCGGCGGGTGGTCCTGCGTCTGTCGGGCACGGCCGAGACGGCGCTCCTCGAGGTCGAGGACACGGGTCCCGGGGTGCCGGCCGAGCTCCGGACGCGGATCTTCGAGCCGTTCTTCTCGCGCAAGCAGCGCGGGACGGGGCTCGGGCTGGTCGTCGTGCGGAAGATCCTGATGGACCACGGCGGGGACGTCTCGGTCCGGCCCGCGCCGGGCGGGGGGGCGTGCTTCGTGCTGAGCCTGCCGCTCGTGCCGGCGAGGGCCCCGGGTTCCGGGGCTGACGCGGAGCCGGCGCGCGGGTAGTATGGAGGGGGAGGGAAGACCATGGCCCGAGTGCTCCTGGTGGAGGACGAGAAGAACCAGCGCCTGCTGTACGAGCAGGAGCTGACGGACGAGGGCTACGAGGTGGTCCTGGCCGCGGATGGGCGGGAGGCGCTCCGGCTGTTCACGGAGACGAGGCCGGACGTGGTGGTGCTCGACATCCAGATGCCGAACATGGACGGCATCGAGGCGCTGTCGAAGGTCCTCGGTGTGGACAACCGCGTGCCGGTGATCCTCCACACGGCCTATTCGTCCTACAAGAGCAACTTCATGACGTGGTCGGCGGACGCCTACGTCGTGAAGAGCGCGGATCTGACGGAACTCAAGGGGCGGATCCGGGAAGCCCTGGCCCAGCGCGGCGGGGGTGCCGGCAGATGAGCCAGGTCCCGCCTCTCGCGCCGGGTCGCGAAGACCTCGCCGGCTGCCTGGTGCTGGTCCTGGCCGGCGGGCAGGGCGAACGCCTGTACCCGCTGACCCGGGACCGCGCCAAGCCGGCGGTTCCCTTCGGCGGCGCCTACCGCATCATCGACTTCACGCTCTCGAACAGCCTGAACTCGGGTCTGCGGCGGATCTACGTCCTCACGCAGTACAAGAGCCTCTCCCTCGACCGCCACATCCGCCAGGGCTGGCAGATGCTGAACGAGGTCCTCGGGGAGTTCGTGGCGCCGATCCCGCCGCAGCAGCGGATCGGGGGGTCCTGGTATCGCGGCACGGCGGACGCGATCTACCAGAACATCTACACTCTGGAGCACGAGCGGCCGGCCACGGTGCTCGTGCTGTCGGGCGACCACGTGTACCGGATGGACTACGGGCGGATGGTGGCCCGGCACCACGCCGCGCGGGCGGACCTGACGATCGCCTGCATCGAGGTGGGACGGGAGGAGGCGCGGCACTTCGGGATCGCGGTGACGGACGGCGAGGGGCGGATCGTGCGCTGGCAGGAGAAGCCTGCGGACCCGGAGCCGATCCCGGGCACGAAGGACCGGTTCCTCGCCAGCATGGGCGTGTACGTGTTCGGGACGGAGACGCTGGTCCGCAGGGTGAGCCAGGACGCGCGGAAGGACACGGAGCACGACTTCGGGAAGAACGTCATCCCCGACATGCTCGAGCGCGACCGCGTCTTCGCCCACCGGTTCGAACCGCCCGGCGGCGGGCCGCCGTACTGGAGGGACATCGGGCGTCTCGAGGCCTACTACGAGGCGAACATGGACCTGCTGGCGCAGGACCCGCCGTTCCGCCTGGACGACCCGGAGTGGCCGATCTGGACGGCGGCGCACAACGACCCCCCGGTGAAGGTGCTCTCCGGGCCGCGGGGCGAGGGCCTGCTCGTGGACAGCCTCGCCGCCGCGGGCACGGTGGTGCGGGGTGGGCGGGTGCGGCGCTCCGTCCTGGGGCACCGGGTCGCCGTGGGAGAGGGGGCGGAGGTCGAGGACTCGATCCTCCTCGGCTCGGTGACCGTGGGCGCGGGGGCCAGGGTGAGGCGGGCCATCGTGGATAAGGGTGTCCGAATTCCCGCGGGGGCCGTTCTCGGCCACGACGTGAACGAGGACCGGGCTCGCTTCACGGTGACCGAGGAGGGCCTCGTCGTCGTGCCCCGGGGGATCGTGCTCTAGCGTGTCGGAAGCCCCGCGTCACACCGAGAGCGCCGTCGCGCCCGGTCGCAGGGAGCGGGGGGCGCGACCCGGGGGCGGCCCGCAACCGAGGAGCGTGAGGCGAGCGCGGCAGGGCCGCGGAGGCTCACGAAGGCGGGGGGCTTCTGACGAGCCGCACCAGCATCCGGCCGGGGGTGACTGCGCCGGGCGCGCGGCGGCCGTGGACCCGACGGGCGGGTAGACCCGCCCTTCTCACCGCCTCGCGCGGTTCTGGCCGGGTCTCACGGCCGATCGCG
>JADHED010001625.1_pt1 | contig 18172 bp, 16 predicted proteins | sample 8952041 | NCBI WGS metagenome assembly JADHED01 (sample SAMN16124423, study PRJNA663239) | bioreactor sludge metagenome | isolation source: sludge (control) | place: India:Bengaluru | collected 2018-09-08
CCCGCGCGCCGGAAGCACCGAGCCGAATTCGAAGGCGCCGGCAAGGTTGCGGCCGATCAGCGTGAACAGGGCCGCCAGCGCGGCGACGAAGGCCGGGCTCTGCAGCTGGAAGCCCCAGCCCAGCTGTTCGCCGCCGGCCCGCAGCAGCAGCAGCAGCCCGGCCAGCGCCACGAAGGACAGCACCACGCCCGCGGTATAGGCCAGGCCACCGGCGAGCAGGCCACGGCGGTCCTGCGCATGGGCGGCAAAGCCGAACACCTTGAGCGACAGCACCGGAAAGACGCAGGGCATCAGGTTGAGCAGCACCCCGCCCAGCAGCGCAAAGAGCAGCGCCAGGCCGAAACCGACACCGGCCGCCGGCGCGGCCGGCGGCAGCACCACGGCGTCGCCCAGCGCCGGGGCTGGCGCCGAAGGCAGGCTGGCCAATGCGGGCCAGGGGGTGGTGACGGTTGCCGTCAGCTGCAGGCCGGCCGGCTGGCCGTCGCTGACCAGCACCACCGGCATGGTGGCCGGGCTTTCGCTGCGCTGCGGGTCCAGCGGCAAGCTCGCCCGCCAGCGATCGCCGTCCCAGCTCGTCTGCGGCTTGGCGGCATTGAGGATGACGCCGGCGGTCTCGGGTAGGATGTCGAGCGCATGGCCGCGCCAGGCGGCGGGCAGGCCGGCGACGTCGACCACCAGCGCATCGCCCTCGACGCGGGCGCGCGCCTCGGCGCCGGGCACCGGCTGTGGCAGGGCCGCCTCGGCGGCGGCAAACAGCGCGCCATGGGCCGCCGTGGCCGCCTGCACCGGCAGGTCGAGCGTGAAGCTGCCCGACTCGGGGATGCACACGTCCTTGCACACCAGCCACTCGGCGTCGAGCTTGACCTTCAGCATGTCGCCAGCCGGCGCCGCCGTGACGGTGACCGGCACGGGCAGCAGCAGCCGGCCCTCGTAGCCGAAATTCATCAGCGGTCCGACCGGCAGCTTCCTGGGCGTGGGCCAGCGGATGTCGCCGGCCTGCGTGCCGGCGGGCAGCGTCCATTGCAGGGTGGTCGGCAGGCCCGAGTCGCCGGGGTTCTTCCAGTAGGTGTGCCAGTGCGGCTGGTGTTCGATCAGCAGGCCCAGCCACAGCGGCTTGCCCACGGCCACGCCCTCGGGCGCGTGGGCCAGCAGCTCGGCCCGCACCTGCGGCGTGGTGACCTCGCTGGCCGCGCGGGTGGCCGGCGGAAGCAGCACCAGCAGGGCCGCAAACAGGGCCGGCAGAAAGGCCGGCAGCAGGGATGGAAGGCGAGGCATCATGGTTCGAGCAGCGGCGCGCGCGGCGGTTCCGTGCGGGCCCGGCAAGGCCAGCCCGCGATCAAACCACAAATGCGCGGCGACCCTCCGGATGAGGGGCCGGGCGCACCGTCGGCGTGGCGATTGCGGCGGGCTTCGGGTTTGTTCGTATAATCCCGCGGCTTTGCTGACCGCATCCGCGTTTCCCCATGGATCCACTCCGGAAAGCTTCCGCGACTCCGGGCGTGTCCAGGCCCGGAGCCTGGGGAGACGAAGAAGATGAGGCGCAAGCACCGGCCTTCAAGGCGCTGACCCGGGAGGAAGCGCAAGCCCTGCGAGAGAAGGACCCGCCACTCAACCCGTGGCGCGTCATTGCGGTGCAACTGGGGGTCGGTACGGTGGCGGCGCTGCTCGCGGCGCTGCTCACCGGCAGGCAGGAGGTCGGGTGGTCGCTTCTTTACGGGGCGTTCACCGTGGTGGTGCCGGGTGCCTTGATGGCGCGTGGCATGACCAGCCGTCTGTCCAGCGTGTCGCCCGGCGCCAGCGCCGTCAGCTTCATGTTGTGGGAGATGGTGAAGATTGCGGTCTCGATCGCGATGCTGATGCTCGCGCCGAGACTCGTGCAGCCCCTGAGCTGGCCAGCCCTGCTGGTGGGCCTGGTGCTGTGCATGAAGGTGTATTGGTTCGCGCTGTTGTGGCGCGGGCGGTCATAACGAGACGAATCGCATCCGGACGAGCACTTCGACATGGCAGCAGCAACGGGCAACGCGCCGACCGCCGGTGAGTACATCATCCACCACCTGCAGCACCTGCAGGCGGGCAGCGGCTTCTGGACCTTCAACCTCGATTCCATCTTCTGGTCGGTGGTGACGGGCCTGCTGGGCACCTTCTTCCTGTGGCGCGTGGCCAAGGGCGTGAGCGCCGGCGTGCCCGGCCGCATGCAGGCCGCGGTGGAGTTCCTCGTCGAGATGGTCGACAGCCAGGCCAAGGGCATCGTGCACAACGCCGAAAGCCGCAAGATGGTGGCCCCGCTGGCGCTCACCGTCTTCGTCTGGATCTTCCTGATGAACGCGATGGACCTGCTGCCGGTCGACCTGATCCCGTCCATCTGGCACGTCGCCGGCCCGGCCATCGGCGCCAAGGACTACATGCGCGTGGTACCCACCGCCGACCTGTCGGTGACGATGGCGCTGTCGGTCACCGTGCTGCTGATCTGCATCTTCTCCAATTGCTGCTTTTACCAAATAAGGACCTGCCAGAAATATAGAACCATTACCTTCAACCATCAGTGTTTCATCACTCATAATAGGAAGATACGCTCCACCAGCAACACAACTACCCATTACAGCAGCAATTTGTGTAATGCCCATTGCACTCATCTGTGCATTGTTACGGAAGATGCGACCAAAGTGTTCTTTATCAGGAAATATCTCATCCTGCATTGGCAGGTAAACGCCTGCACTATCTACTATGTATACTACCGGCAGCTTGTTCTCCATTGCAATCTCCTGCAAACGCAGGTTTTTCTTACCAGTTATCGGAAACCAAGCGCCTGCTTTTACAGTATTGTCATTTGCCACAATTACACATTGGCGGCCATGAATATAGCCTAGACCAGCGACTGTACCTGCTGCAGGACAACCTCCATGCTCCTGATACATCTCCCAACCAGCAAAAGCACCAATTTCAGTAAAAGTGCTATCCTTATCAACAAGATATTGTATTCGCTCACGCGGTGTCATTTTACCTTTTTCGCGAGCTTTTTCTATAGCTTTTTTACCACCACCAAGACTAATTTGTGCATGGCGTTGTTTCATCTGGCTTACTGCCAGTTTCATAGCATCTTCGTTCTTATTGAATTCAAGATTCATGCGTATGTTTTGTGCTGTTTAAGGTGACAAAGATGCTTATAAATGGGCAAATTCTAAAATCTCTAACATTACCAGTTTTTTTCATTAAGAAACTAGTCCATGTTCATAACATTGTCAAATAATGCTCATAACACAGACTAATCAAAATAACACTATATTAAATCGTATCTTGCATAAACCCTGTGCAATTTGAAAACTTGCAAAAGAAACATATTAACCAATGCGTTATAAGCTACATTTACTGCTGACAGGGATTATAATCAGCTTGTTTATTTCCTACACCTCGTATGCCACACACACATATGGTGGAGAGCTTTTATACACACATATATCCGGCAACACATACAAAGTAAAACTAACAATATATGGCGATTGTGCTGGTTTATCATATCCATCCCTAATAAGTGGCAGACCTGTTATTAATGTATTTAGAAATACTACCCGAACTGGTAGTATTACACTAACATTAGATAGTTCTTCAGTAAAAGAAGTAACACCTGTCTGTAAAGCAGAAGCAAATAATACTACTTGTAAGGGCGGAACAATTCCAGGGATTGTTAAATATGAATATACTGCCACTTACACAGTAACAGGCACATCAAACAGATGGAGGTTCATTTTCAATGGTGATCTTGGAAGCAGTCAGGCAGGAAGAACTAATTCTGTTACAAATTTAAGCAGCACAGGAATTATGTACTTGGAAGCAGTACTGAATAACACTGTAAGCAACAATTCATCTCCCGACTACACATCCGTTCCTACGCCATTCTTTTGTATTAACCAAAACCAAGAATATAATCAAGGTGCGGTAGATGCAGACAATGACTCCCTTTATTTTTCGCTTACTGCTGCATTAAATAATGGTACCGCTATGGCATATGCTCCCGGATATAGCGCTACATTACCCATTTCAGTAAATGGCAACAATTTTATTTTTGATAATAAGAGCGGTCAGATGACGTTTACCCCAGACATTGGGCAGACTTCAGTTGTTCTTAATAAGATAGATGAATATAGAAATGGCGTACTTATTGGATCAAGCATGAGGGAAATGACATTTATTGTTTTTAACAATTGTAATAATACCCCTCCTGCATTTACAATAAGTAGCGACAGTGTAAAAGGAGCAGGTGTACAAGGTAATATATTATATAGCTGCCTTGGCACAAGGTCTGTATCTTTTGCACTAAACCCGGTTGACCCAAACGGAGATGGAATAAGTATAACTGCTTCAAATATGCCATCTAATGCGACATTTAATGTAACCGGGAATGGCACTAATAAACCGAATGCTTTTTTCTACTGGAATACTGAAAACTTAGATGCCGGGACTCATACTATATACATAAACATGAAAGATGATGGTTGTCCCTTATCCAGCAATCAAACTCAAGCTGTAACAATAAACATTGTACCTCAATTTAATATTTCTACAGAAGTCATTGAACCTACGCGATGCTATCACAAGCAATATAGTGCTATAACAATATCAGGTGGAATTGAAAAGAAAAGCATCACTATACGAAAAGGGGGACTGTTATGGGCCACTTATTCTGATAGTTCTAAGGCTACAGTTATTAAAGATAGCTTTACGGTAGGCGAATATGAAATTTTGGTCTCATCTCCATATCTACCTTGTACTACTAGTTTTGTAATGAACGTAATAGATAGTGGCGCATATCCAATAATTCCACTAACAAGACAAAAGAACCTTTGTGTAAACGATCCTATAGAGCAATTGGATATCCAAACAATAGAAGGATTCCCCATAAATTGGTATAGTCTTGATGGGAATAGATTAAGTACTCCAATATCATATACAACTTCTGTTCCTACAACTTATACATTTATAGTAACACAAACAATAAAAGCTTGTGAGTCTGTACAAGACACTTATAAAATAGTAATTCACCCCTTACCAGATGTTAAGTCAATAAATAAAAACAGTGTTGTTTGTATTGGCGATACAATAAATCTATACGCAAACGGTGCAGCTTCTTATGAATGGCTTCCGAAATATAGGGTTCAAAAAAGAAATGATACCTCATATTACAGTAGAGTCATGGAAACTGAGCTGTACACAGTTATTGGCAAATCAATACATGGTTGTATAAATACAGACTCATTCCGCATAACATCGATAGAAGATTGTTGTACATTTTCTTATCCGTCTGCTTTCACACCAAACGGAGACGGGTTGAATGACGGTTTTAAACCGATTATGTACGGAAATCAGGGCGAATACCTCTTTGCAGTGTATAACCGTTGGGGACAACAGGTATTTATTACAAGCAACCCTCGTCAATACTGGGACGGTACATTTAACTCACAAAAATGTGACGTAGGAGTTTACTATTATAAGTTTCGTGCTACTTGCCTCACAGGACGCACGGAAATAAAAAGTGGTGAAGTAATGCTAATCAGATAAAAAAAATTAGTCTTTATATATCTTCACTTCAGTGTCTCCGGAAGATTTTTTATATCCTCTGAACATAGAACCAGTGTTAAATGGCATGGTTATGTTTGCATTTTTATCTATAGCAATCATACCACCATCGCCACCCAATTCAGGCAGTTTTTGTAGTATCATTTCGGTGGCAGCCTTATCTAATGACATTGATTTGAGCTCTATTCTGTCACTTACGCTTTTAGCCATAACTAAACGAATATAATACTCCCCCCAACCAGTGCAGCTGACTGCACACACATCGCTTGCATAGGTACCAATACCTATTAGTGGTGCATCTCCCACTCTACCCGGCATTTTGTTACTCATACCACCAGTACTGGTAGCTGCAGCAAGGTTTCCATTTTTATCTAAAGCCACAGCCCCAACCGTACCATATTTTTCATCATAATTATCGGGTTGTAATAACGATGATTTCTTTTTATTATTTTCCTTTTGTTCAGCCTCTCTCTTCAGTGCATTTTGCAATGCATTCCAACTATGTTGTGTAAAAAAGTATGAAGACTTTACAATTTCACAATTATTTTCTGCTGCAATCGTTTCTGCGCCTTTGCCAATCATCATTACATGCATTGTTTTATCCATCACAGCTCTTGCAGCAGTAATTGGATTTTTCACTGTAGTAATACCTGCAACAGAACCAGCCCTTAAGTTACTGCCATCCATAATGGCGGCATCCATTTCGTTTTTTCCGGCATTTGTGAAAACAGCACCTTTGCCAGCGTTGAACAGACTATCATCTTCCAATACCATAACAGCAGCCTGAACAGCATCCACAGCAGTTCCACCGTTACTCAACACTTCATACCCTCTGTTCAGTGCCTTTTGAATACCGGCTTTGTACAACGCCTGTTTAGCTTCAGAAAGATTACCGGCATAGCCTGCACCGCCATGTACTGCAATAGCAAATGGTTTATCTGATTGTGCAAGTAGTGTAAAAGACAAACATAGACCAATGGCAAAAAGGCAAAGTTTCATATCTACAAGTTAGTTAAATAAAAATTACATCCATTTGCAATATGTTATTATTCCCACTTAAAAACTTTTCCTGCAATAAAATAAACTACAACGCCCCATACTAATAAGAAGAGTATATCCAGCTTAACCTCCCAAAGACCCACACCTTCAAATGCTACTTTTCGCATAGCATCATTCAGGAATGTTAGTGGTAGTGCTCTGCAAAATGGTTGTAGCCATGTTGGAAAGTTATCGATAGAAAAGAATGTACCTGCTAATAAAAACTGTGGCAATGTTATCATATTGGCAAACGGAGGGATGGTAGCATCACTCTTGGCTATACCACTTACTATGAAGCCAAAACCCATGAACACCAATATTGCCAACGCACTCAATGATATAAGCTCCATGAATGTAACAAAGCCATTCACCAATGTATAATGAAAGGCAAAATGGCCAACTGCAATGATGATAGAAGCACCCAATAACTGAAATATCATCCGTGATATGCCCTCGCTTAACACAATGAACTCACGGCGGACAGGCGTTGCAAAGAATCGCTTTAACACCAATGTTTGCCTGAGATTAAAGAACACAAAAGCAGTACCAAAAACACTACCAGCCAACAGTGAAAAACCTAACTGCCCCGGCAATATGAAGTCTATCATTCTGAATTCCCTAACTACGCTTTCCTTTACTTCTACGGAAGCCATATCTGCAGCTCTTTTCGCAGTTTCAGGGTCCATGGTTTGAATAACACTATTCAATATTCCTCTTAACTGTTGCACATTTTCCATTTGAGAGGACGAGGCATTCAATACAATTCTGTAAGTAGGCTTGATGCTATCGGGAGATTTTTTTATAAGCATCGTAGCAGTTATTTCTCCTTCTTTCATTTGCTTACTTAAAAATGCACTATCCCCATGCACCCATTTCAATTCGGCCATATAACTCAGCACATGATACAATTTGTTATTCGTATCAGAACCCTGGGCTATAGCCACTTTGATATTACTGTGACCACCGCCATTACCAAGGAAACCGAATACAAGAATAAAGATCAATGGGAAAGCAATACTGAAAACAATAGCCGATGGGCTCTTCATAATAGATTGAAGACTGGCTTTGATAAGTGCACGCATGGCACGTGCATGGCTGTATTGGCTCATATGCTAATGTAAGCTGCAAAAATACTTGTTAAAAATGAATGGCACTATGTTTAATGCAACTGAATAATGTAAATTACGTTAGCTATATGTTTAATCGATTATCGAAATACCTGAGCATCGCCTTACTGTTTCTGACTACGTGTCAGGCTATGGCGTCTAAGCTATTTATACCAATGGATGCTGACAACCAAAGCAACCATTTGAAAGCATACGGCGTGGCTTATGCTGCACTAAAAGGCGGGATGGAAGTAGATTGGATGCTTAACTATCAGGGAGGTAGCTTTTGTATGAACGATGCTGACGAGATAGAACGGCTCTGTAAAATACGGGGAGTCAATTATGAGGTAATAAGCGACGCCAAATATCTGGCTATCATCGAAAAGATTGCAAACCCTGATTATAATGCAGATATAATAAAGCTGGAAAAAGCGCCAAAAATTGCTGTATATACCCCTCCGGGCAAACAGCCGTGGGATGATGCTGTAACGATGGTATTAACCTATGCAGAAATACCATACGACAAGATTTACGATGACATAGTACTGGAGGATAAACTGCCTGAATATGACTGGCTGCACTTGCACCATGAGGATTTTTCTGGTCAGTATGGTAAGTTCTGGGCGCAATACCAGAATACAACATGGTTTCAGGAAGAGGTAAAGAACAGTGAAGCAATGGCAAAGAAACATGGCTTCAAGAAAGTATCTCAACTAAAACTGGCTGTGGCACAAAAAATACAAGCTTTTGTGGCAGGTGGTGGCTATCTTTTCGCCATGTGTAGTGCTACAGATACTTATGATATCGCATTAAGTGCCGATAACACAGATATATGCGATGTACCTTTTGATGGTGACCCGATAGCTCCAAACGCTCAACAAAAACTTGACTACACACAGGCATTCGCTTTCAAAGATTTTAAGGTATCTACTAACCCATACGAATACGAGTTCTCAGATATTGATAATACACACTACAGGCAGGTAAATCCTGAAGTAGATTATTTTACGTTGTTTACATTCTCTGCAAAGTTTGATCCTGTACCTACAATGCTATGCCAAAACCATACCACAACAGTTAAAGGCTTTATGGGGCAGACGACAGCATTCCGCAAAGATGTACTGAAGACAAGTGTATTGGTGATGGGTGATTATAAGCCTAAAAACGAAGCTCGTTATATACACGGAGAATTTGGCAAAGGCACCTGGACATTTTATGGTGGCCACGACCCCGAAGACTACGAACATCAGATAGGCGACCCACCAACAGACCTGAGCCTACACCCTACTTCGCCAGGCTACAGGTTGATATTGAATAATGTACTTTTCCCTGCTGCAAGAAAGAAGCCGAGAAAAACATAGAAATAAAAAAGGTGTCAGCGTATCTGACACCTTTTTTATTTATCTCAGTTTATACCTGAATCCTCCGTAGAAATTAGCTCCCATTATAGGCCCCCAAATCATGGAGGCATCAAAACCGACACCATAAGGATTGCTTGCTCCCACAATCGGATCGTGCATCATATAATTTGTAAGGTTTTCGCCACCTAGATATACTTCAAGTTTGTCATTCCATGCTTTGCTTATCTGTGCGTTCATTTGCCAAAAAGACGGAGAATAAGACTCAGCAGTCACACCACCACCGTGATGACTATGCAACGACGGAATACGCTTAGAACCTATCCATTGCACCGTGTAGTCAAACTTCCATTTATTGCGTGTTTCATAACCAATGTTGGCAAATGCCCTGTGAGCAGCTACAAGCGGGCGCTCTCTCAAAGTATTGCCATAACTGGTGCGTACATCGTACCAACGATAAGCAAGGCGAAGGTCAAGGTTATGAATCAGTTCATAATCGGCCTGAGCCTGCAAGCTATTAGCAAAAGATAGTCCGTTCAGATTGTACATCTGCACCGTATGTGCATCTTCCACATCAACCACTACTTGGTTCTGGAAGTGCGTATAGTAATAGTCAACTGATACTGCACCATCTCTGTAATCTAATACAAACTTCTGAGTAAGATTAACACCACTATTCCATGCCACTTCAGGATTCAGACCATAAGGATTAGCACTCCCTGCAACACTATTTACCATAAAACTGCGGTTGCTTGCCATATAGCCCATGTTCTCCGCAAAGATATTAGCCGTACGCTGCGCTCTGCCGACAGATGCTCGAAGCACTGTTTTCTTGAACGGAGCATATCTTACATGTAAACGAGGCGTAGCAAATGCACCAAATAAATTGTGATAGTCGCCACGAATACCTGCTACCAGATTGAACTTGGTTGAATGCGTATAAGCATATTCTGCAAATGCACCTGGTACCACTTCATTACGCTTATAATTTGTGAGCCTGAAAGTTTCATCATAGTTATCAACCAATGTACTTAACCCACCTTTCAGAATATGATTGGTATTGCCGAGAATTGTCTGGTATATCAGATTGGCATAAAAGCTGCTCTGTGTTCCCAAATAGTTCGTATTACCATATTGGGCATCCTGATTGTGGTAAACACCCGCCAACTGTAAACCCATGCTTGTACCGGGTTTACTAAACATCTTACCAATTTTTGCCCAAGCCTCAGCACGTTCAGTACTCATCCGGTAGCCCCATGGCTTGCCTGCTATCTGTTCACCACCTTTCTGATAATCCCACTGTCCGCTTGTATTCTGAACATAAGCACCTTTGACACCGCCTTGTACTTCCCATCCTTTTGGCCCAAACCAGAACCAGCGATTAGCGCCAACAAATTGTTTATCTAATGGCTGATCCAGAAAACCATCATTATTATTATCCTGTTTCAACCACTGCGATTTGCCATGAAGCAGGACATTGGTAGATAGTTTATCTGAAAGCATATGCCTGTAAACAATATTGCCTTCAGTACGCCCTTGTGAACTTTGATACAGATTGAGGTGCAGCTTTTCTTCCTTATCCTCAAACGGCTTGCGCCATTCTACATTTATCTGACCCGCAACACTTTCATATCCATTCACTACACTACCAGTGCCTTTGCTCAATTGCATACCTTCAATAAAAGTTCCGGGAGTAAATGTAAGCCCGGTAACAGCAGCTAAACCTCGTGTATCAGGGATATTCTCCCTTGTTATGAGTGTATAAGGTCCGGCAAGCCCAAGCATTTGTATCTGTTTGTAACCAGATACGGCATCAGTAAATGCCACATCTACTGAAGGTGTAGTTTCGAAGCTTTCGCTAAGGTTGCAGCACGCTGCTTTCAACAACTCTCGTTGGCTGATGAGTTCACGCTTCATAGGGTCTAGCATGCTGATTTGAGTAGCAGCCCTACGATGCTTTATGGTAACCTCTTTTAGTTTCTTGTTTGAATCCGCTTTTACCGCAGTACTATCTTGTGCGTTTGCATCAACATACGGCATAGCTATGATACTGCTTAGAAGCAGTTTCCTGAATATTGTTCCCATACTTGTGTCAGTTTTTAGTGTTCGCAAGTATTGGTTTTATACTGGCAGCATTCAGGTAGCTTATTGTAATCTGCATCTTCAGCTTTTACCAATTCCGAACTATGGCCAGCTTTCGCAACGCTCTTTAATATTGTTTCGTCATTGGTTTTAGACGGTTTGTATATAACAGTGAGGGTATGCTTTTCCTTATCCCAGTCTGCTTTTTTTACGCCTTTTACAAATGCAGCTTCTTCGATGCGCTTTTTGCACATACCACAGTTACCATCCACTTTGTAGGTTTTGGTAACCATATCTTTAGTGTCTTTGCTGTCTTGTGCGGTTACACCTACAGCAGAAAATATGATGGAAAGAATGATGATTATCTGTTTCATTTTTACTTATTATTTAATTAATACAAAATCTACATAGCTATCTATGATAATAGATAACGACTACAATGTGACATTGGTATTAACCATAATAAGTAAAACTGGAATGCAGCTTAAAGAGTGGAATTTCCTGCCACAACCCCGGCGGGGCATTTGGCATACAATGCACAGACTGTGAAACTACATGTATTGCTTGCGTTTCAGCTACATAAAAAGGCTGAAGAGGAATTATCCAGTCAACAAAAGAGAGTTTGAATTTTAAGGAATCAACAACATTCTGATCGACTGTTACTTTGGCTGCTATAACCTCATCTTTACAACAACCTTCTTCCTCCTCCATATCGTCGCTGCAACTATCGGTTGCACAACCATCATTGGAAGCGTAAACACCCCAGGATTCCAGCTCATTGCCACAATAATGCATATTTATCATCACCCCCGACACCGCCAGCAGGTAGATAAACATTATTGGTATGACAATCAGCTTTTTCATTAACACTACAAAGATAAGCCCCTGAATGTTAATAAAACAGAAAAACGCTTATAAGATTATGGGCAGGATTTATATTATTTTGTGGTAGCGAATTATGAAAAATCCGTTTAAAACAGGCGATATAAAGGAATACAAGCATCTGGTAACAGAAGCTGATGCAGCTAAATTTGCCAGTGGCGAGGTACATAGTGTATATAGTACATTTGCCCTGACACGCGATGCTGAATGGGCAGGCAGACTTTTTGTGCTTGAAATGAAAGAAGCAGACGAAGAAGGAATTGGCACTGCAGTTACGGTTACACACCACTCTCCCGCCCTCATGGGACAGGAAGTATTATTTACTGCTACATTGGCAGAAGTAAACAAAAATGAAGTAGTTGTAGACTTTATAGCAACCGTTGGCGACCGCCTGATAAGCAGTGGCAAAACCTGGCAAAAAATCCTGAAAAGGGAGAAGCTGGATAAGCTATTTGAAATGCTGAAATAACTACCCTTTCAAAACCTTAGCCACCATGGGCTCTAGCCTTTCTGCCCATATTTTATATTCTTTACCGCTTGGATGCAAACCATCTTCTGCTAAATAGGCTGGTGTAGTTCCGTTTTTACGAGTACTGTCTGTAATATCTAAGTAATGGCATTTATGTGCAAGTGTAATATCCTTGCATGCTGCGTTGTAAGCATCTATATCTTTAGAAATCTGTGTGCTGTCTCTACCCTCTGCAAATGGTGTAACACCCCAATCCGGGATAGACAGCACAAATACATTGTTTACATGGCCATTTGCATAGCGGATAGCTGTATCAAGCAATTGTGAGTACTCCTGTCTGTAGTTATCGAGGTCTCTGCCACGGTATTGATTGTTTACACCAATCAACAAGGTTACAAAACTGAATGTGTCCTGTATATTCCTTTCCTTGATAGCTGCAGCTAGTTCATCCGTCGTCCACCCTGTGGTAGCAATGATTACAGGTTCAGCAACTTTCAAGCCATGTGCATTCAACATAGTAGCTAACTGATGCGGAAAGTTTCCGGCAGATGGTACTTGTTCGCCAATAGTATAAGAATCGCCGAGGGCAAGATATGTGTAAGACATTAGTTAATAAATACTGTTTTGATGTTCACGAATTCGCGAATACCAAATATACTCAATTCCCTTCCATATCCGCTTTGCTTCACACCACCAAAAGGCAGGCGCGGGTCTGAGTGTACAAAAGCATTTACAAAGCAATTACCAGCCTGCAATTGTGTTGCTGCAATTTTCTCTGCCCTTGCTCTGTTTTGGCTGAATATACCTGCACCCAACCCATATATACTATCATTAGTCAGGCGTATGGCATCGGCTTCGTCTTTCGCTTCAATGATAGCAGCTACCGGGCCAAATAATTCTTCATCATAAGCAGGCATACCTTTCTTCACATTCGTAAGCACAGTTGGCGGATAATATGCTCCTTCGTTATCAGGGATATAACCACCGCATAATAACTTAGCTCCCATTGCAATACTTTTCTGTACTTGTTCATGCAATTGATCACGCAAATCATGACGAGCCATAGGACCTATCTTGTTATCCATATCCAACGGGTCGCCGAAGCGTGCAGCTTCCATCTGCTCTACAAACTGCTTTTCAAATTCTTTCCTGACAGCTTTCTCTACAATAAAACGTTTTGCAGCAACACAGCTTTGCCCGCTGTTAACCAACCTACCATCTACAGATATTTTAACTGCCAGTTTCATATCTGCATCTTTCAACACGATATATGGATCGCTACCACCAAGTTCTAATACTTGTTTCTTAATATGTTTTGCCGCTGCCATTGCCACTTTACTACCAGCCGATGTACTACCTGTAAACGTTATAGCCGACACTACAGGATTTGCTATCAAATCCTCTACCCTAGAAGATGGCAGTAGTAAAGTTTGCATTAATCCTTTCGGTGCACCAGCATCCTTTACTACTTTCTCAATTGCCAATGCACAACCACTGATATTTGACGCATGTTTCAGTAACATCACATTGCCCGCCATAATAGCTGGTGCCATTGCCCTGAACACCTGCCAGTAGGGGAAATTCCATGGCATTATAGCCAGCACCGTCCCCAATGGTTGAAATGATACGTAACTCTTACGTGCATCTGTCTTCACAATCTCGTCCTTCAAAAAAGCAGGACCTTCTTTGGCATAGAACTCAAATGTATAGGCACACTTCTCAACCTCCGCAAGGCTTTGGGCTATTGGCTTACCCATTTCTGCAGATGCAAGTTTTGCCAGCTTTTCCTTGTCTTTTCTTATCTGGGCAGCAATTTTTTTCATTACGGCGCCCCTTTCCTTCAAAGACAACAGCCTCCACTGCTCAAAAGCCTTCTGCGACTGCTTTACGGCATTATCCACTTTTTTTTCATCATATATATCATATTCGCCTAAAACCTTACCAGAAGCGGGATTTATTGATACTAACCTATCGGACATGGGAGAGAAATCTTTGTTAACAAAATTAAAGAACCTAATCGGTACAAAAGGTTTACTATTTTTGATGCCCGTATAAATTAACAGTTGTTTCAGATATGATTATTGATAAGATAAAATTCGGTACTGACGGATGGCGTGCCATCATTGCTCAAGACTTTACAGTATATAATGTAGCCCGCGTTACTAAAGGCTTGTCTCACTGGTTGTTGCAACGCTCAGACCGCCCTACGGTTGTATTAGGGCACGATTGTCGCTTTGGCGGACCATTGTTTACAGATATGGTAGCTCGTGTATTGTGTGCTAATGGCATTAAGGTTATCATGGCTAAAGGATTTGTGAGCACACCTATGATATCTTTCGGTGTACAGCAAATGGGCGCTCAGCAAGGTGTTATCATTACAGCATCTCACAACCCGCCAACATACAATGGTTATAAACTGAAAGGAGCACATGGCGGTCCTTCAAACCCGGCAGATATTGCTGCTGTAGAAGCATTGATTCCAGATACTGTCGAGTTGCCTAAAGAAGGGCTTGCATACTGGGAGAAACAAGGTTTGCTTTCATACATCAATCTGGAAGATATGTATGTTAGCTACCTGCAAGAGAAGTTTGACATTGCTGCATTGAACAAATCTCCATTCAAGCTGGCATACGATGCTATGTATGGTGCGGGACAAAGTGTTATTCGTCGTCTATTCCCTACTGCAGTGTTGATACATTGCGAAGAGAATCCTGGCTTTATGGGACAAGCACCAGAACCACTGGATAAAAACCTTCAGGAACTTGCAAAAACCGTTGCAAATACCCCAGAAATAAAAATAGGTCTTGCTACAGATGGCGATGCTGACCGTATAGGCTTGTATGACGAGGATGGCAACTTCGTTGATGCACACCACATCATCCTGCTGCTGATACACTATTTGCATAAGTACAAAGGCATGACCGGTAAAGTAGCTGTTGCCTTCTCTGTAACAGACCGAGTAAAACGCATGTGCGAGGCTTATGGGTTACCAATTGAAGTAACAGCTATCGGCTTTAAATACATCAGCGAGATAATGACCAAAGAAGACATACTGGTTGGTGGTGAAGAAAGTGGTGGTATTGCTGTAAAAGGCCATATACCTGAACGTGATGGCATCTATGATGGTTTGGCACTGTATCAGTTTATGAACGAAACCGGCAAAACATTGAAACAACTCTGCGAAGAAGTATATGAGGTAGTGGGTCGCTTTGTTTATGAACGCAATGACCTGACACTTGAAAATGAGAAGAAAGAATCTATTATTAAAAAAGCGGCTGAAAATGGCTACAGCCAGTTTGGCAAATACACTTTCAACCGTATAGAAACAATAGATGGCATCAAATACCATTTGGACAACGGTGGCTGGATAATGTTGCGTGCATCCGGTACAGAACCGCTGCTGCGTGTGTATGCAGAAGGCAACAGCAAAGAAGAAACACTAGACATATTGGAAGATGTGAAGAAGACTATTCTTGCATAATACTTACTGTTATTAGTAAAAATAAAAAGCCGGATAGACATCCGGCTTTTTTATGCTTAGTTATATTCTCTCCTTATACATTATCAGAAGTGCTATTTCTGAACAATATCTCCACGTGTAGTTTCTACTACTTTGCCTACCTGACCTATTAACTGGTCTGACAAGCCCACTTTTTTAGCACCAGCAACCAGATCTACAACAAACTGATCAAAATCCGCATTGGCTGCTTTGCCATTCATACGACTGTTTTTAGCCGGGTCGTGAGCATCTTTCATATTCATGCCTTTGTAGGTAAAGTTTTTAGCGCCTGTAGCTACACAAAAGAAGTCTGTTAAGTTTGTACTTAAAGCCTGGAAACCACTTAAATTACCCGCAGTAACTTCTGCCAGCAATACCGGGAAGAAGCCATTCAGCTTTGGGTCGGCGGCAATTACAAATATGGTACTGTCTACCACCGATCGGATGCCCAAACGCCCCTTCTCAATCATCTTTCCACTTGCAGACGGATCTGCAACCATAGCGGTACCACCTAATGAATCATACAACGTCATTGTGACGGGCGTGGGGGTTGGTGTTGTAGTCATATTGTTATCATCTTTTTTACAAGATGCAGCTACTACCAATCCTAATGCCACACCATAAAAGGCTAACTTTTTCATACTTATTATGATTTTTGGTTTAGAAAATATTTTTGAAGAATCCGGATACACTATTAGAACCTGAATTTGGAGAAACAGGACAACCTTTCTGCATTGCAGTCGCATCAGGCATATAGCGTTCTGCATTATAATTACCTGCCAGTTTCAGATCTTCTATAATGTCGTTGGCATTTGCCTGTACAGGATAAAAAGTAAATACAGCAATGTTAGTCTCAGGGTTACACAAAACATGTTCTACACCTTTTTGACTATAAAGCCAATTAGTTATAACGTGCGCTTCTGCCGAGTCTATATCTTGCTTGAAGTCTACCCTTGCCATTACAACTCGCTCGGCATCAGTAATCTTCGGGCGCGTCACCTGATATATGTGAACAGCCAACACCGTTGCTGCGCTTAGCACAACTAAACCTGTACCAATCAATACTTTCTTCCATACAGTTTTCATATCGTATATCTTTTAGTGTTTTTGGAGTATTTATCTTACCCTTTACCTGAAACATATACGACAGTACTATGACAATGGTTTTGCCATTTTCAAAAAAAATCGGGATAGCAACCAAATGCTATCCCGAAGTACAATCAACTGTATGATTATCAATGCTGTTTTACATCCTTCAATTTATCCTGAAACACTTTTCTGAATTTGTCCATTTTAGGTTTTACGACAAACACGCAGTATCCTTGGCTAGGATTATCATTATAATAGTTCTGATGATAATCTTCTGCTTTGTAAAACTTGATATACGGGCTTATCTCTGTTACAATTGGTCCGTTAAAGGCCTTTTCTTCATTCAACTTCTTTTTATATTCCTCAGCTTTTAGACGTTGCTCATCATTATGATAAAATATTGCAGAACGATACTGGGTGCCAACATCATTACCCTGCCTATTCAATTGTGTAGGATCGTGCGCTACCCAAAATGCGGCTAATAATTCATCATAACTAATAACTGCGGGGTCGTAATAAATATTACAAGCCTCTGCGTGGCCGGTTTCTCCCGTACATACTTGCTTATACGTAGGATTATCAACATGACCACCAATATAACCTGATTCAACTTTTTCTACCCCTTTCAATTGCTGATATTGTGCTTCGACACACCAAAAACAACCCGCGGCAAAGGTTGCAACTTCTGTTTTATGCTGCTCTGTGGCAGGATTCGTATTGTTCATCTTCTTAAAAGTATTCGATTTTTCGTAATTGTTATTTTGTGCGCAAGCGCTCAGTTGTATGGCAAAAGCTAATAATGCAGCCATGTTTAGTATCTTAATCATAATATTCTTTTATAACACTAAATACGCACAACTGTTGCAAAAAGATTGTCTGACGGGCATTTCAGCCTACTATTTAACATAGCATTAGAAAATATGTGGCGAAAATGAAAAAAACTTTTTGAAAATACGCCTCCTTGTATAATTTTGCGCTCGGAGAGATGGCAGAGCGGTCGAATGCGGCGGTCTTGAAAACCGTTGACTGTCAAAGGTCCGGGGGTTCGAATCCCTCTCTCTCCGCCAGAAAAACCACT
>JADHED010001626.1_pt1 | contig 18154 bp, 17 predicted proteins | sample 8952041 | NCBI WGS metagenome assembly JADHED01 (sample SAMN16124423, study PRJNA663239) | bioreactor sludge metagenome | isolation source: sludge (control) | place: India:Bengaluru | collected 2018-09-08
TCGGCCGGCCCGGCCGGCACGGGCGCCGGGGCCGGCGGCGGCTCGGCGGCCTCGCCCGCGCGCGCCGCACTCCCTGTATCGGGCGGAGGCGTCGCGCGCCCCATCCTGCGCAGCAGCATGCGCTGCCGCCGCAGCAGGCGCGGCGACGGCTGCCCCGGATCGAGCTGCCGCGGGTTGATGATGGCGGCCGCGAGCAGGGCCGCCTGTTCCGCGCCCAGCCCGGACGCGCTGGCGCGGAAGTGGGCGCGGGCGGCCGCCTCGGCCCCGAACACGCCATCGCCCCACTCGATCACGTTGAGGTAGATCTCCAGGATGCGCCGCTTGGAGAGCACGGCCTCGAGGCGCCGGGCGATCATCACCTCCCGCAGCTTGCGGAGCGGGTTGCGTGAAGGCGAGAGATAGAGGTTCTTGGCGAGCTGCTGGGTGATGGTGCTCGCGCCGCGCGCGAACTCGCCACGCTCGAGGTTGTACTCGAACGACTCGCGGATCTGCTCGAAGTCGAGCCCGTCGTGCTGCCAGAAGGCGCTGTCCTCGGCGACGAGCACCGCGCGCTTGAGCTGCGGGGAGAGGCGCGAATACGCCACCCAGCGCTGCTGCGGGCGCAAATCGCGCCCCTGCGCGCGCGCCTCGCGCACGCGCAGTTCCATGAACGCGGTGCTGGTGGGGTTCTGCGTCACCAGCGGGCGCACGTCGGGCAGCGTGACGTAGAGGTAGCCGAGATACCAGAAGCCGATCGCCGCGAGGGCGAGGGCCCTGCGTCCCCAGGCGCGCACCATCGCGGGATTATAGTCACCGCCGCCGCGCGTTCCGCCTCAGCGGACCACCTTCACGCGATCGCCGGCCCGCGGCGGCGCCTCCGGCGACGACCCGTTCAGCACGGCGAGCGCTGCCGGCGCGATGGTGCCCTGCGAAGCCACGCGCGCCAGCGTGTCCCACGTGTCGCCGGCCGCCACCGTGTGCAGGCGGACGCGCACCGGCCGGATGCGCTCGGCCTCGGCCGCCGACAGCGTCCTGAACGACTCGATGGCCTGGTCGAACCGGCGGCTCGCCGCCTGGAACGCCTGCTCGGTGGCCAGGCCCATCCAGCGGTAGACCGCCTGCCCGGCCGCGATGTACGCCCCGCGCGCCAGCACCCGCCCGCCATTCTGCAGCCGTCCCTCGAACGTGCCCACGAACGCCTCGGCGCCGCCGAGGCGCGTGAGGCGGCCGTCGAGCGTTCGGAGCCCGGCCGCCGCCATGTGACGCTGGGCCACGTCGGCCAGCGAACCTCCCGTGGGCGAACTCACCACGTCGAGCCACATCAACTGCTGGCGGTCTGGCGCCTGCGCCGACACCTGGGTCGCGCTGTTGCGCACCGGCCATCCCTCGGGGAACTCCACCGCGAGGCGCAACACGGGGTGCAGGAACGCGCTGCCCCGGACGATCCCTTCCTTCGGGTTGTCGCCGAACAGCAGCCCGTCGAGCCGCTGCAGGTAGGCGTCTCGCCCGCGGCGCGCCTCGGCTCCCGCTGGCGGCTGCAGCCTGGCCACGACCGGCGCGACCTCCTCGACGCGCAGCGCGGGGTCCGGGTGCGTCGAGAGCCAGTTGGGCACGCCCCGGCGGTCGATGCTGGCCTCCCCGAGCCGGGCCAGCGTGCGCAGCATCCCCTCGATGCCCGACGGGTCCCACCCCGCCTGCGCCGAGTACTCGGCCCCGAGCCGGTCCGCTTCGATCTCGTCCTGCCGCCCGTACCGCAGCGCGAGCAGGCCCAGGCCGGTGCCCGCCAGGTTCGCGTAGGGCCGCACCTCCGGGAACAGGATCGAGCCCAGCGCCAGCCCGAGCTGCGACGACGTCGAGCGCGTGTACTGCTCGGCCGCGTGGCGCGCGGTGACGTGGCCGATCTCGTGGCCCAGCACGCCGGCGAGTTCCGCCTCGCTGCCGAGGTGCGCCAGCAGGCCGCGTGTCACGTAGATGAAGCCACCCGGCGCCGCGAACGCGTTCACCGTGGGCGAGTCCACCACCGCGAAGGACCACCGCAGCTGGGGCCGGTGCGACCGGCTCGCCAGCTGCGCGCCGATCTCCGACACGTACCGCTGCCACTCCGCATCGTCGTAGACGCCCAGCTCCTGGCGGATCTGCGGGTCCATCTGCTGGCCGAGCGCCACTTCCTGGCCCTCGCCCATGAACGACACCTGGCGGCGGCCCGTCACGGGATTCGTGGCGCACGCGGTGGCGAGCGCGACGGCCAGCAGCGCAGCCGCGGCGAGGGTGACCGACGATGGTCTCCGGGCGAGGTGCGTGGGCATGGCAGGTCCTCGAATGCAGGCGAACCACCAAGGATCCTACCCGCCGGCACCGGGCGTGGGAACAGCCATCGACACTCGCGGGCTGTGTGTCGGGACAGGTTGCTGTCAGGACGACAGCGGACCTCCGGGCCGACGCGGCGCGTGGACGACCCGTCAGTCGCGCAGCAGCGCGTCGATCATCGCGCGCAACTCGGCCTCGACGGCGGGCGGGCACGGCGCGAGCGGCGCGCGGGGCAGGCCGCCGCGGTAGCCGGCGATCGACATCGCGGCCTTCAGGCCAGGCACGCCGTAGGTGGCGGTGACGGCGCGCGCCAGCGGGGTGAGCCGGCGCTGGACGGCCAGGGCATCGTCATGCCGGCCGGCGCGCGTCAGTTCGTAGAGGCGCACGCACACCTCGGGCACGACGTTGGCGACGGCGACCACGCCGCCGATGGCGCCCACGCAGAGGCTGGCGTAGAGCGTCGGCGCCGAGCCCACCACCACCTCGAACCGGTCGGGCGTGGACGACACCTGGTCGGCGATCTGCGCGACGTCGCCGCTCGACTCCTTCATGCCGGCCACGTTCGGATGCCCCGCCAGCGAGACGATGACCGGCAGCGGCAGGGTGAGGCCGAAGGACTGGGGGAAGTCGTAGAGCAGCACCGGGATCGGCGAGGCGTCGGCCACCGCGCGGTAGTGCCGCAGCAGCGCGTCGGCGGTGAGCTGGGCCTTGAAGGCCATCGGCACGCGCACCAGGGCGTAGTCGGCCCCCACCCGGGCGGCCCGACGGCACGCGTCGATGGTCGCCCGCGTCGCGTCACGGCCGGTGCCCGCGATCACGAGCCGGTCGCGCGGCACGAGGGCTCGCACCTCGCCGACGATCCGCTCGGCCTCGTCGTCTCCGACGAAGGCGGCCTCGCCGTTGGACCCCAGGACGACGAGCCCACGCAGCGGCGTCGTCATCCAGCGGGCGGCGTTGGCCCGCAGGGCCGGGTAGTCCACGTCCCCGTCGGCGTCGAAGGGCGTGGCGATGGGCGGATAGATGCCGGCGATGCTCACGAGGCCGCATTCTCCGGAGCGGGCGCGTGACGTGTCAAGCGAGGGGCCCGCGAGCCGCCGGCTGGCGCCCGTCGGCGACGAGCGTCAGCGCGAGGACGGTGACGGCGATGGCCGCCGCGGGCGCGAGCACCCAGGGATACTCCGCGATGGCCCGGATGTTGGCGGCTTCCTGGAGGGCGGTGCCCCAGCTCGGTGCGGTGGCATCGAAGCCCAGCCCCAGGAACGACAGCGTCGCCTCGGCCAGTACGAAGGCCGGCACCAGCAGCAGGCCCTGCGCGATCACCACTGGCCAGGCGGCCGGCAGCACGTGCACGAGGAACACGGCGAGCGGATGCCGCCCCGTGGCCGTGGCCGACACGACGTAGTCGCGGTCGCGCTCGGCCGCGGTGACCGCGCGGACCGCGCGCGCCACCTGCGGGGTGCCCGCGACGGCGAGCACGGCGGTCATGGCCCAGAAGACGGTCGACGGAGGCAGCACCAGCGGCAGCGACGCCCGCAGCAGCAGGACCACGTAGAAGGCGGGCAGCACCACCACGAGCTCGCAGGCACGCATCAGCACGGTGTCGAGCAGGCCGCCGGCGTAGCCCGCCGTCCCCCCGGCGAGGACACCGAGCACGAGCGCCGCGACGGCCGCGAGCGCGGCGAGGCCGAGCGACAGGCGGCCGCCCGTCACCAGGCGCGACCAGACGTCACGTCCGAGCGAATCGGTGCCGAGGGGATACCACGGGACCTCGCCGGCCCGGGCCCCGGCCGGGGCCCGGCCCACCAGCGGACGCCACGCCGAGGGATCCTCCGCATAGGTGCGCGCGAGCCGGTCCACGACCACGGTCCGCCGGATGAAGGGCGCCTGCCACTGGCCCGACGCGTCACGCAAGTGGATGGCGGTCGGTGGCGCCAGCACGTGGCCGCGGTTCACCGCGACGGGGTCGTGGCCGCGCAGCCACGGCGCGGCCACCGTGATGGCCGCCAGCACCCCGAGCAGCGTCAGCCCCAGGCGGGTCATGGTCGTGCACGCAGGCGGGGGTCGGCCCACGCGGCAACGAGGTCCGACACCAGGGCGCCGGCCGACACGAGCAGCGCCGTCGCCAGGGCGCAGCCCGCCACGAGCGGCGCGTCGCGCGCCACGAGGGCGTCGAACGCCAGCCGGCCGAGGCCAGGCCAGGCCGTCACCACCTCGACGGCGAGCGCGCCGCTCAGCACGGCGCCGGCGATCAGGCCGCCCACCGCGGCCACCGGGGGCAGCGACAGGCGCCAGGCATGCCGCCAGCGCACCTGCCGCTCGGGGATCCCGCGCGCGAGCGCGCTTCGCAGGCACGGCTCGTCGGCCACGCGCGCGAAGGCGCGCGACTGCAGCCGCTCGAACGTGGCGGTGAGCGGGAGGGCCAGCGCGGCGGCGGCCACGAGGAGGTCGCGCAGCCAGGGCGACGCGGAGACCCACCCGGTCCCGCTGCTGAAGCCGCTGCGAACCGCCGCCCAGGACAGGAAGATGGCGAGGACCAGCGGCGGCAACGCGAGCAGCAGCACGGACACCACGCGGATGGCCGCTGCGCGCCAGCCGCGGCTCGGGGCCGAATGCACCCCCAGGGGCACACCGAGGGCCACGGCCACGCACAGCGCGAGCCCAGCCAGCACGCCGCTGTTGGCGGCGCGTTCCAGGACGAGGGGGCCCACCGGCCGTTGGTAGCGCACGGATTGCCCGAGGTCGAGCCGCAGGGCGCGCCCCCACCACGCCACGAGACCGGGTAGCGGGGCCTGGTCGAGACCAGCCTGGGCCCGGTCGGCGGCGCGGGCGCTGGCGGAGGTGGGTTGTCCGAACTCCTCCGCGTCCACGCCTGGTGCCGCCCCGACGAGCAACCACGCCACCGAGACGGAGGCCACCACCAGGCCTGCGGTCGCCGCCAGCCGCCGGGTGAGCACGGGAATCCAGGTCATCGCCGCGTGGGGTGGTCCAAGCTGAACATTGGCGGGTCAAGCGGGCCCGTACGGTCGAGTTGGTCCACCCGGAATACGCCCCGAGGGGCCACAGGAACCGGCCAAGATCTTGGCCGATCGGGGTTTTGAGTGGCCAAGATCTTGGCCACCACATTCAAACCACTGATTACACTGAACTTATCAGCCAACAACGACCCCGGAAACCGCCCCAGCGGCGTACGGGTGGCCAAGATCTTGGCCAGTCCGCCGCCAGCGTCACCGCCGCCGATACCCGCGGATCGGTTATCGGCGGCGGACCGACGAACTTGAGATCTGGCCGAATTCGGGGCCTTTCCGGCGGGGCTGCCGAAGCGGACCCACGCAGGACATCCGCGAGGAACCGTGTGGCACGCGTCGTGCGATTGAGTGTGTCGAGTCCTCGCGTCCCGTGTGCTCACCTTCGGCCACGTCAGTCACCGCCCCGGACCACGCGCCATGATCACCATCGAACTCACCCACCCCACCGCCGCCTCGCGACGCGCCGTGGTGGTGGTCCGCATCCTCACCCTCCTCGTGGTCGCCCTCGTCCTGCTCTCCACGTCGGCCTTCTCCGGGCCGCGACGGGCGCGGCTGTCGGAAGACCTGCGCGCCCGGCTCCAGGCGGGCAGCGCCGGCGAGACCCGCGTCATCGTGAGCGGTCCCGAGGCCGCCGCCCGACTCGTCGCCGCCCGCCACGGCCTGCGGGTGGAGCGCGTGCTGCGCAGCGGCGCCGTCCTCGCGGGCTCGCTGCGGCAGATCGACTCGCTCAGCTACGACCACGAGATCGACACGCTGTCGATCGACCAGCCCGTCTACGCCATGATGGCCACGACGACCACGGCCACGGGCGCCGACCAGGTGTGGGCGGGGCTCGACGGCCTTGCCGGGCTCACCGGCCGCGGCATCGGCATCGCCGTCATCGACTCCGGCATCACGGAGCACCGCGACCTCCGCAACCGCGTGGTGGCCAGCGTGGACTTCGTGAACCGGCTGAACCTCGGCTTCGACCTCTACGGCCACGGCACGCACATGGCCGGCATCATCGCCGGCAACTCCCGCGTCCCCGGCGGCGTGAAGGGCGTGGCCCCTGGCGCGCACCTGATCAACCTCCGCGTGATGAACGCCCACGGCGTCGGCCGCACGAGCGACGTGATCGAGGCCATCGACTGGGCCATCGCGAATCGCCAGCGCTACAACATCCGCGTGCTGAACCTGTCGCTGGGCCATCCGGTCACGCAGACCTGGCGTGACGATCCGCTCTGCCTGGCCGTCGAGCGCGCCAGCGCCGCCGGCATCGTCGTCGTCACCGCCGCGGGCAACCTCGGCAAGACCGCCGATGGCAAGGCGATCGTGGCCGGCATCGTGGCGCCCGGCAACGCGCCGTCGGTGATCACGGTGGGCGCGACCAACGCGAAGGGCACCGCGGCGCGCTCCGACGACGTGATGGCGACCTACAGCTCGCGCGGGCCCACGCACATCGACCGCATCGTGAAGCCCGACCTGGTGGCGCCGGGCAACAAGGTGGAATCGCTGGCCGCGCCGTTCTCGAAGCTCACCGTGAAGTACCCCGAACTCGTGGACGGCCGTGGCCTGTGGCGCACGCTGACGCTGAGCGGCACCAGCCAGTCGGCGGCGGTCGTCGCCGGCGCGGCGGCGCTGCTGCTCGAGGCGAACCCCGCGCTGAAGCCCGCGCAGGTGAAGTTCGCGCTGCAGGTGACGGCGGGCCGGATTGCCGGCGCGGGCGTCATCGAGCAGGGCGCGGGCCAGCTGAACGTCGCCTCGGCGGTGCTGCTGGCCGAGGGCCGCGCGCAGCAGTCGTTCCCGACGACGACGATCGCGGGGGAAACCATCGCCTCGTCAGCGATCGCCTTCAACGCGAAGCCCTTCAGCCACGCCGACGGCCAGACGCTGGTGTGGGGCGACACCCTCGTGTGGGGCGACACCCTCGTGTGGGGTGACACCCTCGTCTGGGGCGACACCCTCGTCTGGGGCGACACCCTCGTCTGGGGCGACACCCTCGTCTGGGGCGACACCCTCGTGTGGGGCGACACCCTCGTGTGGGGCGACACCCTCGTGTGGGGCGATACCCTCGTGTGGGGCGACTGAGTCTGGATCGCACTCCCTGCGGAGGCCGGCTGACCTGCCGGCCGGCCTCCATCGTGTTCGGCCTGTTGATCTGCCGGCCCCTCCATGGTTCGCTCTGCGCTGACGTTCTTCGCAGCGTTCACTCTCGTCCTCTATCTCACCCGGCCCAAGATGGACCGTGCTGCGTGGGCGACTGTTGCCGCATTGACGGCGGTGGCGACTCTGGCCAGCGCGGTCATCAGGATGCTTTGGCCCTGACCCATCGGATCGGGCGGCCCGCGGGCGAAGCGTCATGGTTATGGTAGTATTGCCAAGTTATGGCACGCGTGACGTTTTCGCTCGACGACGCGACGGTGCTGCAGATCCGGCAGACCGCCGCCCGTCTCGGCAAGCCCCAGAGCCACGTCGTGCGTGAGGCCGTCGCGGAGTACGCCGCGCGCGCCGGCACCCTCCGCGACGAGGAACGCCGGCACGCCCTGCGCGTCCTCGAGCGGCTGCGACAGGCCGCGCCGACGCGGCCGATCGCCGACGTCGAACGGGAGTTGCGGGCCATCCGCACCGCACGCCGTACCGGCGGCCGCCGTCACCACTCCGCATGATCGTCCACGTCGACACGTCAGCGCTCGTGGACGCGCTGACGGGCCCTCGCCGTTCGCTCCAGGCGCTGATCGCGTTGACCAGCGAAGGCCATCGCCTGATGCTCTCGTCGATCGTCCTGTACGAGTGGCTGCGCGGCCCGCGCACGCCGGTGGAGTTGGCGGCGCAGGAAGAACTGTTCCCGAGCGAGGCCGCCGTGCCGTTCGGCGTCGCCGAGGCGACGCTGGCATCGACGTTGTACCGGCAGCTTCCACGCGCGCGGGGACGGGAGCTCGACCTCGCGGTCGCCGCCTGCGCGCTCGTTGCCGGCGGCGCCCTCTGGACGCTCAACCGCAACGACTTCCGCGACATCCCGAACCTGCGCCTGGTGTGACGCCGCGCGGCTGGCGTCACCCGTGACCGTGCGCTGCACGCCAGCGCTGCTCCCCGCGCGTTCCAGGCCCCTCTGAACGTCCCTACTTCCTCAGCTCCCCCACGTACCCCTTGCGCGATCGCACCCGGTAGTCGGGGTTCTTCGTCCGCACCCGCACGCTGTGATACTGCCCGTCGTTGGGATGCGGCGAGACGTAGCCGATCAGGTACTGGCTGTTGAGCTCCTCGGCGATGCGCTGCGTGGCCGGGCCGAGTTCCGCCGTGTCGTGCACCACCTCGGTGAAGCCGCCGCTGTCGTCGGTGATCGCCCGCAGCGCTGCGGGGTCCACCGCCGTGTTGATGCGCCTGCGCTCCGGCGGGTCGATGGCCACCGCGTAGACGAACGCCTCGTTGCGCCGCAGCGTCGCCCGCAGCGTGCGGAGATCGACGTCGCTCGCCGTGTCGGCGCCGTCGGAGATCACGACGATCGCGGCGCGCTGGTGCGCCCGGCTCGGGAACTTCGACACCGCCTGCGCGATGGCGTCGTAGATGGCCGTGCCGCCGGTGGGGATCACGCCGTCCAGCAGGCCGCGCAGTTGCGCCGGCCGTCGCGTCCAGGGCGAGAGGATGCGGGGCCGGTGGTTGAACACGCCCACGAAGCCCTCGTCCTCCTCGTCGAGCCACTCCCCCAGGAACCGGTCCAGCGCCGCCCGCGCATCGTCCATGCGCTTGCCCGTCATGCTGTCGCTGACGTCGAGCAGGATGCCCAGGCTCACCGGCACGCGCTCGTTGGAGAACTGCGTGATGGGCTGCTCGCGGCTGTCGTCGTACACCAGGAAGTCGGCGGCGGTGAGGCCGGTGACGAGGCGGCCGTTGCCGTCGACGACCGTGGCGGTGACGCTGACGACGTCGATGCCCGCCCGGAAGGCGGGGTTGGGCCGGGGCACCTCCTGGGCGAGCAGGGCCAGGCCGGTGAGGGCGGGCAGGAGGGCCAGCGCGAGGCGGGCGCGGTGACGCATCGGGCGAACATATCCCAATGCCGTGCCAGCGTGGGCGGCGCCGTCCAGGGGCGATCAACGGGCGATCGCGAAAATCTGGCGATCCCGCGTGTTACACTGCCGGCCCGTGGCCCAGCCGTCCGTTCCAGGTCAGCCCCGGCCGGAAGCGCCCGGCACCCGGCACCCAGCGGACGCGCGCGCGCTGCCGTCGGCTCCCCCAGGGGTGCGCCGCCGCCCGGCCGGCGACCCGCCGCTCCCGCGGCCGTTCCTGAAGTGGGCCGGCGGCAAGCGGCAGCTGCTCCCTGAGCTGCGTCTCTTCTACCCCCGCCGGTTCGGCCGGTACTTCGAGCCGTTCCTGGGCTCGGGCGCCGTCTTCTTCGACCTGGCCGCCTCGGGCGCGCTCGACGGGTGCGAGGCGACGCTGTCGGACCTGAACCGCGACGTGGTGGGGTGCTACATGGCGCTGCGGTCGCAGGCGCCACGGGTGCTGCGCCACTTGGCGGCGCTGGCGGACGGGCACGCGCAGTCGCCCGAGCGACACTACTACGAGGTGCGGGACGCGCGGTTCAATCCGCTGCGCCAGCAGGTGATGGCCGCGGCGCGTGGGCAGGGGCTTGCGCTGCGCTACCCGGCCGAACTCGCCGCGATGCTCATCTACCTCAACCGGACCGGCTTCAACGGGCTGTTCCGGCTGAACTCGCGCGGCGCGTTCAACGTGCCCGCGGGCCGGTACGCGAACCCGACGATTTGCGACGAGCCGGTGCTGCGCGCGGCCGCGCGGGCCCTGGCCGGGCCCGCCGTGACGCTGCGCGACGCGCCGTTCGACGACGTGCTCGCCGAGGCGCGGCGCGGCGACTTCGTCTACCTCGATCCGCCCTACGCCCCGCTGAGCGCCACGTCGAGCTTCACGGGCTACACCGAGGCGGGGTTCGGCGAGGCCGACCAGCGCCGGCTGCGCGACGTGGTGGTGGCGCTCGCCCGCCGCGGGTGCCACGTGGTGCTGAGCAACTCCACGGCGCCGCTCATCCGGGATCTCTACGAGCGCGACCCCGAGGCGGCCGATGCCGGCCTGCGCGCGCACCGGGTGCGGGCGCGGCGCGCGATCAACGCCCGGGGCGCGCGGCGCGGGCACGTGGACGAGTTCGTGATCACCAACGTGCCCCGCCGCCTCGGCCGTTCGGCCTGAGCCGCGTCTCGCCCCGCCGCCACGCGCGCCGCGCCGTCGCGGCCGGCGGCGGCGAAATGGTTTGATGAGAAGCGGGTGTAAACTGTGCGGGATCGGCCGCCATGGCGGCTGCACTCATATGGAGGACACGATGCTTCGCACCCATTCCCTGCGGCGGTTGACGGCCAGTGTTGCCCTGCTCGCCGTGGTTGCTTTCGGTGTGCCGGCGTTCGCGCAGTCCACGGGCATGGTGAAGGGCAAGGTGATGGATGCCGCCAACCAGCCGGTGGAGGGGGCCAAGGTCGTCATCGACTTCGCCGACGGCATGAACCGCAAGTACGAGGTCAAGACCAACAAGAAGGGCGAGTTCATCCAGATCGGCCTGCAGCCCGGCAACTACAAGATCACGGCGTCGAAGGAAGGCGTCGGCGTGCAGGGCTTCGACGTGCGCGTGCGGCTCGGCACGCCGCTCGAGGTGAACTTCGTGCTCGCGCCGGCCGGCCCGGGCGGGGCCCCGATGTCGAAGGAAGACGTCGAGTTCCGCAAGATCTTCCAGGAGGGCGTGACCGCGCTCCAGGCCAACGACTACGACACGGCGCTCGCGCGCTTCCAGCAGACCGCCACCACGCGCGCCGACTGCTTCCAGTGCCACCTGGGCGTCGGCGAGGCCTACCGCGGCAAGGGCGATTTCGCCAACGCCGAAGCGGAGTTCAAGAAGGCGGCCGAGCTCAAGCCCGACGCCCCCGAGCCCTACCGCGCGCTGCGCGACATGTACAACACGCAGAAGAAGTTCGACGAGGCGGCGGCGATGGCCGAGGAGGCCAACAAGCGCGGCGGCGGCACGGCGGCCGGCGGCAGCGCGGCGGACCTCTACAACCAGGCGGCCACCTTCTGGAACGCCGGCAAGTTCAACGAGGCCAAGGCGTCGCTCGACCAGGCGCTCACGCTCGACGCCAACCACGCCGACTCGCACTTCCTGATGGGCAAGGTGCTCGTCAACCAGGGCGCGCTGCCCGAGGCGCTGAACCACCTGGAGCAGTACCTCCAGTTCGCGCCCACCGGCCAGAACGCCGCCGAAGCCAAGACGCTCGTCGACGCGCTGAAGGCGACCATCAAGAAGTGACCGGCGCGCCGCTCGCGCAGGCGGTCGCCGCGAACCTGGCGGCGGTGCGTGCCCGCATCGCCGCCGCCGCGGCTCGCGCCGGCCGGGCGCCCGAGGGCGTCCGGCTCGTCGCGGTCTCGAAGACCTTCGGGCCCGATCACGTGCGGGCCGCGGCCGCGGCCGGCCAGCGCGACTTCGGCGAGAACCGCGTGCAGGAGGCGTTGCCGAAGATGGCCGCCTGCGCCGACCTCGCCCTCGACTGGCACCTGATCGGCCACCTCCAGTCCAACAAGGCCCGCAAGTCCGTGGGCCCCTTCACCTGCCTCCAGTCGATCGACAGCCTCGACCTGCTCCGCCGCCTCGACGCCGTCGCCGTCGAACTGGGCCGCGACGTGCCGGTGCTCGTGCAGGTGGACCTCGCCGGCGAGGCCACCAAGTTCGGCGCCCCGCCCGACGAGGCCCGCGCCATGCTCGACGAAGCCCCCCGCCTGGCCCGCGTGCGCGTGGGCGGCCTCATGCTCCTGCCCCCGCTCTTCGAGGACGTGGAGCGGGTGCGGCCGTACTTCCAGCGGCTGCGCGGCTTCCGGGACGAGCAACTCGCCCGGGGCGTGCCGCCGGTCCACCTCGCCGAGCTGTCGATGGGCATGAGCCACGACTTCGAGGTGGCCGTCGAGGAAGGCGCGACGATGGTCCGCGTCGGGACGGCGGTCTTCGGCACCCGCGACCTCCCCCACTGATCCCCGGCGCCTTGCGGGCGCCCCCCCTCCGGGGATAACGTCACGGGGTCTCTGCGCCGAGAAGTAGGACAGCCTGGGAGTGCGGCCCGCGGACGAGGCCGCCCCGGCGCCGTCGCCCGCCGGCGCGTTGACGCGCAAGAGGAGCCGTTGCCATGAAAGTCTCGCCGCTCGACCTCCGCCAGATGCAGTTCGCCAGCGCCATGCGCGGCTACGACAAGAACGAGGTGCGCGCGCTGCTGGCCGACGCGGCCGACGACTACGAGCAGGCGCTGCGCGAGGCGGATCGGTTGAAGCAGGACCTGGCGCGATCGGAGGCGGCGCTCGTCGAGCACCGCGACCGCGAGATCAACCTGCGCAACACCCTGCTCACGGCCCAGCGCCTCGCCGACCAGATCAAGGAGAACGCCGAGCAGGAGGCCCGCATGATCGTGCGCGAGGCCGAGGGCCGCGCCGACCTGCTGCTCGAGAAGGCGCAGGCCCGCCTCGAGGAGCTCGAGCGCGAGATCTCCGAGCTGAAGCTGCGCCGGCGCGACGTGGAGGCCACGCTCGAGGCCTCGATCTCCGCGCTCACCAACGCTCTCGACTACGTGCGGTCGAAGGACGAGGTGACGCGCGACGAGAAGATCCTGCTCCATCGTCCGCGGGCCGAGGCCCAGGCGCCGCGCCCCGCCGAGGCCAAGCCCGCCCACGAGGCGTGAGCCCCTTCACCGACCGGCCCGGCGGCTGCGCCCTGCGGGTCCGTGTCGTCCCCCGGGCGGGCCGCACGGGCGTGGCGGGCGAACGCGACGGGGCCCTGCTGGTGCGCCTGGCCGCCGCCCCCGTGGACGGCGAGGCCAACGCCGCGCTGGTGGCCTGGCTCGCCGATCGGCTGCACCTGCCCCGCCGCGCCGTGCGGCTCGCCGCCGGCGCCCGTGCCCGCGACAAGCGCCTGGAGATCGACGGGCTCGGCGCGGACGAGGCCGCGCAACGCCTCGTGCCGCCCTCGCCCTGATCGCCGCCGCGGGCTTCCGCGCCAGCTGCGGTCTGGGCGACAATGCCGGGGTCTTCGCCGGTGCCCATCATGGCCGCGATCGCCGCCGACCTCGTCATCCACCACCTCGACTGCCTGGCGACCCCCGTGGGGCCGGCCCCGCTCGCCGGCCGCGACCAGGGGCGCGTGGACCAGCTGCGCGGCGCCTCGCTCGCCGCCCGCGACGGGCGCCTCGTGTTCGTCGGCAAGGCGACGGCCTGCCGCCGCGACGTGGCGCTGCTGCCGGGTGGACGCGAGGTGGACGGCCGGGGCCTCACCGCGGTCCCGGGGTTCGTCGACCCGCACACGCACGCGGTGTTCGCGGGCGACCGCCGGGACGAGCTGCACCGCCGCCTCGCCGGGTCCACGTACGCCGAGATCGCCGCCGCCGGGGGCGGGATCGTCTCCACCGTGGCGGCCACCCGCGCCGCCAGCCCGGAGGCGCTGGTGCAGGCCTCGCTGCCGCGGCTGCGCGAGATGCTGCACTGTGGCACCACGACCTGCGAGGTGAAGAGCGGCTACGGTCTCGAGTTGGAGGCGGAGCTGCGGCAGTTGCGCGCCGTGCGCGACCTGCAGTCGCGGCAGCCGGTGGAGATCGTGCCGACGTTCATGGGCGCGCACGAGGTGCCGGTCGAGTGGCGCCACGACCCGGACGCCTACGTCGAGGCCGTCGCCGCGGAGATGGTGCCGCGCGTGGCCGCCGAGGGCCTCGCCGAGTGGTGCGACGTGTTCTGCGAGACGGGCGTCTTCACGCCGCTGCAGGCCGAGCGGGTCCTGCGCGCCGGCGCGGCGCACGGGCTGCGGCCGCGCGTCCACGCCGACGAGCTCGCGGCGAGCGGCGGCTCGCTGGTGGCCGCGCTCGTGGGCGCCCGCTCCGCGGACCACCTCGTCCACGTGGACGCCAACGGCATCGCCGCCCTCGCCCGCGGCCGTGTCTGCGCCACGTTGCTGCCGATCGCGGCCTTCTACCTGAAGCTCGGCCGGTTCGCGCCGGCGCGCGCGCTGATCGACGCGGGCGTGCCCGTGGCGCTGGCCACCGACGTGAACCCGGGCGGCGGCTTCTCGCCCTCGATGCCCTTCGCCATGACGCTCGCCTGCTTCGGCATGGCCATGACGCTCGAGGAGGCGCTCGTGGCGGCGACGCTCAACGCGGCCTGGTCGATCGACCGCGACGCGTCGGCAGGCAGCCTGGAACTGGGCAAGCAGTGCGACGTGGTGCTGCTGCGCGGCACGCTGGTGGACCTGCTCCGCGTCGGCGCGGACGCCATCGCCGCCGTCCTGAAGCGCGGCGACTTCGTCGTCGATCGCCTGTGATCGTGCGCGCGGCCGCGCGAGGCGCGCGTCCCGCCTGGAGGATCCCGTGACCCTGATGCAGCGTTCCGCCACCGATCTGCTCGAGGCCTTCGCCGCCGCCACCCCGACCCCCGGGGGCGGCTCGGCCGCCGCGCTCGCCGGCGCGCTCGGCGCGTCGCTGCTGCGGATGGTGGCGGGCATGCCGCGCACCCGCACGGGCGCCGAGGCGGAGCGCGCCGCGCTCGACGCGGCGCTGGCCAGGCTCGACGCCGCGCGCGCGCAGCTCGCGGCGCTCGTGGACGAGGACACGGCGGCCTACGAGACCGTGATGGCCGCCTTCAAGCTGCCGAAGGCCACCGACGAGGAGAAGGCCGCACGCCGGACGGCGATCGTGGCGGCCACGCGCGTGGCGACGGCCACGCCCCTCGCGGTGATGCGCGCGGCCGCCGAGGCGCTCGACGCGGGGCGGGAGGTGGCCCGTCACGGCAACCGCAACGCGGCGAGCGACGTGCGCGTGGGCCTGCTGCTGCTCGGGGCCGCCTGCGCCGGGGCCCACGAGAACGTGACGATCAACCTGTCTGGGCTGCCGGAAGCGGAGCGGGACGCGCTCGCCGGCGACGCGGCCGGCGTGCACGCGGCCGCGACCGCCGCCGCCGGGGACGGCCGCGCCGCGCTCGAGGCCGGCGCCTGAGCGCCGTCGACGCCCGCGGCCTACGGGAGGGCCTCGTAGGCCGGCGGCGTGCCGTGGACGTTCACGGCGAAGCGGTAGTCGTAGAACTTCGTGGGCAGGTACTCGAGCTGGGCGGTGTAGGCCGCGTCGATGAAGGTGATGTTGCCCTGCTTGCGCACCTGCACCTGGCTGGCCTCCAGGGGGATGTCGAGCTGGCCGGCCTTGGTGATCACGCGCGCGGTGACGTCCTCCACGCTGCGCTTGGAGGAGAAGCGGGCGATTTCCTCGCACGCGTCGCGGAACTTCACGTAGTTCCAGAAGGGCGGCACCACCCGGACGCCGGCGTGCACGACCAGCACCACCAGCAGGAGCTTGATCAGGGCGCGAAGCGTGCCGAGCATGCCGTGTCCTCCCGGCTCAGCGGATCTGGTGGAACATGCGCTCCCAGCGGGTGCGCGTGAAGAAGTGGGTGACGACACCCGCGACCCGGCGCAGCGTGCCGGCGACGCTCTCGTCGGCGTAGTCGTCACGCCCGGCCTCGTACGACCAGTACACCAGCAGGGCCTTCCCCTTGATGTATCGTTCCGGCAGGAATCCCCAATAGCGGCTGTCGCGCGAGTTGTCGCGGTTGTCGCCCATCACGAAGTAGTGCCCCTCGGGCACCACCACCGGGCCGTAGCTCTCGCGCAGGTCGAAGGCCGTCAGCTCGCTCGTGCCGTCGCTCGCGGGCTGCAGGAAGTGGACGTAGGGCTCGTCGAGCGGCTTGCCGTCGACGTGCACCACCTTGCGCCGCAGCTCGAGGGTCTCGCCGGGCAGGCCGATCACCCGCTTGATGAAGTCGCGCTCGGGCTCCTCGGGGTACTTGAAGACCACGACGTCGCCGCGCTCCACGCGCGACACGGGCAGCAGCAGCCGCTCGGCCCCGGTGCCCGCCGGGGCGAACACGAACTTGTTCACCAGCAGGTGATCGCCGATGAGCAGGTTGTTCTCCATCGACCCGGTGGGGATCTTGAAGGCCTGCACCACCCACGTCCGGACGAACAGGGCGAGGATCACCGCGATGACGATCGACTCGAAGTACTCCCGGGCCGTGGACTTGCGCCACGCGGGGGCGGCGGGTTCGGCGGGCGGCGCGGCGGCGGCGCCCTTCTTGCGCGACTCGTTGGCCATGACGTGGCGGCCCCCCGGGGCCCTCAGCCCTCGTTCACCTTCAGCACGGCGAGGAAGGCCTCCTGCGGGATCTCGACGCGGCCGACGCGCTTCATCCGCTTCTTGCCTTCCTTCTGCTTCTCGAGCAGCTTGCGCTTGCGCGTGATGTCGCCGCCGTAGCACTTGGCGAGCACGTTCTTGCGCATCGCCTTGACGCTCTCGCGGGCGATGATGCGGCCGCCGATGGCGGCCTGGATCGCCACCTCGAACATCTGCCGCGGGATCAGCTCCCGCATCTTCGAGGCCAGCGCGCGGCCCCGCGCGTAGGCCATGTCGCGGTGGACGATCACCGACAGCGCGTCCACCGGCTCGGCGTTCACGAGGATGTCGAGCTTCACGAGCGGCGCCTGCGAGAAGCCGCTCACGTGGTAGTCGAGCGAGGCGTAGCCGCGCGAGATCGTCTTCAGCCGGTCGTAGAAGTCGAGCACCACCTCGTTGAACGGCAGCTCGTAGGTGACGAGCACGCGGTCGGAGGTCTTGTACTCGAGCGACTTCTGGACGCCCCGCTTCTCCTGGCACAGCTGCAGGATGCCGCCGACGTGCTCGGACGGCGTCAGGATCATCGCCGTGATGATCGGCTCCTCGATCTTCGCGATGTTGCCGGCCTCGGGCAGCTTCGCCGGGTTGTCGATCTCGATCACGGCGCCGTCGGTGGTCGTCACGCGATAGAGCACGCCCGGTGCCGTGGTCACCAGGTCCATGTCGAACTCGCGCTCGAGCCGCTCCTGCACGATCTCCATGTGCAGCAGCCCCAGGAAGCCGCACCGGAAGCCGAAGCCCAGCGCCGCCGAGGTCTCGGGCTCGAAGACGAAGGCCGAGTCGTTCAGGCGGAGCTTCTCCAGCGCCTCGCGCAGTTCCGGGTACTGGTGGCCCTCCACCGGGTACAGGCCCGCGAACACCATCGGCTTCATCTCGGTGAAGCCGGGGAACGGCGCCGGCGTGGGCCGCGCCGCCTCCGTCACCGTGTCGCCGATCTTCGCGTCGGCCACGTTCTTGATGTTCGCGATGAGGAAGCCCACCTCGCCGACGCCCAGGGCCGGCAGCGGCAGCGGCTTCGGCGTGAAGGCGCCGACCTGCTCCACCTCGAAGTCCTGGCCCGCCGCCATGAAGCGCACCTTCGCGCCGGGCCGCAGCTCGCCGTCGATCACCCGCACCAGCACGATCACGCCCCGGTAGGCGTCGTACCAGGAGTCGAAGATCAGGGCCTTCAGCGGCCCGCCGGGGTCGCCCGCGGGCGGCGGCAGCCGGTGCACGATGGCCTCGAGGATCTCCGGCACGCCGATCCCGGCCTTGGCGCTCGCCAGGATCGCCGTGTGCGCGTCGAGGCCCACGATCTCCTCGATCTGGCGCTTGCACTCCTCGGGCTGCGCGCTCGGCAGGTCGATCTTGTTGATGACCGGGATGATCTCCAGGTCGTTGTCGACGGCCAGGTACGCGTTGGCCAGCGTCTGCGCCTCCACGCCCTGGCTGGCGTCCACCAGCAGCAGCGCCCCCTCGCAGGCCGCCAGCGACCGGGTCACCTCGTAGGAGAAGTCCACGTGCCCCGGGGTGTCGATCAGGTTCAGGACGTAGGTCTCGCCGTCCTGGGCCTGGTAGGCGAGGCGCACCGCGTGCGCCTTGATGGTGATCCCGCGCTCGCGCTCGAGGTCCATCGAGTCGAGCACC
>JADHED010001630.1_pt1 | contig 18095 bp, 14 predicted proteins | sample 8952041 | NCBI WGS metagenome assembly JADHED01 (sample SAMN16124423, study PRJNA663239) | bioreactor sludge metagenome | isolation source: sludge (control) | place: India:Bengaluru | collected 2018-09-08
AAGCGGACTGGGGATCATTCCTCGCACGGCCGGAACGTCCCTGGCGGGGCAGGTGGTGGGGAGCGGATTGGTGGTCGATCTGTCGCGCCATTTCAACAGGATCATCAGCATCGACCGGGGACGGCGCCGTGTTCGCGTGCAGCCCGGTGTTGTCCGCAATGAGTTGAATCTCGAGCTGGCGAAACACGGGTTGTATTTCGGTCCGGAGACATCGACCGCCAACCGTGCCATGATCGGAGGGATGGTGGGGAACAATTCCTGCGGATCGAACTCGATTGTCTATGGCAGCACGAGGGAACATCTCGTTTCCGTGCGGGGATTCTTCAGTGATGGAAGCGAAGGAATCCTCCGCGGGCTTTCCCACGGGGAGTTTGAAGCGAAGTGCGCGGAGGGGCGGGGGATGGAAGGGGCGGTTTATCGATCCATCCGGGAACTGCTCGGGAATCCTGAAAACCGACGGCTGATTTCCGAGAATTTCCCCCTCAAGTCCATTCCCCGCCGAAACACCGGTTACGCGCTGGATTTGTTGATGGACTCGGCGGTGTTTGACTCCGCATCGGACCGGGAATTCAACTTTTGCAGGCTCATCGCGGGTTCCGAGGGAACGCTTTTCTTTGGAGTTGAGTTTGAGTTGGAGTGCGATCTGCTTCCGCCTCCGTGTTCCGCCCTGGTGTGCGGGCATTTTGGTTCGGTGGATGAGGCCTTGCGCGCCAATCTTCTGGCATTGAAGCACGGCCCTGCCGCCTGTGAGCTGATCGACCGGCACATTCTGGAATGCACCAAGGCAAACCTCTCGCAGCAAAGAAATCGGTCCTTTGTGGTGGGCGATCCGGGAGCGATTCTTGTGGTGGAGATCCGGCGCGAGCAGGATTCGGACGTCGAGGCCGCCGTGGAGGCGCTTCAGGAGGATTGGAAATCTTCCGGTTATGGCTATGCGGTTCCCGTTCTCCGGGGAGAGGAAGGGAACAAAGTCTGGGAACTTCGCCGTGCTGGTCAGGGTCTCATGAGCAATGTTGTGGGGGATGCCAAGCCGCGGGAGGTTGTCGAGGACACCGCTGTGGATGTGCGCGATCTGCCCGCCTACATTGGGGAGTTCAATGCGCTTCTCAAGGACAAGTATGGTATCGGGTGTGTGTATTATGCCCATGCGGGTTCGGGGGAATTGCACACCCGTCCGCTTTTCGATCTCAAATCCGAACAGGGTCTGAAGACTTTTCGTGGAGTGGCAACAGACATCGCCCATCTGGTGAAAAAATACCGCGGGTCGCTCAGTGGCGAGCATGGAGACGGGCGGTTGCGCGGGGAGTTTATTCCCCTGATGGTCGGGGAGGAATGTTACGAAATGATGAAGGCGGTCAAAAGGGCATTTGATCCCCGGAACCTCTTCAATCCCGGAAAGATCGTGGACACGCCGCCGATGGACACGCATCTGCGGCACGAGACCGGGCATCGGACTCCCGAATACGGGACATTTTTTGATTTCAGCGACGTGGCCGGTGTGGTCCGGGCCGCAGAGAAGTGCAACGGCTCCGGAGACTGCCGGAAGTCGCATCTGGCGGGGGGGACCATGTGCCCGAGCTACATGGCGACGCGGGAGGAGAGGCATACCACCCGCGCCCGGGCGAACATCCTCCGGCATGTGCTCAATGCCCCGGCTGATGCTGCCAGGCCGTTTGACAGCGCGGAGATCAAGGAGGTGATGGATCTTTGTCTGTCCTGCAAGGCCTGCAAGAGCGAGTGTCCGTCCAGCGTGGACATCGCGAAGCTCAAGACAGAGTTTCTCCAGCACCATCATGATGTCCATGGGGTGCCTTTCCGGTCCCGTCTGGTGGCGGGATTCTCCGATGGTGCCCGGATCGCCTCGATTTTTCCGGCGCTCTACAATGCGGTTTTTCAAAACACGGGAATTCGAAGGCTGTTCAACCGCTTGGTGGGTTTCCATCCCAACCGCACTCTTCCGAAGATCAACCGGATGACCCTGCGCCGTTGGATGAGCGAGCGCCGCCCCTTGGCCTCGTTGAACGGAAAGCGGGGACGGGTGCATCTTTTTTGCGATGAATTCACCAACTACAACGATTTGGATGCCGGCATTGCGTCCGTCGAGGTGCTGGAGTTGCTTGGCTACGAGGTCGTCATTCCGGAGCATGTGGAAAGCGGGCGCGCTTCGTTTTCCAAAGGCCTGTTGCGGCGCGCAAGAAAGTTCGCGGCGGAAAATGTGCGTCGGCTTGCCCCGGTGATTTCCGGGAAAGAGCCGCTTGTGGGCATCGAGCCTTCCGCCATCCTTGGTTTTCGCGATGAATATCCCTCCCTCGTGCCGCCGGATCTGAGGGAATCCGCCCGTGCCCTGGCTCCGCATTGCCTCTTGATTGATGAATTTCTTGCCCGGGAGGCGGATGCGGGCCGGATTTCCCGGGAGTTGTTCGATGAGCGTCCGAGAACGATCCATCTGCACGGGCATTGCCACCAAAAGTCCCTGGTTTCCCTGGATCCCACGATCCGGATGCTGTCCCTGCCGGTGAATCATGTCGTCAAGGTCATTCCTTCCGGATGCTGCGGCATGGCGGGTTCCTTCGGCTACGAGGCCGAGCATTACGATGTTTCAATGAAAATCGGGGAGTTGGTGCTTTTCCCGGCGGTTCGCGGTCAGGCGGAGGATGTGCAAATTGCCGCGCCCGGGACAAGCTGCCGCCATCAGATCCACGATGGCACCGGTCGCAAGGCCCTGCATCCCCTGGAAATTCTGAGGGCGGCCCTCGGCAATCGGTAACGCTGTTTGGAAAACCGGGGGAGGAAATCGTTCTTGGAGCAGGGCGGCGGCTCCGATACGAAATGGCCATGTCCGAACGCCGTCCGCTCAAGTCCCGCAGCAATCCGGTTTTCATTGCGATTGCCGGATGGTTGACCCGCCGGGGTGCCAGGCCGGATCGGATTTCCTTTGCCAGCATGGTTTTTGCAACCGTGGCGGGAGTGGCTTTTGGGGGAACGGGATTTTTTTCGGGCTGGGAGTGCGCCGCACTGTGGGTGATTGCCGCGGCGGGGATTCAACTCCGGCTGGCCTGCAATTTGTTGGACGGAATGGTGGCAGTGGAAGGAGGTCGGAAGTCGCCGCTGGGAGCCCTGTGGAATGAGGTGCCCGACCGTTATTCCGATGCGGTGATTCTTGTGGGCGCGGGGTACGCTGCGGGCAGCCTGGAAGTGGCCGGTTGGATTGCCGCGGTGCTGGCCCTGTTGACCGCTTATATCCGGGCAATGGGGGCTGCCGCGGGATGCGGGGAGCATTTCGAGGGAATCATGTCGAAGCCGAAGCGCATGGCCACGCTGACAGTGGCTTCCGTTGGAGCCTGTTTTTTGTCCGGCATTCCCTGGATGTTGCTGGCGTTGGGAGTTGTTGCCGCAGGTTCGTTGCTGACCTGCTTCCAGAGGCTTCGAAATATCGCGGAGGAATTGAAAGGCCGTCATGTTTGATCATCCCCTGACCCTGCCATTGGTCGCCGGAGTGGGAATCCTTCTGGTCATTGTTCCCGTTGTTTTTCTGGCCGTGTCCGGTCGGGTGTCTCCCCGGATGAGGTCGGAGCTGTGGGCCCGGTATTTTTCGTGGCTCTGGCTTGTGCCGTTGATGTTGGTGCCGGTGCTGGTGGGAAGGCTTGCCGCCATTGCGGGGATCGGGATCCTTTCCCTGCTCTGTTACCGTGAATTTGCGCGGGCGACGGGATTTTTTCGTGAGCGGCTTCTCAGTGCCGTGGTTGTTCTCGGAATTGTCCTGCTCATGGCCGCCGCGGCGGATCATTGGTACAATTTTTTCATGGCCCTGCCGTCGTTGGTGGTGTCGCTGATTGTGATTCTGGCGCTGGTTCGGGACCAGCCCTCCGGCTATATCCAGAGGATTGCGCTTGCCGTGTTGGCCTTCCTGCTTTTTGGGGTCTGCCTGGGCCATATGGCCTACTTTGCAAACGACCGTTATTTTCAGCCTCTGATTCTCTCGATTCTGCTTTGTGTGGAATTGAACGATGTGCTGGCGTTCACCTGTGGAAAGCTTTTTGGAAAAAAGAAACTGTGTCCGGGGACGAGTCCGAACAAAACGCTGGGTGGTTCTCTGGGAGCACTGGTGCTCACGTCCGGTCTTTTTGCGCTGCTGGGATCGCAGTTGTTTGCGGGAACCGTTCTGGCATCGCCCCTGCATCTGGTCACCATGGGCTTCCTGCTTTCCTTCACCGGACAGCTTGGGGATCTCGTTGTTTCCAGCATCAAACGGGATCTGGGGTTGAAAGACATGGGAGCGGGCATTCCGGGGCATGGGGGCTTGCTCGACCGTTTTGACAGTCTGCTTTTTGTCGGTCCGGCCCTTTTCCATTACATCGGCTATTATCTGGGGATCGGGCTCGACCAACCGGTCCGGATTTTCTTCTGATGGATCGCTGGACATTCAAACCCGCCGGGGATTTTGGCCTGAAGCCGATGGAGAGCTTCGGAAGTCTGAGACGAGAGGCGGGCCTGGCCTCTTTGGCGGGGCAGGTTCTTTGGGGGATGCTCACGCGGGGTTACTTTCAAATTTTTCACCGTCTGGAGATGGAGGGAATGGAGCAGCTTCCCGCAACTCCGCCTTTTGTCATCGTTGCAAATCACACGTCCCATCTCGATGCCCTTGTTTTGGCGTGCGTGCTTCCGCTGCATTTGAGGCTCCGGGCTTTTCCCATCGCCGCTGGCGACACGTTTTTTACCAAACCCGCGAAAGCCTTTTTTGCGGCTGTGTTGTTGAATGCCCTGCCGATGTGGCGGAAAAAATGCGGACCGCACGCCTTGGCGGAGCTTCGGCAGAAACTGCTCGGGGAAAAAGCGGTCTTCATTCTCTTTCCCGAGGGAACCCGTTCACGCGATGGGAAGCCGGGGCGTTTCAAAGCCGGTGTGGGCCGTCTGGTTGCGGGCACGGAGATCCCGGTTGTGCCCTGTCATCTTTCCGGTTGCTTCGAGTCCCTGCCTCCGGAGGCGAAACGACCCCGGTTTCAAAAAATTCGCCTGCGGATCGGTCCGCCGCGGTGTTTTTCAAACCAGCCGGATGATCGTGACGGATGGGAAGAGATTGTGGAAAGCCTGTCGCGCGATGTGAGTGCATTCGGTCTGCGTGGCGGTTGAGTTGGGAAGGGGGGGGGAGAGGCACCGGCGAGTGCTTTTGTGAACAGTTGGCCCGCTTTATGCTTTTTAAATCAAAAGGAGGTGAACGCTATGGAGATCAAAGAGCATATGGATCACGCCTACGCCCGACGACTGGCCGGCAAAGTGGCGAAGTATCTCAAGGACCGCTATGGAGCCCGCAAGGTGATGGTCTTCGGTTCGCTGGTTTCAGGATTTTTCAATCCGGATTTTTCTCCGATCAAGATTGGCTTTGAAGGCGTCGGAAAAAACCTGGATGCCGATGCGGCCGCCGATTGCCGGTTCCATTTTGGATTCCGGGATCCGGACGGCTTGCACCGGCTGCAGGTGGTGAGCCTGAAAGAACTCAGCCCCGAGGCCCGGGAAATGGTTCTGCGCGAGTCCGAGGAAATTTAGACGGCCTTCAAAAGGTGTGGATGAAGAGCCCGGAGCGGAGCTTTGGCTCGAACCAGGTGCTTTTCGGCGGCATGATTTGTCCGGCATCGGCGATGTCCATGAGCTGGTCGCATGTGACCGGAAACAGGGAGAAGGCCACGGCGGCTTTCCGGGATGAGACGCGTTCCTCCAGTTCACTGGTACCGCGGATGCCTCCCACAAAGTCGATGCGTTTGCTGGTGCGGGGATCATCGATGCCGAGCACGGGGGAGAGCAGGCGGTCTTGAAGCACACTGACGTCGAGGCGGGAAACCGGATCGGCGGAGGGATCTGTTTTCCACGAGAGGCCGATCCAGCGTCCGTTGAAAAACATGCTGACGTTTTCGGGCGCGGTTGGTGTTGGCGGGGCGGATTCCGTGATCTCGAAGACTTCGCCCACTTTTTTCAGAAAAGCCTCCGGGGTGAGCCCGTTGAGATCGGCCACAACTCGATTGTAGGGAAGGATGCGGAGTTGGTCGGCGGGAAAGAGGACGCAGAGGAACCAATTGTATTCTTCCGTGCCGTCGTGATTCGGGTTGGCAGCCCGGCGTTCCCGGCCGACCCGGGCCGCGCTGGCGCTGCGATGGTGTCCGTCGGCCACATAGGCAAGGGGGACCCGGGCAAAGGCTTCCGTGAGCGGAGTGTTTTCGCGCATCCGCCAGAGTGTGTGCCGGATGCCGTCCGGAGCGAGGAAATCCACCACCGGGGGCAAAGCGGTTTCCGCCGACACCAGGGCGTCGATATCGGGCCGGGAGCGGTAGGTGAGAAAAACGGGACCGGTATCCGCGCCGAGGGTGCCAATCAGGTGGGTGCGGTCGTCTTCCTTGTCCTTCCGGGTTTTCTCATGTTTGCGGATGATGTCGTTCTCGTAATCATTGATGTGACAGACGGCGGCGACACCGGTTTGAATGTGGGACCCCATCTGCTGGCGGTAGAGGTAAATGGCGGGCGCTGGTTCGCGGACAAGGGTTCCGGACGAGACCAGGGCATCGAGATTTTTTTTGGCGGTTGCGTAGACGATGTCGGAATAAGGATCGGTCTCGGGCGGGAGATCGATTTCCGCGCGGTCCACATGCATGAGGCTGTGCGGGTTTCCGGCGGTGAGGGCGGCGGCCTCTTCGCGATTGACGACATCATACGGAACGCACGCAACTTCGGATGCCAATTCGGGTTTGGGGCTCAGCCCCCGGAATGCTCGGACTTTCAACATGCCCGCTTGTTTAGCAGCGCCCGGGGCCGGGTGCAAGAAAGCGGTCGCCGGGAAAAATCACCCCCGGGGATCGAAGGCATCCCGCAGGGCATCGCCGAGGAAATTGAGGGCGAGGAGAGAAAGCGACATGCAGGCGGCGGGGAAAACGAGGAGCCACCAGAAACTTTTCAGCGGGTTGATCGCTCCCGCGCCGTCGGCCAGCAGGGAGCCCCAACTGGCCTGGGGAGCCTGGATTCCCAGACCGAGGAAGCTGAGGAAGGATTCGTCGATAATCACCGCAGGAATGGTGAGGGTCAGGTAGATGAGAATGATGCCTCCCAGGTTCGGCAGAAGGTGACGGAGCAGAATGGCGGCGTGGGATTGCCCGAGGACCTTGGCGGCGGTGACAAACTGACGGGATTTCAAGGAGAGCACCTGACCGCGAACAATTCTGGCCATGGTCAGCCACTCGATGACGCCAAGTGTGAGGATGAGGATGGCGATCCGGGAGGACTGAACCAGCCATTCCCAGCCCAGACCGGCCGCAAAACTCTGGAGATGGGCATTGAAGGCGTTGATGGCGATGAGAATGAAGATCAGACGTGGAACGGAGTAAAGGACGTCCACGATCCGCATCATCACCGCATCCCATTTTCCTCCCACATATCCCGCGATGAGCCCCCAGGCGGTGCCGATGAAGAGGCTGACGGCGGCACCGCAAAGGCCGACCAGGAGGGAGATTCGTCCGCCCGTGAGAACCCGGTAGAGTTGATCGCGGCCATTGAGATCGGTGCCGAAGGGGTGTTCCCAGGAAGGGGGGGCATACTGATTCGGGCCGGGTTCTCCGAGCGAGGCGGGGAGCAGGAAGGGACCGATGAGACAGGCTCCCGCGACCACGGTGAGCAGAAGAGCGGAAACCCAGGCGGAGGGGTTGCGCAGGAGGCGGCGGATGGCGCGGGGGTCAGCCACGAATCCTCCGATCCAGAAAGCCGTAGGTCATATCCACGACGAGATTGAAGAGGACGAGAAGAACGCAATAAACGATCACCATTCCCCCGAGCAGGAATCCATCGCGATTCAGGATGGAATGGACGAAAAAGCCGCCTGCTCCCGGAATGTGAAAAACGGTCTCCACCACGATCGAACCGGTAAGGAGGTGGGCGGCGAGAGGGCCAAGGTAGGAAATCACCGGAAGAACGGCAATCCGCAGGGCGTGCCGGTAGACAACGGCCGATTCCCGAAGTCCCTTGGCCCGTGCGGTGCGTACGAAATCCTGCTGAAGGGTTTCCACCATGCTGCCGCGCATGAGACGGGCGATGGAGGCCATGGCGGGAGCCGCAAGGGTGATGGCCGGGAGGATCAGCTCCCGCCAGCTTCCCCAGCCGCCCACCGGCAGCCAGCGGAGATCCAGGCCGAAGACCAGAATCAGCAGAGGGCCGACAATATAGGCCGGCAGGGAGATGGCCGCCAGGGCCAGGAACATGGCGACAAAGTCCCTCCAGGTGTGTTGGTGCATGGCCGCCAGGGTGCCAAGCCAGATGCCGCCCAGCGCGGCCAGCAGGAAGGCGACGCCGCCCAGGCAAAGGGTGACCGGCAGTGTCTGGGCAAGGATCTCGTTGACCGAGCGGTTGCGGTATTTGGTCGAAAGGCGCAGATCGCCATGGAGCAGATCGGCCAGATATCCCGAGTATTGCTGCCAGAGCGTGCCGTCGAGCTTGTATTTTTCCAGCAGCTTCTGCTCGATGGCCGCCGGGATTTTTCGCTCCCCGTCAAAGGGCCCGCCGGGTGAGAGGCGGATGAGGAGAAACGTGATGGAGACGACACAGAAGAGAACGAGAGTCAACCCTCCCAAGCGTCCTAGCAGTAACCGAACCATGTTGCCGTTGTTTTGCCTTCCGTTTTTCCATATTGCAACCAGATACCATCCGCAACTCCCCGGGAGCCGTGGTGAATCGATGCAGGAATTTTTCAGGCAGGGGTGCTCAGCCTTCGGAAATCAATCGCAGGCGCTCCAGAATTTCCGGTTCTTCTTTCACCTCGCAGAGGGGTTCCAAATGCTGGAAGAGATATTTCCAATCCAGATTTCCCGAGCCCTGCCGGATGACAATGCCTTGGATGTCATGCCAATCGATTGGGCGGTTGGCGAAGGCTTTCATGACAATGAGATCTTCTGCCGTGCAGAGACGCAGGCACTGTCCGGCCAGCACCTCGATGTTCCTGGCGCGTTCGACAGCCGAGCGTTCGAAGTCCAAGGCCCCCAAAGCCACATCGATTCCCAACCCTTCGGGGGACTTGATCAGCAGAACGCGATTGCGCAGGGCAAATTCACGCGCCTGGTCAATGCGGGAAGCATAGCAGGCAAGCAGACCGTCCACGATCGGTTCTTCGTTGCCAAAACCAGAGAGGATGGTGATATCGACATCTCTGGTGAAGCGCGGCTCTCCCCAGTGCTGAACGGCGAGGCCCCCGATAATGCAAAACGGCCAGGCGTTCTTTTTGCAGTAATCCTGAATCTCCAGAGCCAGTGAAAAAAGACCGGTCATTTCCCCTGTTTGAGGATGGCAAAGAGGCGTTGTTGCTCGATGAGCCCGGAGGTTGGAACTGGCGCATGAGATTGGACTTTTGCCGAAGCCATGCCTTGGAATGCAGCAATGGATTTTACGGTATCCGCAGAGCGGATGTCTTCCCTCCGGACCTGATCCAGCACGGGAGAGGCCCGTTGCCAGGCGCTGATGGAGCGTTTGATGGATTGGCGGTCAGATTCCGTCATGGACCAAAGGTAACACTCCTTTTTGGGGAGGGCATTTCATTTTTTGCAGCTCTTTGAGCCGCCGCGCGTTCTGCTTTCGGCTTATGCCGCCATGTAGGGGAGTGTCGCGGCACGGGCACGGACATCGTCCAAACCTTCGAGGAGGTCGGCAATGGCATCCCAGCGTCCGGTTACGAGCGCCTCTTTGGCATGGTCGGGCAGGGTGGCTGTGAAATCCATGTCGGCGATGCTCACCTTGTTTTCCAGGAGGTCGATGGTGAGCATGGCGGCAGGGTCGGCTTCGATGAGGGCGGCGACGGCGCGGATGTCTTCCGGTTTCATCACGACACAGGGCATCCCGAGGGTCGTGGAGTTGCCAAAAAAGATTTCCGCGAAGCTCTCGGCGATGATGGCGCGGAAGCCGAAGCGATACAGTGCCTGTGGGGCGTGCTCGCGCGAGCTGCCGCAGCCGAAATTCGAGCCGGAGAGCAGGATGGAGGAGCCGGTGAAACGGGCGTTGTCGAGGGGATGGGTTTTGCCTTCCTCTTTTTCCGCGGCACGGGCGTCAAAAAATGCATATTCGCCGAGGCCGTCGAATGTCACGCATTTCATGAAACGCGCGGGAATGATGCGGTCGGTGTCGATGTCGTCGCCGGGGACGAAAACCCCGCGACCGGTTACCTGGGTGATTTTTTCAAGAGCCATCTTTTTATGAAATTTGAAGTTTGAAATGGGGAATGGCGGAAGGTTACTTCACGTCGAAGATTTCTCGGGCATCGGAAATTTCCCCCGTGACAGCCGCGGCGGCCACCATGAGCGGGCTCATGAGGACGGTGCGTCCGGTCGGGCTGCCCTGGCGGCCCTTGAAGTTTCGGTTGCTGGAGCTGGCGCAAAGCTGGGAACCGACGAGCTTGTCGGGGTTCATTCCGAGGCACATCGAGCACCCGGCTCCGCGCCATTCGAAACCGGCGTCGCGGAAGATGGCGGCCAGTCCCATGCTCTCGGCGAGGGCGGCAACACCCTGCGAGCCGGGAACCACGATGGCCTTCACGCCGTCGCGGACTTTGCGGCCCTTGATGTGGCGGGCGACTTCGGTGAGGTCGCTCAGGCGTCCGTTGGTGCAACTGCCCAGAAAGGCGACATCGACTTTGGTGCCCTTGATCGGTTGTCCGGCCTTGAGGTGCATGTGGGCGAGTGCTTCCTCGGCCGTGGCGCGGTCTTTTTCCGGCACTTCGTCCGGACGCGGAACATTTTCACCGATGAAGATGGCCTGCCCGGGGTTGATCCCCCATGTCACAGTCGGGGCGATGTCCTCGGCCCTGTAGTTGACGACATCGTCATAGGAGGCACCGGGGTCGGAGGCGACAGCCTTCCAACGGGCAACGGCAGGATCCCAATCCGCACCCTTGGGAGCGTAGGGACGGCCTTTCAGGTAGGCGAAAGTTGTGTCGTCCGGGTTCACATATCCCACGCGGGCTCCGCCTTCGATGGACATGTTGCAGACGGTCATGCGTTCTTCCTGGGTGAAGGCATCGAATGTCGAGCCGCCATATTCGTAGGCATAGCCGAGGCCGCCGTTCACCCCGAGCTGGCGGATGATGTGCAGGATGACGTCCTTGGAATAAACTCCGGGAGAGAGACGTCCGTCCACATTGATCCGGCGGACCCTGGGTTTGCGGATGGCCATGGTCTGTGTGGCCAGGACGTCGCGCACCTGGCTGGTGCCGATGCCGAAGGCGATGGCACCAAAGGCTCCGTGGGTCGAGGTGTGCGAGTCGCCGCAGGCGATCGTGGTGCCGGGTTGGGTGATTCCCTGCTCGGGGCCGACGATGTGAACGATGCCCTGCTGGCCGGTCGGGAGGTCAAAAAATTTCACGCCCGATTCCGCGCAGTTTTTGCGGAGTGCCTTGATCATTTCATCCGCCAGGCTGTCGCTGAACGGCTCCTCCCGTTCGTCCGTGGGTACGATGTGGTCCACGGTCGCGAAGGTCCGGGAAGGGTAAAGTACCTTCAGTCCCAGATCGCGCAGCATTCCGAAAGCCTGCGGGCTTGTCACCTCGTGGATGAGGTGGGTGCCGATGAGGAGTTGGGTGGATCCGTTCGGGAGTGTCCGCACGGTGTGCGCCTCCCATACTTTGTCGAGTAACGTCTGGCTCATGTGTCTAGTCCGCCCAATCTAGCGAAGAGAACCGCCGTGGCAAGAAAAGCGATGCCACTTGTCAAAACGGGACGAAATTGACATGATGCGGTCTGTATCCCCATGACGACAGACCATCCCGTAAATTGGTTCCTGAAGAAGCACGAGACCGCGGAGATTTTCGGACCAATTCCCTTCGAGCAAATCCGGATCTGGGCCAAAGCGGCACAGGTCAATCCGCAGGACATGGTTTCCACGGACCGGGAGGTTTGGACAAAGGCCCCGATGATCCCCGATCTGGCGATGGATTGGTTGATCGAGGTGTCGGAAAACCTGCTTTACGGACCGACAAGCGCCGAAGCCCTGATGGAGTTCAGCCGTTTGGGCGAGATTACCCGGGAGACCCAAATCCTGAATTGTCGGACCGGTGAGAGCATGCCTCTCGGGCAGGCTCCTTTTTTCAGCGAAGAAGCCATGCGTCCGGCCGTGGAGGACTTTCCGCAACCGCCAAAAGGCGGGATCAAGGTCAACCTGCAAAAGCGAATCCGCGATCTGGAGGCGGCCCTGCTGGAAAAAAACCGCCAGCTTTCCGCGGCGCACGAGATGATTGTGAAGATGGAGGCCAAGGTCCGCGATTGTGAAAAGCGGCTGGAGGATATCCGCGTCGGACGGAAATAATCCCCCCCGGAATCGGCAGCTTCTCAGCGCAGGCCGGGTTCGTGAACGATGGAATTGATCACGGGCGTGGTGACCAGTGAGGAAGAGTCTTCCTCGAACGCATAAGCCAGACGTCCCCCCACAAAAACGCGGTTGGGGGTGTATTCCGTGGTATCCGCATTGGTTCCTCCCCGGAGGATGATTTGTCCGCCGCGGGCGGATTTGTTGCTGGAAACAAGGATGCAGTGGAGATCCTTCCCGACGATGAGCGTATAAGTGCTGCTGGCCGTCTCGAAAACCAGCCGATCGCGCACCCGCAACGAATCAATGTCGACTTTCTCTGTCGGGTTGCCCTGTGCTGGTTGCCCGATGGAAATTTCCCCGCCGCTTTCTGGGGTGCTGCCGTCCGTCATGGTTGTTTATGTACGCGGTTTCTCGTGGGATTTCCAGAAGTTCCGAAAATGTCGCAGGAACCACCTTCAAAAGGGAACAGGCAAAGTGTTTTCCTGTGGGATGTCTTTTTGTTTTGAGGCGCTTTGTCGTCCGGATTGTTTCCACTGCCCCCGGTCGCTTCCCTTCGGGAGACCGGAGGTGCAGGGAGAGGGGGGAGACTCAATCCACGTCGAGCAGCAGGAGATCCCATTCCGAGCGGTCGATGGCACCGGCGGCGCTGCAGTCCACCGTGGTCGTGGTGGGTTGCTTGAGGTGACCGTAGTTGGTGGAGACGCCTTTGCACTTGAGGGTGTAGTAGGTGTCGTTTCTGTTGACGATCGTCCATTTTTGGAAATCGGTGAGCGAACCGGTGAGGGAGGTGAGGCTGACCGTGTAAGGCGAGTTGGAACCTGTCAGGTAATTGGAAGCCGACTTGTTCTGAAGACTGTAGGTGCCATTTCCCGTGTAGGTAACTTTCCACTGCATGGCATCGGGGGCAGAGAGAATTTGATTGAAAGGGTTGGTGGGATCGGCGGGATTTTGTTGTGGTGTGAGGGGAGCCACAAACTCCAGCGAACCGTCGGATTTCCTGCTGAGACACTGTCCGCTCCATTTGTTCTGGAGCATGTAGTATTTGTCGGTCTCCCCGTTCAACTCATAGGTCCTGCGGTTGGGGGTGTATGTGTTGTTGGCCGTGAAGAGGAGATCGAGTCCCGGCTGTGGCGGATAGAAATTTTCCACATTCCCGGAGGAGACCGAGGAGAATCTGTTGTCGGTGACTTCCAGCGGTCCGGTGCCGTCCACGGTGATGCAGGTGTCCACGGGTTCGCGAAAAACATTTCCGACGACCTTGTTGCCGGAGACGCTGGTCACAAACCAGAGGGATTTGCGGCTGGGGTTGTAGCCTTCTTCCGGAGTGGATTTCGCGAAGATGTTGTTCTTGATGAGGACATCGGCGCAATTGTTGAGCTTCACACCTGCGTGTCCCTCGACGTCCGAGTCGTCTCCATTGTGGAGCATCTGGGTGTTGGTGTAGCGGAGATGGGCGGCATTCGAGAGATCCAGATTGATGGTCGTGGAGGTGTTGTGCACGGCATCGATTTTGATGCTGCCGGTTCCTCCGGCGTTGATCTTCAGGCCGATGTTCGCGCCAACTGTCAGGGCAAGGCCGTTTTTGAAAACCACATCGCCGCCGGTGACCTGGATGTCGAATGCAGTTTCGAGGCGCTTGAAGACCACGGCCTTGTCGGACTCGTATCCAATGCCATCGCGGAGATAAATGCCCGCTGTGCCAACCGGAGTGGTGCCGGTTTCATTCATGTTGATGGATACGTTTTCAAAGAATGGACGGGTCAGTTTGGTTCCGCTCACGGCACGGGCGAAATAGTCGGTGCCAGTTTTTCCGGTCATGAGAACTTCGTGCATATAGAGTGAGCGGTCGCCGGCCGCCGGGGCGGCCTGGGTGATTTTCAGTCCGGCTCCCGCCATTGGTCCCGTGCCTGCGGAGGAGGCAACGATGCGAAGGTTGTGCACATCGACACGACATTGTTTTGAAGTGGATCCCAGATTGAGGTCAAAGGCATCGGTGCCATTGCTGGTGGAGGTCCACCGGAGGTTGGAGACGCCCATACCGTCGCCACAGATGATGACGTTGTTCCACTGACCGGAGGCGGCTTCGGTGATGGAGATCTGGTCATACAGAGCATAAGTTCCGGCGGGGAAATAGAGAACGGCCTTCCTGTCGGAGTTTCCATCGAGCCAGGCTTTCATGGCAGTGACGGCATTTTTGATTTTTGGGGTGTCTCCGGCGTTGTCGTTTCCCAAGGCACCATAGGCTTTGACGTCGAAGACCGGATAGTTTGTCGGATCGGAGAGCCAGGTCCAACTGCTGGCGGCTTCGGCGTCCTTGGTGTTTGTCAGATCGTAGGTAATTTGGTTTGCCGTACCCGTGCGGTAGAAAGTGCCGATGCCGGTATCGGCCACCGGGGTGGCGGCATTGATGGTGTTGTCATAAATCATGGTTTCACTCATCGGGCTGTTCACCTCGATGCCGCATTTGAGCGGGGTGCCGGAGGCTCCGAAGACATTGTCGGAAATACTGAGCGTTTTGCATGCATCGCAGGTGTCGGCGGCGTGTCCGATGGTGATGGCGGTGCGGTTTGTGTTGGTTCCGGTTTCCTGGAAGGTGTTGTTTGTGACATAGGCATTCGAGCAGCATTCCAGCTTCACATCGCGATAGTCTGCGCTGCCGGCATTCGAGAGGAAGGTGTTGTGATCGATGAAAAAGTAGCTTTTGAGGTGCATGTAAATGCCCGTGGAGCTGGCCGAGATCGTGCTGTTGAGCAGTGTTCCTCCGTTTGTGGACATGAGTACATAGAAGCGGACGTTGTTGATGCGGATGCCGGTCGCAACATTGCTGATGTTCACCCGGTTGATCATGTGCCCCTCGCCGCCGTATTCATGTTGGATGCCGGTTTGCGCTCCGTTGATCGTGCAGTCCTTGATGTTGTGCGCGTAGGTGTTGGTGAAATAGACTCCTGCAACAGTTGAGGCTTTGCTGCCGGTGAAGGAGATGGTGTCGAGAAGGGGACCGCGGAGGTAACTGCCCTTGATGCCGTAGGTGTAGTAGTTCGATCCGGTTCTTCCGATGGTGATGTTTTTCAGGACGGGATAGATCACATATTGGCTTGTGGTGCCGGTGGCGTTCATTTCGATCGCCGGGCCGGCACCGGGTGCGGTGGCTTTGAATTCCAAATCTTCGATCTGCAGCCAGCTTTGGTACCCGCCGTTTGCTGTCGTGATATCTATGTTGAAAAGGAACGCGCCGGAAGTTCCCGAGGACTGGATTTGGGTCTTTGCTCCCGAAGAATTCAGGGTTCCGCGAATCATGATGCCGCCTTCGGTGGTGGGGTGGGAATCGGTGGAGCGAACGGTGAAATCCACCCGGTTGTTGATGACGTAGGTGCCCGGCTGGAATTTGACGATGACCCCCGAGAAGGCGGGGGAATCGGACTGCACATAGGCATCGCGTGCCGCCGTGAACGCTGTCTGGATATTTGCCGTGTCCGTGATGGCATTGCCGGTGGGGGCGGCAACGGTGATGGTCCGGGGCAACTCCGCCGCCGCCACCCGCGCGGGGCCGATCAGGAAGATCAAAGCCGCGAGAGCGGCGAGCAGGATCGGGAGTGAAGAGCGGGGGCGGACCGGAGCATTCATGGTGGATGAGAGGGGTGGGTTGTTCATGGGGGCCGGGGGGGAGGTATTATTGTTTTGGGGAGGGGGATTTGCGCGGTTAGCATTCTGCGCATGACTTGATTTCAAGCCGGTGAAAGGCTATAAAAAAACCGGACAGTGTGTCATCCCGGCCATTTGGCCGGGGTGACCTTCCTGCCCAACAGTGGTTTCCCCCCCTTTACTTGTCCGCCTGCCCCAAATCCTCTCCGATGGTTCGATGGCTGTTGTGTTTGTTGATTTTGTTCGCCGCACACTCCGCCGGTGCGCTGCCGCCGGTTGATGCGGTGGAAAAGCTCCGGGCGATGTCGGCAACGGAAGCGGCAAAACATCTGCCGGTCCGGTTTGAGGGAACCGTTGTTTATTGCGATTCTTCCAAACAGACTGTGGTTGTCCACGATGGTGTGGCCGGAGCAAATGTGCGCATCGCGCCGGGTTGTCCCGACCGCGCAAGGATCCAGCCCGGTGCGAGGGTGAGTGTGGAAGGTGTTTCCGATACGGGACTCTACTTTCCAAGAGTCTTGGAAGCGAAGGTGACTTTTCTTGGGATGGGAAAAGTGCCCGAGCCCCGACAGGTCGGGGGAGGAGAATTGTTTGATCCGGAACTTGATGCCGGGTGGGTCGAGGTGCCGGCGACCGTCGTGGGGGTGGAGCAGGGGGGGGAAAATTTCACTTTGGTGATGGAGATCCAGGGAGCGATTTACAAGGCATTGCTTCCCTACAAGGAGGATTCTGTTTTTCGCGCTGCGACACTGATGCAGAGGCACGTCCTGTTGCGTGGTGTGTTGCGGACGATTTCCAATGCACAGCGTCAGATGACGGGGCGTTGCTTTCTGGTGCCTTCTTTTGACCAGATTGTTCCCGTCGAGAAGCAGGCTGCATCAAGTCAGGCACCGCTGCGGCAGATCAACGAGTTGCTGCGTTGCAACCATGACCAGAATGCCCTGGTGCGGGTGCGGGGGACAGTGACCCAGGTCTGCCCCACCGGCATGTATTTGAAAGACAGCACAGGAAGCACAAAGGTGTCGTCCGCAGAACCGGGGCTTCATCCTCCCGGGAGCACTGTGGAGGTGGAAGGATATGCGGCCGTGGCACCCTACCGGCCGGAACTGCGCGCGGTGCGTGTGGAGAAGGTGGGGGGCGGGGAGTTCCCGGGAGCAGTGCCTTTCAATCCGCAGGAAGCCAAGCTGGCCCATTTTCACGATGAACTTGTGAAGGTGGATTGTGAGTTTCTGGCACAGAGGGAAGGAAGAAACGAACTGATCCTTCAATGCCGGGCGGGAGATTACTATTTTGAGGCCCTGTTGCCAGCCTCACGGATGCCGGGGCTGGCTTCCGGTGACCGGCTGCGACTCGTGGGCATTTGTGAGATCACTTCCAGCAGTCCGATCCAAAGAGGGGACTTGGCGGATGGTTTCCGGTTGCTTCTTCCGGGACCGGAAGCGGTGACTGTTTTGCAACCCGCTCCTTGGTGGACATTGCGCCGGGTGCTGGTGGTGCTCGGGGTGGTGGTTGTTCTGCTTCTCGGGCTTGTGATCTGGAATGCCCTCTTGCGACGCCGGGTTGCGGTGCAGGCGGGGGTGATCAGCCGACAAATCGAACAGGGACTGGTGCTTGACGAGAGACAGCGGATTGCGCGCGAGCTGCACGATTCTGTGGAGCAACTCCTGACAGGACTCGCGATGCAACTCGACAATGTTTCCGGCCTCATGGCCAAGGGCGGGGAGGAGGCTCTGCATTCGCTGGCCTTGGCGCAGGTGATGCTGCGTCATTGCCGCGAGGAAACAAGGGCTTCGGTGGATGATCTGCGCAACCAGACCCTGTTGGAATGCGGGCTGGCGGCGATCCTGGAAGAGCGGCTTGCCCCGGAGGTCGCCGGCCGTGGTGTGAAGCTTGATCTGAGGGTCGATGGAAAACCGAGACGTCTTTCCGCGACTGTCGAGCACCATCTGTTGCGTATGGCGCAACAGGGGGTGGCGAATGCTGTGAGCCATGCTTCCGCCTCTGAAATCCGGGTCTCTTTGACTTACGGGGCGGACCGGGTTGCCTTGGAAGTCGCCGATGACGGATGCGGGTTTGATCCGTCGGCCCCCCTGCCGCCGGGGCATTTCGGAATTCTTGGGCTTCGTGAACGCGCC
>JADHED010001633.1_pt1 | contig 18075 bp, 6 predicted proteins | sample 8952041 | NCBI WGS metagenome assembly JADHED01 (sample SAMN16124423, study PRJNA663239) | bioreactor sludge metagenome | isolation source: sludge (control) | place: India:Bengaluru | collected 2018-09-08
TCTTGGTTTCGTTTTCCAGGCGCTTGACGATCACGCGATCGGCCAGAGGACGCAGCTTCATGGGTTCTCCTGAATGCAAGATGGGAAAGGGTTGGGGCCTGCGCCGGCCCCTGTTGCCAGGCGGCCGGCCGACCGGAATGCGATGAACCGCGGTGCCTTGCTAGCACTCAAGTTCAACGAGTGCTAATGATAAGGGTAAATGTTCAGCTTTCAAGTCCGAGCCGCACATCGTCGCCTCCCTTTGATGAGGACTGGCGAGTCGTTCGGATGTGGCCTTCATGACAGGTCGGAGAACTTGGCGCAGCAGGCAGAGCCGGCCCCAGGGAACTGAGCCTGCTATCGGGGTGCGCGCGGGCCGCCACCTGCTGGGCGGCGTCGTCATAAGGGGATTTTGTTACATTGGCGTTGGCGCGCATCCGACTGCGTGCCATGTGGCAAGAGCGAGCGCGCGCGGGACGTCTGTTCCTCGGGATGGTGGTAAAGCATGCGGGTGTGATCTCAGGAGGATCAGGTGGACGTCTTCGAATTCCGAACCCAGCTCGTCGGCGAATACGAGCAGTTCACACGCAGCTTCACCCGAATCCGCGCGGACGATATCCGGGGCTATGTCGACCGCCAGTACGACAGCCAGCGCTACTGGCCAGAGCCTCTCATTCAAATCAACCCGAACTTTCGACCAGGAGGAACGGTCGACGCCCTGGTTCAGGCCGGCCAGCTGAGCCCTGCGTGTTCAGGCATCTTCCGCCTCGGCAAGTCCGCTACGTCTGCCGGTGTCACTCTGCCCTTGCACCAGCATCAGGCCGAAGCCGTCAGCCTGGCACTGGCCGGCGAGAGCTACGTCCTGACGACCGGCACCGGATCGGGCAAGTCGCTCGGCTATTTCATTCCCATCGTCGACGCCTGCCTCAAGGCCAGACAGGCGGATCCGACCCCGCGCACCCGCGCCATCGTGATTTATCCGATGAACGCACTGGCCAACTCTCAGTTGGAGGAACTGAAGAAGTTCGTCGGCTCGGACCCGGCCACTCGGGCGGTCAGCTTCGGTCGCTACACCGGGCAGGAATCGGACGACGAGCGCCAGGCCATGGCTGCAACGCCACCGGACATCCTGCTGACCAACTTCATGATGCTCGAACTGCTGATGACCCGGCAGAACGACATCGACCGAGCGGTCATGCGCAACGCCAAAGGCCTGCGCTTTCTGGTGCTGGACGAGTTGCACACCTACCGCGGCCGCCAGGGGGCTGACGTCGCCCTGCTGGTTCGCCGTGTGCGCGAAGCCTTGTCAGACCGGCTCATCTGCATTGGCACCTCGGCCACCATGGCGTCCGAGGGCTCGCAGTTGCAGCGCAACGCCATCGTTGCCGACGTCGCCCAACGCCTGTTCGGAACGCCGATCGCGGCCCGCAACATCGTCACCGAAACCCTGCGCCGCACCACGCCTGAGCACGCAACGCTGGATAGCGTCCGGCCGCACCTCGCCGCCGCGATCCGAGCTGGTGTACCCACGAATCTGGGTTACGACGCCCTGGCGGCACACCCCATGTCCGTTTGGGTCGAGCTGACGCTGGGTTTGACCTACGAAGACGACAAGCCGTGCCGAGCCAAGCCGCGCACCCTAGCCGACGCCGCCCGCTTGCTCAGCACCGATTCGGGTGAGTCAATCGATGTCTGCAGAGCCTACCTGCAGCAATTCATGCTGCGTGCCTATGTGGTAACCGATGCCTCAGGCAAGAGCCTGTTTGCGTTCAAGCTGCATCAGTTCATCGCCGGTGGCGGCAAGGTCTACACCACCCTGGAGGCCCCGGGGCGGCGCGCCATCACCCTGGATGGTCAGCAGTTCGTCTCGGGCGATGAGCTGCGGCAACGCCGCTACTTTCATACCCACTTCTGCCGTGACTGCGGCCAGGAATATCTTCCGGTCTGGGACACCGAGGGCCCCGAAGGACGCACCTTCGAGGTGCGCGACATCGAAGAGCGCCAGCATGGCGACGAGCAGGTCAAGTTCGGCTTCCTGATGCCCGATGGCCGCAACTTGTGGGAGCCTGAAAACCTGGAGCGTTATCCGGAATCGTGGCTTGAAGAGCGAACCGACGGCGAGTGGCGCATCAAGTCACCGCAGCGCAAGTTTCTGCCGCAGCCGGTCACGGTTCGCCCGGACGGCGTCACCCATCAACAGGGCCTGCAGGCCTGGTTCATTCCGGGGTCGTTCCGCTTCTGTCTTGCCTGCGGCGTCGCGCACACCACCGCCGGCAAGGACTCGCTGCGCCTGACCACCCTGTCCGGCGAGGGCCGCAGCTCCGCCACGACGATGCTCACCTTGTCGGCATTGCGCTACCTCTACGAGCAGGACCAGCAACTGTCGCCCGACGCCAAGAAGCTGCTGGGCTTTACAGATAACCGACAAGATGCCGCCCTGCAGGCCGGGCATTTCAACGATTTTCTTCAGGTGCTGCTGACGCGATCGGCGCTGCTGTCAGCGGTGCAGAAATCCAGCACCCTATCGTTGTCGGAGCGGGAGGTGGCCAACGCGGTGTTCGAGGCGCTCGGATTCCATCGCGACGACCCCGCCGTGCGTGCCGAGTACATGCAGCAACCTGAACTCAAGGGCAACACCCGCCGCCAGGTGCAGGAGGCCATGCGTGGCATTCTGGGCTATCGGGCCTACTTTGATCTGCGCCGAGGCTGGCGCTTCAACAATCCAAACCTCGAGCAACTGGGTCTGATCCGCATTGCCTATCAGGATCTCGACGATCTTGCTTCGGACACCGCGAAGTGGAGCCAAGCGCCGCAGGTGCTGCAGGCCGCCACCCCGCGGGATCGCGCCCGGGTGCTGCGCGAATTGTTCGACTTCATGCGCCAGGGTCTGTGCATTGCCACGCGCTACCTGGATCGCATCGAACAGGAGCAAATGCGCACCCAGAGTTATGCCAACCTGCGCGAACCCTGGGGCTTTACCGAAGACGAGCGCCCCATGCCGGCACGCTGGTTCGTCACCGCCCGGCCTGCCACAGAGACCGACCGCCGTGGCCGCAAGCTTCGGCTTGATGATTTCTTGGTCATAGGATCCAGCCGCTCGCGCCTGGGCCGCCTGCTGCGCCAGGGCAGCACCTGGGGCGGCGCCAACCCCTACTACCGCGCCATCAACGATCGGACCTGGTCCGATGTGCTTGACGCGCTGCTGAAAGCCGCTGAATCGTATGGCCTGGTGCGCAAGGAGAAGACCGACTTCGGTCTCACCGGCTGGCAGCTCAACGGCACCAAGATCATGTGGCAACCTGGCGATGGCCAGAGCCAGCGCCAGGCCGAGGACAACCCGTTTTTCCGCGGCCTCTACCGCAACATCGCCGCTCTGCTGGACAACCCCGCCCACCAGCTCTTTGACTTCGAGGCCCGCGAACACACCGCCCAGGTGGAGCAGCAAGACCGCATGGAGCGAGAAGCGCGTTTTCGCTTCACCGAAAAGGACCGCGACGAGTGGCGCAGCAAGACCGGCGGCGAGCTGGAGTGGCTGCCCGTGCTCTTTTGCTCGCCCACCATGGAGCTGGGTGTTGACATCTCGTCGCTCAACACCGTCTACATGCGCAATGTGCCGCCCACTCCGGCCAACTACGCCCAGCGCAGTGGCCGCGCCGGCAGGGCCGGGCAGCCAGCCCTGGTCATCACCTATTGCGCTGCGCAAAGCCCGCACGATCAGTACTACTTCCGCGACCCGGTGCGCATGGTCCACGGGCAGGTCAATGCGCCCACGCTGGATCTGGCCAACCTCGAGCTGATCAAGAGCCACATGCATGCCATCTGGCTGGCTGAAACCGGCAAGCGCCTGGGCAACAGCGTCCGTGATCTGCTCGACATGGGCCAGCCCGAAACCCTTCCCGTCGCCGAAGATGTGGCCCGCGACCTCGACAAGGCCGATGCCACAAGGCGCGCGCACGAGCGCGGCGTGCGCGTGCTGGCCATGCTCGCCAGCGAGCTCACGCCACGCAGCGCACCGTGGTTCACGGACCAGTGGGCCGATTCGGTGTTTCGCCGTGCCTATCAGGCGTTCGACGGTGCCTTGCAACGCTGGCGCGACCTCTATCGCGCCACCGCCCAGGCGATTGAGCTCAACTTCAAGATAGAAAACAACCCGGCTGCCAGCGAACGCGAACGCCGCGAAGCAGGCCAGCGCCACAACGAGGCGCGCAAGCAGCGCGACCTGCTGCTGGCCGGCGACAGCGCCTTCAACTCCGACTTCTACACCTACCGCTACCTCGCCAGCCAGGGCTATCTGCCGGGCTACAACTTTCCCCGGCTGCCACTGCTGGCCTACCTGCCGGCGCGGCGCGGGCGCATCGGGCGCGAGAGCTTCCTGTCGCGGCCGCGCTTTCTGGCACTCAGTGAGTTCGGCCCCTACAGTCTGATCTACCACGAGGGCAGCCAGTACCGCGTCACCAAGGCGCTGCTCACCATCACGGGCCAGGATCAGGTCAGCGAGGGCGCCCGCCTGCCCACGGAAGTGGCTCGCCTGTGCCCGACCTGCGGCTACGGGCACTTTCGCTCCCAGCGCGACGCCGACCGCTGCGTTTCCTGCGGCGCCACCCTGGCCGATGCGCAGGAGGTCAAGGACCTCTACCGCATCGAGAACGTCTCCACCAAACGCGCCGAGCGCATCACCGCCAACGAAGAAGAGCGCGTGCGCCAAGGCTACGAGATGCAGACCACGCTCCAGTTCGCGCAGGCCGAAGGCAAGCTGCAGATGCTCACCACCGTGGTGGAAGATGCCCAGGGTCCCCTGCTCGAAATGCAATACGGTCCGGCGGCCACCGTCTGGCGCATGAACTTCGGCTGGCGCCGCCGCAAGAAAAATGCCATCAAGGGCTTCACGATCAACCCCGTCACCGGCCACTGGGTCGGCGGCGTGGATGACGGCAGCGGCGAATCGGCAGCCGATGACGAGGCGCCACCCGACAAGACGCCGCCCCAGCGCATCGTCCCCTACGTCGAAGACCGGCGCAACATCCTGATCGTGCGCCCGCACCACCACCTGGGCGTGCTCAAGAAGGAGACACTGACCACCTTGCAGTACGCCCTCAAGCGCGGCATCGAAGCGGTGTATCAGCTTGAAGAAAGCGAGCTGATGTCCGAGCCGCTGCCCACGCGCGACGATCGCCGGTCCATCCTGCTGTTCGAAGCCGCCGAAGGCGGCGCCGGCGTGCTTACCCGCCTGGCGACCGAGCCCGCTGCGCTGTCTGCCGTCGCCGCCAAGGCGCTCGAGGTCATGCACTTCCTCGCGCCGCCCGCCGGCCAGCCCTGGACGCGCAAGGCGCTCACCGAAGAACTCGACGGCGACGGCAAGCCCCTGTGCGAAGCCGGTTGCTACCGCTGCCTGCTGTCCTACTACAACCAGCCCGACCACACGCTGATCGACCGCCGGGACAAGGACGCCGGCGGCCTGCTGCTCGACATCCTGTGCCGCCTGACCCAGGCCAGGGCGCGCCAGGGCACGCAGGGCCGCGCGCCCGACGAGCACGACGCGCAACTGGCCCGCACCGCTGGCAGCACGCTCGAGCAGGCCTGGCTGGATCACGTCGGCCAGCACGGCCTGCGCAAACCGGACCGTGGTCAGCACACGATTGCCGCGGCCAACGCCTGTGCCGACTTTTTCTACGATGACCTCAACCTCGCGGTCTTCATCGACGGCCCGCACCACGAAACCGAGGCGCGCCGCACCGCCGATTCGGCCATCGACCGCAAGCTCGACGAACTCGGCTACCTCGTGGTGCGCTTCCCGAAAGAGCAGCCCCGCTGGCCCGACATTTTCAAGAACCATGCCGACCTGTTTGGCCCCGGCAAAGCCTGATCGTCCATGAACGCCCCCACGCCGGAATTCCTCCCAGGCAGCCTGGTTTCAGCCCGCGGCCGCGAATGGATCGTGCTGCCCGAGTCCGACTCCGACACCCTGCGCCTGCGTCCGCTGGGCGGCGGTGAGCAGGACGAATCGCCGATCTACCTGCCGCTCGAGCGCCAGCCCGTGCAACTCGCCAGCTTTCCCTGGCCCACGGTGGAACAGGCGCGCAACCACTCGGCCAGCCAGTTGCTGCTCGACGCCCTGCAGCTCAAGCTGCGCAGTGGGGCCGGCCCGTTTCGCAGCTTCGGCAACATCGCCGTCGAGCCGCGCGCCTACCAGCTCGTGCCGCTGCTCATGGCGCTCAAGCTGCCCACCGTGCGCCTGCTGATTGCCGACGACGTGGGCATCGGCAAGACCATCGAAGGTGCCCTGATCGCCCGCGAATTGCTCGACCGCGGTGAAGTCCAGCGCCTGGCCGTGCTGTGCCCGCCGCACCTGTGCGAGCAGTGGCAGCGCGAGCTCAGCGAGCGCTTCCACATCCACGCCGTGGTCGTGCGCTCCAACACCGCCGACCGCCTGGAGCGCGACCTGCCCCCCGGCACCTCGCTGTTCCACGCCCACCCGCACACGGTGGTCAGCCTGGACTACATCAAGTCCGAACGCCGCCGCGAGGCTTTCCAGCGCTTCTGCCCCGAGTTCGTCATCGTCGACGAGGCCCACACCTGCACCCAGACCGGCCAGGGGCGCCAGCAGCGCCACCAGTTGCTCAAGGGCCTGGCCGACGATCCCGAGCGCCACCTGGTGCTGCTCACCGCCACCCCGCACAGCGGCGACGAAGAAGCCTTCTTCAACCTGCTCGGCCTGCTGCGGCCCGAGTTCATGCAACTCAAGGACCTGCCTGCCGGTCAGCGCACCGACCTGCGCGAAGCCCTGTCGCTGCATTTCGTCCAGCGCCGCCGCCCCGACATCGCCGAGTGGCAGGACAGCACCATGTTCCCCGAGCGTCTGACGGCCGAAGTCACCTACCGGCTCACCGGCGCCTGGGGCCAGTTGTTCACCGACGTGCTGGCCTATGCGCGCGAACTGGTCGAGCGCTCCGAAGGGCAGGCTCTGCGCCAGCAGCGCATGAACTGGTGGGCCGCGCTGGCGCTGCTGCGCTGCATTTCCTCGTCGCCCGCCGCGGCCGTCAACGCCCTGCGCACGCGCCTGCAGGGCGCGCTGGGCGAAGCGCAGGAGGGCAAGGCCACCACGCTCGAAGAGTTCGAGGCCCAGGCCGCCGACCGCGTGCTCGACGGCACCGACGACGCCCTGTCCACCGACGACATCGAACCCGGCGCCCAGACCGAGGACAGCCAGCGCCTGCAAGATCTGATGGCCAGCGCGGCTGCATTGGCAGGCCAGCAAAACGACCCCAAGCTCGCCAAACTGCAAGAGCACCTGGCGCTGCTGCTGAAGGAGGGCTTTCAGCCCGTCGTCTTCTGCCGCTACATCGCCACCGCACACTATCTGGCGGCTGCACTTCGCGAGAAGTTCAAGGCTGCTGCCATTGCCGCCGTCACCGGCGAACTCACGCCCGACGAGCGCGAAGCCGCCGTGGAGCAGTTGGGCGAAGGCGAGACCCGCATCCTGGTGGCCACCGACTGCCTGTCCGAAGGCATCAACCTGCAGAACCTGTTCACCGCCGTCGTTCACTACGACCTGAGCTGGAACCCCACCCGCCACGAACAGCGCGAAGGCCGCGTCGACCGCTTCGGCCAGAAGGCGCGCGAGGTGCGCAGCACCATGCTCTATGGCGAGGACAACCCGGTTGACGGCGCGGTGCTGCAGGTCATCCTGCGCAAGGCCGAAAGCATCCGCAAGGAGCTGGGCGTGCTGGTGCCCATGCCCGACAACGAAGGCAAGCTCACCCAGGCCCTGATGAACGCCGTGCTGCTGCGCAAGGCCGCCCCGGTGGGTGCCCAGCCACAACTCGATCTGTTTGGCGAGCCCGCGCGGGAGATCGAGCTGGCCTGGCAAAGCGCCAAGGAGAAAGCCAAACAAAACCGCTCCATCTTTGCCCAGCGCCGCCTCAAGCCCGAAGACGTGCTGCCCGAGTGGCGCAAATCCGCCGACTTGCTGGGCGGCGAGGCCGATGTGCAGCGCTTCGTCAGCCGCGCCGCCAGCCAGTTGGGCGCCCCGCTGCAGCCGGTGGGCCAGCACTTCGAGCTGCTGGTTCCGCACCTGCCCATGCCGGTACAGGAGCGCTTGGCCGCCGAAGGCCTGGACGCCGCGCTGCGCATCGACTTTCACCAGCCCGCCACGCCCGGCGCCCGCTTCATTCACCGCACCCATCCGCTGGTGGCCGTGCTCGCCGACACGCTGCTCGAACAGGCACTCGACGCCACCCCGACGGCCGACGACGACACCGCCGTGGCCCGCGCCGGCGCCGCCTTCGTGGCCACGGTGGCGCTGAAAACCAGCGTGTTGCTGCTGCGCATCCGCCACCAGCTCAGCGTCAGCCACGGCCAGCGCACACGCCTGCTGCTGTGCGAAGAGGCCGTGGCCGTCGCCGCCTCGGGCAGCGACCCGCTCACCGTGCTCTCGCCTGAACAGACCCGGCAACTGCTGGGCGCCGAAGCCACGCGCAACCTGCCTGAAGCCCTGCGCAACCGCCAGTTGCAGGCTGCGCTGGACGCCTTGCCCGGCTGGCAGCCGCAGCTGGAAGCGATCGCCAGGGCGCGCGCCCAGGCGCTGCTGCAAGACCACCGCCGCGTGCGCGAGGCCGCCGAGGGGCGCGGCAGCTATCAGGTCACGGCCAGCCTGCCGGTGGACGTGATGGGGCTGTACGTGCTGCTCCCGGATGCCGCGGCCACATCGACCTAACTACTTGCCATTTCAGGAAAATTCACCACTCGTCAAGATAAGCAACAAAAATGATGTCTAATACGACATATTGAGCAATCCTTGATCACCTTATGGCGACCGACCTGCAAATCCCCTTGCACGAAGTCCAGCGCCGCCTGGCGCTGGACAACCCGTGGTGGCGCGCAGGCGAAGGCATCGACCCGCAGGAGGCCGCGTGGCCCCGGCGCGCCTACTTCGGCCAGTTCGAGCGCCTGGCGCGCGAAACCTCGGTGCGCCGCGCCGTGGTGCTCATCGGCCCGCGCCGCGTCGGCAAGACCGTCCTGCTCAAGCACCTGATCGCCACCCTGCTGGCCGAAGGCGTGGCCGGCACCCAGGTGCTGTTCCTCTCGCTGGACACGCCGCTGTATTCCGGCCGTTCGCTCGAAAGCCTGCTGCAACTGTTCACCGACCTGCACCAGCACGCACCGGGCAGGCCGCTGTGGGTGCTGTTTGACGAGGTGCAGTACCTCAAAAACTGGGAGGTGCACCTCAAGTCCCTGGTCGACAGCTACCCCGCCATCCGCTTCGTCGCCAGCGGCTCGGCCGCCGCCGCGCTGCGCATGAAAAGCCGCGAATCGGGCGCCGGGCGCTTCACCGAATTCATGCTGCCCCCGCTCACCTTCGCCGAATACCTGGGCTTTGCCGGGCAGGAGAGCGCCCTCATCTGCGAGGCCGACCCCACCCCCGGCGGCGCGCCCGCCTATCTGGCCACCGACATCCACGCGCTCAACACCGAGTTCGTGCGCTACCTCAACTACGGCGGCTTTCCCGAGGCGGTGATGAACCCCGCCGTGCGCGCCAACCCCGAGCGCTTTCTGCGCCAGGACATCGTCGACAAGGTGCTGCTGAAAGACCTGCCCAGCCTCTACGGCATCGGCGACACGCAGGAGCTCAACCGCTTCTTCAACGTGCTGGCCTTCAACACCGGCGGCGAGCTGAGCCTGGAGGCCCTGAGCCAACACTCGGCCATCACCAAGGCCAAGCTGTCCGACTACCTCGAATACCTTGAAGCCGCCTACCTGATCCGCCGCGTGCACCGCATCGACGACAACGCCCTGCGCCTGCAGCGCGCCCGCACCTTCAAGGTCTACCTCACCAACCCGTCCATCCGCGCCGCCTTGTTCGGCATGGTCTCGGCCGACGACGCGGCCATGGGCAACCTGGCCGAAACCGCCGTCTGGAGCCAGTGGCTGCACAGCACCGAAGTCAGCCGCGCACTGCACTACGCGCGCTGGAAGGCCGGCCGCCAGGACCTGGAGGTCGACATCGTCGCGCTCGACCCGCGCACGCAGAAGCCCCGCTTCGCGGTCGAGATCAAATGGTCAGACCGCGCCCCGCAAACCCCGGGCGATCTGCGCGGCCTGCGCGAGCTGGCCGCGCGTCACACGCTGGCCCGCACGCCGCTGGTCACCACCCGCACCACCACCGCGCGCATCGAGCTGGAGGGCATCCCCATCGAGTTCATGCCCGTGGCGCTGCACTGCTACACCATCGCCCGCAACCTGCTGCGCGGCCACTGACCCCCCGCCCATGCCCCGCCCGCTCCACCAGCTTGCCTACCGCGCCATCCGCATCGAAGGCGGCCTGCTGCCCGCCGAAGAACTCACCCGCCTGACCCTGCTGGCCGAGCCGCGGGACACCGAGCAGACCGAGGCCCACTACCTCATCGCCAAGGGCCTGAAGCTGCGCGACGAAATCGCCCGCGACTTCAAGATCGCGCTCGCCCTGTGGCGCGACTTCCAGGCCCTGCGCCAGCGCGCCGACGTGGACCTGCACGCCCGCCGCCACCATCACCCAATGGCTGCTGCCCCTGCTGCGCGACGTGCTGCACTTTCACGACGCCGCGCGCTGCCCCGCCATCCAGCATGGCGGTCACCAATACGCCATCGGCCACGCCGCCAGCGCCGGCCGCGTGCCGCTGGTGCTGGCCGGCTGCAACCAGCCGCTCGACCAGCCTGCCGAGCGCTTTGGCGACACCCATCCCGACACCGGCAAAACCCGCCGCCGCAGCCCCTTCATGCTGGCGCAGGAAGCCCTCAACGCCAGCGACACCACGCTCTGGGCCATCGTCAGCAACGGCCTTGCGCTGCGCATCCTGCGCGACAACGCCAGCTTCACCCGCCCGGCCTACATCGAGGTCGACCTCGAAGCCCTGTTCACCGAAGAGCTGCTCGCCGACTTCAGCGCCTTCTGGCTGCTGGCCCACGCCAGCCGTTTTGGCGCCGCCGACGCCGCCCCCGCCGACTGCCCCTGGGAGCGCTGGCGCGCCGCCGGTCAGCAGGCCGGCGTCACCGTGCGCGGCAAGCTGCGCGATCAGGTCGAGGCCGCGCTGCGCGCCCTGGGCACCGGCTTTCTGTCGCACCCCGCCAACGGCGCCCTGCGCGCCGCCTTGCAAAACCCCGAAAGCGGCTACGACCGCCAGGCGTTTTTCGAGGAGCTGCTGCGCCTCATCTACCGCCTGATCTTCCTCAGCACCGTCGAAGACCGGCACGACCCCGCCAGCGGCGAGCGCCTGATCTTCGCCCCCGATGCCAGCGCCGCCGCCAAGGCCCGCTACCTGGCCGGCTACTCCATGACCTGGCTGCGCCAGCGCGCCGTGCGCCGCAGCCAGCACGACCGCCATGGCGACCTGTGGCAGGCCCTCGGCATCGGCTTTGCCGCGCTCGGCCGGGGCGAGCCCGCGCTCGGCCTGCCGGCCCTGGGCGGCCTGTTTGCCGCCGACCAGTGCCCGCGCCTGGACGCCGCCCAGCTCGCCAACCGCCACCTGCTGGCCGCCGTGTTCCAGCTTGGCTGGTTTCGCGCCGACGGCGGCCTGTCGCGCGTCAACTACCGCGACATGGGGCCCGAAGAGCTGGGCAGCGTCTACGAAAGCCTGCTCGAACTCGTGCCCGACCTGCAGGGCCTGGCCGCCCCCGCCAGCGCGCGCCTGGCCTTTGTCGGCGACGACGCCGGCGACGCCGCCGCCCGCGGCCACACGCGCAAGCTCACCGGCAGCTACTACACCCCCGACGCCCTGGTGCAGCAGCTCATCCAGAGCGCGCTCGACCCCGTCATCGCCCAGACCGTGCAGGCCCACCCCGAGCAGCCGGTGCAGGCGCTGCTGGCGCTCACCGTCTGCGACCCGGCCTGCGGCAGCGGCCACTTTCTGCTGGCCGCCGCGCGCCGCCTGGCCGACGCCGGGGCCCTGCACCGCGCCGCCGCCGAGCGCGAGGGCGGCGCCCCCACCCCCGCCGACTACCGCCACGCCCTGCGCGACGTGGTCGGCCGCTGCCTCTACGGCGTCGACAAGAACCCCATGGCCATCCAGCTCGCCAAGACCGCGCTGTGGCTCGAGGCCTATTCGCCCGACCGGCCCCTGTCCTTCATCGACCACCACCTGCGCGTGGGCGACGCGCTGCTGGGCGTGCTGGACCCGCGCGTGCTGGAAAACGGCATCCCCGACGCCGCCTACGCCGCCCTGAGCGGCGACGACAAGGCCGCCGCCAGCGCCCTGAAAAAGCAGAACAAGGCCGACCTCAAGAGCTGGCGCCGCATCGCCAGCGGCGACCTGCTCACCCAGGCCGGCCTGGCCGCGCAGGCCGTCGGCGTCGAGCAACTGGCCGACGACACCCCCGAGCGCCTGGCCGCCAAGCGCGACGCCTGGGCGCGTGCCCAGGCCCAGGCCCAGCGCAGCACCCTGGCCCGCCTGGCCGACACCTTCGTCGCCGCCTTCCTGGCGCCCAAGCTGGCCGGCGCCGCCGCAGCCGTGCCGCTGTCGGGCTACCTGTGGGGCGTGCTCAGCGGCCAGCCGCCCGCGCCCGAGCTGGAAGGCGCCGCCCAGGCCCTGTGCCGCCAGCACGGCGTGTTTCACTGGTGGCTGGCCTTTCCGCAGGTGGCGGCAAGTGGCGGCTTCAGCGTGATGCTGGGCAACCCGCCGTGGGAGCGCATCAAGCTGCAGGAGGAAGAATTCTTTGCCACCCGCAGCCCGCTGGTGGCCGCCGCCCGCAACAAGGCCGAACGCGCCCAGCGCATCGAGCTGTTGCAGCGCGGCCTGCTGCTGCACACCCTCGCGCCCGAGCTTGCCGCCAGCGAGGGCCTGCAGCCTCCCAACCGCGCCGAAATGCGGCTGCACCAGGACTTCATCGCCGCCCGCCGCGGCGCCGAAGCCGCCAGCCTCTACGCCCACGACAGCGGCCGCTACCCGCTCACCGGCGTGGGCGACGTCAACACCTACGCCCTGTTTGCCGAGAGCTTCTTCACAGCCATTTCACCGAATGGACGAGCCGGATTCATCGTGCCGTCCGGCATCGCAACTGACGATTCCACAAAGTTCTTCTTTCAAGCCGTTTCCCAAAGCGGCCGATTGGCATCATTGTTTGGCTTCGACAATGCCAAACGCATTTTCCCTGCGGTGCATCCTGATACCCCGTTTTCGCTTGTCACATTGGGATCGAACATAGATAAGGCGGAGCTAGTGCACTATGCCTTGAGCGTAAATGAAGCCCACGACCCGCGCCGCCGCTTCACCCTCACGCCCCGGGAATTTCGCCTCATCAACCCCAACACCCGCACCTGCCCGGTGTTTCGCAGCCAGCGCGACGCCGAGCTGACCAAGAAGCTCTACCGCGCCATGCCCGTCACTACCCCCGTGCTCATCCGCGAGGCGCAGGCAGCGGAGCAGGGCAGCGGCGACGCGGCCCAGCCCGAAGTGAACCCCTGGGGCATCCGTTTTTCAACGATGTTCCACATGTCCAACGACAGCCACCTCTTTGCCGACAGCCCCGCCGCGCCCGGCCACGCCGCACCGCGCCGCCTGCCGCTGTACGAGGCCAAGATGATTCACCAGTTCGACCACCGCTGGGCCACCTATGTGGACCAGCCCGACAAGCCGGGCGGGGTGGAGACGGCCGACGTCACCGCAGCGCAAAAGGCCGACCCCGCCTTCACCGTCCGCCCGCGCTACTGGGTGAGCGCGCGCGAAGTGCTGGCCCGCATCGCCCGCGTGCCCAGCCGCGTCGCCAACGCCTGGCTGGCCGCGCACGGCGCCGCGCCCGGCGCGCAGGCCGACGCCCAGGCCGCCCTGCGGCTGGCCCTGGCCCAATGGGTGGCGGGCGCCCTGTACCGCCGCGCGCTTGGCCCCATGAGCGCCGCCGCCACCCCCGCGGCCAGCGCCCCCAGCGCCCTCAGCACCCCTTCTGCCACCCCTGCCGCGCCCCACGCAGCCGCCCAGGACGCCGCGCAGATTCATGAACAAAATCAGGCTCTGGCGCTTATCCAGCAAGCCACGGCAGCTACAAAAACAGAAGCGAACAGCGCCATCGTCCCCATGGCCGTGCGCGCCGCCCACGCCACCGTGCAGCGCCTGGCCGCCGAGCACCCGCGCCTTGCCGAGGCCCTGCAGGCCGACGGCAGCACCGGCAAGAAGGCCGTGACCCTGCTGCCCAAATGGGCGCAGCAGGACGACCCGGCCCAGGGCCTGGGCCTGAGCGCCGCCGAGCTGCAGCACATCGCCGCGCAGCAGACCCCGGGCCAGCCCATGGAACTGGCCGGGCTGGACGACTGGATGGACCGCCGCAGCCCGCGGTGGTTGATGGGGTGGCGCGACATCACCAACGCCACCAACGAGCGCACCGTGATTGCCTCGGTCGTGCCGAGGGCGGGGGCTGGCGATACTCTGTTATTGATGTTCCCCGATCCCGCGCATGGCGCACGTTTGGCGTGCCTGCTGGCAGATCAATGTTCGATGGTTCACGACTACGTTGCACGGCAAAAAGTCGGTGGTACGCATTTGAAGTACCACGTGAAGAAGCAAATTGTGAACCTCCCCCCCGACCGCTACACCCCCGCCGACCTCGCCTACATCGTCCCGCGCGTGCTGGAGCTCACCTACACCGCCCGCGACCTGCAGCCCTGGGCCGACGATCTGCTGGCCGCCATGCCCGCCGCCGACCCGCGCCCGCCCGCCGAGCGCGCCGCGCCGCTGCCCCCCTTCGCCTGGAACCCCGAGCGCCGCGCCCAGTTGCGCGCCGAACTCGACGCCTGCTACGCGCGCCTGTACGGCCTGACCCGCGACGAACTGCGCTACATCCTCGACCCCGCCGACGTCATGGGCGAGGACTACCCCAGCGAAACCTTCCGCGTGCTCAAGAACAACGAACTGCGCGACTTCGGCGAATACCGTACCCGGCGGCTGGTGCTCCAGGCGTGGGATGAGCTTGGCAGGGAGCCGCAATCATGATCGGCCAGGCCCTGCGGCTGCCATGGCCTCGGGCGGTCAGCCCCCAGCGGCGCGCGCGGATCAAAGGTGGAAGTTCGGCCCCACTCGGCGACGGACCATCGGGGGATTCATGCGGCGGCATCGGCATGAGTTCCAGAGCACCTTGCGGGACTTGCCGGGCTTGGTGCATCCCGTCCGTGGCGCGCCCATGAACCCGCTGCTGCGCCTGCGCATCGAGAAGGCCGCCGCCGACTGCGGCTTTGAGCTGGTGCCGATCGAGCAGGGCGGCGCGCTGCTGCTGGGCTCGGCCCGGTTCCCGGAATCGGTGGCGGTGCGCCCGCTGGGGGACGACGCTTTCGAGCTGGAGGCGCCCAACCCCGCGCTGCTCGATGCGGGCGGCGCGGGCGCGGCGACGGTGCAGGGCTATGGCGCGCTGTACGACCTGCTGCGCACGGTGGCGGCGCACGCGCGCACGCTGCCCAACCGGGTGGCCGATGCGTTTCGCCAGCAGACTGCCGACCTGCCGCGCGCGACCGAGGCCGAGCGCCGCGTGATTCAGCGCGTGGGGCAAGACCTGTTTCGCGCAGCCTTGCTGGACTACTGGCAGGGCCGCTGCTGCGTGACCGGGCTGGCGGTGCCCCAGTTGCTGCGCGCCTCGCACATCAAACCCTGGGCCGCCTGCGCCAGCGACGACGAGCGGCTGGACGTGTTCAACGGCCTGCTGCTGGCGCCGCACCTGGACGCGCTGTTTGATGGCGGCTGGATCTCGTTTGCCCAGGACGGAGCGCTGCTGGTGGCCGAGGCGCTGTCGCCAGCCTCACGCGCCCAGCTGGGTGTGGCGCCCAACTGGCAGATCCGGGGTCTGCAATCGCGGCACCGGGATTACCTGGTGTTTCACAGGGTGCAGGTGTTTCGTGCCGCGCGGGCGGCTGACGCCACGACCTGATGCGACGCCCCGGCGCCTGTGGGCGATTTCGGCACACAATGCTCGCGGCATCGGTGGCGGCCGCGAGGGGCGCGGCCGGTGTGGCGCGATGCGCATCCGCAATCCGTTTCGAGGGCAGAACCCATGAATCCGAACACCGACCCGGTGGACTATGCGCTGGCGCGCCAGGCGGCCGGCGTGACGATCGGCGCGCTGTTTGCGCGCTGCGTGCGCCGCGCGCCCGGGCGCATCGCGCTGCAGCAGGGGCCGCATGGCCTGACCTACGCCCAGCTCGACGAGCGCAGCAACCGCCTGTGCCAGCACCTGGCGGGGCTGGGCATCGGGCGCGGCGACCGGGTGGCGATCCTGTCGGAAAACCGCACCGAATACGTCGAGCTGCTGATCGCCGCCGCCAAGCTGGGCGCGATTGCCGCCTGCCAGAACTGGCGCCTGCGCGACGAAGAGCTGGCCCACTGCCTGGCGCTGGTCACGCCGCGACTGATCCTGGCCTCGCCGCGCCACGCCGAAGCGGCGCGCCGCTGCGGCGGCGCGGTGCCGCTGCTGTGCTTGGGCGCCGAGTACGAGCAGGCGCTGCAGGCCGCCACCGCCGAGCCGGTGGAAGACCGCTGCGACCCCGAGGATGGGGTGGTGATCCTCTACACCAGCGGCACCACCGGCATGCCCAAGGGGGCGCTGATCAGCCAGCGCGCCGAAATCGCCCGTGCCGCCATCCAGGCCATGGACCTGCCGCACAGCGCCGACGAGCACTTCGTGGCCTGGGCGCCGCTGTTTCACATGGTGTCCACCGACACCGTGTTCATGACCCTGATGCAGGGCGGCAAGGTGATCGTCACCGATGGCTTCGACGCCGACGAACTGGCCGCCATCGTGGCGCGCGAGCGCCTGGGACGGCTGACCCTGATGCCCGGCATGATCACGCCCTTCGTCGACGCCATGCGGCGCCTGGGCGCGCCGCCGGCGGGTGTCAAGTGGGTGGGCGTGATGGCCGACCTGGTGCCGCGCGAGCAGATCGCCGAGGTCACGCGGCTGCTGGGCGCGCCCTACATCAACTCCTTCGGCGCCACCGAAACCGGCTACCCGCCGGCTTCGCTGGCCACCATCCCGGTCGGCGTGGTGCCGACCAGTCTGGACAAGCAGCAGAGTTCGCTGTGCCGCATCCGCCTGGTCGATGCCGACGACCGCGAGGTGCCCGATGGCGAGCCGGGCGAGCTGACCATCCGCACGCCGGCGCTGTTCTCGGGCTACTGGAACAACCCGGACGCCAACCGCGAGGACTTTCGCGGTGGTTGGTTCCACATGGGCGACGTGTTTCGGCGCAATCCGGACGGCACGCTCAGCTTCGTCGACCGGCGCAAGTACCTCATCAAGTCGGGCGGCGAAAACATCTACCCGGCCGAAATCGAGCGCGTGCTGCTGTCGGAGCCGGGCGTGGCCGACGCCGTGGTGGTGCGCCGACCCGACCCGACCTGGGGCGAGGTGCCGGTGGCCTTCGTGGTGCGGCGCGACCCGACGCTGGACGCCGCCGCGCTGCAGGCGCTGTGCCGTCAGCAGATCGCCGGCTACAAGGTGCCCAAGGAAGTGCACTTCGTCGACGACGCCGCGCTGCCGCGCAGCACCACCGGCAAAATCATGCGCCACGAGCTGGAGCAGCGCCTGCCGCCGGTGGCGTGAGTTTTCAGCTGCGGGCCTGCCACCCCACGGCCAGCAGCATGAACAGGGCGATGAACAGCGTCTCGCTCACCAGCAGCGCGATCGGTCGCCAGCCCAGGCGCACGATCTTTTCGAACGAGGTCTTCACGCCCAGCGCGGCAATCGCCACCACCAGCGCCCAGGCCGACACTCCGGCCGCCGCCGACTGCAGCGGCGCCGGGATGGCGCCCAGGCTGTTGGCCACCACCAGGGCGATGAAGGCCAGCAGAAAGCCCGGCAGCAGCGCCGGCCCGCGCGGGCGCGGCTGGCCGGCCGCGTGCGCTGGCGCGCGAAAGGTCAGCGCCACGCACAGCACCACCGGCACCAGCATGGCGACGCGAAACATCTTGACCAGGGTGGCCGACTGCGCCACCTCGGGCGACAGGATGGCGCCGGCGCCCACCACCTGCGCCACGTCATGGATGGCGCCACCCAGAAACAGCCCCGCCAGCCGTGCGTCCAGCTGCAGCGCCTGCGCCACCAGCGGGTACAGCACCATGGCGGCGGTGGACAGCGCGGCCACGCCGATGG
>JADHED010001632.1_pt1 | contig 18071 bp, 15 predicted proteins | sample 8952041 | NCBI WGS metagenome assembly JADHED01 (sample SAMN16124423, study PRJNA663239) | bioreactor sludge metagenome | isolation source: sludge (control) | place: India:Bengaluru | collected 2018-09-08
TGGATGGATCTGAGAAACCCGGTGTTCTTGTCACCGCCGTGGGAGCCCCTCCCGGGTTGAACGCACTCCGGGCACTGGCGGAGACAGGGAAATACAGGCTTTTTGCGTGTGATGCGGATGAGAAATCCCCCGGTCTTTACCAATATGGAGTGACGCATCATGTTGTCCCCCTGGCCATCAAGGAGCCCGAGGAATACCTGCGGTCCCTGACAGAGTTGATCCGTCGGCATCGTAGCCGGTTTGTCCGCCCCTGCATGGCTGGGGTGGTTGGGTTTATTGCGGAGAGAGGGGCGTATTGGGCTTGGGCGGGGGCGGGGGTGTTGTTGCCGGATCCGCAGGTGGTGGCCGGTGCTGTCAACAAGCATACCGCAACGCTGCACGCGCTGAAATGCGGGTTGAAATGTCCGGAGACCATTTTTATTCCCAGCGGGGAAGCGGCTGTTGACCGTGTCGGGATGGCTCTCCAGTTTTCTCAGTATTGTCCTCCTCCGTGGATCGTCAAACCTGTGCACGGTCACGGAATGAGGGATGTGGAAGTGCTGCTTTCTGTGGAGCAGGCGATGGAGTATTTGAAGGCGGTTGAACATAATGTTCTTCTTCAGGAAAAGATTCCGGGTTCGATTGGCAGCATGCATCTGGTGGGGCTCATCTATGATGCGGAGGGAAGAGTGGTCCGGAGGTTTTCTTCCCGGAGCATTCGCACGCTTTATCCCGGCGGCGGTCCGGCGACAGCGGGGGTTTCTTTGAAAAATGAAGCGCTTGTTCGCGATACCGAGAAGCTGATGTCTTCTTTTGGAGTCTGGCGCGGGCCGGTCAATATGGAATGGATGCTGGATCCGCGTGATGGGCAGTTCAAGTTCATTGAAATCAATCCCCGGCATTGGGGGTACGGGTATTTGGCTGTGGGTGCGGGGACGAATTTTCCCGAAACCGTGGTCAGACTCGGTTTGGGAGAAGAAGTCGGACCGGACCCCGGATTCCGCGAAGGGGTGACAATGCTGCGCACCACCCTGGATTTGATTTTTGAGGAATGTCCTTTTGAGTTGCGGTGCTGACATTTTGTGTTTTGCGGATGCCGGAGCCCGCGTGGGAAGCGGGCATATTTTCCGTGTGTATCCGGTGGTGGAGGCGCTTGTTCAAAAAGGGATTTTTGCACAAATGGTGACACCTCTCCGAGAGGAAGACCTTGCTTCCATGGGGCTTGGGAACACATTGTCCGGAAGTTCCGGAGATTTTTTGCGTCTGGCGGGAGAGTGTCGGCGGCGTGCGATACTGTGGGATTCCTACCGTGATCGCGGGGATCTGGTCCTGGCGGCGCGTGGAAGTGACGGCGTTGTATTTGATGATCGCTGTGATCCTCCGCCGGAAGTGCTGGTGATCAATGCTTCTCCCTCCGCGAGATCACAGGACTATCCGAAGAACAACAGGCTTCTGCTGGGCCCCGAATATTCAAGCCTGCACCCGGCATTTGCGGCGGCCCGCGAAAACTTCTGTGTCAGGAAAGGCATGGGACGAATCTTCGTGGCGCTGGGAGGCAACGACACGGAGGGGAAACTTCCGGAAGTCGTCCGCAGGTTGTTGGATGTTTTTCCTTCCGCAGAGTTGGTTGTTTGTGGAGCTCCGGATGCAATCATTCCGGATGACCGGAGGGTTGTCAGAAGGGAATGGCTGACCCAGAATCAGATCGCGGGCGTGATGGCATCCTGTGATTTGGGGGTATTGGCCGGCGGGCAAATGCTGGTACAGGCCGCCTGCGTGGGGTTGCCGGTTCTGGCGTTGCCACAAACGGAAAATCAACGCCGGCATGCGGAGGCCTGGCGGGATTTGGGGACACTGATCGTGGCCCGGGATCCCGATGATCTGGGTTTGCTGGAGCAGGAGTTTTCTCTGCGGAATCGCCAAGGCATGTCCGAGGCCGGGCGCAAGCAGGTGGATGGCAGGGGGGCGGAGCGCATTGCCGGACGGTTGCTCGAATCTATTCGCGATGATTGTTAAATCCATAACCCTCCGGAGGGTACACACGCCGCTCTTTGAGCCATATCAATTGTCCTATGGTCCCGTGGAATTTCTGGATTCGATATTCTGTGGAGTGGAGCTGGAAGACGGGCGTCTGGGATGGGGAGAAAGCAGCCCGCTTCCGGGTTATTGTCCTTCCAATGGTGAAGATGTCTGGGATTTTCTGAACTCAGCGGTGCCTTCTCTTGTGGGGAAGGAAACTTCCGGGATCGACATGGAGGCGGTTTCCGACGGTTTTTTGAACACGGCTCTCCTGACGGCCGTCGAGGAGGCCTGTCTTGGAGGGATGCCGGAAACCGGCGAGGTGCCGTTGATCGGGCTTGTTCAGGGAGATGGCCCCGAGGGACTGCTGGCCAGTTTGGAAGCGTGCCGTCAATTGGGACATCGTGAGTTCAAAATGAAGGCGGGAGTCTATCCCTGTCGACATGAGGCGGAATTGATCCGGGAGGTTCAGCATGCGTTGAACGAAGGGGAGTGGATTCGCTTGGATGCCAATCAGGGAATGGATCTGGAGTCCGCCCGGATTGTGGCTGCTGCCTGCGATCCCGACCGGGTCCGTTATTTGGAGCAGCCCCTGCGGGAAGAAGATTGGGAGGGATCGGCCGTGTTGGTGAAATCCTCGCCGATTCCGATTGCCCTGGATGAAGCCATCACGGGTTTGGAATCCTTGGACAAAACGGCCCGCACGGGGGCCGCCTCGTTCATCAAATTGAAATGGATGAAACAGGGGAGCGCGGCCCGGCTTGAGAAGATGGTCCTCCGGGCCCGGGAGCATGGATTTGGTGTGATTTTTGGAAATGGAGTTGCGACGGGGTGGAATGGACGGCAGGAGGCGGCGTTTTGGCTGCGGCATCTTGCAGGCGATGGGTTTGCCGGCGAGATGAACGGTTTTCTGAAGGTGGCCACGTCTCTGCCGGGCTTGATTTCAAGGGGGGGATGTGCCATCGTCACCTCGCCTTCGCCAGAAGCTCCCGATTTCATTTCAGGAAAAATATTTGCGTCAAAAACATATGGCACAAGTCATGCGTGACGGAAAAGACAGGCTGGAGAAAACAGGAGAAATATCATGAATAAAAAACCGAAGTTGTTGGGAATCGCGGCGAGCTTGAGGAATGCCCGGTGGGGAGCGGGAAACGACGTCCTGATCGAATCCCTTCACGGCATCAAAACCGAGGAAGAGCTGTTTGCTTTTCTCACCAAAGAGTCCGAGCTGTGCCTGGAGAATTTCGTGGAAGCCGGGCGCAAGGAGGGAAAGACCTTTCTGGAAATTTATGACAATCTGAAAAAGAGCCGGGGAGACAAGGGGCTGAGCAACTCCGAGGTGGCGCTTGCCGGTGCTCTATGGGCGGCGCTTCAGCACGGGGTGGACATCGGGCATTTGTCCCTTTCGGAGTATTTTCTTCCCACCGGCCGTTCGAAAAACATCGAAGAACTCAGGCAAAAGCTGATTGAAGCGGACGGACTGCTGGTGTCCGGCCCCGTCTATTTTGGCGACCGTGGAAGCCTGGCGGAGAGTCTCGTCGATTTGATTCGCAATGATTCTGATCTGCGCCAGAAGTTGGAAGGAAAGTTGTATGGGGGCATTGCTGTCGGGGCCAAGCGCAATGGCGGACAGGAAACGACGTTGATTTACCAGATGCTGGATTTCATCAATCTCGGCATGCCTTCCGTCGGCAATGACAGCGACACCACGGCACAATATGGAGGGACCGGCCATGCAGGGGACGTGGGGACGATGCACAAGGACAAATATGGTCTTAATACTTCGATGGGGACCGGGCGAAGAATGGCTTCATTGCTGAAGAGACTGGGCTATGGGACGGAGATCCAAGGGCCTCTCAAGCCGCTCTTTTTGATTTTGCAGGATCGCGGCGGAGAGGCGGAACGTCATTTGCAAACTCTGTTGCAAAGCCATGCGGGATCCCTCAAGCCAACAGTCTTGAACGTCGCGGGGAAACGTGTGCTTCGTTGTCTGGCGTGCGATGTTTGTCCGACTCATATTGATGTGGACAACGTCTATCGCTGTATTATTTCCAGCACCCAGGACGACATGAAGGTTTTCCACGACCTGCTTTTGGATCATGATGCCATCGTGCCCGTGGTGTATTCCTCGAAAGATCGCAGCGGGGTTGTCAGCAATTACCAGAACTTCATCGAGCGGACGCGGTATCTGCGCCGCGGGGACTACATTTTTTCGAACCAGGTCGTTGCCCCCCTTGTTTTTGAAGAACTGGGTTCCCGGGAAAACTATCATATTCGCATGATGACTTCGATGATCCGGCATCATACGGTGATGACCCGTCCGATCATTGCACATCTTCAGGAGGGGCGCTGCCTCAATCAGGAGCAGGTGAATGAGGACTTTGTGGAGTTCCTTGAACAAACAAGAATTTATGCCGGTGCACGCCTGACGGAGTCGATAGAGCGCGGCACGAACAAATATAATCCGGTCGGCTATGTGCTCAGTTCCAACAAGGATGCGGAGGACGAGAAGCTCGACCGGCGGCAGGTCATGATCGAGGACCGCCGTCAGCGGTTGTCGCAGGAGGCGCAGGAGCGTCTTCAACAGGGGGAAGGCAAGCGCGAGCTGGTCCATTGAGTTTTCTTCTTCAACCGGGCGGCAGGATTTCGCAATCCGGCAATATTGCGCTTTACCCCAGTTTGTGTGTTGCCAGGCATGGGGTGCTGGCTTGCTGCTGGTATGAATACACTTCTCCGGACCGGCCCACCCGCTCGGATATCTGGTTTTCACAGCAAGTGTCCGATGGGGAGTGGAGCCCCGCGATCAATCTTTCCGGCGGGGTCAGCTATAACAATGGGCCGGCGCTTGCCTGCAACGGGGAAGGGCAGTTTGTTGCCGCCTGGCATTCGTGGAGGCCCCCCGGCAGGGAGCCGTTTTCCGCGGAGGGTGACAGATATCACATATGGACCGTGTCCTCCGGGGATGGCAAACATTGGACGGATGCCCGGCTCCTTTTTGAAGAGCTTCCACAGACCAAATACGCGGCTGTGGCTTTTTCCGGAGAATCCTGTTTTCTGGCCTTTTCCCAGCAGTCGACCAAGACGATTCTGACGTCCTCCTCCCCGGATGGAAGGCTGTGGGACTCCCCGCGGCCGCTGTGCGAAAAAGCCTCCCGATTTCCAAGCATCTGTTGCCGTGCGGATGGAAGTTTGTTGATGGCTTTTTCCGTTCCCGGGGAAAAGGGATTGTGGTTGTCGAATTCCAGGGAAGGGAAAAAGTGGGAGACGCCCCGGCACATTCTTGCGGATTACGATGGAGGTGTCACGAAGCCCAAGGTGAGTGTGGATTCTTCCGGGGCGGTTTGGCTGGCCTGCCAGACGGAAAACTGGGGATCTTTCCGCCGCCGGTTTCGCGTGAGCTGTTCCCGGGATGTTTTGAAAATCCTGTTTTCAACGGGCGGGGGAGCGGGAAATGGAGTCTGGACATTGAACGCGATAAATATTTCCCGTTCCGGGGAGAAAAAAGAACTGCGCTTCGGACCGGCGTTCCAACAGGATCCCTCCGGGACCATTCGCATCGGTGCCGCCAACTGGTCTTGGCAGGACGGTCGGCCATGCGGTTTCGACGGTCCGGTCGAGGAAATCCTCAGGGAATTGGGGGATGAAACCACGCGTTCCATGGTTTACAGCGACCGGGACAGAACATTGGGCATTCGGATCGGCCCGGGAGATTTTGATGTGGAAATCGTTTATTCCTCATGGGTCGCAGCCCGTCCGGCGTTCCAAGCCAGTTTTGATGCGGATTGCAGCGAGGAGAAATCCGTTTCTCCCCGGGGAGATCAATGTCTGTTGTTCCGGGCCCGGGATGGAGTGAATTTTGAATTGATTGCAGAAACCAGTCCCGATGAGGATCACAGTCGGCCATCGGCTGTCTGCGAGACCATGCCGGGACATTATTGGGTTGCCTGGTCAAGTTTTGACGGGCCTCTTGTTCAAATCGTTTCCCAAACCTTAAAAAAATATGATTATCGCTGAAGTTGGATCAAACCATAACGGCAGTCTGGAAACGGCGCTGGAATATATCCGTGCATCCCGGCGTGCCGGAGCGGATGCGGTGAAATTTCAGTTCATTCGCAAGAACCTGCTTGTTTCTCCCAAAAGCAATGTGGGAGGGATGCAGGAGGATTATCCGCCGTATGCGGCCTTTCCTTTGAAAGATGTGCCGGATGACTGGATTCCAAAATTGAAAGAAACAGCTGATGCAGAAGGGATCGAGTTTTTCTGCACGCCTTTTTCTCTCGAAACCGTGGATGTCTTGGAGGCCGCCGGTGTCAAAACCCACAAGATCGCCTCGGGGGACATCACATTTTATCCCCTTCTGGAAAAAGTGGGGAAAACCGGGAAAAAAGTGATCCTTGCCACCGGTGCCAGCACGCTGGGCGATGTTCGCAAGGCGATGGAAGTGCTTTCCGGGGCGGGCGCGAAAGATATTGTTCTTCTTCATTGCGTGAGCAATTACCCTCCCAAGTGGGAGGAGATGAATTTGAGGGCCATGACAACCCTTGCGGAACAGTTTCATGTGCCCGTGGGAATCTCCGACCACACACCCGGCAGCGCGGTGCCCATCGCCGCCACGGCATTGGGAGCTGTCGCGATTGAAAAGCATGTGACTTTTGATCGGACCCACCCAGGGCCGGATCATCCGTATGCGATGACATTTCCCGAGTTTGAGGAAATGGTTCGCGAAGTGTCGAATATCCGTCAGGCCCTTGGGACAGCGGAAAAAAATCCCACTCCCGCCGAAATGGAAAAACAATGGAGGATGCGCCGGGGGATTTATGACCCCGTGACTTTTCTTCCCGCAGAAGAGGGCGTTTATCTCAGACCGCAACACCGTCCCTGATCGGGTTTTCTCCAGATGATCCAGCCTGAAGTCCTGCTTGCGATGCGTGCCGCCTACCAGCGGGGGGAAAATGTCATGGCGTGCGCCCGTGCCTGCCTGGGATCGGACACCAATGAGACCGCTGCCACCTTGTTGGCATATGATCTTCAGTCGGGCTCCTATGTGCGCCGGGTCCGTTCCCGTCCGGATGAGAACAGGCGCTGGTGTGCGCAATTGGCGGAAATTCTTGCGCCGCTGGTCGCCGAGGGTGAAAGGGTCATGGAGGTGGGATGCGGGGAGGCGACAACGCTGGGCGGAGTATTGCAGGAGCTCCATGGGTGGAAAGGCGAGGCCATGGGATTTGACATCAGTTGGTCGCGCTGTTCGGTTGCATTGGACTGGCTGGCCGAATTGCAAGTGGAGGCCCGTCTTTTTGTGGCCGATTTGTTTTCCATTCCGCTGGGGGATTCCAGTGTGGATGTGATTTATACTTCCCATTCCCTGGAACCGAACGGAGGCCGGGAGGAAGAAGCCATGGCCGAATTGCTCCGGGTGGCACGGAAGACGGTGGTGTTGGTGGAGCCTGCCTATGAACTGGCACCGGAAGCGGCCCGGGAGAGAATGCGCCAGCATGGGTATGTGAGGAATCTGAAGCAGGTGGCGGAAAAACTCGGCGGGGAAATTTTGGATTATCGATTGTTGCCAATCGTGGGAAACCCGATGAATCCGAGCGGGGTCCTGGTGATTCAAAAAAAAGCGGGAGCGGATGGAAGCATTCCAACGGAAGATGTCTTTGGCTGGCAGTGTCCCCATACCTGCACAAAGATGGTCGATCAGGGAGATTTGTTTTTCTCTTCCGAATCGGGCCTTGCCTATCCGGTCTTGAGAAAGATTCCTCTGCTGAGACCGGAGCATGCGGTTGTGGCCTCCAAACTGGCCTAGAGTTATTTTTGATGAATCGCCTGCTTCTCATCACCGCACGTGGCGGATCGAAGGGCATTCCCGGGAAGAACATCGTGCCGTTGGGCGGTCGACCATTGATCGCCTGGACGATCGGACCGGCTTTGGAATCTGGCTTGGGAAGGGTGCTGGTTTCGACGGACAGCGAAGAAATTGCCGCTGTCGCAGGGCGGGAAGGGGCGGAGGTTCCGTTTTTGCGGCCGGCGGAGCTGGCCGGTGACGAGGCCGGAAGTTTTGAAGTGGCGGAACATGCCCTGAAGTGGGTGGAGACTTCTTCCGGGGAGTTGCCCGAGCTTTTGGTGCTGCTGCAGCCGACCAGTCCGTTCCGGACAGCCGACGATATTGTGGCAGCCGTCCGGCTGGTGGAAAATTCCGGAGCGCCCGCTGCAATCGGAGTCTGTGAAGCGGATCCGCATCCCTGGATGACACGCCGGATCGGGCCGGATGGGGTGCTGGATTATTTCGTCGAAGTGCCGGAGCACATCAAACGCCGTCAGGATTTTCTGCCTGCGTATGCGGTCAACGGAGCCATTTACGTGATTCGCAGCCGGGTGTTGCTCGAAAAAAAGACGTTCCAGCCGGCGGGAACGCTTGCGTATGTGATGCCGCAGGAAAGATCTCTGGACATTGATTTGCCATCCGATCTCCAATTGGCGGAATGGATGGCGGCACGGCGATGAACGAGAAAGGCATTTCCATCGGGAACCGCGGGATCGGGGCGGGGAGTCCGTGCTTTGTCATCGCGGAAGCGGGGATCAATCACAACGGGGACATCGCCCTTGCAAAGCAATTGATCCATGCGGCGGCGGAGGCCGGTTGTGATGCGGTCAAGTTTCAGACCTATCGAACCGGGGCGATTGCGGCGCCCGGAGCACCGATGGCGGAATACCAGAAGGCGAATACAGGACTTTCCGGTTCGCAGGCGGATCTTCTGACACGATGTGAGCTCGACCGGGAAGCGCATGTGGAGTTGATGCACGAGTGTCGCGATGCGGGGATTCTGTTTCTTTCCACGCCTTTTGATGATCCGAGTCTCGATCTGTTGACGGGGCTCGGGGTGGAGGCGCTGAAAATTTCTTCCGGTGATGTGACGAACATTCCATTCCTGAAGAGGGTTGCGGCCGCGGGAGTGCCTGTGATTCTGAGCACCGGGATGGCCACGGTGCCGGAAGTGACCGAAGCGGTGGAGGCACTTCGTGGAGCGGGCCGGGAGGACTTTGCCCTGCTTCACTGTGTGAGTTGTTATCCCGCGAAACCTTCGGAATGCCATCTGCCCGCGATGGAGGTGTTGCGTCGTGCATTTCATGTTCCGGTTGGTTTTTCCGATCATACCACCGGTTTTGACATTACGTTGGCAGCGGTGGCGACAGGGGCGGCGGTCATTGAAAAGCACATCACGACCGACCGGGCGCTTCCGGGGCCGGATCATGCGGCGTCAATCGAACCATGGGAACTGAAGGCGATGATGACCGCCATCCGGCGGGTGGAGGCGGCATTGGCCGGAACCGGCAAGAATCCCTCTGCTGCCGAACTGGGCACGGCTGCCGTGGCCAGAAAATCCCTGCATTTGAGGGTGTCTCTTCCGGCCGGTTCGGTGCTGTGTGAGGAACATCTGGCCGCCATGCGGCCCGGCACGGGAATTTCTCCCTCGCGCCTGGACGAGGTTCTTGGCCGGGAGTTGCTCGAAGACACGGCGGCGGGCACCATGCTTGCCGTCGGAATGTTCAAATGAAACTGGGTATTGTCACGGTTGCGCGCTCGGATTTCGGAATTTACGAGCCTTTGTTGAAAGAGGCTTTGAAGCGTCCGGAAATCGATGTGCGGCTGATTGTTTCCGGGATGCACCTGGCTCCGGAGTTTGGTCTGACAGTGCGGGAGATTGAAAAGGCGGGATATCCGGTTGCCCATCGGGTGGAAATGCTGGTGTCATCGGACAGTCCCGAAGGGACGGCGAAATCCATGGGGCTCGGGCTCCTGGGTTTTGCGCAGTTGTTTGCATCCGACCCGCCGGACTGGCTGGTCGTGCTGGGAGACCGTTTTGAGATGTTTTCTGCCGTGGCTGCCGCGTTGCCGTTCCGGATTCCCGTTGCGCATCTTCACGGGGGCGAGCTGACCTTCGGGGCCATTGACGAGGCGATGCGACACAGCATCACGAAGATGAGCCATTTGCATTTTGCCTCCACTGCCGAGTATGCCGCGCGGATCGGGCAGTTGGGGGAAGAGCCCTGGAGGGTCTGCCATTGCGGGGCGTTGTCTTTGGAGGAGTTGGACGGCGGCCTGTCTGCCGGTGAGTTGGAGAAGCGCTTCGCCGTCAAATTGGATCCCGCGCCGTTGCTGGTGACGTTCCATCCCGTGACTTTGCAGTATGAATCGGCCCTGGCGCAGCTGGAAGAACTTCTGGCGGCCCTGGAGGAGTCCGGTCTGCCCTGTGTGATCACGCTTCCCAATGCCGATGCCTCCGGACGGGCCGTGGCCCGGCGCATCGGGGAGTTTGCCGCGGAGAAATCCGATCGTGTGACGGTGGTCGGGAATTTTGGAAGAGCCGGCTATTTTGGAATGCTCCGGCAGGCGTCCGCCATGGTTGGAAATTCTTCCAGCGGCATTCTGGAGGCGGCTTCTTTTCATCTTCCCGTGGTCAACATCGGAGATCGCCAGGCCGGGCGCGTGCGGGGAAACAATGTGTTGGATGTGGCACCGGATCGCGGTGAAATCCTGGCAGCTGTCAGAAAGGCCGTGTCGCCGGAGTTCCGGACGGCGTGCCGGGGATTTGCAAATCCCTATGAACCGCCTCAGGGAGGGAAGCCCTCGCAGAGGATTCTCGACAAGATTCTTTCCCAACCGGTGGACGGGCGGCTGCTGATGAAAAAATTTCATGAACCCGGAGGCGGAGTCAAATGAACGGAATGCGCTCGGTGTTGATCGGTGCCGGGGGGCATGCCCGGGTGGTTCTTGACGCGATGAGGTCGTGCGGGCTGACGCTTCCGGAATTTGCACTTGATGCGGCAAAAGCGGGATCCCTGCTCGACGGGGTGCCGGTGGACGGGGGGGATGAATTGTTGCCCGCACTTTCTGGAAAAGGCATCACCTATTTCGTGATGGGGATCGGCGGACAGGGCACTTCTCCGCTGCGGTCACGTCTGTGGAAAAAGGCTGTTGATTGCGGGCTTGTGCCGCTCACGGTCGTTCATTCCACCGCGGTTGTTTCCGAATCCGCGATCATCGGGTCCGGAGTGCAAATTCTGGCCGGAGCGGTGGTCAATGCCGGTGCCCGCATCGGTTGCGGAGTGATCATCAACACGGCCGCCGTGGTTGAACACGATTGCACGGTGGGAGATTTTTGCCATATCGCTCCGAGGAGCTGTCTTGGCGGGGGAGTTGATCTCGGGGAATATTCCCATGTGGGCATTGGCGCGGTGATCCGGGAATACCGTGCCGTTGGCCGGAAAACACTGGTGGGTGCCGGCGCTGTTGTGGTCTCGGATCTTCCGCAGGGATGCCGGGCACTCGGGGTTCCTGCCAAACCTGTGAAATCATGAGCTTCGACTGGAAACTTTGTTGTGTGTCGTCTGCCCAAACCATTCGCGATGCCGCGCTGGCCATCGGCTCGGGGCGTCTGGGAATCGCCCTGGTGCTGGATGCGGAAGACCGCCTGGTGGGGACAGTGACGGATGGAGACATCCGCCGCGCCATCCTCGAGAAAGCCTCGCTGGACGATCCCGTCGCACGATGTGCCCGGGGGAAATTCTGCTCTGTTTCTCCGCGCACCGGCCGCGCCGAGGTGCTGGATCTCATGCATGCCCATGGGATTTCACAGATCCCGGTTTTGGATGAAGCCGGAAAAGTTCTCGGACTTCACACGATGCGCGGGATTTCCGGGGTTGAGGAAAAGCCGAATATCGCGGTGATCATGGCGGGGGGGCGGGGAAGCCGGCTTGGGGAGCTGACCCAGAAGACTCCCAAACCGATGTTGAAAGTGGCCGGGCGTCCGATCCTGGAGCGCCTGGTTTTGCATCTTGTCGGGCACGGAATCCGGAGAATTTACCTTTCGGTCCACTATCTGGCCGGGGTCATCGAAGAGCATTTCGGCGATGGCAAGGCGTTGGGCTGCCAGATCGAATATCTCCGGGAAGAGGAGCCGCTGGGAACCGGCGGATGTCTCTCGCTGTTGCCCGAAAAACCATTGCACGATGTCCTCGTCTGCAATGGGGACCTGGTCACACAGGTGGATTTCGATGCGATGCTGCGGTTTCATGCGGGAGGAGGATTTGCCGCAACGGTCGGGGCTTCGCCCTATGCCCATACGATTCCCTTCGGAGTATTGCGGCGCAACGGGGATTGCCTGGAATCCATCGAAGAAAAACCGGTGCTTGCCCACGAGATCAACGCGGGGGTTTATGTGCTGAGTCCCGGCGTGGTGGCTGGAATTCCGAGGCGTTTTTACCCGATCACCGAGGCGATTTCGTCACTTTTGGATCAAAACCAACCGGTGGGAGTTTATTCGATGGAAGATGATTGGATTGATGTGGGGGAGAGGGAACAGTTGATGCGGGCGAGGGGGGAACAGTTGTCCTGATGAGCGGCTTGTATTCAGAGGGGCCCGACGGGGTGCGGTGGAGCATCCCCTCCGCCGGGGAAATGGAAGTCCGCTGGCGGGAAATTTCTGCCGCGGCTGCCGGCCGGAGAGTGGTGGTTGTTCAGGGGCTGGGCTTTGTGGGTGCGGCTGTGGCCACGGCCATTGCGGCGGCAAGAGACGCGGAGGGGCGTCCGCTGTATTTTGTCATCGGGGTGGACTTGGCGACGCCTTCTGCCTGGTGGAAAATCGCTTCTTTGCAGACGGGAAGCAGTCCGTTTGCAACATCGGATCCGGAATTCGCCCGGCTTCTCCATGAGGCGATTGTTGTCGAAAAGAACCTGGTGGCTACATCTTCCGAGGAGGCTTACGGACTTGCGGATGTCATTCTCGTTGACGTGCAGCTCGATGTGATTTCCGACTTGAGCGGGGCGGAAGGGGACATCCGGGTGGGACTGGAGAATTACGAGAAAGCACTCCGTTGCATCGGACGCGGAATGAAGTCCGGGGCTTTGGTCATTGTGGAAACAACGGTTCCGATCGGAATGAGCCGCAAGGTGGTGCGACCCATTCTGGAGCAGGAGCGTGCGGTGCGGGGGATTGCCTCGGGCTTGCTCCTTGCCCATGCCTATGAGCGGGTGATGCCCGGTCGCCGGTATCTCGATTCGATCAGAAAATTCTGGCGCGCCTTTGCGGCGGATGATGATGCGTCCGGCGGAGCGGCGCGGGATTTTTTGGAATCCTTCACCGACACGGCTTCGTTCCCTGTCTCCCGGTTGGAAGGGACGACGGCCAGTGAAATGGCGAAACTTCTGGAGAATTCCTACCGAGCGGCCAATATCGCGTTCATTCACGAATGGACGCTTCTGGCCGAGCACTCCGGAGTGAATCTTTGGGAGGTCGTCGATGCCATCCGGGTCCGGAAGGGAACGCACGACAACATGCGGTATCCGGGTTTCGGAGTCGGAGGGTATTGCCTGACGAAGGATTCCTATCTCGCGCAGTGGGGAGCAAAACATTTGTTGGGTTTGGACTGCGGGTTGCCCGTGACGCTTGCGGCACTTTCGACCAACTATGCCATGCCTCTTCACACACGGGATCTTGTCCGCGAATGTGCCGGGGGGAGTCTTGCGGGGTTGCGGATTCTTCTTTGCGGGGTGAGCTACCTCGCGGATGTGGCCGACACGCGGAACTCCCCGTCGTTGCCTTTTGCCGATGCGGTGATCGGGGAAGGAGCCTGGCTTTCCTATCACGACTCCCTGGTCGGGGTCTGGCCGGAACGTCCTGAAATTCCGCGGGTGTCGGGGCTTGACGAGTTGGCAAAGTTCGACGCCGTGGTCTTTGCGGTGCCCCATGCGGAATACCGTCCGCTTCGGGCGGAGAATTTTCCTCCGGGAATGATCGTTGTGGACGCTTCAAACATTGTGGACGACCCGCTTGCGGAAGCCCTGCGGGCCCGGGGATGCCGGATTGCCGGGGCAGGGAAGGGGCACTGGCGGGAAAAAGGCTGGCATTTGAATTCATGAAAAAAGTACTGATCACCGGTGGCAGTGGATTTGTTGGTTTTCATCTTGCGACGGCTTTGGCCGGGCGCGGAGACCGGGAAATCACGCTGGCCGACAACCACTCGCGGGGACCCCGCGACGAGGAAATCGGGGAATTGTTGAAAAATCCACGGGTTCACCTGCTGGAGTTGGACCTCGCGGATCCGGCCTCGTATGCAAAATTGGGAGAAGGCTACGATGAAGTCTATCACCTGGCGGCGGTCATCGGCGTTCAAAACGTTCTGGAGCGGCCATGGGATGTCGTCCGCATCAATGCTCTTGCCACGTTGTATCTGCTGGAGTGGTTCCGTGCCGGGGGGGCAAAAAAAATCCTCTTTTCCTCGACCAGTGAAGCTTATGCTTGGACGCGGCTTTTTCATGATCTTCCCGTGCCCACGCCCGAGAATGTGCCGCTTTCTTTGACCGATGTCCGTCTGCCCCGCAGCTCGTATGCCGGCAGCAAGATTTTCGGGGAGCTGGCTGTGGCCCATGGTTGCGCGGGACTGCCCCACGTTGTTGTGCGTTACCACAATGTCTACGGTCCGCGCATGGGCTGGCAGCATGTGATTCCCGAGATCATGATGCGGTTGGAGAAAGGCGAAAATCCGCTGAAGGTTTTTTCACCCACCCATACCCGGGCCTTCTGTTATGTTGAGGATGCCGTTCGTGCCACCATGGCCTGCATGGAGTCGCCGGAAGCCGACGGGGGGACATTCAACATCGGAAACGACCTGGAAGAACTGCCCGTCCGTGAATTGGTCGGTCAGATCATGCGGACTGTGGGACGTGTTGTTCCGACGGTTGAGGAAGACGCCGCGCATGATCCCATTTCGCGCCGGTGCCCGGATGTGACGCTCCTGAGAGCAAAACTGGGATATTCCCCGCGTGTTTCCCTCGCCGAAGGGTTGCAAAGAACAGCCGCCTGGTACCTTCCAAAAATCCGGCAGACTTCGGGAAAAGTGTCATGAGCGAATTCATACCGCTTTGCGTTCCCGAGATCCGGGGAAACGAATGGACCTACGTCAAGGAATGTCTCGACACCGGCTGGGTTTCCTCGGTGGGTTCGTATGTGGACAGGTTCGAGCAGGCCGTGGCCGGTGCAGCGGACAGAAAGTATGCCGTGGCCACGTCGAATGGCACGAGTGCGCTTCATGTTTCCCTGTTGCTTGCGGGGGTTCGTCCGGACGAGGAGGTATTGGTTTCCGATCTCACTTTCATCGCTCCCGCCAATGCTGTGCGGTATGTGGGAGCCCACCCGGTGCTGGTCGATGCCGAGCCGGAGTTCTGGCAGATGGATGTCGGGTTGGTGGAAAAATTTTTGCGCGGATGCCGGCGGAGTGGCAACGGGGTCTTCAATGCGGCGACCGGAAGGCGGATTGCCGCGATGGTTCCGGTGCATGCGCTCGGGCACCCGGTGGACATCGTCCGGCTTTCCGCGCTTGCGGAGGAGTTCGGGATTCCGGTGATCGAAGATGCGACGGAAAGCCTGGGAGCCTCGATCAACGGACGTGCCGTCGGCACCCACGGAGTGTGCGCCTGCTACAGTTTCAACGGGAACAAAATTCTGACCACCGGCGGGGGAGGCATGATTGTGACCGACGATGCTGTTTTTGCGGAGCGGGGCAAATATCTGACAACACAGGCCAAGGACGATTCCGTGGAATACATTCACGGGGAAATCGGTTACAATTACCGGCTCACCAATCTTCAGGCCGCGATGGGCTGTGCCCAGATGGAACTGCTGGGAGACTATGTGGCGCGCAAACGCGAAATCGCGCGGTGCTACACCCGGGCGCTTGCCGGGGTTGACGGCCTGGAGCCGATGCATGAGGCGGCGGGGATTCGCAGCAGCTTCTGGATGTTCACGATTCTTGTGGACCAGGGAAAGTTCGGCATGGACAGTCGTGCTCTTCTCCAGGCGCTTGCCGGGGAGAAAATCCAGTCCCGCCCGCTCTGGCAGCCGCTGCATCTCTCGCCCGCCCACCGGGGTTGCCAGGTGCTGGGAGGCAAGGTGTCGGAGCGTCTTTACCGGGATGGCTTGAGTCTGCCCTGCTCGGTGGGGCTGTCCGCGGAAAATCAGGAACGGGTGATCGGGCTTGTGAAGGCTCTTGCAAAATGAACCGCGAAATTTTGTCGCATTGGCTGGAAAATGTTCTGCGATCGATGTTCGGTGAAGTCTCCTCCGAAGGAATGGCCCGGACACTTGCGGGTGCTGAAGAAGCCTCGGCACTGATCCTCTCGGATTTTCTGAGAGCCCATCCGTTGGAACGCTGGAAGGACGGGGACTGTTTTGCGCGGGTATTGCAGACGGACGCGCCATTCCAGGCCACGCTTCTTTACCGGATTTCCCACGTGCTTTTTTTGAAGGATCCGTCGGACGCGATGCTCGATCTGCTGGCGTATGTCATGCGTTCACGCACGGGGATCGAAGTGTATTACAGCAGCCTGATCGGGGAGGGATTCCGGATCCTGCACGGGAGCGGCCTGGTTCTCGGGCCGCGTCATCGGATCGGACAGATGGAGATAACTGCGAAGATGCCAGATTGGGACAGCGCCGACAGCATTGTCCGGAGGAATTCCTGGAGATTGGAGACAATTGCATTTTCTTTGCCGGAGCCAGAATTTTGGGAAAACTCAAAATTGGAAATGATGTGAAGGTGGCCGCGAATGCCGTTCTTCTTTGTGATGCGGAAGACGGAGCCACGTATGGAGGAATTCCCGCGAGGAGGATTGCCTGACATGTTCCAGAGCATTCTTCGTCGTGTCCGGGAAGCTGTCTCGGGTCGTGCACCGCAGGCGGCGGGATTTGATTTTCGTGCGGCTGCGGAGCAATACGCCGTGCGGTTGGAGAGGGAATGGAAGACGGCAGGCGAGCCGCCGACAACCTTTTCAAAGCGGATCGGTGTTGTCGTCTCGCCGTGGCTTTTTACTCCTGCGCCGTTTTTCATGCTGGAGCTGGCCCTCCAGCTTCGACTGGCCGGATATCCTGTGGAGGTGCTGTGGGACGGGGGCAATGTCTTTGTTGATGCTGCCAAACCCCGTGAGCTGGCTGTCATCCGTCCATTGCTCGACCTCCTGCCCGGGTGGTTGCCGTTGGTGGATGTGGAAACCCTGCCGGCTTCTGCGGGGGAGACGCCCGATTTTCTGGAAGAGCTGCTTTATGAAAATGCGGTCCGCCATTTGCGTGGAGAGGCCGGGGCGGAAGATTTTCTGGCGGCCCACCCGGGATGGAAAACCGGGATGTCCGGACAGGCTTCGCAGGTGGAGGGTTTTTTGCGTTCCGGACGTGTTGATTTGTTGTGCATCCCCGGGGGAGTTTGGGCTTGCAGCGGAGTGTGGAGGAAACTTTGCGAGAAGCTGAAGATCCCCTACACCACTTATGATTCCGGACCGGGGCAGGTGTTTGTTTCGCAGAATTCCGTGGCGGCCCATTTCGGGGACATTCGTCCCGCTCTGGAGATGTTGGCGGGGTCCGGCGACAATCTCGAGCCTCTCGTGGCTCTTGCCCGGGAGGCACTGCGGACGAGGATGGAGGGACGCGATCCCTTTGCGCTTCAGAAGACCGCCAGGACGGATGCAGGGGAAAAATACGATGTCTTCGTGCCGCTCAACCTTCGTTTCGATTCGGCTGCCCTGTGCCGGCAAAGACTGTTTCGCTCCGTGACAGACTGGCTTCATGCGCTTCTTTCACGGCTTGCATTGCAGCCCGGCGTGACGGTGGCGATCCGCCAGCACCCTTGCGAGAGGATGGAAGCCTTCCGCGGCAGGGATTCCTGGGAGCAAGTCCTTGCTCCCTTTCTGCGGCCCGGCGGTCCGGTGAAGTTTTTCCCGGCGGAAGCAGACGTCAATTCCTACGATCTCATCGAGGGGGCGAAGGTGGTTCTGCCTTTTACTTCACGCGTGGGAATCGAGGCGGCCATGATGGGAAAGCCCGTGGTGACATCCGCGCTTTGCTACTACGACGATTGCGGATTCACTGTCGCCCCGGATTCCGTGGAAGGCTATTTCGAAGCCATCAGCCATGCGCTTGCCGGAGGCCATGGACCGGGAGAGATGGCCCGGCAGAGGGCTGCCACAGCCTATTATCTCATGGAATATTGCACGGCACTGAACAGTTCGTTCACCCCCCAGCCGGCGG
>JADHED010001634.1_pt1 | contig 18066 bp, 12 predicted proteins | sample 8952041 | NCBI WGS metagenome assembly JADHED01 (sample SAMN16124423, study PRJNA663239) | bioreactor sludge metagenome | isolation source: sludge (control) | place: India:Bengaluru | collected 2018-09-08
CTGCCCGCCCGCGAGGCGCTGCGGCGCCTCACGCGCCTGGGCCTGCAGGTGCGCATGACCGGCCACGGCGTGGTCGCCGCGCAGGACGTCGCCCCCGGGACCCCCGTCGAGCCGGGCCGCGTCTGCACGCTCGTGCTCGCCCGGCGCGCGCCGGAGGAGCCCGAGCCGGGGATCGCCCAATGACGATCCGCGACGTGCTCGCGCGGGTGGCGGCGCTGATGCCCGTGGCGGGCCTCGACGCGCTGCCGGCGGCCGTGCTCGACCGCCGCGTGACGGGCGTCACCCACGACTCGCGCCGCCACGTCCAGGGCGCGCTGTTCGTCGGGTTGCGCGGCCAGCGCGCCGACGGCGCGGCCTTCGCCGAGCAGGCCGTGGCCCACGGGGCCGTCGCCGTGATCGCCGAGGCGCCCGCGCCCCGGCCGGTCGCCGCGCCGTGGATCGTGGTGCCCGACGCGCGGCTGGCGCTCGCCGAGTGCGCCGCCGCCTGCTACCGCGACCCGGCCGACGAACTGCTCACCGTCGGCGTGACCGGCACCAACGGCAAGACCACCACCACGTACCTGCTCGCGTCGATCTTCGACGCCGCCGGCTACCGGTGCGGGCGCATCGGCACGGTGGGCTACCGCATCGGCCTGGTGGAGCACGAGTCGAGCCGCACGACGCCGGAGGCGCCCGACCTGCAGCGCATGCTGCGCGAGATGGTGGAGGCGCGCTGCACGGCCTGCGCGATGGAGGTGTCGAGCCACGCCCTCGCGCTGCGCCGCGTGGACCGCATGCGGTTCTCCGCGGCGGTGTTCACCAACCTCACGCGCGACCACCTCGACTTCCACCACGGCATGGAGGAGTACTTCCAGGCGAAGCGGCGCCTGTTCGACCTCCGCGCCCCGGGGGCGCCGGCCATCGTCAACGCCGACGACCACTACGGCGCGCGCCTGGCCGCGGACGTGGACGGGGCCCTCACCTTCGCCCTCGATCACCCGGCCGACGTCACGCTGCACGGCCTCGGCCTGTCGATGCACGGGCTCTCGGGCGAGAGCCGGCCGCCGCGCGGGCCCATCCGCCTGCAGTCGTCGATGGTGGGCCGGCCCAACGCGTCGAACATCCTCGCCGCCGCCGCCACGGCCATCGCGCTCGAGCTGCCGATGGCCGCCATCGCCCAGGGCATCTCGGCGACCGGCAGCGTGCCCGGGCGTTTCCAGATGGTGTCGGACGCGGTCGACGACGTGGCCGTGGTGGTGGACTACGCCCACACCGACGACGCGCTGCGCAACCTGCTGGAGACGGCGCGGCCGCTCACGCGCGGGCGCATCATCACCGTCTTCGGCTGCGGCGGCGACCGCGATCGCACGAAGCGTCCGCTGATGGGCGCCATCGCCGCGCGCCTGAGCGACCGCGTGGTGCTCACCTCCGACAACCCGCGCTCGGAGGACCCGCTCGAGATCATCGAGGAGATCAAGCGGGGCCTGGTGCCGCCCGACCGGCCCGCGGCGCGGCACGGACAGCCGGTGCCGCCCGTGCGCGCGGCCTCGTGGGTGGCGTGGCCCGACCGGCGCGAGGCCATCCAGCACGCCGTGCTGGAGGCCGAGGCGGGCGACCTCGTGCTCATCGCGGGCAAGGGCCACGAGAAGACGCAGACCATCGGCGACAAGGTGCTGCCCTTCGACGACGTCGCGGTGGCGCGCGAGGTGCTCGCGGCCCGCCGCCGGGCGCGCGTGCAGGTGCCCGGGGGGGCGGCATGAGCCGCGCCTGCCCCCTCACCGCCGCCCGGTTCGCCGAGGACGCCGGCGGCCGCGTGCTCGCCGGCGACCCGGCGCGCGTGCTGGCCCGCGTGTCCATCGACACGCGATCGATCGCCGCCGGCGACGCCTTCCTCGCCATCCACGGCCCGCGCGTGGACGGGCACGCCTACCTCCGCGAGGCGCTGGCCGCCGGCGCCTCGGCGCTCGTGGTGCACCGCGAGTCGGCGCTGGCCGGCCTCGACACCGGCGACCGCCCGGTGCTGCTGGTGGAGGACACGGTCCGCGCGCTGCAGCACGTGGCCCGCGCCGTGCGCCGGCGCGCCGGCGCGCGCGTGGTGGCCATCACGGGCAGCGCGGGCAAGACCACCACCAAGGAACTGGCGGCGGCCGTGGCGGCCACGCGCTTCCGCACGCTGCGCAACCGCGGGAACCTGAACAACCACATCGGCCTGCCGCTGTCGCTGCTCGACCTGCAGCAGGGGCACGAGGTGGCCGTCGTCGAGCTCGGCATGAACCACGTCGGCGAGCTGCGCACGCTGGTGGGCATCGCCGAGCCCGACGTGCGCGTGTGGACCAACGTCGGCACCGCGCACATCGAGTTCTTCGGCACCCAGGACGCCATCGCCGAGGCGAAGGCCGAGGTGCTCGACGGCGCCGGCGCCGGCACGGTGTTCGTCGCCAACGCCGACGATCCGCGCGTGGCCCGGCGCATCGCCGGCTTCCCGGGCACGACGATCTCCTTCGGCACGTCCCCGGAGGCGGCCGTCCGCGCCGATCGCGTGGAGGACCGCGGGCTCGACGGCGTCCGCGCGCGGGTGACCACGCCGCGCGGGCCCGTCGAGGTGACGCTCGGCCTCGCCGGTCGCGCCAACCTCGCGAACGCGCTGGCGGCGGTGGCGGTCGGCGTGGCCCTCGACGTCCCGCTGGCGGACGTGCCGCCGGCGCTCGCGGCCGTGCGCCCCGCGCCGCACCGCGGGGAGTGCCTGCGCCTGGCCGGCGACGTGATCGTCTACGACGACACCTACAACGCGAGCCCGAGCGCGCTCGCGCAGGCGCTGCAGGTGCTCGGCGACGACCGGTCGGGCCGGCGCAAGGTGGCCCTGCTCGGCGAGATGCTCGAGTTGGGCGAGGCCTCCGCCGACCTGCACCGCGGGTGCGGCCCGGCCGTGGTGGCGGCCGGCGTGGCCGTGCTCGTGACGGTGGGCAGCGCGCCCGCGCGCGCGCTTGGCGAGGCCGCCGTGGCGGCGGGCCTGCCCGGCGCCGCGGTGCGCCACTGCGCGACGAGCGACGAGGCGGCCGCGCTGGCCTCGACGCTGGTGCGGCCCGGCGACCTGGTGTTCGTGAAGGGCTCGCGCGGCACGCGGATGGAGCGCGTCGTCGAGCGGCTGCAGGGGGAGGGGGCCTGATGCTCTACCACCTGTTGTTCCCGTTGCACGAGGTGGTGTCGCTGCTCAACGTGACGCGCTACATCACCGTGCGCACGGCGCTGGCGACGATCACCGCGCTCGCCATCAGCCTGTTCCTCGGGCCGTGGCTGATCCGCCGCCTGCGCGACTTCCAGATCGGCCAGGTGATCCGCCAGGAAGGCCCCGCCAGCCACCGGGCGAAGGCGGGCACGCCGACGATGGGCGGGTTGCTGATCCTCGCCGCGGCGCTCGTGCCGACGCTGTTGTGGGCCGACCTGACCAACCCCTACGTGTGGATCGCGGTGCTCTCGACGGCGGCCTTCGGCGCCATCGGCTTCGCCGACGACTACCTGAAGGTGACGCGCCGGTCGCACCACGGCCTGCTGCCCCGCTACAAGATGGGGCTGCAGATCGTCGCCGGCGCCGCGGTGGGCGTGGCGGTGGTCGTGCTCGCCGGCTACGACCTCTACAACACGCGGCTCATCTTCCCGTTCTTCAAGCGCCTGATCCCCGATCTCGGCTGGTTCTACGTCCCGTTCGCGACCTTCGTCCTCGTCGCGTGGTCGAACGCGGTGAACCTCACCGACGGCCTCGACGGCCTGGCGATCAGCACCTTCACGGTGGCCGCCGCGGCGATGACGGCGCTCGCCTACGTCACGGGCCACCGCGTGTTCGCGGAGTACCTGCTCATCGTGCGCTTCGCGCCCGCCGCCGAGCTCACGATCTTCTGCGGCGCGCTGGTGGGCGCCGGCCTCGGCTTCCTCTGGTACAACTCGTACCCGGCCGAGGTGTTCATGGGCGACGTCGGCTCGCTCGCGCTGGGCGGCGCGCTGGGCACCGTGGCCATCCTCATCAAGCAGGAGCTCCTGCTCGTCATCGTCGGCGGCGTGTTCGTGATGGAGGCCGCGTCGGTGGTGCTGCAGGTGGCGTCCTTCAAGCTGCGCGGGCAGCGCATCTTCAAGATGGCGCCCCTGCACCACCACTTCGAACTCATCGGCTGGAGCGAGCCGAAGGTGATCACGCGGTTCCTCATCCTCGCGATCCTCTTCGCGCTGCTCAGCCTCACCACGCTGAAACTGCGATGACCAAGGCACGGACGGCACGGGAGGTGGACGTGGAGCGGCCAGGCAGCAACCCGGCGCGCGAGGCGGAGATCGCCAGGCTGAAGGGCCGGCGGGTGCTCGTGGTGGGCGCCGCGCGCAGCGGGCTGGCGGCCGCGGCGTGGCTGGCGCGCCAGGGCGCGCGCGTGACGCTCGCCGACGCGCGCGACGACGCCGACGTGGCCGCCGTGGCGGGCACGGGCGTGTCGCTGGAGCTGGGGCCGCACCGCGCCGAGACCTTCGCCGGCGCCGACCTGATCGTGATGAGCCCCGGCGTCTCGCCGTGGCTGCCCGTGGTGCACGCCGCGCGGCTGCGCGGCACGCCCGTCATCGGCGAGCTGGAACTCGCGGCGCGGATGCTCCGCGGCCGCCTCGTCGCCATCACCGGCACCAAGGGCAAGTCCACGACCACGACGCTCGCGGGCCGGATGCTCGAGGAGGCCGGCCTCCGCACGCTGACCGGCGGCAACCTCGGGACCGCGCTGAGCGGGCAGATCGACGACTCCACCGAGGACACCGTGCACGTGGTGGAGGCGAGCAGCTTCCAGCTGGAGACGACCGACCGGTTCCGGCCGTGGGTCGCGGTCGTGCTGAACTTCTCGCCGGATCACCTCGATCGCCACGCGACGGTGGCCGACTACCGCGCGGCCAAGGCGCGGATCTTCGCCAACCAGCGCGAGACCGACGTCGCCATCGTCAACGCCGACGACCCCGTGGTGCGGCGGATGAGCGGCCGGACGCGCGCGCGGCTGCTGCCCTTCAGCCTGCACCAGCCGCCCGAGCCGGGCTTCGGCGTGGCGCACGGCGCCATCGTCCACCGGCTCGCGGACGGCACCGAGGAGCCGCTGGTGCCGCTGTCGGCGATCCGGCTGATCGGCCCGCACCTGGTCGCCGACGTCGTGGCGGCCTGCGCCGTGGCGTGGGCCGCGGGCGTGCGCGGCGACGCGATGACGCGGGCCGTGGAGCGCTTCACGGGCCTGGAGCACGCGCTCGAGCCGGTGGCCGAGATCGACGGCGTGCGCTTCGTCAACGACTCGAAGGCCACCAACCTCGAGGCCGCGCAGCGGGCCATCGAGAGCTTCGCCGGGCAGGTCGTGGTCGTCCTCGGCGGGCGATTCAAGGGCGGCGACTGGCGGGTCCTGCGCGAGGCGGTGCGCGCGCGCGCGTCCGCCGTGGTGGCGATCGGCGAGAGCGCGGCCGACGTCCGGCGCGCGTTCGCGGACCTCGTGCCCGTGCACGACGCGCCGACCATGGAGGCCGCCGTGGACGCGGCGGCGGCCGCGGCGACGGCCGGCGGCGTGGTGCTGCTCGCGCCGGCGTGCGCGAGCTTCGACATGTTCCGCGACTACGCCGCGCGAGGGCAGGCCTTCAAGCAGGCGGTGGCGCGGCTGGAGGGACGACGGGCGGGTACACGGTGAGCGGTGAGCAGTCATCAGCACGGCAGGAGCGGCGGAGAGCCGGCCGCTGGGAAACGCAGGCTGCCCCGGTCTGCGAGGCCGGTGTCTTCGCCCGCTGCCGGCTGGTGACTGCTGACCGCTCACCGGCGGTCGACGGATCTGTCGGGCGGAACCGCCCGGCGCTGTAGCCCAGGCACACGACGATGGCACGCAAGCTCCGATACGACTGGCTGCTCTTCATGGCCTCCTTCGCGCTGATCGCCCTCAGCGTGGTGATGGTCTACAGCGCCTCGTCGATCGTCGCGGCGCAGCGCTTCGACGACCCCTACTACTTCGCCGCCAAGCAGATCGCCTTCGTGCTGGCGGGGTGCCTCGTGCTGGCCGTGATGATGCGCGTCGACTACCGCGTGTTCGGCCAGCCGACCGTGGTGTGGACGCTGGCGGGCGTCGCCGTCACCGCGCTCCTCCTCGTGCTGCTGGTGGGCACCGAGGTGAAGGGCGCGCGGCGCTGGTTCGGCATCGCCGGCGTGGGCGTGCAGCCGTCGGAGTTCGCCAAGTTCGCCGCCGTCGTGTTCACCGCCGCGCTGCTCGAGCGGCGCATGGCGCAGGTGGACGACCTGCGCGAGGTGGTGCTGCCGGTGGGCGTGATGCTCGCGGTGATGGCCGGCCTGATCCTGAAGCAGCCCGACCTCGGCACCGCCGTGACGCTCGCCGTCGCCGTCGCGGTGATGGTGGTGGCGGCCGGCCTGCGCTGGCGCTACGTCGCGGCGGCGGCGGCCCTGGCCGTGCCCGTCGTCGTGACGCTGCTGCTGGTCAAGTCGTACCGCTGGCAGCGCGTGGTCGCCTTCCTCGACCCCGAGCGCGACCCGCAGGGCGGCGGCTGGCAGATCCTGCAGTCGCTCGCCGCGGTGGGCAACGGCGGCGTGTGGGGCGTGGGGCTGATGGAGAGCGTGCAGAAGCGCTTCTGGCTGCCGGAGGCGCACAACGACTTCATCTACGCGGTGATCGCCGAGGAACTGGGGCTGGTGGGCGCGGTGCTGACGCTGGTGGCCTTCGCGGTGCTCGCCTGGCGCGGGGTGGTCATCGCCGCCAACGCGCCCGACCGCTTCGGCGCGTTCCTCGCGCTCGGCCTCACCACGCTGATCGGGTTCCAGGCGCTGCTGAACATCAGCGTGGTGATCGGCCTGCTGCCCACCAAGGGCATCCCGCTGCCGCTCGTGAGCGCCGGCGGCTCGTCGCTGCTCGTCAGCTTCCTCGCGATCGGCGTGCTGCTGAACCTCTCGAAGCACGCGTCGGCGCGATGGTGAGGAGGCCGGCGGGGTGTCGCAGACGGCGGGCGTGCGGGTGCTGGTGGCCGGCGGGGGCACCGGCGGACACCTGTACCCGGGCATCGCGGTCGCCCGCGCGGTGATGGCGATCGCGCCGGGCAGCACGGTGAGCTTCGTGGGCACGGCCGCCGGCATCGAATCGCGGGTGGTGCCGCGCGAGGGATTCGAGCTCGACACGATTCGCAGTGCCGGGCTCAAGGGCAAGTCGCTGACGGCACTGGCCCGTGGCCTGGCGCTGCTGCCGCTGAGCCTGCTGGACGCCTGGCGCGTCATCTCGCGCCGCGCGCCCGACGTGGTGGTGGGCGTCGGCGGCTACAGCTCGGGCCCGGTGGTGCTGCTCGCGGCGCTGCGCGGCCGCGCCACGATGGTGCTCGAGCAGAACGCGATGCCCGGCCTGGCGAACCGCACGCTCGCGCGGTGGGTGGACGCGGCGGCGGTCACCTACGAGGCGTCGCTGCGCTGGTTCCCGCGGGGCGCGTTCGTCAGCGGCAACCCGGTGCGCGAGGGGTTCCTGCGCGCCGACGCCCGCGCCGACGACGGCGGGAACGGACGGCGGGTGCTGGTGTTCGGGGGATCGCAGGGCGCCACGGCGATCAACGACGCGATGATCGCGGCCGCCCCGCGGCTGGCCGCGGCCACGCCGCCCGTCGCGCTGACGCACCAGACGGGCGAGCGCGACCTGGCGCGGGTGCGGGCCGCCTACGAGGCGGCGGGGCTGCCGGCGCGCGTGGAGCCGTTCCTCCACGCGATGGACCGCGAGATGGCCGACGCCGACCTGGTGGTCTCGCGCGCGGGCGCGACGACGCTGGCCGAGGTCACCGCGTGCGGGCGGCCGGCGCTGCTCGTGCCGCTGCCCACCGCCACCGACGACCACCAGCGGCGCAACGCCGAGGCGCTGGCGGCCACCGGGGCGGCGGAGGTGATCGAGCAGGCCGGGCTCACCGGCGACGGGCTGGCGGCGCGCATCCTGGGCCTGCTCGCCGACCCGGCGCGGCTGGCCCGCATGGGCGCGGCGGCGCGCGCGGCGGCGCGGCCCGAGGCGGCGCGGGCGATCGCCGAGCGGATCGTGGCCCTCGGCGGGGGCACGCCGCGAGGGTAGGGCCGCCCGCGTGGGGCGGCGCGAGCTGGACAGCGAACGACGAAATGCTGGGACGCACCAGGCACATCCACTTCGTGGGCATCGGCGGCATCGGCATGAGCGGCATCGCCGAGCTGTTGGCGAACCTCGGCTATGCCGTCAGCGGCTCCGACGCGAAGGCGTCGGCCGTGACGGCGAGGCTCGCCGCCCTCGGGGTGCGGGTGCACGAGGGGCACGACGCCGCGCACGTGGGCCAGGCCGACGTCGTGGTGGTGTCCTCGGCGGTGCGCCCGCTGAACCCCGAGGTGATCGAGGCCAGGCGCCGGCACGTGCCCGTGATCCCGCGCGCCGAGATGCTCGCCGAGCTGATGCGGCTGCGCTTCGGCATCGCCGTCGCGGGCGCCCACGGGAAGACGTCCACCACCTCGATGATCGCCTTCGCGCTCGAGCGGGCGGGCCTCGACCCGACGGCCGTGATCGGCGGCAAGCTGAGCGCCTTCGGCAGCAACGCGCGCCTCGGCCGCGGGGAGTGCATGGTGGTGGAGGCCGACGAGAGCGACGGGTCGTTCCTGCGACTGTCGCCGGCCGTCGCGGTGATCACCAACGTCGATCGCGAGCACCTCGATCACTACGGCGACTTCGAGCACGTGTGCCAGGCGTTCGTGGACTTCGCCAACGCGGTGCCGTTCTACGGCGCGACCATCGCCTGCGTGGACGACCCGCCGCTGCGGGCGCTGTGGCCGCGCTTCTCCCGGCGGGTCGTGGGCTACGGCCTCGAGAACCCCGACGCCGACCTCTTCGGCGACCAGGTGCAGGTGTCGCCGGCCGGCGCGTCGTGCCGCGTGGTGCGGCGCCACGGCGGCGGCGTCGCGCTGGAGCCCCTCGGCACGCTCACGCTGCGGGTGCCGGGCCGGCACAACCTCCTGAACGCGCTGGCCACGGTGGCCGTGGCGCTCGAGCTCGAGGTGCCGTTCGCGCGCGTGGCCGCGGCGCTCGCCGAGTTCCACGCGCCCGACCGGCGGTTCCAGGTGATCGGCCGCGAGGCGGGCGTCACCGTCGTGGACGACTACGGGCACCATCCCACCGAGATCGCGGCGGTGCTGGCGGCCGCGCGCACCCTGGCGCCGGCGCGCGTGGTGGTGGCGTTCCAGCCGCACCGCTACACGCGAACCCGCGACCTGCTCGCCGAGTTCGGGCAGGCGCTCGGGCGGGCCGACGAGGTGGTGATCACCGGCATCTACGCGGCGGGCGAGGATCCGCTGCCGGGGGTGACGGTGGAGGCGGTGGCGGAGTCGGTGATGAGCCACACGCGCGCGCCCGTGCACCTGGTGCCGCGCCTCGAGGACGTGCCGGCGCAGGTGGCGGTGATCGCCCGGCCCGGCGACCTCGTGCTGACGCTCGGCGCCGGGTCGATCACGACGGTGGGCGAGCGCGTCCTGGAACGGTTGCGTGCGCGGGAGACGGCGCCCGCGGGAGGGCCCGATGGCCGTCAGCGCGCCTGAGGACCGCCGCTTCCGCCGGGGCCGCGCCGCGTCGGTGTCGCCGCGGCGGCGCCGGGCCGCGCGTCTCGCGCTGGTCGCCCGCGTGCTGGCCGTCGTCGCGACGCTGGCGGTCGTGGCGGGCGCGGGCGCGCTCGTCGTGCAGGCCGCCTCGCGCCTCACCGTGCAGCACGTCGTGGTGAGCGGCAACGAGCAGATGGCCACCGGCGACGTGCTGGCGCAGATCGACGGGCTCGTCGGGCAGCCGATCGTGGCGCTCGACCTGCAGCAGTGGCAGCGGCAGCTGGAGCGCTCGCCCTGGGTGCAGCAGGCCACGCTCCGGCGGGTGCTGCCCGACACCATCGAGGTGACGCTCGCCGAGCGCCGCCCGCTGGCCATCGGGCGCGTCGGCACCAGCCTCGTGCTGGTGGACGCCACCGGCACGGTGATCGACGCGTTCGGGCCCAACTACGAGGGATTCGACCTGCCCATCATCGACGGGCTGGTGCAGCGCGGCGAGCGCGGCGGGGCGGTGCGGTCGGGCGCGCGGGCGGCGCTCGTGGCCAGCCTGCTCGGCGACCTGTCGGCCGACCCGTCGCTGCTGGGCAAGGTGTCGCAGGTGGACGTGGCCGACCCGGAGAACGTCGTGGTGTGGCTCGACGACGACCCGGTGCGGCTGCTGGTGGGCGACCGGGACTTCCGGCAGCGGCTCGCGGGGTACCTGGAGGTGCGCGGCGCCGTGCGCGCGCGCGTGAGCGAGATCGAGGCGGTGGACCTGCGGTTCGGCCGGCGCGTGTTCGTGCGCCCGGCCGGCGACGGGGCCACGGGCCGGCCACGGCCCACCGCGCCCCCGCGGGCGCGGTCGTAGGGCCGGCACGGGAAGACGGCACGACTGGGGACTGGGGAACGTCGGCGCGCGGAGCGCACACGACGGAGGGAGGGACAGTGGCACGCAAGGAGCGGTATCTGGTCGGCCTCGACGTGGGCACCTCGAAGGTGACCGCGGTCGTCGGCGAGGTGATGGAGGGCGGCGGGCTCGACATCATCGGGGTCGGCCTGGGGGACGCCCGCGGCATCCGGCGGGGGCTCGTGGTGAACCCCGAGTCGGCCGTGGACTCGATCAAGCGGGCGCTCGACGAGGCCGAGCTGACGGCCGGCATCGAGATCGACTCCGTGCACCTGGCCCTGTCCGGCGCCCACGTGAAGGGGTTCAACAGCCGGGGCGTGGTGGCCGTGGCGGGCAAGAACCGCGAGATCTCCCGCGACGACGTGCGCCGCGCCATCGACGCCGCCAAGGCCGTGGCGCTGCCGAGCGGCCGCGAGATCCTCTACGTCCTGCCGCAGGACTTCGTCGTGGACGACCAGGACGGCGTCGGCAACCCGGTGGGGATGACCGGCTCGCGCCTCGAGGTGAACGTCCACGTGATCACCGGCAGCACGTCGACGACCCAGAACGTCGTCGCGTGCGTGAACCGCGCCGGGGTCGGCGTGGTCGGCACGGTGCTCGAGCAGCTCGCGGCGGCCGAGGCCGTGCTCACGCCCGACGAGCGGGAGCTGGGCGTGGCGCTCGTGGACATCGGCGGTGGCACCACCGACTACGCGATCTTCGAGAAGGGCAGCCTCTGGCACACCGGCGTGGTGGGCATCGGCGGCGACCACTTCACGAACGACATCGCGGTGGGCCTGCGGACGCCCGTGCCCGACGCCGAGCGCGTGAAGCGCCGGTCGGGCTGCGCCCTGTCCACCATGGTCAACGAGGACGAGACGATGGAGGTGGCCAGCGTCGGCGGGCGGCAGCCGCGCGTGATGGCGCGGCGGATCGTCGCCGACGTGCTGCAGCCGCGGGCCGAGGAAGTGTTCCACCTGCTGTGGGACGAGATCCGCAAGGCCGGCTGGGAGAAGTCGCTGCACTCGGGCATCGTGCTGACGGGCGGCGGGGCCCTGCTCGAGGGCATGGCCGAGATTGCCGAGCAGATCTTCGACCTGCCGATCCGGCGTGGCCATCCGGCCAACGTCGGCGGCCTGGTGGACTACGTCAACAGCCCGGCGTTCGCCACCCCGGTGGGCCTCGTGAAGTACGCCCACCGCCAGCACCTCGCCCCGCCGGCGCGGCCCGCGGGAGGCGCGGGGGTGCTCGGGCAGATGGCCGGCCAACTGCGTTCGCTGTTCCGGGGGTTCTTCTGATGCACGAATCCGGTCGTTTCACCATGTCGCAGGGGGAGTCGTCCATGGACCGCGCCACGCCGTACGTGCCCGCCGCCGAGCCCGCCGCCGACGCGCTGCGGCTGAAGCTCGATGCCCCGCCGCGCACCGGCGCGCGCATCAAGGTGATCGGGGTGGGCGGGGGCGGCGGCAACGCCGTCAACCGGATGGTCCAGGCCGGCCTCGAGGGCGTCGAGTTCATCGTCGCCAACACCGACCTGCAGGCGCTGCAGCAGAACTCCGCCCCGGTGAAGATCCAGATCGGCGCCAAGCTCACGAAGGGGCTCGGGGCGGGTGCCGACCCCCGGGTCGGGCACCAGGCGGCCATCGAGGACACCAACAAGATCATCGAGGCGCTCGACGGCGCCGACATGGTCTTCGTGACCACGGGCCTCGGGGGCGGCACGGGCACGGGCGCCGCGCCGGTGATCGCCAGCCTCGCCACCGAGCTCGGGGCGCTCACCATCGCGGTGGTGACCAAGCCCTTCAAGTTCGAGGGCAAGCGCCGGATGGACCAGGCCGAGCGCGGCCTGGCCGAGCTGCGCGACGCCGTGGACACGGTGATCACCATCCCCAACGAGCGGCTGCTGTCGACCATCGACCGGCGCACGCCGCTGCCAGAGGCCTTCGCCGCCGCCGACGACGTGCTGCGGCAGGCGATCCAGGGCATCTCGGACCTGATCCTGGTGCCGGGCCTGATCAACCTGGACTTCGCCGACGTCAAGACGATCATGTCGGGCATGGGCCTGGCCATCATGGGCACCGGGCTGGCCGAGGGCGAGAACCGCGCGGTGGAGGCGGCCAAGGCCGCCATCTCGAGCCCGCTGCTCGAGGACGCGTCGGTGAACGGCGCGCGCGGCGTGATCATCAACGTGACGGGCGGCTCCGACGTGTCGCTGCTCGAGGTGAGCGAGGCGTCGACGATCATCCAGGAAGCCGCGCACGAGGACGCGAACATCATCTTCGGCGCCGTGGTGAACGACCGGATGGAGGGCAAGATCAAGATCACGGTGATCGCGACCGGGTTCGATCGACCCAACCCCAGGGGGTCGCACTCGGGCGCGCCGACGCCCGTCGACCTCACCAACTACGCGGAGCTGAAGCAGCACACCGAGATGCAGGCGTCGCTCGGCGGGCGGGTGACCCTGCAGCGGCGGCCGGCGATTGAGCTGCCCCTGGCCGGGCTCGGCGCGGCGGCCGCGGCCGGTGGCGCCGGGGCGGCCTCGATGGACCTCGCGCTGCGCGAGGGCACGACGGGCGCGGAGGTGGAGGAGTTCGAGGTGCCGACGTTCCTGCGGCGGCAGAGCGAGGGGTAGAGACGGCAACGCCCGGGCCGGTCGGCCGACCGGCCCGGGCGCCGGGGCGTGGTGGCGGGGGGCCGCCCGGGTCGTGCCCGGGCGGCCCTCGCCGCGTACGCGGCCGCTAGAAGCGGTAGCTCAGCTTCGAGTAGACGACGCTCGCCTTGTAGGCGCCGTCGTCGGCCTTGAGGTAGAACAGCACCGACTGCGGGAAGATCGTCGTGCCGTCGGAGAACGCGTCCGCGAAGGAGTACTTCTCGTAGGCGTAGCCCACCGAGAGGGTCCAGGCCTGGGCGATGGAGTAGGCGAGGTCGGCAATCACCGAGGTCTGCTTGGTGTCGTCGTAGTCGGTGATGTCGGCGGCGCCGCCCTGCCCGGGCGGAATCAGCGTGGTGCGGCCGGGCGTGTAGAAGGTGCCCGCCTCGCGCGCGGTGATGTCGAGCAGGCCGTCCACCTTCTGGTGCTGGAGCAGCAGCGAGGCCTTCCACTTCTCGGGCACGAGGTGGAACACCGCGTTGAGCCCGTAGGTGTCGCCGCGCTCCTCCGGCGCATACCGCAGCAGGTTGTTCAGGTTGCCGCTGGTGAGCGTCACCCACTGGTTCACTTCGTTGGCCTTCTCGTAGGTGTAGAAGGCGGCCAGTTCCACGCGCTCCGAGGGACGGAAGTCGAGGTCCACGGAGAAGGTGTCGTAGTCGGCCTCGAGCAGGCCGCTCTTGGTCTCGTCGTTGCCGGCCACCTTGTTGGGCCGGTTCGGGTAGTCGTCCTGTCGGCGGAAGTACGCGAAGGTGACGCCGACGGCGTTGGTGGGCGTCACTTCGACGTCCACGCCGACCTTGGTCTGCTCCCGCTCGGCGTGGTCGGCCATGATGCCCTGCAGGGCGCCGACCGATCCGGGCACGATGCCGCTGACGGTGCGCTTGGCCTGGTCGAACGTACCGCGGAAGGCGAGCCACTCCTTGGCGTGGAAGACGGCCGCGAGGGTGTAGCCGTTCTCCTTGCCGTCGGTGCCCGACGAGTTCGCGCGGCCTTCCCAGGAGGTCTGGAGGTTGCGGTACGCCCCCTCCAGGGTGAAGTCGCCGATGTCGTAGCTCGCCTGGGCGTCGAAGCGGCCCGTGCGCGCGTCGGTGCGGTTGGCGGTCGCGTGGCCGTAGGGCTGTTCGGCCGTCGGGGCGCTCGCGTTGGACCAGGTGCGGTCGGGCGAGGCCGACGTGTCGCCGGTGATCACCCAGCGGTCGGTCTTGTCCTTGTACTCGTAGTTGCGGTACCGCATGCGGAGGCCGAGGGCGTCCACCGGGCGGGTGCCGAACGAGAAGGCGTAGGACGCCGTGTTCATCTTGCCGTTCAGCGACGACCGCTGCAGCGACGAGAGGGCGTCGGCCGGCCGGCCGTCGGAGGTGAGGATCGCCGAGTTGATGGTGTAGGGGAGGAACGGGTCGTTCTGCGTCCAGCGGCCGAAGGCCAGGTCGCCCGCGATCCGGGTCTGGCGCGGGAACTTCAGGCGGAAGCCGAAGGCGCCGCGGCTGGCCTCGTTGTCGGGCATCGTGCTGAACCGGGCCTGCGCGGGGCCGCCGGGCACCGACGCCGAGGTGTACGCGAGGTCGGTGGCGCGGAACGGGTTGTCCACGATCAGCGCGTCGATCCGGCTGTTGAAGAGGTTGCGGTTGAACGAGGCGTGGACGTCGCCCTTCTTGAAGGCGTAGACGCCGCGGACGCCGAAGTCCTGCGTCACCTCGTTGAGCGGTTCCGGCACGTCCACGATCGCGGTGACCACGCCGAGGATGTCGCCCGCCGCCGCACCGCGCGAGCCGGTCTTCACCTCGCGCATGTAGGTGAACTTCAGGTCGAACGGCAGCTGCCGCCCGAGGTCGGCCTCCACCGTGCCGCGCTGGCGCAGGCTGGAGATGTCCACGTGGTTCGCCGCGTCGATGGTCGGCGTCAGCAGGGCCAGGTAGAACGGGTAGGTGCGGGCCGTGGTGGGCACGGCGTCGACGGCGTCACCGAGCGCCTTGCGCAGCGTGCCGCTCATGCTCCAGATGCCCTGCGCCGTCTCGGTGTGGATGGTGCGGCCGTCGTTGCCCATGTTGTGCGGGATCGAGTTGTAGTCGAAGGCGATCCCGAAGTAGGGCAGCGTGGCCCAGCCCGTGTAGCGCTGGTCGCTGCGCGAGACGTTCTGGCCGAACACGGCGAAGTCCTTGCCGTCGTGGCTGCCCGAGAAGGCGAACACGGGCATCGAGACGCCCTTGGGCACCTCGCGGTACTCCTCGAACTTCGAGGAACGGACGTTGTCGCGGCCGAGCAGGAGCAGGCTCGCCTCGCCTGCGAACCAGTTCGACGCGGGCGCGGGGGCGGCCTCCTGGGCCGGGGCGGGGACGCTCGCGGCGAGCAGGCCGCCAGCGAGCACAGTGACGAGTGTGAGTCGCTTCATGGCCTACCTCACGAAGTACGCGCCCGAGGGATGGTTGGAGCCGTGGATCTTGACGTGGCAGGTCCGGCAGCTCCGCTCGATGAAGCGCGAGTTCACGGTGGGGTAGCCGCTCGGCGCCCCCGGCGGCGCCACGGGCACGCCCTTCTGGGTGGAGAAGTTGTCGCCCGACCCGAAGTGCCCGGAGCCGGTGAGGTGGCAGTTCCAGCAGAGGTTCGGCGCCTTCTGCTTCAGCAGGCGCCCCTGGTTGGTGCCGTGCGGCTCGTGGCACGACACGCAGTCCTCACGGACGGCCGCGTGCTCGAAGAGGAACGGCCCGCGCTTCTCGGTGTGGCAGCTGTAGCAGAGCTCGTTCACCGAGTCGGCCTTGATCATGTTGGGCACGTCGCCCTCGTGCGGGTTGTGGCAGCTCGAGCACGACATCTTGCCCTCGCGGACCGGGTGGTGCGAGCTGCGCATCCCCTTCGCGCGCTGCGACTTGTGGCAGGTGTAGCAGGTGTCGGCGTCCTGGCGCGTCTTGAGCTGCGCCTTCACCGACTTGAAGTCGTGGACGCTGTGGCACGCCGTGCAGGCCACCTTGCGGCGGTCGTGCATGCTGTTGTGCCACGTGGCCTGCCCGCCCTTCTCGTGGCAGCTGAGGCAGGTGCCGTTGATCTCGGCCACGCTGAGGTCCTTCACGGCCGGGACCGGCCCGTTCTCGCCGGCCTGCTGGGCCTTCAGGTGCTCCGCGACGTTCTGGTGGCAGCTCGCGCAGCTCTGGTCGAGCTTGGCGTGCTGGCTGCGGGTGAAGGCCGGGCTGGCGGCCTTGGCGTGGCACGCCTCGCAGTCGGCGGCCGTCCATGCCGACGGAGGCGCGGTAGCCTGCGCGTAGGCGAGACCGCCTCCGCACCAGGCGAGCGCTCCGGCGAGCACCAGCGTGGACAAGTGGTGACGCATGAGTGAGTCCCCCGTCGATTCGACCCAGGCCTCCTCGAGGAGGCGGGGTGTCATGAAGTGAGCGCGGACCAACGGTCCACACTCCAGACCCCGTGGGCGACCCTCGCCCCCGGCGCCTGGAGACAGTTCTGCCAGCAAACATCCGGCCAGCGGCGGTCTGGCGATGGGCGGCCCATTTCTGGCTGATCTGCGACCCAGGCCTCGGCCGCGACGGCCGTGGGCCCCGGCTGCGGGGGGGGATCGCCGGATTTCCGGCAGTGCGGGAGGCGGGCGGGACGCCCGCCCGGCGCCGGTCAGCCCTCCGCCGCGGCCTCGGGATGCCGCGATCCCGCGTGGTAGACTCGGAGAATCCACGGCACGTGAGACCGGCGCCGCACCAGGCGCAGCGCCCGGACGGGGCCCGTTGGCCCGCCGCCAGCCGTGACTCCCGCCGCCGGCCGCCGGCGGTCCCACGGCTCACCGAAATGAAGTCCCGCGACTTGCGCCAGCGCGCCCAGGCCACTCTCGCCCGCGAAGTGGGCACCATCGTCAAGCCGCACGGGGACCGCCTGCGCGTCGCCCTCGTCTTCCCGAACACCTACTTCGTCGGGATGTCGAACCTCGGCCTCCAGACGATGTACCGCCTGTTCAACGATCGGGAGGACGTGGTCTGCGAGCGGGCGTTCCTGCCGCCCCGGCAGGAACTGCAGGCGCAGCTGGCGAGCGGCGCCCGGTTGATCACGCTCGAGTCGCAGACGCCGGTGCACGAGTTCGACGTCCTCGCGTTCTCGGTGTCCTTCGAGTGGGACTACACCAACGTCCTGACGATCCTGCGCCTCGCGGGGCTGCCGCTGTACGCCGCCGAACGGACGTCCCGACACCCGCTGGTGGTCGTCGGCGGGGCCGTGACCTTCGTCAACCCCGAACCGCTCGCGCCCTTCGCGGACGTGATCGCCGCGGGCGAGGGCGAGCAGCTCGTCCCCTCGCTGGTGGAGGCCGTGCGCGGCGCGTCCGGACGGGCCGACCTCTACCAGCGCCTCGCCGCGGTCCGCGGCTTCTACGTGCCGTCGCTCTACGAGCCCCGGTACGACGCCGAGGGCCGGCTGGTGGCGATGGTGCCCTCCGGAGGCGCCCAGGCGCCGGTCCGCAAGGCCGCCGTCAAGGGCACCGAGGCGCTCGACCCGCCCCACACGCAGATCTTCACGCCCGACACGGAGTTCGGCTCGCGCTTCCTGGTGGAGGTGGTGCGCGGCTGCCCGAACCTGTGCCGGTTCTGCTGGGCGGGCTACAACTACCTGCCCGTGCGCTCGTTCCCGGCCGACCGCATCCTCGAGCTGGCCGAGGCCGCCCGGCCCCACGCCAACCGCGCGGGCCTGGTGTCCATCGCGCTGTGCGACCACCCGGAGATCGAGCGCATCCTGCGCCGGCTGCTGGAGATGGGCTACGGCATCAGCCCGGCCTCGCTTCGGATGGACGACCTCACCGAGACCATCGTCGGCCTGCTGCAGCAGAGCGGGGAGCGGTCCATCACGATCGCGCCCGAGACGGGGTCCGATCGCCTGCGCCGCGTGATCAACAAGACGGTGACCAACGAGGAGATCCTCGACCGCGCGGAGCTCGTGTTCGCCAGCGGCATCGAGAACCTCAAGCTCTACTACATGATCGGGTTGCCCACCGAGACCGACGAGGACCTGGTGGCAATC
>JADHED010001635.1_pt1 | contig 18061 bp, 13 predicted proteins | sample 8952041 | NCBI WGS metagenome assembly JADHED01 (sample SAMN16124423, study PRJNA663239) | bioreactor sludge metagenome | isolation source: sludge (control) | place: India:Bengaluru | collected 2018-09-08
CTTGCGGCCATTCAAACGCGCAGTCGGGGCACACGTAGTTGCTGCCATCGGGGTAGGTGTTCTCCAGGCCACATTGGGGGCAGGCAGGTACGGTGTGGGGCATGGGGGTCCTCTCTGGGGTTGTTGTAGTGGTTATGGAATCAAAGGGGGCAAAGTATCACCGCTTCACAGCGGCGCACGTTGCTCCAGCGCAAACGGTGGCAAGCCCTTGAGCAGGCGCTGCCCATAGCTGGTGCGCGTCAGGCGCTTGTCGTAGCAGTACACATGCGCCATGTCTTCCTCGGTGCGGATCGCGCGGCCCACCCATTGCGCGAGGCGGATGGCGGTGGCGGGCACCACCAGTTCGCTGAAGGGGTCGCGGCCCACGGCGCGCAGCCACTCGGCGCGGGCCTCGCCCACGGGGTCGTCGGGCGGCGCAAAGGGCAGCTTGGTGATGAAGACCGATTCGCACAGCCGCCCTGGCAAATCCAGCCCCTCGCCAAACGACTGCATGCCGAAGATGACCGAGGGCTCGCCGTTGTCCACCCGCTCGCGGTGGCGGCGCAGCAGCTGCGTGCGCGGCAGCGCGTTCTGCACCAGCACCACGCTGCGCATGGCGGTGGGCAGCGCGTCCACGGCCTGGCGCATCTGCTCGCGCGAGGTGAACAGCACCAGCGCGCCGTATTCCACACGGGCAATGTCGTGCAGCAGCGCTTCGACCATCTCGGTGGTGAACTGTGCGGCGTTCTTGGGGTCGGCGCGCGTCTCGGCAGCAATCAGCGTGCCCTGCGCGGCGTAGTTGAAGGGGCTGGGCACTTCCAGCGTGGTGGTGGCTTCATCGCCATGCAGGCCCGCCTCGCGCAGAAAGAAATCAAAGTGCCCGCAGCTGGTGAGCGTGGCGGATGTGAGCACCGCGCCGCGCACCGCGCTCCACAGGTGGTTGCGCAGCGTGGTGCCGGGCAGGATGGGGCTGGCGTGCGCCTTGACCACGATGAAGTCGCCATCCACCTCCAGCGTGAACCATTTGGCCGCCGGTACCGAGCCTTCGGGCGCATCCTGCAGCAGCAGTTGCGCGGTGGCATGCAGCTCTTCCAGGCGCGGGGCCAGCATGCCGATTTGTGCATACAGCGTGGACAGGCGCTTGGCCTCGTCGGGCTTGTCACGCATCTCGGCGCGCAAGGCTTTGCTGATGGCGCGCAGGGCGTCGAGGAAGCCCTCGGCGCTGGCGGCCAGCAGGCCCAGGGGAGCGATGAGTTGCTCGGGCAATTCGCCCAGGGGCACACGCACGCGCGCCGGGCCCCAGGCACCTTTCTGGCTCTTGAGGTTGTCGCCATACACATCCATCACGATGCGCGCCAGGTCTTGCAGCGTTTGCCGCAACTGGGCCGAGTGCTTGGGGATGTCGGCAATCTCCTCCACCTCCAGCAGCGCACCAATGCGCAGGCCCCGGCTGGACAGGCGCTCGATCCAGTTGATGCGCGACAGGTCCATGCTGCACGCGAATTGATCCAAAGCGGTCGATGGCAGGTGGTGGGCTTCATCCAGCACCAGCAAACAGTTGTCCAGCTCGGGCAGCACGCGCGCGCCCAGCGACGACAGCAGCAAATCGTGGTTGGCCACAATCACCTGCGCGCCCACCAGCTCCTTGCGCTTGTCGTAGTAGGTGCACTGGCTGAATGCCGGGCAATGCTTGCCGGTGCACGATGCGCCCTCGGCCGCCACGGGGCTCCACACCTCGGGCTCGGGCGGCGTGTCCAAGCTGTCGCGGTCGCCATCCCACGCGCCTTTCGACAGCGTCTGCGCCATCGTCGAATAGAACTGGATGCGCGCCTCGGTCTCGTGCCGGGGGCGCTTGGCGCGGGCGGCGGCTTCTTCCTCGGCAAACAGGTCGTCTTCGCCCTCTTCCTCCGCCTCGCCCGTGCCCGCCAAGCGGTCGAGCTTGAGCTTGCACACATAGCGCCCACGCCCCTTGGCCAGCGCAAATTTGAAGGGTTGCGGCATCAGCGCAGCCAGCGCGGGCAAGTCTTTGTTGACCAGTTGCTCCTGCAGCGCCACCGTGGCGGTAGAGATCAACACCCGCGTGCCCCGCGACAGCGCCAGTGCAATGGCGGGAGCGCAATACGCCAGCGACTTGCCCACGCCCGTGCCCGCCTGAATGACGGCAATGGACCGCGTGGGCGCGGCCTCGCCGCTTTCTTCATCCACCTTGCCCAGCGTGGCGCTGCTGAACGTGCGTGCCACCTGCTGCGCCATCAGCCGCTGGCCTGCGCGGCTGCGAAACCCCTCGGTGGCTTGCACCACCGCATCGAAAGATTCAAGGGCCTGCGCGGCCCACACCTGTTGAGACATAAGGGGTATCTATTTAGCTCCAGTGACGTGAGAATAGCTGGATGGAAACCCAGATGCTAACGCCAACTCCTGGACAGGACTACCCCCGCACCTGGAACGAATTTCTTGACTGGTTTGCCACCGAAGAGGCCTGCCTGGCGTTCCTGGAGAAGCTTCGCTGGCCCCAAGGCTTCGTCTGCCCGCGTTGCGGCAACGCTGGTGATGTGTACCGCGCCAGCCGCACCCGCCTGATGTGCCGCTCATGCCAGTACCAAGGCACAGTGACATCTGGAACCATCTTTGACAAGACGCGCACACCGCTGCGTGTATGGCTGGCTGCGGCGTGGTACCTGACCAATCAGAAGCAAGGCGTGAGTGCCCTGGGGCTGCAGCGCGTACTGGGTTTGGGGAGCTACCAGACCGCTTGGACGATGCTGCACCGCTTCCGACGCGCCATGGTTCGCCCGGGCCGGGACAAGCTCAAGGGGCTTGTCGAAGTGGATGAAACGTACCTGTCCATCACGGATCGCAAGAATCCCGCTACCCCTGCAGGGCGCAAGAGCAGCACCACCAAAGTGTTGATGATCATGGCGGTGGAGATCGTGGAGCCTAAGGGGTTTGGACGCATCCGGTTGCGCCGCATTGACCGGGACTCCGCCAACCACGTCATCCCCTTCGTGCAGGAGGTGGTCGAACCTGGAGCCCAGGTCCGCACGGATGGTTCGGCGGCATACCGCGCTCTGGGAGAACTGGGTTACACCCACCAGCGCACCGTCATGCTCGGCTCAGGCGTACCCGCCCATGTCTCCATGGCGGGAGTGCACCGGGTCGCCTCACTGGTACAGCGCTGGGTGCTGGGGACGCACCACGGTTCTGTGCAACCCGAGCACCTGGACGCCTATCTCGATGAATTCGTGTTCCGCTTCAACCGGCGCACATCCAGCTCACGCGGGATGCTTTTTTATCGTTTGCTGCAGCAAGCGGTAGTGACGCCGCCAGTGACGTATGGGGATGTCGTGAGCAAGAACACCGGGGAGAGGCAATCGGATACTATTGCTGGATGAAATCACAGTATCAATGGGGCTGCTGGAGCTAAATAGATACCCCTTTGAGACATACAGTAGTGTCGCACAGCCCACCAAGCGGGGGGCAATATGCATCAAACCGGCGGTAGCGCTAGATCAAATTGCTTCGATAGCTATGCTTTTGATAGTGCCGCATTGAGGCTCAGGTGCCAACGCCACTCTTTGCTTGGTGTGCGGAACACCGTGCTGTAAGCTGCCTGCTCACCAAAAAATCAACGGTATGGAGGGGGTAGTCGTGTCAGAACCTTGGGCCCATTCGGGCGGACATTTGTTGGCTGATCACCTGCGGGCGGTGGCAGCGTTGGCGGGCGGTTTTTCTCAAACTTTTGATGCGGCCGAGCCCGCGCAGCGCTGGGCCTATCTGGCAGGCCTGTGGCACGATCTTGGCAAGTATCGGCAGGGGTTCCAAAAGTACGTGCGCTTTGCAGATAACGCTGATGCGCATATTGAGGGCAAGGTCAACGGGCGAGAGAAAACGCACTCTGCAGCGGGCGCACTGTGGGCCATGCAGCGGCTGGAACACACCCACGGCGCCCCCGGCAAGCTGGCTGCGCATGTGCTGGCGTATCTGATTGCGGGGCACCATGCGGGCTTGGCCGATTGGAACGACGGCCTTGCGCAGCGCTTGGCGGACCCCGACAGCCTGCAAGAGCTTCAAGAAACGCTGGCGGCCCAGCCGCCCGATGGTGTTTTGAAGCCCGACGGCTTTATCCCCGATTTGCGGCGCATTCCAGGCGGCGCTGAGGGATTCGCGTTGTGGGTGCGCATGCTGTTCTCGTGCCTGGTCGATGCCGATTTTTTGGACACCGAAGCGCACTTTGACGCGGGCAAACCCGCCCGCCGCAGAGGCTTCCCCACCCTGGCGCAAATGCGTGAGGCATTCAATGCCCACATGGCTGCGCTGCCTGTGGCCGCCACGCCCGTCAACACGCTGCGCGCCGACATCCTGCGCCAGTGCCGCGCCCAGGCTGCCCTGCCACCGGGCTTCTTCTCGCTCACGGTGCCCACGGGCGGGGGCAAAACCCTCTCCAGCCTGGCGTTTGCTTTGGAGCACGCACAAGCCCACGGCAAGCGCCGCATCGTCTACGCCATCCCCTACACCAGCATCATCGAGCAGACAGCAGATGTGTTCCGTAACGTGTTCCAAGCCCTGGGCGACGAGGTGCTGATCGAACACCACAGCCAGGCCGATGCTGCCGCTACCGACGAAACCGCCCGCAGCCGCCTGGCCTGCGAGAACTGGGACGCACCGCTGGTCGTCACCACCAACGTGCAGCTGTTCGAATCGCTCTTTGCCGCCAAAACCTCGCGCTGCCGCAAGCTGCACAACCTGGTGGGCAGCGTCATCGTGCTGGACGAGGCGCAGCAACTGCCCCCGGCGTTTTTGCAGCCCATTCTGGACGTGCTCAACCTGCTGGTGGCGCACTACGGCGTCACCGTGGTGCTGTGCACCGCCACGCAACCAGCCCTGGGCAGCACCGACTACTTTGACGCCAGCAAGAACCTGCGCGGGCTGCACAACGTGCGCGAAATCATCGACCACCCCGATGCCCTGTTTGCCGCCTTGAAGCGTGTGCAGGTGGAGCTACCGCCCGACTGGACCACGCCCACCCCTTGGGCCGACATTGCCGCACAGCTCAGCGCCGAGGATTGCGTGCTGGCCATCGTTAACACGCGCAAGGCGGCGCGAGAGCTGCAGCGCCTCATGCCCGAAGGCACCCTGCACCTGTCGGCCCTGATGTGCGGCGCGCACCGCAAGGACGTTATCGCCCACATCAAAGAGCGTTTGAAAGCCAAGCGCGAAGGGCGTGACACACGCCCGCTGCGCGTGGTCAGCACCCAACTGGTCGAGGCCGGGGTGGACATCGACTTCCCCGTGGTGTATCGCGCCTTGGCGGGGCTCGACTCCATCGCCCAAGCCGCAGGCCGTTGCAACCGCGAAGGGCGCATGGAGGGCAAAGGGCGCGTGGTGGTGTTTGTGCCGCCAGAGCGGCCACCAAAAGGGCACTTGGAACAAGCCGCGCAGTCACTTGTCCGTACATTGCCAAGCGCTAACCTGGATCCGTTGAATCGTGCGCTTTTCGATGCGTACTTCAGGGACTTCTATCACGCGGTAAGCCTTGATCAGCACAACGTCGTGAATCTGCTAAAGGTTCAGCCGCATGAATTGGCGGTGAAGTTTCAATCAGCGGCGAAAGTTTTCAAGCTTGTCGAAGATGAAGCTAGCGTTGTAGTGGTGGTTCGGTATCCACAGGCTGAAGACGACATTGACACCTTGCTCCATCGGTTGGCTGTTCAAGGGCCTGAGCGCTGGCTTATGCGCAAGCTGCAACGTTATACGGTCAACATTCGAGAAAAGGTGGCGCTGAGGATGCTTGAAGAGGGCAGCTTAGGAGCTTCAGTGGTTCCGGGCATGTATCTACAGGTCGATGCAGCCGGTTTGTATGACCCTTGTCTTGGGCTGCACCTTGAAGGGATCCCAATCGACGCGCTTGGGTATGTGTATTAAAGGAAAAGGGTGGAACTATGTCCCACCCTTCCCAACGCTTGTTAACAAACGTTTCCAAGTTTCAATCCACGCTTACGCGGCCTGTGATCATATCAAAGTGCATCTAAAAAATTATTAACTAACGTATCCAAGAAGTATGTAGAATTCAGCCATTCCGGTTTGCAGATGTGAGCCTATGGCCTTTTTGGATTTTTCTCGGATGTTGAAAGAGTTGAGGTTGATGCACAGTCAGCCCGCCTATAGGTTTGTGATGGCTTGGCTCTTGGTCGTGCTGCGGCTGAGCCTTGTATTCGTGGCCTTGCCAGTCGGTAGCGGCATGGTCTTTTTCAAGCTGGTTGATGTTCTCAAGTGACCCAACAATGACCATGTTTTGCCTTGAAGTCGCAGGCCCCTTCGCCTGCTTCACCCGCCCCGAGATGAAGGTCGAGCGCGTCTCGTATGACGTCATCACCCCCTCGGCCGCCCGCGCCGTGTTCGAGTCCATCTTGTGGAAGCCCGCCATCCGCTGGCGCGTGCGGCGCGTCGAAGTGCTGCGGCCCATCCGGTTCATCAACTTGCGGCGTAACGAGGTCAGCGCTGTGGTTTCCACCCGCAATGTGCAGCAGGCCATGGCAGCGGGCACGGGTACGCTGGGCCTGTACATCGAAGACGAGCGCCAGCAGCGCGCAGGCTACTTTTTGCGCGACGTGGCCTACCGCTTGCACGCGGAGCTGTCCCTCGCGCCGGGCTGCGCCGAGCCCTTGGTGAAATACACCGAAATGTTCGCCCGCCGCGCCAGCAAAGGCCAGTGCGTCAACCAGCCCTACCTGGGCTGCCGCGAGTTTGCGGCGGACTTCCGCCTGGTCACGGGAGATTCCGCCCCCGCCACACCCATCCCTGACACCCGCGAGCTGGGCTGGATGCTGCACGACCTGGACTTCTCGCGCCCCAGCGATCCGCAGCCGCGCTTCTTCAATGCGCGCATGGAGCAAGGCGTGATTGAAGTGCCACCGTTTGAGGAGGCACGGCGATGATTCTGCAAGCCTTGACCGACTACTATCGCCGCAAATGCGATGACCCCGATCCTGCCCAGCGTTTGCCCGCCTTTGGGCTGGAGCAAAAGGAAATCCCGTTCATCCTGGAGATCAACGCTGAAGGCGAGCTACTGCAACTGCGCGACACCCGCGAACTGCATGGCAAAAAGAAGGTGGCGCGCATCTACCGCGTGCCCATGGGCATCAAAAAAACCTCGGGGGTTGCGGCCAACCTGCTGTGGGACACGCTGGAATATGTTTTGGGCGTGGACACCAAAGGCAAGCCCGAGCGCGTGGCCGAGCAGCATGCGGCGTTTCGCGCCCGCATTGCCGCACTGCCCGGTGCCGTCCGCCAAGACGCAGGCATTCAAGCCGTGCAGCGGTTTCTGGACCGCGTGGATGTGCCCCAGCTTGAACGCCAGCCCGCTTGGTCAGACGCGCTGGAGAGCAATGCGGTAATGAGCTTTCGTCTGCAGGGTGACATGGACTTGGTGTGCCAGCGGCCCACTGTGGTGCACGCCGCACTCAACACCACCACCGATGACGATGCACCGCAGGCCATGTGTCTCGTCACGGGCGAACAAGCCCCGGTGGAGCGGTTGCACACCTCCATCAAAGGTGTGTGGGGCGCACAAACCTCTGGTGCCAACATCGTCTCCTTCAACGCCCGCGCCTTCGAGTCCTACGGCAAAACCGAGCGCCAGGGCGAAAACGCCCCGGTCAGCCGCGCTGCCGCCTTTGCCTACACCACCGCACTGAACCACCTGCTGCGCAAAGACTCGCCTCAGCGCATGCAGGTGGGTGATGCCTCCACCGTGTTCTGGGCCGAGCGGCAGGCACCGTACGAGACCATTTTTGGTGACATCTTCCAAGACAACCCGGACGCCAGCACCGATAAGGTAGAAGCCCTGCTCAACGCAGTGCACAGCGGCCACTGGGGCCCTATGGACAAAGACCTGCGCTACCACGTGCTGGGCCTGGCACCGAATGCTGCGCGCATCAGCATCCGCTTTTATCACTGCGTCAAGCTGCAGGCGCTGGGCCAGCGCATTGCGCAGCACTTTGACGACTTGGCGCTGGTGCGGGGGCCGAACGATGCGCGTTACCCCAGTTTGAAAAGGCTCCTTCAAACGGTTTGCTTGGCGACGAGTTCGCAGCCTTTTGGCGACATCGACCGCCTGCCTCCAAATTTGGGCGGGGCCGTTATTGACGCCATTTTTGCAGGGGAAAACGCACCATTTCCCGCCATGTGGCTCAACGCCGCCATAGCCCGATGCCGTGCGGAGCAAGCCAAGAAAACACAGCAAGGCACGCAGGCACCAAACGTCCCATACGCGCGCGCAGCAGTCATCAAGGCATGCCTTAACCGACAAATACGTAACGCCAACCAACTTTTGCCTGCGCACTTAGCTGAAAAGGAGTTTTCACCCATGCTGGATCGCACAAACACCCACCCTGGGTATCTGTTAGGGAGGCTCTTTGCAGTCTTGGAACGGCTGCAGGAAGAAGCCGCAGGTGGTGGTGGAAAGCTGAACTCGACGATTCGTGACAAGTACTACGGCGCAATGTCCAGCTCACCAAGCACCGTCTTTCCAACACTCGACAAACTCAAAGTGGCCCACCTGAAAAAGCTACCTTGGGTCAAAAGAGAGTGGTTTGAAAAGTTAGTCGGTGAAATTTTGGCCGACCTTCATGACATACCTAGGCAACTGCCCCTGCCTGACCAAGGCCGCTTTGCCCTGGGCTACTACCACCAGCGGCAAGACTTCTTCACCAAGAAAACCGACGACTCCACCACCAACGCCAGCACCCACACCGCATCTCTGGAAGGAATCACCGCATGAGCACCGACAAAAGCCTCGCTAACCGATACGACTTCGTTCTGGTCTTTGATGTCAAAGACGGTAACCCCAACGGAGACCCCGATGCAGGCAACATGCCGCGCCTGGATGCCGAGTCCGGCCACGGGCTGGTGACCGATGTGTCCCTCAAGCGCAAGGTGCGCAATTTTGTGGGGCTGGTCAAAGAGCAGGACGAGCGTGCGCCAGCGGATGGCGAAAAGCGCTTTGAAATCTACGTGCGCGAAAAGGCCATCCTCAACCACCAGCACCAGCGCGCCTATTCCGCATTGAATCTGGACGCAGCGCCCGAGGAACAAGCACAAGAAGCTACAGAAAACATAGCAATCGATGCAAAAAAGAAGAAGCCTGCCAAAGACAAACGCAAAGGCAGCGCCGACGACGTAAGCCAGGCCCGCCAGTGGATGTGCCAGAACTTCTTTGACGTGCGCACGTTCGGTGCCGTCATGTCCACAGGAACCAACTGCGGCCAGGTGCGCGGCCCGGTACAGCTGACCTTTGCGCGTTCGGTCGAGCCCATCGTGGCGCTCGAGCACTCCATCACCCGCATGGCTGTGACTAACGAAAAAGATCAGGCCGACGACGGCGACAACCGCACCATGGGCCGCAAACACACCGTGCCCTATGGCGTGTATGTGGCGCACGGCTTTGTCTCCTCCTTCCTGGCCAAGCAGACCGGCTTTGGCGAAGACGACCTCGAACTCGTCTTCCAGGCCCTGTCGCAAATGTTTGAGCATGACCGCTCCGCCGCGCGCGGCGAAATGTCCACGCGGGGGCTGTACGTGTTCAAACATGACAGCGAATTGGGCAACGCACCCGCCCATGCGCTGTTTGACCGCCTGCAAGTCACGCCCAAGGAACCGGGCGCGGTGGCCCGCAGCTTTGATGCGTATTCGGTAGCGTTTGATGGCCAAAGCCTGGCCGTGGGGCAATCGATTCAGCCCGCACCGGGCGTGACGCTGACGCGCCGCTGCTGATCGACGCAGGGACGCACTCGATGAAAATCCTGCCCACCGATTTCGACGGCCAGGCCATCCGCCGCGTGTACGACGAAAGCACCGAGACCTGGTGGTTTTCGGTGATTGACGTGGTGCAGGTGCTGACGCAACAGCCCGACGACCTGACCGCCCGCAAGTACTGGAACCAGCTCAAGCGCCGGCTTGGCAATGAAGGCAGTCAACTGGTGACAGCTTGTCACCAGTTGAAGATGCCCGCTGCAGATGGCAAGCAGCGCCTCACCGACGTCGCCACCGCTGAAACCTTGCTGCGTCTGGTGCAATCCGTCCCCAGCCCCAAGGCCGAGCCCATCAAGCTCTGGCTGGCCAAGGTGGGCTACGAGCGCATGCAGGAGATGGCTGACCCCGCCCTGTCTCTGGACCGCGCCCGCCAGACCTGGCAACAGCATGGCCGCAGCGACAAGTGGATTCAGCAGCGCATGACCGGGCAGGAAACCCGCAACAAGCTCACCGACTACTGGAGCGAGCACGACATCAAGGCGGGCAGCGAATTTGCCATCCTCACCAACATCATTCACCAGGAATGGTCGGGCCTGAGTGTGGCAGAGCACAAGGCCAAGAAGGGCCTGACCAGCCACAACCTGCGCGACCACATGAGCGAGGCCGAGCTGATCTTCACCGCCTTGGCCGAGCTATCGACCCGCCAGATTGCCGAAAGCGTGCAGGCCACTGGCATGGCTGAAAACAAGACCGCCGCCACGACGGGTGGCCGCATTGCGCGCCAGGCCCGCAACCAGCTGGAGGCGCAATCGGGCAAACCGGTGGTGACCGGTGCCAACTACCTGCCGCCGCCCAATGTGCACCAACGCGCTCCCAACGCAAAGGCTTCAGCGCCAACGGTACCAAAGCCACCAACGGCACCAACACGGGCGAAGGCCCGGCCCGCCAAAGCCAAATAGCGTGACCCCGCAGGAGCCGCCCATGGAAGATGCCCCCGACCCCATCCCCCTGTCTGCCCTGCAACACTGGCAATACTGCCCACGCCAATGCGGCCTCATCCATCTGGAACAGGTGTTTGACGACAACGTGCACACCTTGCGTGGTCAGGCCGTGCACGCCAAGGCCGACCAACCGGGGGTAGAAACCGCCAAGGGCGTGCGCGTGGAGCGCGCCCTGCCCTTGTGGCACGACGGGCTGGGCCTGGTCGGCAAGGCCGATGTGGTCGAGTTTTTGGCAGGTGGTGTGCACTACCCCGTGGAATACAAACACGGCAGCCGCCACAAGGCTGCAGACATTGCCGCGTGTGACGACCTGCAACTGGCCGCACAGGCCCTGTGCCTGGAATCCATGCTGGGCAAGCCCGTCCTCGAAGGCGCGCTGTACTACGCCAGCTCCAGGCGGCGCCGGGTGGTGCCCATCACATCGTCACTGCGCGCTGCTGTGGCGCAAACGGCCGATGCGGTGCGCGAGATGCTGGCCAGTGGCCAACTGCCCCCACCGCTCGCGCCAGAGCAAGCGGCCAGACGCTGCAAAGCTTGCTCGTTGATAGACCGTTGCCAGCCCCGTGCCACCCATGCCGGTGTGGCTGCCGCCCGCGCAGCGCTGTTTGACCCCGACGCATAGCCGCATGTGACCAGCCGTCTGCCTGAACGCCACACCATGCAACTCCTCAACACCCTGTACCTCACCACGCCCGACACCTACCTGCGGCTGGACAACGACACCCTGCGAGTGGAGGTCGACCACGAAACCCGTCTGCGCGTGCCCCTGCACCACCTGAGCGCGGTAGTCTGCTTTGGGCACATCGGCCTGTCGGCCCCGCTCATGCACAGGCTGGCTGAGGAGGGCATTGCGCTGGTGCTGCTGGACGACAACGGCCGCTTTAAGGCCCGGCTCGAAGGCGCCGTCAGCGGCAACGTGCTGCTGCGTCAGGCGCAGTTTCAGCGCGTGGCCGATGCCACCTTCACGCTGGACATGGCGCGCGCGTGCGTGGCCGGCAAGATCAAGAACACCCGGCAGGTGCTGCTGCGCGGAGCCCGTGAGGCCAAGTCAGACGACGAAGCAAAAACCCTCGCACGGCTGGCCGACGACCTGGCCGCCAGCCTACGTGCCCTGCCCGCAGCGGCCAGCCTAGATGCCCTGCGCGGGCTGGAGGGCGAGGCCGCCCGCCAGTACTTCAGCGGCCTCAGCCTGCTGGTGCGCCCCGATCAGCGAGAAGCCTTTGCCATGGACGGCCGCACCCGCCGCCCGCCGCGAGACCGCTTCAACGCCGTGCTCTCGTTCTTGTACGCCATGTGGATGAACGACTGCCGCAGCGCACTGGAAGCCGCCGGGCTTGACCCGCAGGTGGGCTTTTTGCACGCCCTGCGGCCCGGCCGCGCTGCCCTGGCGCTGGACTTGATGGAAGAGTTTCGCCCTTGGGCCGACCGCCTGGCCCTCACGCTCATCAATCGGGGCCAGTTGGCCGCCAACGACTTTGTGCTGCGCGAAGGCGGGGGAGTATCGTTACAACCCGACGCCCGCAAGACCGTGGTGGTTGCCTACCAAGAGCGCAAAAAAGACGAAATCAACCACCCGCTGCTGGCGCAGTCTGTGCCGCTGGGTCTGGTGCCCTTGGTGCAAGCCCGGCTGCTGGCACGCGCCCTGCGCGACGACGCCGCGCCCTATGTGCCATTTGTGGCCAAGTAGCAGAAAAGAAAAAAAGGGGGCCATGCCATGCTGGTGCTGGTTTGCTACGACGTGAACACCGAAACCAAATCTGGCCGCCGCCGCTTGCGCCGTGTGGCCAAGCTGTGCGAAAGCACCGGGCAGCGGGTACAAAAATCGGTGTTTGAGTGCCAGCTCGACATAGCAAAGTTTGAAACCCTGGAGCGCCAACTGCTGGCAGAAATCGACTCCAGCACCGACTGCCTGCGGCTCTACCGCATTCCTGAAACCCGTGGCTTTGAGGTGCTGGAGCACGGCACCTTCAAGGCCGTGGATTTTGACGGCCCGCTGGTGCTGTAGCGCAGTCCAAAAACACTGCCGCTCAGCGGTGGGACCCGGCGCTGCCCAGCATTGCGGCTGTGCGGCAGTAAAAAAGCACTATCGCAGGACCCCGCGGCACCTGCACCGTGCTATGGTGAAAGCCGCGAACCCCCAGTGACAGCCATTTCACCCAGGGGTTCGCGCGGTTCGCAACCCCTTGTTTCCATTCAATTATTTCTGTTGAGATGTTCAGCATCTGTATGCGCACATGGTTTTCATCAACAGGTTCGCGAAAGAGCCAGGAAAAGTCGTTTGGCAACAAGGTTCTATGTGCGAAGCGTTCGCCCGTCAGCGATGGCGGGCGTGGATTGAAACTCGCGTGTGTGGGTGCTCGGGCGCGGCGAGGATGTTCGCCCGTCAGCGATGGCGGGCGTGGATTGAAACGCCAGTGATATGGCCGATTGGCAGGCGTTGCTCGTTCGCCCGTCAGCGATGGCGGGCGTGGATTGAAACGCATTTCGAGCAGGGGATCAGCCAGCCCTAGCCGGGTTCGCCCGTCAGCGATGGCGGGCGTGGATTGAAACGTCCTTGGCCTTGCGAGTGCGTGTGGTCTTGGTGGGTTCGCCCGTCAGCGATGGCGGGCGTGGATTGAAACACCGGCAAGCACCGCCTGGTGCACGACGTAGACAGCGTTCGCCCGTCAGCGATGGCGGGCGTGGATTGAAACTCGCGTGTGTGGGTGCTCGGGCGCGGCGAGGATGGTTCGCCCGTCAGCGATGGCGGGCGTGGATTGAAACAGCGCTCAAAGCTGCGCGTGGACACCCGCAAGTGGTTCGCCCGTCAGCGATGGCGGGCGTGGATTGAAACACAAAACAATTGAGCAAAAGCGCATAGCCAATAAGTTCGCCCGTCAGCGATGGCGGGCGTGGATTGAAACCCATGCGTCGGTGAACGTGTACTCTTCGTGGACGTTCGCCCGTCAGCGATGGCGGGCGTGGATTGAAACTGGGGTCATCGCTGGCTGGCTGTCTGCCTGGGTGCGTTCGCCCGTCAGCGATGGCGGGCGTGGATTGAAACAACTTCACCGTCGTGGGGTCGATCAATGACGACGGTTCGCCCGTCAGCGATGGCGGGCGTGGATTGAAACCTGATGTCCTTCGGCGGGACGGCCGCCCCCATTGGTTCGCCCGTCAGCGATGGCGGGCGTGGATTGAAACCGAGCGTGATAATGCGCAGTGGACCACCCAACTACGTTCGCCCGTCAGCGATGGCGGGCGTGGATTGAAACACCCAATCGCCGGGCTCCTTGACGCTGCCCAACTCGTTCGCCCGTCAGCGATGGCGGGCGTGGATTGAAACCAGTCCTGCGACTTGGGTTGGTTGGTGGCGGCGGCGTTCGCCCGTCAGCGATGGCGGGCGTGGATTGAAACAGATGCGGGCGCCAGGGTCATTTCGCAGCACCCTGTTCGCCCGTCAGCGATGGCGGGCGTGGATTGAAACGAACATGGCACCCCAGCCCTCCCCCACGCCCCCGCGTTCGCCCGTCAGCGATGGCGGGCGTGGATTGAAACTCGATTGGCACCAAACCGCGCTCCGTGAGAACGGGTTCGCCCGTCAGCGATGGCGGGCGTGGATTGAAACTGTCAAGAACGACCCCAAGAAAACACCTTTGCGGTTCGCCCGTCAGCGATGGCGGGCGTGGATTGAAACGCTCAAGTCGGTGCCAAGGTCAATATATCCGCCCGTTCGCCCGTCAGCGATGGCGGGCGTGGATTGAAACCGCGCGATAGTGCGTGCCTCTGCGGGGGTCAGCTCGTTCGCCCGTCAGCGATGGCGGGCGTGGATTGAAACTCAGTGCTTGGCACTGCAAGATCAAGCTGCACAGGTTCGCCCGTCAGCGATGGCGGGCGTGGATTGAAACATCTCTGCTGCACGGCACTCCAACATGGCTTTAGTTCGCCCGTCAGCGATGGCGGGCGTGGATTGAAACATCGCATCACCCTGTCCTGCGCCCGGTTGCTGGCCGTTCGCCCGTCAGCGATGGCGGGCGTGGATTGAAACAGCCCACATGGCGGCTATCTGCTCCCTGAGTTCTTGTTCGCCCGTCAGCGATGGCGGGCGTGGATTGAAACATGCCTCACCTCCCAACGCACCCTTGTGATAGCAGTTCGCCCGTCAGCGATGGCGGGCGTGGATTGAAACACCTTGTTGATGAAGTCGCTGGCCTGGCGCAGTTCGTTCGCCCGTCAGCGATGGCGGGCGTGGATTGAAACCATGTATTGCTGTGTGCAACCGGGTCGCCGTAGTGTTCGCCCGTCAGCGATGGCGGGCGTGGATTGAAACCGGTGATCGCATGCGCTATGGACGCGGGCTGGAAGTTCGCCCGTCAGCGATGGCGGGCGTGGATTGAAACGATCTTTTTCACCCAGTCGGCCACGATTTCTTGCAGTTCGCCCGTCAGCGATGGCGGGCGTGGATTGAAACAGCAAAGCCCGCACGTTTGCCACCAGGGAGGAAGGTTCGCCCGTCAGCGATGGCGGGCGTGGATTGAAACTTCTGCCGCTGGTCGAGGCTGTGCAGCGCAAGACAGTTCGCCCGTCAGCGATGGCGGGCGTGGATTGAAACAACCGCGACCACCAACAACCTCCAGATCACCAAAGTTCGCCCGTCAGCGATGGCGGGCGTGGATTGAAACAGTGGCTGCACAAGCGATGTGGACACGTATGCCGCGTTCGCCCGTCAGCGATGGCGGGCGTGGATTGAAACATGCGCGCCAGGCAGTTGTCCAAGTCATGCGCGCGTTCGCCCGTCAGCGATGGCGGGCGTGGATTGAAACAACCAAAGAGGAAACCATGAACGCAATCGACAACGTTCGCCCGTCAGCGATGGCGGGCGTGGATTGAAACCATCCATTGATGATTCCCGGCCCCTGCGTTCACGGTTCGCCCGTCAGCGATGGCGGGCGTGGATTGAAACTGGCCCGGGAGTCGGAGAAGGCAGGCCAGCCGGTGTTCGCCCGTCAGCGATGGCGGGCGTGGATTGAAACCGTTGTTCAAGGACGAGTCGATGGACGAGATGGCGTTCGCCCGTCAGCGATGGCGGGCGTGGATTGAAACTGCCAGGGCTGCGCCCATGGCGGGGAGTTTGGCAGGTTCGCCCGTCAGCGATGGCGGGCGTGGATTGAAACGGCAGTATTCCCGCGAGGTGGCGCCCACGAAGCGGTTCGCCCGTCAGCGATGGCGGGCGTGGATTGAAACGTGCTCGCACGCTGGAACACTTCGCTGGCAGCATCGTTCGCCCGTCAGCGATGGCGGGCGTGGATTGAAACGCCCACCACCTCGAAGTCTGCCTCTGCTACTGCAGGTTCGCCCGTCAGCGATGGCGGGCGTGGATTGAAACTTCGGCATCCATCCGCATGTACTCGGCCATGGAGTTCGCCCGTCAGCGATGGCGGGCGTGGATTGAAACATGTCATCCTCAATTCGTTGTTGTGAATCACCCGTTCGCCCGTCAGCGATGGCGGGCGTGGATTGAAACAACACCCCCCTCTACCTCACCCCGCAGCCCACCCGTTCGCCCGTCAGCGATGGCGGGCGTGGATTGAAACATTTCAATCATGGATACCTCCCTTCGCTGCCTGGGTTCGCCCGTCAGCGATGGCGGGCGTGGATTGAAACATGTCGGAGCCTGCCGCCGAGACAGAAGGCGCTGGCGTTCGCCCGTCAGCGATGGCGGGCGTGGATTGAAACAGCCCAAACTGCAGCGGGATCGCAATGTACTGCTGTTCGCCCGTCAGCGATGGCGGGCGTGGATTGAAACACTCGACCTCTACTCATGACCCAGACCCTGGATTGTTCGCCCGTCAGCGATGGCGGGCGTGGATTGAAACTTGTAAGTCACCAGCATGAATTCATCATCACCAGTTCGCCCGTCAGCGATGGCGGGCGTGGATTGAAACATTGCGGCAAGCTCGCGCGATTGAGTTGGTAGACGGGTTCGCCCGTCAGCGATGGCGGGCGTGGATTGAAACTCTCCTGCCCCTCATTCCGGGAGGCGCCGTCTGCACGTTCGCCCGTCAGCGATGGCGGGCGTGGATTGAAACTCGCTCAGCGCGGCGCGGGCGCTTTCGTAGCCGCCCGTTCGCCCGTCAGCGATGGCGGGCGTGGATTGAAACCAGCATTCCCCGCGCTTGCCGACCGCGCGGCTGGCGTTCGCCCGTCAGCGATGGCGGGCGTGGATTGAAACTGGCATGTTGCGGCGCAAGGCGAAAAGCGCATATGTTCGCCCGTCAGCGATGGCGGGCGTGGATTGAAACAAGACGCTGGTGCTGCGTCCCATCATCAGCGCCGTGTTCGCCCGTCAGCGATGGCGGGCGTGGATTGAAACTGCTGCCAGTGCGCCCAGGCTCTTTGGGTGGTGGCGTCCGCCTCTCACGGATGACCGTGTCTAGAGGGCGCGGTCAGTTGCCTTGATTTTCACCTCTTCCGGCGGCTGAATGGGCTCTGGACCTACAAGGTGATACCAGAGGCATTTCTAGGATGAATTAGGTAGGCAACGAGATGCTTGATTTCAGGAGGATCTTATGACCATAAAACGAACTATCGGCCGAGACGCCACACCTCGCACAGCATCACCGCCTGTCTGTGAAGCAGCTGTAGACACCACCCATCGCCAAGCCCCTGGGCCCGCAAATCACCGGTCCCTCCAAGCCTCTGATCGTGAGGGGGCGCCCAAGCTGCCCCATGAGCGTGACGAATCTGTGGACATGACCCATGGCCAACCCGACGTGCAAATCGAGCAGGCCTACCGCGATGTGCAGCGTGGGTTGCAAGATACCGACCGGGGGCCACCGGCCGACAAGGCTTACCAGAAGCAAAAGCGTTGATCGGATTCTGGTTGCTTCACTTTTGATAGCTGACGGCGCATATTTAACCGGCGCTACCGGCTATTTTTGCTTGAAAGCAGCCGCTGCATCGCCCGTTGTGTTCATCCCCGCTCGCGCAGTGCGCGCTCGATCCGGTCCCGCCGCACCGTCGTCTTGGGCACCTTGAACGGGAACCACATGCGCACGTCCTCTTCCAGGCCGATGCCGTGCATGTAGTTGTAGATGGCCTTCTTCAGGCCCGCGCCCAGCGCGTCGTGGTCCACGCCCGTGGGGTCGATGAAGGCCACGTCGTTCTTGGCAAAGTCACCGGGCGGCAGCGGTGCCAGCGTGACGCCGTATTCCTCGGGGTTTTTGCCGACGGGTGAGTGCACTGTGCAGGCAAAGCGGTGGAAGAAACCGCTCTGGATGCAGCCGTTGGCGAACAACTGGCGCACGTACTCCAGCGCGTCCACCGTGTCCTGCACCGTCTGCGTCGGGAAG
>JADHED010001636.1_pt1 | contig 18059 bp, 15 predicted proteins | sample 8952041 | NCBI WGS metagenome assembly JADHED01 (sample SAMN16124423, study PRJNA663239) | bioreactor sludge metagenome | isolation source: sludge (control) | place: India:Bengaluru | collected 2018-09-08
GATGCCGTTGTCGTCGTACAGCGCGATCAGCTTGTTGAGCTTCCAGGCGCCGGCCAGCGCGCAGGCCTCGTGGCTGATGCCTTCCATCAGGCAGCCATCACCCATGAACACGTAGGTGTGGTGATCGACGATGGCGTGGCCTTCGCGGTTGAACTCTTTGGCCAGCAGCTTTTCGGCCAGCGCCATGCCCACCGCATTGGTGATGCCCTGACCCAGCGGGCCGGTGGTGGTTTCCACGCCGGGCGTGATGCCGGTCTCGGGGTGGCCGGCGGTCTTGCTGTGCAGCTGGCGGAAGGCCTTGAGTTCGCTCATCGGCAGCTTGTAGCCGGTGAGGTGCAGCAGCGCGTACAGCAGCATCGAGCCGTGGCCGTTGGAGAGCACGAAGCGGTCGCGGTTGAACCAGCCGGGGTTGCGCGGGTTGTGCTTCAGATGCTGACCCCACAGCGCCACGGCCATGTCGGCCATGCCCATGGGTGCACCCGGATGGCCCGAGTTGGCTTGTTGGACGGCGTCCATGGCCAGCGCGCGGATCGCGTTGGCCATCTGTCGGGTGTTTGCCATGTCGGGCGGCTCCGGAAGATGGGTCAGGGGAAACCCCGAATTTTACCGGGACCGGCCGGCAAGGCCCGCCGGTGCGCGGCCAGCGCTCTCAAAGTGCCGTACAGTCGCGGCCATGCAAGGCCTGCACCTCACCGCCGATCTGCACCGCTGCCGCTGCGACAGCCGCTGGCTGCTCGACGCCGAGCTGCTGGGCCGCGCCTGCGTCGATGTGGTGGCCGCCGCGGGCCTGCAGGCGGTCGGCCAGCTGTTCCACACCTTTCCCGACACCGGCCACGGCCCCGGTGGCGTGACGGCCACCGTGCTGCTGGCCGAGAGCCACCTGTGCGTGCACACCTGGCCCGAGCAGCGCGCCGTGACGCTCGACGTGTACGTCTGCAACTTCGGCGCCGATCACTCCGACAAGGCGCTGGGCTTGCTGGACGCCCTGCTTGCATTGTTCGAGCCGTCGCACGTCGAGCAGCATGCGTTGCGGCGCGGAGCGGTGACGGCATGAGTCGTCGCGCCACCACCTTCGTGAAGGGCAGCGTCGCGCGCGGTCTGGAGCCCGTCCGGTGGGGCTGAACGCAGCGACGGGTGACGCAGGCGCCCAGGCCATGATCCTGGCCGCCGGCCGCGGCCAGCGCATGCGCCCGTTGACCGATGCCACGCCCAAACCCCTGCTGCCGGTGCGTGGCAAGCCGCTGATGCTGTGGCCGATTGAAGCGCTGGCGCGCGGCGGTTTTCAGCGCTTGGTGGTCAATACCGCGTGGCTGGGCGAGCAGATTTCAGACTTTTTTGGCCCGATCCCGGCGTCCAATGGCCACGAGGCGCTATCAAATTTGAACGGCGTGACGGTGTGTTATTCGCACGAGGGGCGCGATTTCGGCGGCGCACTGGAGACAGCCGGTGGCATCGCGCGTGCACTGCCGTTGCTTGGCGAGGTGTTCTGGGTGCTGGCCGGCGACGTGTACGCGCCCGACTTCGCCTTCACCCAGGCGGCCATGGACCGCTTCACCGCCAGCGGCAAGCTCGCCCACCTCTGGCTGGTGCCCAATCCGCCGCACAACCCCCGGGGCGACTTCGGGCTCTCGGCCGACGGCCAGGCGCTGAACCAGGCCGACGCGCGCCACACCTTCAGCACCATCGCCCTGTACCGGCGCGCGCTGTTCGAGCCACCGTGGTGCGACATCCCCTGCGGCAACCCTCAGGGAACCGTCGCGCCGCTGGCGCCCCTGCTGCGCGCGGCCATGGACGCCGGCCAGGTCAGCGCCGAGCTCTACACCGGCGCGTGGACCGACGTGGGCACGCCCGAGCGCCTGGCCGAACTCAACGCCACCTGAATACTCACCGGAGCGGACTACATGAGCACTTCTCTCTACGCCCAGCGCCGCGCGCGCGTCGCCGCCCAGCTGGGCGCCGGCGGCATCGCCGTCATCCCCACCGCACCCGAGCGCACCCGCAACCGTGACAGCGAGTTCCTGTTCCGCCACGACAGCTATTTCTATTACCTGAGCGGCTTTTCCGAGCCCAACGCCTGGCTGGTCATCACCGCCGAGGGTCATACCACGCTGTTCTGCCAGCCCAAGGACCTGGAGCGCGAGATCTGGGACGGCATCCGCCTCGGCCCCGAGGCCGCGCCGGCGCACCTGGGCGTGGACGCCGCGTATTCCGTCGCAGAGCTGGACCAGCGCCTGCCCAAGCTGCTGGAGAACAAGTCTGCCGTCTGGTACCCGTTTGCCACGCACCAGGGCCTGGAGACGCGGGTGGACGGGTGGCTGAACGCGGTACGCGCCCGTGTGCGCTATGGCGCGCTGTGCCCGCAGGCGCAGCACGACCTGTGCGCCATCCTCGACGAGATGCGCCTGATCAAGGACGCGCACGAGCAAGCCCTCATGCGCCGCGCCGCGCGGATCAGCGCCGGCGCCCACATCCGCGCCATGCAGCGCAGCGCGGCCATGCTGCGCGCCGGCCAGGACGTGCGCGAGTACCACCTCGACGCCGAGCTGCTGCACGAGTTCCGCCAGCACGGCTCGCAGTACCCGGCCTACAGTTCCATCGTCGCCGCCGGTGCCAATGCCTGCGTGCTGCACTACCGCGCCGACACCGCGCCCATCCGCGACGGCGAGCTGGTGCTGATCGACGCCGGCTGCGAGCTCGACGGCTACGCCAGCGACATCACCCGCACCTTCCCGGCCAATGGCCGCTTCACCGGCCCCCAGCGGGATCTGTACGACCTGGTGCTGGCCTCGCAGGACGCCGCCATCGCGGCCACCAAGCCCGGCGCGCGCTTCACCGACCCGCACGAGGCCACCGTCAAGGTACTCGCGCAAGGCATGTTCGACCTGGGCCTGCTCGACCGCGACCAGCACGGCACGTTGGACGACGCCATCCACCACCGTCACTACTTCGCCCACTACATGCACCGCACCGGCCACTGGCTGGGCATGGACGTGCACGACTGCGGCAGCTACGTGGAGCCCACCGAGGTGGGCCAGACGCACGAACGCAAGGACCCGCTGAGTGGTGAGACCATCACCGACCGCCCCAGCCGCATCCTGCGGCCCGGCATGGCCCTGACCATCGAGCCGGGCCTGTACGTGCGCCCCAGCGACGGCATTCCCAAAGCGTTCTGGAACATTGGCATCCGCATCGAAGACGATGCTTTCGTCACCGAGACCGGCTGCGAGCTGATCACGCGCGATGTGCCGGTGAAGGCGGAGGAGGTCGAGGCGCTGATGCGGGGGTGAGGGGGCGGGTTCAGGAGGGCTGTTTGCGGCGCCAGCCTCGAGTTAAAGACCGCTTGAGACTGATTGCGGCCATCAACATCTGCCAATCGAAGGGCAGATTCCGACCCCAAGCAGACAGCCAATCTCCGTGGAACCGGCCCATCGCGGCCACGGTCTGAAATACCAAAGCGGTCATGCGCGCTAAAGCGGCAGCAATCCTGACGACACAGAATTCCGCCGTAAAGTATCCGACGGCAGTTCGCCGAAACATTCCTTGTAGGCCCGAGTGAATTCACCGAAGTGCCAGAAGCCCCAGTTGAGCGCTTGCGCCGAGACCGTGGTGGAGCCCAAAGGCGCGGCCAGCAGGCCCTGGCGAACCCGATGCAGCCGCAGCCTGACCAGATAGGCCACTGGCGTCAGCCCCATGACCTCCTTGAAGGCGTATTCCAGCGTGCGTTCGCTGACGCCCGCGGCCTTGCACAGGTCCGTCACGTAGAGGCTGGCGTCCGCCTTTGACACGGCGTAGGCCTCGGCGGTCTTCACGATCAGGCTCTGCGCCTGTCGCGTCCGGTCGCCGCGGCTGGGCTCCAAGTCCTTGGCCCTGTCCAGAGCCGCCAGCAGCGTCTCGATCAGTTCGACCTGGGCCGCGCCGCGTTCGGTCTCACTGTCGTTGAACAGAGCGGGATCGTGCACGGCGGCGTCGACCAGCCGCCGTCCCCAGTCGAAGAGCTGCTGTGCCCTGGCTTCGCTGACTTGCAGCGCCTCCACGCCCTGCGGCCTGTGGAATTCATGGTCGCGCTGGCGGATCGCCAGATGCTCGCCGATCACCCGCGGGGAAACCAGGAAGGTCATGCCCTCCCAGCCCGCGTCGACCACGAACGCGGCCTCGGACTGCGGCGCTGCCGCCAGCATCATGCCAGGGCGGACCGGCAAGCCGTTCACGGTACCACTGGCCCGCGGGCCGAACGTGACGTAGGCCAGCAGATCCTCCCTGACCTTGGTGCGGGTCCGCACGCGAAGGTTGCTCGTGTAGAACACGACCATTGAAGCCCCGAGGCGCACGATCACGCGCCGCGCCTGCAGCGGCTGCAGTTGAAGTTTCACCGCGTCCTGGTCAATCAGCTCGATGCCTGCGTTGATCGTCGTGGGGTCGGTGATGTCGTCAACCGTGACCGCTGACTGGGTGATGCTGACCGTGGGCGCCACTGTTTTCATATTTTGCGGAATTCCGATAGACGCTGAGAGGGGTCTAGCCGAGAATCAGAGTAGCCTGAAACTGGTGGTTTGGGCGATGTCGCTACAGAATTCCCTAAGGACTGCAGGTCATGGCACTCCTGTATGACAGGCGCCGTGCTGATGCGCCTGGTCAGCCAAGCCTACCATCCTTTCGCGTCGAGAAATGCCTGCGGCCTCAAGCGTTGACCTTAAACTGAATCAGTCTGCCTATCGCGCTCCGTGATTACGCGGAGAATGCAGATGGAGCAGCCGTGTGACCCGCTTATCCATGAAAACAAACTTCATCATCGTATTTGCAGCTGCACTGGCCGCGCTTTCCGCGCTGGCTGCACCCGTGCAGGCCCAGACGAAGCGACCGAACATCGTCGTCATCCTCGGCGATGACCTCGGGTACGCCGATATCGGGGCGTTCGGCAGCGAGATCAACACGCCCAACATTGACGCGCTGGCCAGGGACGGCGTGCGCTTCACCAACTTCTATACCCATGCCAGCTGTTCGCCGACCCGCTCGCTGCTGCTCAGCGGCGTCGACACGCACCGCAACGGTCTGGGCAACATGGACGAGTGGACCGCGCCCAACCAGCGCGGCGTGCCCGGCTACGAGGGCTACCTGAACAAGCAGGTCACGACGCTGCCGCAGCTGCTCAAGGACGCGGGCTACCACACCTACATGGTCGGCAAGTGGCACCTGGGCAAGTCGCCCGACCTGATCCCTGCCGCGCGCGGCTTCGAGCGCGACTTTACGATGCTCGACGGCGCCGGCAGCTACTGGGACATGACCGGCTTCACCGCCCTGGTGCCCAATCAGGTCTATACCGAGGACGGCCGCTACCTGACCGGCCTGCCCCCCGACTACTACGCCACCAAGACCTACACCGACAAGCTGATCGGCTACATCGACGCCAACCGCGCCGACGGCAAGCCCTTCTTCGCCTATGTCTCGCACCAGGCGCCGCACGACCCCTACCACCTGCCCAAGGACTGGCGCAACCGCCACGTGGGCGCCTACGACAAGGGCTGGGACGCGGTGCGCCAGGAGCGCCTGAAGCGGCAGGTCGAGATGGGCATCACACCGGCGGGCACGCAGGTCTCCGAGCGCATGTGGTTTGTGCCCGATGCAACATTGCTCGCGCCGGCCAGCCGGGCCCTGCTCGGCAAGAAGATGGAGCTTTACGCTGGCATGGTGGAGAACCTGGACCACCACGTCGGTCGACTGATCGACCACCTGAAGAAGATCGGAGAATACGAGAACACGATCTTCGTCGTGTTCGGCGACAACGGCGCCGAGGGCACCGACCTGTTCCAGATGATCGCCGGCACGCCGGGCACGCGCGACTTTCTGTGGGCGGCGATCAACTGGTCGCAGACGCATCCCAACGCGTGGGGCGACCCGGGCTCCTACGTGGCTTATGGCCCGATGTGGGCGCAGGTGTCGATGACGCCGTTCAGCCAGTACAAGGGCTGGCTCGCCGAGGGCGGCATCCGCAACGCGCTGATCGTCAGCGGCCCGGGCATCCAGCGGGCCAAGGGCAGCATCAACCATGGCGTGATGCACGTGGCCGACCTGATGCCGACGATGCTCGAAGTCGCAGGCGCCGCCTATCCGAAGACGCTGGCGGGCCGCGAGCTGCCGCCACTGCTGGGCAAATCATGGGGGCCGGTGCTGGCCGGCAAAGCCGAATCGCCGCGCACCGAGAAGGACTATCTCGCCTGGCAACTCTTCGGCAACCGGGCCGTGCGCCAGGGGTCCTGGAAACTGCGCTGGCAGTCCAAGCCGATGGGCAAGGGCGACTGGGAACTTTTTGATCTGGCGGCTGACCCGGCCGAGCGCAAGGATCTCGCTGCGCAAAGCCCCGACAAGTTGAAGGCGATGGTCGCGCTATGGGACGACTACGCGCGCACCAACAACGTCGTGCTGCCCAGCCGCGGGCCGTTCGAGACACTGGACGACCAGCTGCCAGCGCGGGTGCCGGACGACGCGGGCTTCCCGCCGCTGGTCAACAAGCGCCAGTTCGTGCCGCCCAAGGACATGCTGGCCGAGCCCAAGCCTTGATCACGGCTGGACAGGATGAATCACCACTGCACAAGGACATCACTCATGAACAGCGACAAGACACCCAAGAAGCCGGGGGCCGCCCTGCGCCTGATCGCCACAGCGGCGCTAGTCCTCGGCGCGCTTTGTGCGCCACAGGCCCATGCCCAGGTGCCGGCGCGCTTTTACTGGCACACGCTGTCGGACTCGAACGCGGTGCCACTCATCTTTCAATCGATCAGCGGCAACTCGAACCCGTTCGACCCCGCCAATACCGTGACGCCGGGCGCAAAGATCGAGGCCACCATGGCCCTGACCGGGTATGCGCGCACGTTCACGCTGGCCGACCGCTCGGCCATGGCGGCGATCATCCTGCCGATGGGCCGGCTCAGCGGCGAAGTCACGGCAGCGGGCAAGACCTTCAACGAGTCCACCAACGGCTTTGGCGACCCGATGCTCGAGTTCACCGTCAACCTGATCGGTCCGAAGGCGCAGAAGGCACTTCCCGACGTGCTGCGTTACGAGCCGGGGTTCTCGGTTGATTTCCTCGCCGATCTGGCGCTGCCGATCGGCAACTACAACAGCAGCCAGCCCCTGAACCTGGGGCAGAACCGCTGGTATGGGCGCCTGGGGGCCCCCATTGTCTGGCAGCTCGGCCCCTGGGTGCCGGGCCGGCGCACCACGCTGGAATTCCTGCCCGCCGTGTGGCTGTTCGGGGACAACAACAACTATGTCGGCCAGACGCTGAAGACCGATCCGCTGTTCCAGCTCGACGCGCACCTGACGCGCGACTTCACCGAATCCTTCTGGGGGTCGCTCGACGCCTCCTGGTACAACGGCGGCAAGGCCAGCATCAACGGAGTCGCCGGGACGAGTCTCAACAACGTCGGCGTGGGACTCACGCTGGGCTATCAGGTCAACGACAACATCGGACTCACCTTCGGCTACAAGTCAACCTTGAACAGCGGTAGCGACCCGACGGCCCTGCGCATGGACAACTTCATGTTCACGCTCGTGTTCGGGTGGAACCCGATGCTCGAGGGGGCGCGGCGGCTGAAGAAGGAGTGAAAAGCAGGCCGCTGACGCTTTCGGGTTGGAGCGTGGTGCGCCACCCAATGGATGAATGGAGGAAGCGGTATGGTCAGAGTCAGCAAACCCAGCAAGACCCAAGGAGCCCCTCAGCCAGAGACCCCCTACCTGTCCGCCGGTGAGCGCGCCGACCAGGGCAAAGCGCTGCGCGATGGCGCGCCCCGCACGTCGCACGCGGGATGGCAGCCGTTCAAGGGCCGCCGGGACCCGGTCGAGCTTCTGAGCGCGTCCAACGAGGGCCGCGTGCCGGAGCTGATCCCGATCCGCTTCGGCCGCATGTCTGCGTCGCCGTTTGCGTTCTACCGCGGCGCTGCCGCGCTGATGGCCGCCGACCTGGCCCACACCCCGACCAGCGGCATCCGCGTGCAGGCCTGCGGCGACGCGCACCTGATGAACTTCGGTGCCTTCGCGACGCCCGAGCGCAACGTGATCTTCGACATCAACGATCTCGACGAGACGCTGCCAGCCCCATTCGAGTGGGACCTCAAGCGCCTGGCGGCAAGCGTGGTGATCGCGGCGAGGTATCTGGAGCTACCCAACAGCGACGCGGCGCGCGTGGCCACCGACCTGGTGCGCGGCTACCGCGAGCGCATGAGCAATTACGCCTCGATGCGTGCCCTCGACGTCTGGTACGACAAGATCGATTTGCAGAAGTACGAAGACCGGTCGGCCGATCCGGCGGTCATGAAGGAGGCCCGAAAGCGATTTGCTGCCCGCCTCGAGCGTGAGCAGCGCAAATCCGTGCCCGATTTTCTATATCCGAAGCTGGTTTCGCTCGAAGGGGGAAGGCCCAGGATCAAGGACGAACCGCCCCTGATCTTCCATCCATCGACGGAATTGACGCCCGAGCTCGCATCAGGGTACGCCGAGGCCATTGCCTCGTATCGGACAAGCTTGCCCGAACACATACAGACGCTGTTCGACCGCTTCCACTTCTTCGATCTGGCGGCAAAGGTCGTTGGCGTGGGCAGTGTCGGGACGTTCTGCACCATCGGGCTGTTCATGGCGGCCGACGACGACCCGCTGTTCCTGCAGATCAAGGAAGCGCGCGCCTCGGTGCTCGAACCCTACGCGGGCAAGAGCCGTCATGCCAATCATGGCCAGCGGGTCGTGGTGGGCCAGCGGCTGATGCAGACAGCGAGCGACGTGTTCCTGGGCTGGACCCGAGGCAAAAACGGCCGAGATGTCTACGTGCGCCAGCTGCGTGACATGAAGATGTCCGCGGTCATCGAAGACTGGGACAGCGCCATGCTGCGGCACTACGGCCGGATGTGCGCGCACGCGCTGGCCCGCGCGCATGCCCGCACTGGCGACGCCGCGATGATGGCCGGCTACATGGGCAGCGGTCAGAGTTTCGATGACGCGATCGGCGAATTCGCGGTCGAATACGCCGCGCAGAACCGTACCGACTACAGGGCGTTCATCAAGGCCATCCGGGAGGGACGCATCCCGGCGGCGCTTGAAGGCTAAATGGGGCGGCGCCGACGCCTTCCGGGCATTCGTTGCCGCACTGCCACCAGCCGGCAGGGTGAGCTCGGTGGTCGATCCCCAATCGGCCGCTCCCGCTGCAAAAGGGCCAGCCAAGCGCGAAGACTCCCCCGCTTTGGCGAATGACCGCTGACGAGAATTCAGCGAAGCCAATGACCGATCTGGACCAGAGACCTTGGGGGACTCCTTCTGGCCGGCAGCGGTCTTTGTAGCTATCAAGCCTGACAGGCAGCAACCGCTGCCTTGCAGACACATAAAGCCAAAACGAGGCAACACGTTACGTAGGCTCCTCTGCCACCTCATCACCCCAGAACCACCATCGCCCAATCCGGCAGGTTTGCTGCGAGCATCTTTGTTTCCTGTCCCCGACAGACCGCCACCCGCACCGGCATGTTCACACCGTCAGGGCCGGGCGGTCCGCCGCTGTCGTACAGCATCGCCAGATCGGCCTGCCGCACTGCCAGGGTCAGGTTCTTGATCGTGCGCGGGTAGCGGGCGAGGATGCGTTCGGCGGGGACGTCGTGGCCGCCTTCCTGCACGCGCTGGCGCACCCGGGCCAGCAGGCGCTTCGGATCGTCCAGGCACACCACCAGCAGCACGACGGCAAAACCGCGTTGCTGAGCCTCTTCGATCAGCGCCAGCTTGGATTCGTGCGAAAACACGGTTTCGCTGACGAACGATTGCCCGCTGCGCAGCAGCTCGGCGCGCCGTCCATCGGCCCATTGGCGCGCCTGTTCGGAGCGGGCCTGCGGATCGGTAATGTGCTGCAGGTGAGCGGCTTCATGGAGGTCGGCGTTGACGAACTCGGCGTTCGCCGGGATCAAGCCGTCGGCCACGGCCGTCCGGTAGAGACTGGACATGCCCGGGCCGTTGGGGCCAGCCAGCAAATAGAAGACAGGCGACGCCACGCTCAAGCGGCTTTCATCTCTGCTGTGGCCTTCGCCCGGTTGTCCAGGACGACTTCACGCACCCGCGCCGCCAGACTGCCACGATCTTCCGCCGCCGCAAAGCGCGCTTCGATGCCGTCCAGCGTGTCTTTCAGCCGCGCCTGCCGCGCCGCCGCCTCATAGCCCTCGATTGCCGCCTGCGCCTCCTGCACCGTCAGGCCGGTGTGCTCGACCACGCGGCCCAGGGTGGCCCAGTATTCGATCTGGCCGGCCACCGAGCGGCGCATGGGCTGGGCGGCCTCGCGGGCCTGGCGAACCAGCGTGGCGGGAAGTTTGACGGACGCGAAGCCGGTGGGGGTGCTCATGGCGGATCTCCTTTGTGGCGCATTTTGCGCCACAAGGGATGATTGCCGCAATATTTTGATCAGGCGTGTGGCGCTCGTGAGCTCACCAATCCATAGCTAACAATGACCATTCCACGCTGGGAAGTGACAAAAAAAGCTTGAAATTTCTGGTTCAGGGCGCCTGGCAGGCCCTGCGGGCGGTGTTCAGCCGCTCAGACCACCCGCACCCGGATCACGTGCGGCACCGCCTGGATGGCGGCGGTGACGGCCGGGTCGGGTGCGCCGTCCACGTCGATGATGTTGTAGGCCAGTTCGCCGCGGCTCTTGTTCATCATGTCGATCACGTTGACCTGGCGCTCGGCCAGCACCGAGAGCACCTGGCCCAGCACGCCGGCGACGTTGTCGTTGGAGAACGTGATGCGCGACGAGCCCGGCATGCGGTCCATGCGCACGGCCGGGAAATTGACCGAATTCGTGATGTTGCCGTTTTCGAGGTAATCGATGAGCTGGTTGGCGGCCATGACGGCGCAGTTTTCCTCGGACTCCTCGGTGCTGGCGCCGATGTGCGGCATCGCGATGATGCGCGGGTGGCCCAGCATCGCGGGCTCGGGGAAGTCGCAGACGTAACGGCCCAGCCGGCCGGCGTCCAGCGCCTGCAGCACGGCGGCGGGGTCGACGATGGTTTCACGCGCAAAGTTCAGCAGCACCGCGCCGGGCTTGATGCCGGCCAGCGCCTCGGCGCTGATCAGGTGGCGCGTGGCGTCCAGCGCCGGCACGTGCAGCGAGACGTAGTCCGAGCGCGCCAGCAGCGACGCCAGGTTTTCCATGCGCGCGACCTCGCTCGACAGGCGCCAGGCGGCGTCGATCGAGAGCGCGGGGTCGAAACCCACCACCTTCATGCCCATGGCCAGCGCCATGTCGGCCACCATCGAGCCGATCGCGCCCAGGCCCACGATGCCCAGCGTCTTACCCTTGATCTCGCCGCCGGCGAAGCGCGCCTTTTCCTTCTCCAGCAGGGCCGACATCTCGGCCGCGTCGGCGATCTGCGTGAGCGTCTGCACGTAGGCGATGCCCGGCAGGATGCCGCGCGTGGCCAGCAGCATGCCGACCATCACCAGCTCCTTCACCGCGTTGGCGTTGGCGCCCGGCGTGTTGAACACCACGATGCCCTGTTTGCTGTAGTCGGCCACCGGGATGTTGTTGACCCCCGCGCCGGCGCGCGCCGCGGCCACCAGCGACGCCGGCACCTCCACGCCTTGCAGCTTCTGGCTGCGCAGCAGGAAGGCATCGGGGTGGCCGATGTCGCTGCCCACCTCGTAGGACTGGCGGGGAAACCGCTCCAGCCCTTTGACCGAGATCTGGTTGTAGGTTCTGACCTTGTACATGGCGGGTCCCGGGCTCAGGCGCTGACGCTCTGGTAAGCCCAGCTGAGCCAGGGCATCAGGGCCTGCAGGTCGCTCGATTCGACCGTGGCGCCGCACCAGATGCGGATGCCGGCCGGCGCGTCCTTGTAGGCACCGATGTCATAGGCCACGCCTTCGGCCTCCAAGAGTTTCACCACCTTCTTCACCTGGTCTTCGGCCAGCTTCAGGCTCAGGCAGACGCTGGTGTTGGAGCGCGTGGCGGGGTCCTTGGCCAGGAAATCGATCCAGTCGTTGGCGGCGACGAAGTCTTCGATCACCTTGAGGTTGGCTTCGCTGCGCGCCATCGTCGCCTGCACGCCGCCCAGGCGCTCCACCCAGGCCAGCGCATCCAGGTAATCGGCCACGCAGAGCATCGACGGGGTGTTGATGGTCTCGCCCTTGAACAGGCCCTCGGTCAGCTTGCCGCCCGAGGTCATGCGGAAGATCTTGGGCATGGGCCATGGCGGGGTGTAGCTCTCCAGCCGCTGCACCGCGCGCGGGCTCAGGATCAGCATGCCGTGCGCGCCTTCGCCGCCCAGCACCTTCTGCCAGGAGTAGGTCACCACGTCGAGCTTGTCCCAGGGCAGCGCCATCGCGAACACGGCCGATGTGGCGTCGCAGATCGTCAGGCCGGCGCGGTCAGACGGAATCCAGTCGCCGTTGGGCACCTTCACGCCCGAGGTGGTGCCGTTCCAGGTGAACACCACGTCGTTGTCGAAGTTGACGCTGGACAGGTCCACGATCTCGCCGTAGCCGGCTTCGCGCTTGGTCACGTTGGGCAGCTTGAGCTGCTTGACCACATCGGTCACCCAGCCGGAACCGAACGATTCCCAGGCCAGCACGTCCACGCCGCGCGGGCCCAGCAGCGACCACATCGCCATTTCCATCGCGCCGGTGTCGGAGGCCGGCACCACCGCCACCCGGTAGCCCTCGGGCAGGCCCAGCAGGCGCGCCGTCTCGGTGCAGGCCAGGCCCAGTGCCTTTTTGCCCAGCGCCGAGCGGTGCGAGCGGCCCAGCACGTCGAGCTGCAGGGCGGCCACGTCGTAGCCGGGGCGCTTGGCGCAGGGGCCGGACGAAAAATTGGGGTTGCGGGGTTTGACCGTGGGTTGCATGGGGAGGGGTTCCGTGGAGGCAGGCGTTCGGAAAAAAAGCACGGCGCGACGCGCCGCGATCGGGTGAAAATCATTGTAGCAACGGGGTTTTGCTGCGCTGCGGCATCGGCAAGGAGCGGTGCCCGCCCTTGACGACGGCTGCATCCGGGCAAAGCCTAGGCCACAATCGGGGGCTGTTTCGCCCCCTCACCCTGGACCAGACCATGCTCGGATTCCTGCCCCCTGTCGTGCGCGGCGTCATCGCCCTGACGCTGCTGGTGATCAACACGCTGTTCTGGTGCGCGCTGCTGCTGACGCTGGCGCTGGTCAAGCTGGTGCTGCCGTTTGCGGTGGTGCGCAAGGCCATCGACCCGGTGCTCAACTCCATCGCCACCGCCTGGATCGCCTGCAACAGCGGCTGGATGCGCCTGACCCAGCGCACGCAATGGGATGTCGAGGGCGTGGCCAAGCTGCCCTACCGCGGCTGGTACCTGGTCAACTGCAACCACCAGTCGTGGGTGGACATCTTCGTGCTGCAGCACGTGATGAACCGCCGCATTCCGCTGCTGAAATTCTTCCTCAAGCAGGAGCTGATCTGGGTGCCGGTGATCGGCCTGGCCTGGTGGGCGCTGGACTTTCCGTTCATGAAGCGGCACTCGCTGGCCGCGTTGCGCAAGAACCCCGAACTGCGCCAGCAGGACCGCGAGACCACGCGCAAGGCCTGCGCCAAGTTCGCGCTGGTGCCCACCAGCGTGATGAACTTCGCCGAGGGCACGCGCTTCACGCGGGAAAAGCACAAGAAGCAGGCCTCGCCCTACCGGCACCTGCTCAAGCCCAAGGCCGGCGCCCTGGCGCTGGCCATGAACGCGATGGGCGAGCAGTTCCATTCGCTGATCGACGTCACCATCGTCTACCCGGCCGGTGCACCCACGTTCTGGCACTTTCTGTGCGGCACCACGCCGCGGGTGATCCTGCGCGCGCGGCAGCTGCCGATTCCGCCCGAGTTCTGCACCAGCGACTACGAGGGCGACGCCGAGTTCCGCGGCGTGCTCCACCGCTGGCTGGCCGACATCTGGGCCTTCAAGGACGAGCAGATCGAGCAACTGCTGAAAGGGTCGAAACCCTGAACGGCGTGAGCCGCGCGGGGGACATTGACGCCGTCACGATGCGCGTGCGCAGCGTCAATGTCGGCACGGCCCGCCCCATGCTGGTGGGCGGGCGGCGGGTGCTGTCGGCCATCGGCAAGCAGAGCGTCGCCGGCCCCGTGGCCGTGGGGCGGCTGGGCCTGGCCGGCGACGAGCAGGCCGACCTGTCGGTGCACGGCGGCCTGGACAAGGCGGTGTACGCGTACCCGGCCGAGCACCTGGCCTTCTGGCAGGCCCGCCGCCGTGAGCAGGGCGTGAGCCTGTGGGACGAGGCGCTGACGCCCGGTTTTGTCGGCGAGAACCTCACCATCGAAGGCCTGCTGGAGGCCGACGTGTGGATCGGCGACGAACTGCGCTTCCCCGGCTGCGTGCTTCGCGTGACCGCGCCGCGCGAGCCCTGCTACAAGTTCAACGCCGTTGCCGGCTACGCCCAGGCGTCGCGCGACATGCTGCGGCACAACGCCTGTGGCTTCTACCTCGCGGTGCAGCAGGCCGGCACCCTCGCCGCCGGGCAGCCGTTCACGCTGACGCCGGGGCCGCGTGCCCTGTCGGTGGTCGAGGCGTTCCAGGCGCGGCGGGTCAAGCACCTGCGCTGAGACGCGACCTGAAGGAGCCGTCGGCCGGCCGCGGCCGCGACCGATAAAATTTTGGTGTGTCCAAGCCCGCCGCCCCCCGCAAACCCAGGGCCCGTGCCCGCCCCGCGGCGGCCAAGGGGTCCGCCGCCACCAAGGCGCCCGCGCGCCGGGCCGTGACCCGCCCGGCGCCGCCCCGCCCAGCGCCCGCGCCAAAAGGGGTGCGCGCCGGGGGCATGCGCCTGTTGCGTGGCGCGCGCGAGCTGGCCCTGCAGGCCGCGGCGCTGCCCGATTCGACCGCGCGGGTCATCACCGCCTTCGGGCCGCTGATTCGCAAGTTCGGCGGCGAAACCCACCTGACCGAGGCCGAGTTCGGCCGCGACGTCGACCGCATCTTCGAGGCGCTCTACGCCCACCCGCTGACCGAGAAGACGCGCACCGTCACCGCCTACCTGCGCTCGCGCAACGTGCTGCCCAACGAGGGCTCCACCGAGAGCCTGATCCACTACGTGGTGCGCGAATCGGTGGCGCGCTCGCCGATCCCGGTGCCGCAGCAGATCGTCGACGAGTTCTGGACCTTCTTCCACGAGCTCATGTCCGACCCCGAGCTGCGCGGCCTGGCCGACCTGGGGCTGGACATCACGCGGCTGGTCCTCAAGGCCTACGAGCCGCTGTTGGTGGAAGTGATCAACGAGCTCAAGGACATCTACTACAGCAACCAGAACCGCATGGACGCGCTGCTGCGGCGCGTGCAGGTGGTGCGCAGCGACCTCAAGATCATCCGTCGCCAGATCAAGGCGCTGCGCTACATCAAGCCTTTCTTCCAGGCCGACCCCAAGGACTACCGCGCGCAGGCGCAGATCGTGGCGAAGATGGTGCGCGAGTTCGGCCCCTTCTTCATCAAGATGGCGCAGGTGGCGGCGGCCACGGCCAACTTCCTGCCCGAGGAGATCGCGCGCGAGCTGGCGGTGTTCCAGGAGGATGTGCCGCCGATGTCGGCACAGGAGGCGCGCGCCGCGCTGATCGAGAGCTTCGGCCGCCCGCCGGAAGACATCTACTTCGGCTTCGACGCCGAGCGGCCGATCAAGTCCGGTTCGATCGGCTCCGTCTACCTGGCCAAGAAGCCGGTGGTGGTGCGCGGCGTGGAGCAGCTGGTGCCGGTGATCATCAAGATCGGCCGCCACAACCTGGACCGCGAGTTCCTGATGGGCAAGACCTCGATTGCGCTGATGCTGGTGTCCAGCCAGTACTGGGCGCCGCACGGCAAGCTCACGCCTTTCCTGAAGGCCATGACCGAGCAGATCGACGGTTTCGTCGAGGGCTTCCGCAACGAGCTGCAGTTCGAGCGCGAGGCCGAGGTGCAGGCCGCCTTCGCGCGCCGCGCCCGCCACAGCAGCGTCTGGCGCGTGCCCGAGGTCTACCGCGCCACGCCACGCGTGATCGAGATGGAATACGTCGAGGGCGCGGTCAACATCGCGCGCGCGGTGCAGCATTTCCGGCCCGCCGATCCGCTGGCCTACCGGCGCGACCTGGCCGACAAGTTCCTGTTCACGCTGCTGTGCCAGTTTTTCCTGTACCAGGAACTGCACGGCGACCTGCACCCCGGCAACGTGATGGTCGACCGCGCCGGGCGCCTGCACCTGATCGACTGGGGCAACACCGTGCCGCTGGCGGGCAAGGTGCGGCCGGTGTTCGATTACCTCAAGGGCGCGCTGGTGGCCGACGCCGACCTGCTGACCGACGCGCTGATCGCCGTCAGCAACGACCCCGAGGCGGCCCGGGCGCGCCGCGCCGAGATCCGCGACACCCTGGCGCGCACGCTGGACAAGAAACAGGTCACGCCGCTGACGCTCGGCTTCGCCTGGACCCTGTACCGCGAAGGCCCGGAGGGCTGGCTCAAACGCGCCAACACGCTGCTGCAGCTGGCCTCCAACACCCAGCAGCTCGGCCTGGTGCTGCGCGGCGAGTACCTGCACCTGTCGCGCTCGCTGACCGCGATGGTCGCCACGCTGGGCGGCCTGTACGAGGGCGTTCCGCGCTGGCGGGCGGGCGCAGACCTGTTGATCACCGTCAATACCTTTCCGGCCCGCGCGCTGAAAGATTACCTGCGGGGCGTGCGGGCCGATCGCCTGCGCGCCGCCGCAGAGCCCGTGGCGCGCGCACCGTCATCAACGGTCGTCGGCGGGCTTGCCGGGTAACTCCTGAAACCATAGCTGACGGTGGCCAGCCGGCGCTGGCAAAAGGCCAATTTGTCCATGAAAAACCCGACCAAACGCTCCACGCGCCGTCTCCTGACCCTGCTGGCCCTGCTGCCGCTGACCGTGCTGCTGCTGGGCACGCTGTACATGCTGGGCATGGACCACCTGGAGGGCAGCCCGCGCACCTTTCTGCAAGGCCTGCAATGGGCGTCGGAGACCATGACCAACACCGGTTACGGTGCCGACAACCGCTGGAACCACCCGGTGATGGCGGCCTATGTGATCGTCACGCCCTTCATCGGGCAAGTTCCTGGTGTTCCTGATCTTTCCGTTCCTGATGCTGCCGTTTTTCGAGGACAAGTTCGAGGTCCGGCTGCAGCACGCGCTGCCGCCCATGCAGGGCAAGGTGCTGTTCTACCGCTACGGCCCCGCGATCGAGTCGTTGCTGCCCGAGTTCAAGAGCGCCAACAGCCCCTTCGTGATCCTCGAAGAAGACATGAACCTGGCCCGCAGCCTGCGCGACCGCGGCTATGCGGTGGTGTACGGCAACATCGGCGAAGACCCCGAGGTGCTGGCGCGCGTGGAACAGGCGCGCGCGGTGGTCACCAACGGCGACGACCACGCCAACGCCACCTGCACGCTGTTGGTGCGCGAGCATGGCTTCACCGGGCCGCTGTTTGCCCTGGCCGACGACCCGCTGTACCGCGCGCCGATGATCCAGATCGGCGCCACCGAGGTGTTCACGCCGGACCATGTGCTGGGCGCGGCGCTGGCCTCAAGGGCCAGCCGGCGCATCAGCCCGCCGGCCGAGGGCATGCACCTGCTGGGCGAGCGCGTCGGCATGGCCGAATTCCGCGTGCGCACCGACAGCCCGCTGGCCGGCAAACGGCTCGGCGACCTGCACCTGCGCGAGCGCTACGGCGTGGCCGTGATCGGCCAATGGCTCGGCGGCGTCTTTACCACCACCAAGGGGCCGGACACCGCGGTGCAGGCCGGGGCGATCCTGGTGGTGGTGGGGGTGCGCGCCAACCTCGCGATGGTCGAGCGCATGGCCATGCCGATCCACCGTTCCGGGCCGATCGTTCTGGCCGGGCTCGGCGCGGTCGGACACAAGGTGCTCGAAATGTTGAAGGACGCCGGCGAGTCCGTCACCGTGATCGACCGCGTGGCGGCGCCGGACGTGGATGTGGTCGGCAACGTGCTAGGGATGGTGTTCAAAACTCTGCCGCCCGAACGGTCTGAACAGGGGCGGGTCGCCTGACAATATCGTGATGAAGCAGCAAGACTTGGGTTTGAACCTGAACAAGC
>JADHED010001638.1_pt1 | contig 18047 bp, 15 predicted proteins | sample 8952041 | NCBI WGS metagenome assembly JADHED01 (sample SAMN16124423, study PRJNA663239) | bioreactor sludge metagenome | isolation source: sludge (control) | place: India:Bengaluru | collected 2018-09-08
TGGGCACATCGGCAACGCCCCACAGCGCGGCGACTTCGGCGCGGTGCTGCGGGTTCGCCAGGTCGCGGTGGGCGCTGAGCAGGTTGGCCAGGCCGCCGACTTCGCGCCCACCCATGGCGTTGGGCTGGCCCGTCAGGCTGAAGGGGCCGGCGCCGGGCTTGCCGATCTGTGCGGTGGCCAGGTGCAGGTTGATAAGCGCGGCGTTCTTGGCGGTGCCGCTGCTGCTCTGGTTCAGGCCCTGGCAGTACAGGCTGAGGGTGGCTTTGGAGGTGGCAAACCACTTCGCGGCGGTGGTCAGGTCGGCCACGCTGATGCCGCAGGTCTGCGCCACGCGCTCGGGCGTGCAGTCACGCACCAGGGCCTTGAGCTCGTCAAAACCCGTGGTGTGCGCGGCGATGTATTCGGCGTTGGTCCAGCCCTCCCACAGCATCAGGTGCAGCATGCCGTTGAACAGCATCACGTCGCTGCCCGGCTGGATGGGCAAGAACAGATCGGCCATGCCGGCCGTGTCGGTGCGGCGCGGGTCGGCCACGATGACCTTCATGCCCGGGTTGGCGGCGCGTGCGTCTTCGATGCGGCGAAACAAGATGGGGTGCGCCCAGGCGGCGTTGCTGCCCACAATGAACAGGCACTGCGCGTGTTTCACGTCGTCGTAGCAGGCGGGCGGCGCGTCGGCGCCCAGGGTCTGCTTGTAGCCGGCCACCGCGCTGCTCATGCACAGGCGCGAGTTGGTGTCGATGTTGTTGGTGCCGATCAGGCCCTTGGCGAGTTTGTTGAAGACGTAGTAGTCCTCGGTGAGCAACTGGCCGCTGACGTAAAAGCCCACGGCGTCAGGGCCGTGCTGGGCGATGGTGTGGGCGAACTTGTCTGCGGCCAGCGCCAGTGCGGCGTCCCAGGTCACGGGCAGGGCGGCTTCGTTGCGCTGTGCGCGTTGCAGAGGGTGCAGCAGGCGGGTTTGCAGGGTGACGGGGCTGGTGGCGGTGAGGTGCAGGGTCGAGCCCTTGGTGCACAGGCGGCCAAAGTTGGCGGGATGGGTGGGGTCGCCGCGCACGCCGGTGATTTGTGCATCTTCGGATTCGATGATCACGCCGCAGCCTACGCCGCAGTAGGGGCAGGTGGATTGGGTTTCTTGCATGGCGTGTTTTGGGCTGTTTTGGCCTCAGGCGCTAGTGCATATTGCGCTGTCAGCTATTGTTTTGATAGTGTTTCGTGTCCTCGCCGGGGGGCGCATGCGGCGCTTGGGGCGCAACACTCTCCACCGGTCACACGCTCACTGCTCTGCGCGCAGGCCCGGCGATGGGGCGCGTCAGATCGGTTGCCACCGTTGCCAGCTCGGCCGCGTCCAGGTACACCGCGCCGTCTTCCACCTTCACGGCAAACTTCGGTGTGCAGCCCTCATCGGGCGCCGAGGCCTGGCCGTCGCACAGGCCAATGGTCCAGTTGTGCAGGGGGCACGCCACATGCGTGCCAAACACGATGCCCTGGCTCAGCGGGCCTCCCTTGTGGGGGCAGCGGTCCAGCAGCGCAAACACACCACCGGCGTCGTTGCGGAAGATGGCCACATCCAGGCCCTGGGGGCGCGCCACGCGGCGTGAGCCCAGCACGGGGATGTCGTCCACCCGGCAGATCAGCTTCCATTCAGGGGTTGGGTTGTTGGTGGTCATGGGAATGGTCCTTGGTGTTGTTCGGTGGGATGTCGGGGGCGCGTGTGGGGCCGTTGCAGGGCGGGCTTTCAGCTGTTGCCCAGTGCGGCATACAGGCCGGTCACGCGGTCCATGCTGGCCAGCAGGTTCTCGCTGCTCACAAACACTTCCGACACCTGGCGGAAGGTGTTGTTGCTGGTGCCCAGGCGCTGCAACGCGGCGTCAAAAAAGACCCACTGGCCATCGGCCAGCAACAGCTCTTGCCGGATGCGATTGGTGGCCTGCGGCGCGTTGCGCAGCAGCTCGGTGGCGCTGATGAACTCGTCGCGCGCCTTGGCGATCTCGGTGGTGGCGGTGGAGGTGTCCACCCCCAGCATGGCCGACAGGCAGAACTTGGCCATGCGCTGGCTCAGCATGCGCTGGCGCCCTGCCACGTTGACCAGCTTGCCCACGGGCTTGCCCGAGGCGGCTTCGTACTGCACGGTGCCCTGGTGGGCCAGCGCCAGCACCTTGGCATCGGCCTGCAGCAGGGCGGCCGCGCCGTCGCGCGACTGGGTGGTGCCCAGCAGCGTGGCCTTGTGGTCGGCCCAGGCCGATTCCAGCTTTGCGTAGGTGTCGCGGATGGTGGGCGAGGGAGCATAGGCCTTGAGTTCGGCCAGCTGCCGTTCGAACAGCGCCAGCGACTGGTCTAGCACGGCGCGCGCCGCGGGCGTGTCGGACTCGTGGGCCAGCGCCAGCCAGGCCTTGCCCATGCGCTGGCTCAGCATGCGCTGGCGGCCTGCCTTGTTGATGGCGTCGTTCAGGTCCGTGACCTGGGCCTGGGCGGTGCCCAGCGACATGATGCCCAGGGTGCTCCAGGCCGTGGTGTAGCCGGCGGCGGTCAGCAAGGTGCGGCGTTGCATGGTGTGCGGCTCCGGGCGCTTCAGGCGGCGGTCAGCGGGGCAAACTGGCGCGTGTCCACGGCGGCCTTGTCGAACTCGAACCAGGGGTCGGGCTCGCCGTCCAGCGCAAACTGCAGCTGCTCCCACAGCGCCTTGCGGCCTTCGTGGTCTTCGAGAATGCGCTTTTTCACATAGTCCAGGCCCACGCGGCTCACGTAGTGCACGGTGCGCTCCAGGTACCAGCCTTCCTGGCGGTACAGCTCGCAGAACGCGCCGGTGTACTCCAGCACCTCTTCGGCGGTTTTGAGCTTGGTGAAGAAGTGCGCCACCTCGGTCTTGATGCCGCCGTTGCCGGCCACGTACATCTCCCAGCCGCTGTCCACGCCGATGATGCCCACATCCTTGATGCCGGCCTCGGCGCAGTTGCGCGGGCAGCCCGACACGGCGAACTTGACCTTGTGCGGCGCGTACATGCGCCACATGGCGCGCTCCAGGTCCTTGCCCATCTGCGTGCTGTCTTGCGTGCCCATGCGGCACCACTCGCTGCCCACGCAGGTCTTCACGGTGCGCAGCGCCTTGGCGTAGGCGTGGCCGCTGGGCATGCCGATGTCCTTCCACACGTTGACCAGGTCTTCCTTCTTCACGCCCAGCAGGTCAATGCGCTGGCCGCCCGTGACCTTGACGGTGGGGATGTTGTACTTGTCCACCGCATCGGCAATGCGGCGCAGCTCGTCGGCGGTGGTCTCGCCGCCCCACATGCGGGGGATGACGCTGTAGGTGCCATCCTTTTGGATGTTGGCGTGGCTGCGCTCGTTGATGGCGCGGCTTTGCGGGTCGTCCTTGGCGTCCTTGGGCCAGGTGCTGATGAGGTAGTAGTTGACGGCGGGGCGGCAGCTGGCGCAGCCGTTGGGCGTCTTCCATTCCAGAAAAGAGAAAACGTCGCCAATGCTCAGCAGCTTGTTGGCACGGATCGCGTCGCGCACCGCCTGGTGTCCGTGGTCGGTGCAGCCGCACATGGCCTTGGTCTTGGGCGTGGCGCTGTAGTCGCCACCGGCGGTGAACATGATGATCTGCTCGACCAGGCCCGTGCACGAGCCGCACGATGCGCTGGCCTTGGTGTGCTTGCGCACTTCATCGAGCGTGAACAGGCCCTTGTCCTTGATGGCCTTGCAGATGGCGCCCTTGGTCACGCCGTTGCAGCCGCACACCTCGTCGCTGTCGGCCATGGCCGATGCCTTGCTCTGGCCCTGGTGGCCCACGTCGCCGATGTTGCTCTCGCCAAACATCAGCTTGTCGCGGATGTCGCTCACGCTGCGGCCGTCACGCAGCAGCTTGAAGTACCAGCTGCCGTCCACCGTGTCGCCATACAGGCAGGCGCCCACCAGCTTGTCGTCCTTGATGACCAGCTTCTTGTACACGCCGCCAAAGGGGTCGCTCATCACGATCTCTTCGGTGTTTTCGCCGCCCTGGAAGTCGCCCGCTGAAAAAAGGTCGATGCCCGTCACCTTGAGTTTGGTGGAGGTGAGCGAGCCTTGGTAGCGCCCGATGCCGAACTCGGCCAGATGGTTGGCCAGCACCTTGCCCTGCTCGAACAGAGGGGCCACCAGACCATAGGCAATGCCCCGGTGTGCAGCGCATTCGCCCACGGCATAGATGCGGGCGTCGGTGGTGGTCTGCAGCGTGTCGCTCACGACAATGCCGCGGTTCACGTGCAGGCGCATCTTTTCGGCGAGTTGCGTGTTGGGGCGAATGCCCACGGCCATCACCACCAGGTCGGCGGGCACTTCGGTGCCGTCCTTGAACTTGACGCTGGCCACCCGGCCTTCGGCATTGCCCACCAGCTCCTGGGTCTGTGCACCCATCAAAAAGCGCATGCCACGGTCTTCCAGCGACTTCTGCAGCATCTTGCCCGCCACGTCATCGAGCTGGCGCTCCATCAGCGAGGGCATCACGTGCACCACGCTCACGGTCATGCCGCGCTTCATGAGGCCGTTGGCAGCCTCCAGGCCCAACAGGCCGCCACCGATGACGACGGCATGCTTGTACGTGGCGGCGGCGTCGATCATGGCCTGTGTGTCGGCAATGTCGCGGTAGGCCAGCACGCCCTGGAGGTCTTTGCCGGGCACGGGCAGGATGAACGGGTTGGAGCCCGTGGCCATGATGAGGCGGTCGTACTCGGCGGTGATCACGTCGCCGTCCTCGCTGGTGGCGGTGACCACGCGGCGCACGCGGTCCACGTCGGTCACGGTAAAGCCGGTGTGCAGCGTGATGTGGTTGTCGGCATACCACTGCCAGTCGTTGAGGATGATCTCGTCAATCGTCTGCTCGCCCGCCAGCACGGGCGACAGCAGAATGCGGTTGTAGTTGGGGTGCGGCTCGGCCCCGAAGACCGTGATGTCATACAGATCGGGGGCAATCTTGAGCAGCTCTTCCAGCGTGCGCACACCGGCCATGCCGTTCCCCACCATCACCAGTTTGAGCTTTTTCATCGTGACTCCGTCGGTTCCATCGCCTGGGCGATGCCAAAAACAAAAAAGGCGTCCACACGATGCAGCTCCGACCTTCCATCGAAACCGCATGTGGGGACGCCTTCGTCCATACAACTCCTTGGTGCGCCGTTGCACCGCTGAATTGCGTGGCCCCGTGGGGCCGTTGCTTGGGTTAAGCAATGGCCGTGCCAGAGTTTGTGCACTGATCTGGGGTGGCAGCACAGGGGCCCGCTCTGCGCAGCACGCGCTTGGGGGCGGTAGCCGTGGACCGGGCTGCGTGCAGCGGTGCGTGTTTGCACCAGCTTGGGCATGGAACCTGCATGGAGCGGGCGTGTCCGAATTTTTGTGTAAACGGGTCGGACTTCAATTGACGGAGATGCGGTCTCCGAACTGAATGGTAAAGCGGGTCAGCGCGGCCTTCCAATCCCGGATGGGCATGGTCCACTTCTGGCTGATGTTGCGCAGGGCCAGGTAGAACAGCTTGGTCAGCGCCTCGTCGCTGGGGAACGAGCCCCGGTTCTTGGTCAGCTTCCTCAGGCTCATGTTCACCGACTCGATGGCATTGGTGGTGTAGATGACCTTGCGGATTTCAGGCGGGTAGTCAAAGAACGGGGTCAAGCGGCTCCAGTTCCTGCGCCAGGACTGGCCGATGGGCAGGTACTCGGCATCCCATCGGGCCTCGAACTCTCCGAGCATCAGTTCGGCCTCCTCGGCGGTGGCGGCCGTGTAGATGCGGCGCAGGTCGGCCGCCACTTCCTTGCGGCGCTTCCATGAGACGTAATTCAGGCTGTGGCGCACCATGTGAACGATGCACAGTTGCACCACCGCCTTGGGAAAGACGGCCTCAATGGCGTCAGGGAAGCACTTGAGCCCATCGACACAGGCAATGAAGATGTCCTGCACGCCCCGGTTGCGCAGTTCGGTGACCACCTGCAGCCAGCCGCTTTGAGCGGCTCACATCCCGCATGCCCCCGGCTTTGCCGGGGGATGGTTACTGGCAAGCAATGGCTATGCCAGTGCCCGCGCAAGCAGTTGTTTGGACGAAAAACCAGCGAATGTGTAGGTATTTATTGCGCTGAAAGCTATCGAAATGGAAGCAGATTCACCCATTCGGTACTCACATTGGTGCACTACAGCGCGGCAGCACGCGCTGTGTTGATGTTTTGCACCAAGTTGGAGACGGTGTGCGGCGGCGCCAACAACTTGTTTCAAATCACGCCGATTGCGCGTACGATGAAATCCGCATCTTCCACTGTTGGGTTGCTCTCAAGAACGGAGCAACCAGTCCTCCCGAAGAGTTTGTTATGCGCGTCAATCTACCGGTTATCCAGCAAGAATATGCGTTTCCCAAGGGCCAGACTCTGGTGTCCACCACGGACCTCAAAGGCCGCATCTTGTACTGCAACCCGATGTTCATCGAGGTCAGCGGTTACGAAAAGGAAGAGTTGCTGGGCCAACCCCACAACATCGTTCGACACCCCGACATGCCCGAGGAGGCCTACCGCGACATGTGGGAGACCATTGCCAAAGGCATCCCCTGGTCGGCGCCCGTCAAGAACCGGCGCAAGGATGGCACGTTTTACTGGGTGATGGCCAACGTCACCCCGCTTATGCAGGGCGACCAGCCCACGGGCTACATGTCTGTGCGCACCGAAGCCACACGCGAACAGATCCAGGCGGCAGATGCGCTGTACAAGCAGATGCAGGCCGAAAAGCAGGCGGGCACGCTGGTGCATCGGCTGTCGGCCGGGCAACTGGTCAGAGACACCCTGTGGGGCCGTGTCGCCCGAGCATTGGCGCTCGGGCCGATGGGCAAGATGATGGTGTGCACGCTGCTGCTGGTCGTGGCGTCATGGTGCGCCGCCTTGCTGGGCGGGCACACGCTGTCGCTGGCCTCTGGCGCAGCATGGCTCGGAGTGGTGTTGTTGGCGCTGGGGATGGCTGCGTATTTGCATCAGGTCACCGTGGCGCCGTTGTCCCAGATGCTGCTGTGGGCGAATCGCATGGCAGCCGGTGACCTCACGCAGAAGATATCGGCCACGCGCAGTGATACCGTGGGCCAACTGCAAAAGGCGTTGGCGCAGCTCAATGTGAACCTGCTGTCCATCGTGCGGGACGCCCGCCAGGAGAGCGAGCACATGCAAATCTCCACCCGCGAAATCGCCCAGGGCAACCAAGACCTCTCGTCCCGTACCGAGTCGCAGGCCAGCAACCTGCAGCAGACCGCCGCGTCGATGGAAGAGATCACCGGCACCGTCAAACAGACCGCAGAATCCGCGCGCCAGGCCACGGTGCTGGCCACGCAGGCCACCCAGATCACCGAGCGCAGCAGCAGCGCCGTGGATGGTGTGGCCTACACCATGAAGCAAATCCAGACCGCGTCCAACCGCATCAGCGAGATCACGCAGCTGATTGATTCAATCGCCTTCCAGACCAATATCCTCGCGCTGAACGCTGCGGTGGAGGCGGCCCGCGCGGGCGAGCAGGGGCGCGGCTTTGCCGTGGTGGCCTCGGAGGTGCGCAGCCTTTCGCACCGCACCCAGTCGGCCGCCAAGGAAATCCGTCAGCTCATCGATGACTCCGCCAACAAGGTGAGCGAAGGCCACGAGAAGACCGACGCAGCACAGAAGACGATGGCTGAGTCGCTGGACCTGGTGCGCCGCGTGAACACGCTGATCGGCGAGATCCACAGTGCATCGAACGAGCAGCTCAGCGGCATCTCGCAGGTCAACGCTGCCGTGGCGCAGCTCGACACCATCACGCAGCAAAACGCCGCGTTGGTGGAGGAGAACGCCGCATCGGCCATGCAGCTCAACGGCCAGGCACAGACCATGACCGAGACGGTGCAGGTGTTCCGCATCGACGCGTCGGCACCCACCCAGTCGCGCGATGCGGTGGCGCTGCGCAAGGAGATGAAGGCCTCATCCAGCAGCAGGGCGCTGGCGGCGGCCTGAGTGACTGCAGAGCCGCGCCGCATGGTGCCGCCCCCCGACCCGGCACGGTGCCTCAGTGCCTCCCTGCAACGTACGTCGCCAAGCCGCGGCCAGCGTGTTGCCGGGGGCGGGCGCGCAGCGCACCAGGATGCATCAGGTGCTCTCGCGCACCGTCAACTCAAACCCCAGATTCACCGAGTTGTGCTCGGGCACCTCGCCCCGCATCAGCGCCAGCAGCATGCGTGCGCTGGCCTCGCCCACGGCGGCGCGGGGAGTGCGCACCGTGGTCAGCGGCGGGAGCATCTGGTCGCTGCCTGCCAGATCGTTGAAGCCGGCAATCGCCACCTGGCCGGGCACCGACAGACCCAGGCGTTGCGCTGCCAGCAGGCCGCCCTGGGCCAAGTCGTCGTTGCAGAAGAACACGGCATCGACACCGGGGCGGGTGCGCAGTAGCTCCTCCAGCAGTTCGCCACCCAGCCGCATGGATGAAGGTTGGGGGCTCAGCAGTTCCAGCTTGGGGTCGTACAGGCCTGCGTCGCGCAGACAGCGGCGGTAGCCCTCGGCGCGCTGCATGGTGCGCGGGTCCAGCTGGGCGGCCACGAAGGCGATCTTTTGGTAGCCCCGTGCCAGCAGGTGGGCCGTCATGCTGTGGCCCGCGTCCTGCTGCGAAAACCCCACGCAGAACACGCCCGGCGCCGAGGTCATTTCCATCAGGTGCACGCAAGGCACGCCGCTGGCGGCAATCAGGTGGCGCGAGGCCTCGGTGCGGTCAAAGCCGGTGACCAGCAGGCCCGCGGGGCGGTGCGCGAGGTAGGTGCGCAGCAGTTGCTCTTCCTCTTGCGGGTCGTAGTGCGTCACGCCAATCAGCGCCTGGTAGCCCTGCGGGAACAGGGTGCGGTGCACGGCTTCCAGCACGTCCACAAACAGCGTGTTGGACAGCAGCGGCACCAGCACCGGCACCTGCACGCTGCGCTGTGACGCCAGTGCGCGAGCGGCAGGGTCGGGCACATAGCCCAATTGCTCTGCGGCGGCCTTTACGCGCTGCACCAGTTCTTGCGCCACGCCGCGCTCGCCCCGCAGGGCGCGGGATGCGGTGATGGGGCTGACCTCGGCGGCCTTGGCCACGTCGCTCAGCGTGAGGCGGCCGCTGGAGCGGCGTTTGGCGTCGGGTTTTGTCTCGGATTTGTTCAAGGGTTAACCCTCATGGGGATGGGGGTGGATATGGTTAGGATAGCGCTGTCCAAACTCTTGGGCAAGGCAACGCCAGCCATTTTGGATCAAGTTGCTCAGCTTGCCAAAGTTTTTGCGGCATCCAGACCGGGTGCCTTTTTTATGGATTGTTTGGATAGCGCTACCAATATGAGTTTTCAAGCGTCACCCGCTTTTGTGGTCGTCATGGGCGTGGCGGGCTGCGGCAAGTCCAGCCTGGGTTCTGCCCTGGCACAGGCCGAGGGCCTGCCCCTGATCGAAGGGGACGACCACCACAGCCCCACGAGCCGCGAAAAGATGCGCCAGGGCATTGCGCTGACGGATGCCGACCGGGAAGGCTGGCTGACCACCTTGGGGCAACTGCTGCAAGCCCAGCCCCAGGGCGCGGTGTTGACCTGCTCGGCGCTCAAGAAGGTCTACCGGGACCGCTTGCGCAACGCCTGCCCCGGGCTGCGGTTCGTCTTTCTGGAGATCGACCGCGCGAGCGCAGGCCGACGCGTGGCTGCCCGTGCGGGCACCCATTTCTTCTCCAGCGCCTTGGTGGACAGCCAGTTCGCCACGCTGGAATCCCCCGTGGGCGAGGCGGGCGTGGTGCGCCTGGATGCATTGCTGGACCTGCCCACGCTGCAACAGCAAGCCTCGGCCTGGCTGGCAACAAAGGAGACCGCATGAGTTCCCCCGCACAAAAAGCCGTGTCGCAAAGCCGCTTTGCACGGATTTCCCAGGTGCTCATGGCCAGCTGTCTGGGCGTGATGGCGGTGGCCGTTTTCATCAACGTGGTGCTGCGCTACGGCTTTGGCAGCGGCGTGGCGGCCAGCGAAGAGCTGTCGCGTTTGCTGTTTGTCTGGATGGTGTTCATCGGTGCCGCAGCGGCCTACCCGGCTGGTGAACACATGGCCTTCACCAGCCTGGCAGACCTGCTGGCCCAACGCCCGGTGGCCTTTGGTGTGCTCAAGGCCGTGATCCGGCTGCTGGTGATCGCCGCCTGCGCCATGCTGGCCTGGGGCGCCTGGCAACAGGTGGTGGTGGGCATGGGCAGCCGCTCGGTGGTCATTGCCTACCCGGCGGCCTTGCTGCCGCTGCCAGCCTTTTTGTGTGCGGTGGCCATCGGGGTGATGGCAACCATTGAACTGATTCAACGCAAGCCCTTGGACCTGGGCCACGGCGCGGAGGTGGAATGATGTTCGGACTGACGCCTGAAGCCTTGGCCTTTGTGGTTTTTTCGCTGGGCATGCTGGTGCTGATGGGCACCGGCATGAACATGGGCCTTGCGCTGGTGCTCACAGGCGCTGGCATGGCATGGGTGCTCGATTTTTGGGACGCTCAGTTGCTGGCCCAGAACCTGGTGGCGGGGGTGGACAGCTTTCCGCTGCTGGCCGTGCCCTTCTTTATCCTGGCGGGTGAGCTGATGAACTCGGGCGGTATCAGCCGCCGCATCATCGACATGGCACAGGCCTGGGTCGGGCATATCCGGGGCGGGTTGGGCTATGTGGCCATTGGCGCTGCGGTGCTCATGGCCAGCATGAGCGGCTCGGCTCTGGCCGACACCGCCGCGCTGGCCACCATCCTGCTGCCCATGATGCGGCAGCAGGGCTACCCGATGAACACGTCTGCCGGGCTGATCGCCTCGGGCGGCATCATCGCGCCCATCATTCCTCCGTCCATGCCCTTCGTGATCTATGGCGTGACGACCAACACCTCGATCTCGGCGCTGTTTGTGTCGGGCATCGTGCCGGGGCTGATGATGGGCGTGGGCCTCATCTTTGCCTGGCGCTGGGTGCTGCGCGGCATGGACCTGCCCCAGGGACAGCCCTTGCCCATCAAGGACCGTCTGCGCGCCACCGTGCGCGCCTTCTGGGCCATGCTGATGCCGCTCATCATTATCGGCGGCATGAAGACGGGGGTGTTCACCCCCACCGAAGCCGCCGTGGTGGCTGCGTTCTACGCGCTGGTGGTGGCTCTGTTCGTGCACCGCGAGATGAAGCTGGCTGACATCTATGGCGTGCTGGTGCGCGCAGCCAAGACGACCTCCATCGTGATGTTTTTGTGTGCTGGCGCCCAGGTGGCCAGCTACATGATCACGCTGGCCGACCTGCCTAATGTGTTGACGAACTGGCTGGGCCCGCTGGTGGAGAACCCGCGCCTGCTGATGGCTGTGATGATGATCGTGCTGGTGCTCATCGGCACGGCGCTGGACCTTACGCCCACCATCCTTATCTTTGCGCCCGTGATGCTGCCCATCGCCGTCAAGGCGGGGATCGACCCGGTGTATTTCGGCCTGATGTTCGTGCTCAACGGCGCCATCGGCCTCATCACCCCGCCGGTGGGCACGGTGCTCAACGTGGTGGCCGGGGTGGGGCGCATCTCGATGCACAGCGTCATCAAGGGCGTGAACCCATTCCTCATCACCTACGTGCTGATCCTGGCGTTGCTGGTGGTCTTCCCGCAGATCGTGACCGCACCCGTCGTCTGGCTGCGCTAGCCGTTAGCTGTTTGCCTGTTCCTCTTTCCCGTTTTTCTTGCCAATGGAGACAACCATGAAAACTTTCCGTCGCACCCTGCTGGCCGCCCTGTCGGTCGCTGCCATCACCTGCTCGTTCCAGGCCGCAGCCCAAGACTTCAAGCCGCGCATCATCCGTTTTGGCTATGGCCTCAACGAAGACTCCAACCAAGGCCGGGCCACCAAGCTGTTTGCCCAGGAAGTGGAAAAAGCCTCGGGCGGCAAGATGAAGATTCGCGCCATCGGTGCCGCTGCGCTGGGCTCGGACGTGCAGATGCAGCAGGCCCTGATCGGTGGCGCGCAGGAGATGATGGTGGGCTCTACCGCCACGCTGGTGGGCATCACCAAAGAGATGGCGATCTGGGACACGCCGTTCCTGTTCAATAACGCCAAGGAAGCCGACGTTGTGCTGGACGGCCCCGTGGGCCAGAAGGTGATGGACAAGCTGCAGGAAAAGGGTCTGGTGGGTCTGGTGTACTGGGAAAACGGTTTCCGCAACCTCACCAACAGCAAGCGCCCGGTCAACAAGCTGGAAGACATGGACGGCATCAAGTTGCGCGTGATGCAGAACAACGTGTTCCTCGACAGCTTCAAGACCCTGGGCGCCAATGCCGTGCCGCTGCCGTTCTCCGAACTCTTCACCGCGCTGGAAACCAAGACGGTGGACGGCCAGGAGAATCCCTACAACACCATCCTGTCGAGCAAGTTCTATGAGGTGCAGAAGTACCTCACGGTGACCAACCACGTCTACAGCCCCTGGATCGTGCTGGTCAGCAAGAAGTACTGGGACGGCCTCTCGAAGGCTGAGCAAAAGGTGCTGCTGGACGCCGCCAAGAAGAGCCGCGACTTCGAGCGCCAGGACACGCGTGCCGAGGCCGACAAGGCGCTGGCCGACCTCAAGGGCAAGGGCATGCAGGTGAATGAACTGCCCGCCGCCGAAGCCAACCGCATGCGTGAAAAGCTCAGCGCCGTGAACGCCAGCATTGCCGCCAACGTGGGCGAGGGCTTGTGGAAGGAAGTGCAAGGGGCCGTGGCCCAGGCGCGCGCTGGCAAGTAAATCGGGGTGGACGCCATTGGCAGCGTTTGAGCTGTCGATGGTGCGCCTCTAACCTAGCTATGTAGCGAAGCGCCATGAAAAAGGCCGAGGCCCCTGTTGGGGCCTCGGCCTTTTGGCATTTGCAATCTTCCACCTGCACCGGAGTGCAGGCCGGTCCAATTACAGGGTGCCGATTTCGCCGGAAGAGATCTGGCCGGTGCGCACGGCTTCAGCAGCCTGGGCCCGCACAGCAGCGCGGTCGGCCGTGGACTTGTAAGTCACCACACGCGAACCAGCGGGTTCAATGCTGCGTGTTTGAGCCACGGTAGCGGCTTCGGCTTGCACTTCAGCGCGGGTGCGGTTGGTTTCGAACTTGGTGGCGAATTGCGAAGCATCGGCTTCGTCAGCCTGTGCGCCAAAAGAAGCGAAAGCAGCGACAGCGGCGATGGAGAGGAAACGGGCAGTGTTGTTCATGGTGAAACTCCTGTGAAATTCAAAAAATTGGGGACGATGTGTCTGGAATACGCAGTGGGTGACGTGGTGGATTCAACGGGTTGAATCAGCCGCCTTCAGCGGGGCCCACACGGCCAGTGCGCATGGCTTGTGCGGCAGCTTCGGCACGCACGGCAGCGCGGTCAGCGGTGGACTTGTAGGTCACCACACGGGAGCCAGCGGGCTCTTGGCTGCGCATTTGCACGGCGGTGGTGGCTTCAGCGATCACTTCAGCGCGGGTGCGGCTGGTCTGGAATTGGGTGGCGAATTGCGAAGCGTCGGCTTCGTCAGCCTGGGCGCCAAAAGATGCGAAAGCAGCGACAGCGGCGATAGACAGGAAACGTGCGGTGTTGTTCATGATGGAAATCCTTGCAGTTAAAAAAGCGTCTCAAAAAACCGGGTGAAGATCAAAAACGACTCGCTTCGCACCGGGTTCGGTGAGTCGCCTTGCGGGTTCGGCTCATCGATGGGATGAACTGTACGCCGGTGCTGTTCAGAGAAAAACCACTGAGTCGCGAACTAACTGTTCCAGTATTGGAAACAATCTTTCGGGCTGTCCGCCGTGTTTGCCGTCCTTCGGAACCGTGGCGGTTTGCCATGGAAACCGCTGGGCGCTGGCAAGCCGCAGATGCCGGAAAGAGGTGTGTGGTCGGTGCGGTGAACATGGGCTCCATCGTGCCGGGGCAGTCGGGGGGCGTCGTCTCGCCGCGGTTTCGCTTCTTTTCAGTTTGTTTCGCAGCGTGCGCTATGCAACGGCGCAGAAACATCTGTTGCGTTCGCCGCGCAACAGCATGCTCAAAAAGCGCTGCACATGGGGCTTGCGTGGGTTGCGCCCACGGGGCTTATGGGCTGAAATCTCTATGTGCATGTTTCCGTTTTCACGAGGGAGGTTTCCATGACCGCAGTCGCCAAGATTCTTCAGTCCAAACCCGACGCCACCGTCCACACCATCAGCCCTGATGCCTCCGTGCTGGATGCCCTCCAGCTCATGGCCGACAAGGGCATTGGTGCGCTCATCGTGACCGAGGGTGCGTCCATCGTCGGCATCTTCACCGAGCGGGACTACGCCCGCAAAATTGCCCTCATGGGGCGCACGTCAGCCGTCACCCAGGTCAAGGATGTGATGACAACCGCTGTGATGTTTGTGCGCCCAGACCAGACCAGCGACCAGTGCATGCAGCTCATGAGCAACAACCGCCTGCGCCACTTGCCCGTGGTGGACGGCGGCAAGTTGATGGGCATGATTTCCATCGGCGACCTGGTCAAGGACATCATCTCCGAGCAGAAATTCATCATTGAGCAGCTGGAGAACTACATCACAGGGGGGCATTGACAGACGTCAGCCCGCCCCCCCCACTAAGGGCCAGAAAAGCCACTTCCGTCACTGCATTCAGACGCTCGTATGCTGCGACGGTGACACCACAATAGTTTCGCGCGGTAAACCTGATTGGTGGCGTTCCATCATCACACGATACGCGGCTTCCAAGTCGTGGGTGAATCGCTTTCCGTCGAAGAGAGGTGACGACAGGCGTTGCGCTTGGAGCTGCGTTCGGTAAGCTGTGAGTGTTTCTCGATGGTTTGCGAGATGAATGGCGGTGGCTTCGTATTGTTGGGGTGTCTGCACTATCAAGCTTTCAAGACCCACCGCAGTCAGCAGGCTGGCAGCCACTCGGGCAGCGAACGAATGCCCCGCCAGCGTCAGCACCGGCAAGCCTGTCCACAATGCATCGCTGGCCGTGGTGTGGGCGTTGTAGGGCAGGGTATCCAGAAAAAGGTCTGCTGCACTGTGGCGGGCCAAGTGCTCGTCTGCCGGCAGGCGCGCCGCAAATACGAGGCGGTCTGCGGGGACGCCACGGCGCTCGGCTTCCTTCTGCAGATTGTCAGCTGCAGCAGCGTTGTCCTTGAAAAGCCACAAAACGCTACCGGGCACTGCTTGAAGGATGCGCATCCAGCTATCGAAGGTATCGGGCAGGATCTTGTAGTTGTTGTTGAAGCAACAGAACACGAAGGCGTTCTCTGGCAAACCCAATTCGGTGCGCGTGAACTGGCGCGCTGAGATCACCCGCTGGCTGTTGTTCACCTGGTAGCTGTGCGGCATGTAGACCGGCTTTTCCGTGAAGAAACGCTGCTTGTCTAATGGAATGACGATTTCATCCGCGATGACATAGTCCATGTAATCCGCGCCGGTGGTGCCCGGATAGCCGAGGTAGCTCACTTGTATGGGTGCGCAGCGTTCGGCAAAAAGGCCCAATCGCCCGTCCATGGTGAATCCCTTGAGATCGACAGCGATGTCAATGTGCAGCGACCTGCTCAGTGCCGCGGCCTCCTTGTCCGTCATGCTGCTGATATCGTGAAATCCATCCACACTTTGGACCACTTTTTCTCGGACAGCGTCATAACGTTGAGGTCCCAGGGAGAAGGCATGTATGTCGAACCGTTCCCTATCGTGGCTGTCCAGCAGCTCCATCATGAGGTGCGTGGTGGCATGATGGAAGTAGTCAGCAGAAAAGTAGCCGACACGGATTTTCCCGGGGGCGCGCGGGGCAAACTCGACCCGTTGCGCTTGCCGTGCATTCAGATGTTCGAGGTGTGCCTGCGCGATCCGCAGATGCGTCTCCGGACTGTCCAGCATGGCCAAAAACGGGAAAGGATTGCGTTGGTTTTCAATGGCGATCCCACCCAGTTCTTCTCTGCGCTCCTGAAAATCTTGCCAGTCACAAATCTGCATCTGGATGGGAAGCAGTGTGGATGGATCGGTGTCACAGGCCTTCAAATTGGCGATGGCTTGGGGAAATCGTTTTAAATCAATTTCCGATGCTGCCTTCGCGAAACGTGCGGCATGCAGCCCGAGGTCGATGGACAAGGCCTTGTCGAAGTTTCCAATGGCGTCCTCATGCCTGCCCAGCGAGGCAAGAGCGCGGCCACCCACCGTATAGGCCACAGCGTTGTTGGGGTCACCTGCCAGCGCGCGTTCCACCTGCTTGATGGCGTCGTTGAACCGCCGAAGGTCGATGAGGCAGTTGGCATGATCCAAGAGCAAGGCCGGTGTGGGTGGTAGAGCCTCTAAGGCATTTCTCAGGAGTACTTCTGCGTCTGGAAGCAGGCGTTGCCTGACCAATGCGCGGGCTTTTGTGCTCACCGCATCGGGGTAATTGGGCTGAATCGACAGCGCCTGATCGGCGTGGCCAATGGCCGCCTCGAACTGGTCCAGGGCAATCAGGGTTTTGGCGAGATTGTTGTGCGCCTTCGCATGCTGAGGAGCGCCCTGCAAAACCTGTTCGAAACAATGGGCCGCCTCTTCAGAGCGCTGGAGTTCCAGCAGGGCTATTCCTCGGTTGATCTGAACTTCTGGATGATCGATGCCTGCAGAAGCCAGTGCATCTGCTTCCTGCAGCGCCATGTCATAGCGGCCCGCTTTCACCAGCAACGCCAACCGGTTGATGCGCGCTGCCGGCATGGCTGGATTCAATGTCAAAGCTTCGTCGATGCATGCAAGGGCCTCGTCGGTGAGGCCACATTCCGCCAGAGCCAGCGCAAGATTCACGCGAACACCTGCATCCTGGGGCACGAGTCTTCGGGCTTCGGTCAGCAGTTCTTTGGCTTTTCCAAAAGCGTTGCTGGATAGTGCGACCACTCCCAGCATATGCAGGCTGCCCGCATGGGTGGGGTTTTTTTGCAGAATCTGCTGGTACAGGTTCGCAGCATGCTGAATCTGCCCACTTCTATGCAAAGCCAGAGCCTGTTGATACGCCTGATCGATGTTGAAACTGCCTCGGGCGGGCGAGCGCGGAAAAAAGGGGAACTGCGATGCCATGGTGTGACGTGGTGGTTCACAAAAAAGTTGCTACCTGACGCCGCCGGGAGGCGGCGCGGGGAGGCTGAATTGTGCAGTACCACCGGCTGTCACACCGATTCGTGCATGAGCAGGGCGTCTGACCGGAATCAGGCTGCCTTCTCGACATGTCCCTGGCGCGTGTACAGAAAGTCGATCACCGCCTTGCGGTAATGCACATACTGCGGGTCTTCAGCCAGTTCCACGCGCTTGCGGGGGCGGGGCAAGTCCACGGTCAGCACCTCGCCAATCGTGGCGGCCGGGCCGTTGGTCATCATCACGATCTTGTCGGACAGCAGCACGGCCTCGTCCACATCGTGGGTCACCATCACCACGGTGCTTTGGGTGCGCGCCACGATCTCCAGCAGCTCGTCCTGCAGCTTGGCGCGGGTGAGGGCGTCGAGCGCGCCAAAGGGCTCGTCCATCAGCAGCACCTGGGGCTCCATGCTCAGGGCCCGGGCAATGCCCACGCGCTGCTTCATGCCGCCCGAGATTTCGCCGGGGCGCTTTTGCCCCGCGTGGGTGAGGCCCACCAGCGCCAGTGCGGCATCGGTGCGGGCCTTGAGCTGGGCCTTGGTTTCCTTGGCGCCAAACACGCGCTCCACCGCGAGGTAGATGTTGTCAAAGCAGGTGAGCCAGGGCAGCAGCGAGTGGTTCTGGAACACCACCGCGCGCTCAGGCCCCGGGCCCTTGATCTCCTTGTTGGCGCACAGCAGCGCGCCGTTGGTGGGCGTGGTCAGGCCTGCGATCAGGTTGAGCAAGGTGGACTTGCCGCAGCCGGAATGGCCGATGAGCGCCACGAACTCGCCTTTGGCAATCGTCAGGTGAATGTCGCGCAGCGCCGGGAACAGGCCCTTGGCTGTCTTGAAGGTCTGCTCGACACCGTGGATCTCGATGAACTTGGTAGACAAGGATGCGTTCATGATTTCACCTCTTCGAATGTGAATGCCGTGGCCAGCTTGATGAGCGCGTACTCCAGCAGCAGCCCGACGATGCCGATCACAAAGATGGCGATGATGATGTTCTTGACGT
>JADHED010001639.1_pt1 | contig 18037 bp, 20 predicted proteins | sample 8952041 | NCBI WGS metagenome assembly JADHED01 (sample SAMN16124423, study PRJNA663239) | bioreactor sludge metagenome | isolation source: sludge (control) | place: India:Bengaluru | collected 2018-09-08
GGCAGGCCCGGCCGCCACGGCGGACGCGGCCGCCGGGTCCGCCCCCGCCGCGCGCGCGCCGGGGGCCGCCGCGAGCAGGCCCGCGAGCAGCAGGAGCGGGGAGGGGCGACGCGCGCTCAAGCGACAGCCGGTCAGAGGTCCAGGATGTGCGCGGTGATCCGCCCCGGGCCCTCGACGTCGCAGAGCCCGAAGGTCCCCGGCTGCCCCGGGCGGGGCGGGCGCACGGTGCCCGGACACAGGAACAGCGTCCCGAGCCTCCAGACCGCGGCGGCGCGCACGCCGTCGCCGTGCACGACGAGGTCGGCCGGCGCCTCGGCGAGGCGGTCCCGCATGGGGCGGAGCGGCTCCGGGCCGGACCCGATCATGGGACACACGAGGACCCGCGCGCCCGCGATCTCCAGTTCCGCCGTCTCCGGCAGGCGGTCGCCGAGCACGAGGAAGTCCCGGGTCCCGACCACCGCGGTGACGGGGGCCAGCCGCTCGAGCTCGGCGAGGGCCCGCGGCCCGGCGATCCCGCCCGCGACGAGGATCCGGCCGGCGCCCGCCAGCGCCTCGACCAGGCGCGAGGGGAGCGGGGCCTCGATCCCGGCGACGCATCCGACGATCACGGCGGCCTCCCGGCGCGTTATTGCACGCGCCACACGATCATCATCGCCTCGGGAGCGCCCTGTCGCCCACCCGGTCGCAAGACGCCCGTCCGGGGGCGGAGGGTCACGTCGACGCGGAGAGCCAGCGCAGGTAGGGCTCGTGGCCGCCGGCGACGGGGAGGACCAGCGCCTCGGGCACCTCGTACGGGTGCGCCTCGACGAGCGCCCGCACGACGTCGTCCGCGAGCGCCGCGCGCGTCTTGATCACGAGCAGCCGTTCCGCCTGCGCCTCGACGGCGCCCTGCCAGCGATAGACCGAGGTGATCCCGGGAAGGATGTTGACGCAGGCCGCGAGACGGGCGCCGACGAGCCGGTCCGCGAGCGCGCGCGCGACGTCGCCGTCGGGCGCGGTCGAGAGGATGACGACGTGTTCGTCCATCGTTCCCGCCTCTCCCCCGTTCACGGAAGCGTCCGCACGGGCCCGCGAACGCGCGAGCCGATATAGACTACGCGCACGGCGCGGCCCCGCCACGGGCCGCCGAGAGGGGTTTCCCAAGATGATCGAGATCACCAACGTCTTCGCGCGCGAAATCCTCGACTCGCGCGGCAACCCGACCGTCGAGGTCGAAGTCGTCGTCGAGGACGACATCGTCGGCCGCGCGTCCGTGCCGTCCGGCGCGTCCACCGGCAGCCGCGAGGCCCTGGAGCTGCGCGACGACGAGCCCTCGCGCTACGGCGGCAAGGGCGTGCAGAAGGCCGTGCGCCACGTCAACGAGGTCCTCGGGCCGGCGATCGAGGGCCTGGACCCGACCGACCAGCGCCTCATCGACCAGATCATGCTCGAGCGGGACGGCACCCCCAGCAAGCGGACCTACGGGGCCAACGCCATCCTCGGCGTCAGCATGGCCGTCGCGCGGGCGGCGGCGGCCGCCAGCGGGCTCCCGCTGTACCGCTACCTCGGCGGGGCGGGCGCGCGCGTGCTGCCGACGCCGATGCTCAACATCGTCAACGGCGGGGCGCACGCGGACAACAACATCGACGTCCAGGAGTTCATGGTCGTCCCCGCCGGCCTGCCCTCGCTGACGGACGCGGTCCGGGCGGGCGCCGAGATCTACCACGCGCTCAAGAAGGTCCTGAAGGACAAGGGCCTCGCGACCGGCGTGGGGGACGAGGGGGGCTTCGCCCCGAACCTGCGCTCGAACCGCGAGGCCCTCGACCTGATCCTCGAGGCGGTGACGAAGGCCGGGTACCGCCCGGGCGAGGACGTCGCGCTCGCGCTCGACGTGGCCGCCAGCGAGTTCTTCCACGAGGACGGCTACCACCTCGACGGCGAGGGGAAGATCCTCTCGGCGGCCGAGCTGGCCGGCTACTACCGCGAACTGGTGGACGCCTACCCGATCGTCTCGATCGAGGACGGCATGGCCGAGGGGGACTGGGACGGCTGGAAGCACCTGACCCAGCAGCTCGGCAGCCGCGTCCAGCTCGTCGGCGACGACCTGTTCGTGACCAACCCGGAGATCATCCGCGAGGGGATCGACAACGGCATCGCCAACGCCGTGCTGATCAAGCTCAACCAGATCGGCAGCGTCAGCGAGACCCTCGACGCGATCACGATGTCGCTCTCGGCGGGCTACGGCGCGATCGTCAGCCACCGCTCGGGCGAGACCGACGACACCTTCATCAGCGACCTCGCGGTCGCCTCCGGCGCCGGGCAGATCAAGACCGGGGCGCCGGCGCGCGGCGAGCGCACGTCGAAGTACAACCAGCTGATCCGCATCGAGGAGAAGCTCGCCGGGGCGGGCCGCTACGCCGGGTTCGGGCCGTACGGCGGCTGACCCGGGATGGCGATCCAGCTCGGCGGCTCTGGGCTGAAGGAGCTCCCACCGCTGCTCCGCTCCCGCGGGGCGCGGTGGGGCGCGCTGGCCACGTTCTCCGCCGCACTCTGGCTCTACGTGTTCCTCGGCGACGACGGGCTGGGCCGCCAGCGCGACTTCCTCGAGCGCCGCGCGTCGCTCGCGCGGCAGCTCGCGCAGGAGCTGGCCGAGAACGCGTCGATCCGCTCCGAGGTCGAGGCGCTGCGCACGGACGACCTCGCGATCGAGGCGGCCGTGCGGGACCAGCTCGGCTACCAGCGCCCGGGCGAGATCGTGGAGCTCGTCGGCCAGCGCGATCCCCTCGGCGGCCGGGACCGCGCGCCGGCCGGCGCGGGGGGCCGCCCGCGCTTCTCCGTGCCGCCGCTGCCGGACCGGCTCAAGCCGAAGCCGCGCCCCGCGCCCAAGGCGTCCGCGGCCACGTCGTCCGCGCCGGCGAAACCGTCCGCCGGCAGCAATAAATCCGTCAACACGAAGGCCCCGCTCGCGAACTCCCCTTCCGCGATGCCTGTCCGATAAACGAATCACGAACGTCGATAAACGTCCCCGAACCGCCAACTAGTTCTGGTATCTGTTAGTTAGGCGACCCATATTCGCTATCGGTGGACCGAAGCGCGCCCGGCGTTTCGGTTCGAAGGCACCGCCGGCTGCACCGGTCGGGCGCGCGGCTCCGCCGCGGGCACGACCCCGGTCAGGGAGGGGCGGCGCGGACGGACCACGGACGGCAGGACCACCACGCCACGTCTCAAGGAGGAGCGAGGGACATGAGGAATCTCATCGTGCTCGCCGTGGTCCTCGTCGCGCCCTGGTCGATGCCGGCCGTGGCCGCCGAGAACCCGGCGGCGGCGTGGGACACCTGTGCAGGGTGCCACGCCGACCTGGTCCAGAACTTCGCGGCGACGCCGCACGCGGCCAGCCCGGCCGGGTGCGTCGGCTGCCACGGCCCCGCCGACGCCCACGTCGAGGGCGGCGGCGACCCCACCAAGATCAAGAAGCTGTCCGAGGCCAAGCCGGCCGAGCGGTCCGAGGCCTGCACCAGCTGCCACGCCGGCGGCAAGGTCGCGCACTGGGCCGGCAGCGGCCACGACGGACGCGGACTCGACTGCATGAGCTGCCACAACCCCCACCCGAAGCCGGGGGCGGCGCCGCGCGAGGCCCTGCTCAAGGCCGAGCAGGTCGACCTGTGCGGCACGTGTCACGCGGAGCAGCGGGCCAAGATGTACCGCGGCGGACACATGCCCGTCCGCGAGAACCGGATGTCCTGCACGTCGTGCCACAACCCGCACGGCACGATGACCGAGTTCCAGCTGCACCAGAACTCGATCAACGACAACTGCTACACCTGCCACGCCGAGAAGCGCGGCCCGTTCCTGTGGGAGCACGAGGCGGTCCGCGAGGACTGCGTGAACTGCCACGACGCGCACGGCTCGATCCACGCGTCGATGCTGAAGGTCAAGCAGCCGATCCTGTGCCAGAGCTGCCACACGTTCGGCAATCACCCCAGCACGACGTGGCCCGCCAACACGCGGATCGCCTTCAACAAGTCGTGCCTCAACTGCCACTCGATGATTCACGGTTCGAATCATCCGGCCGGCAACTACTTCACGCGGTGAGGAGGGGGACGCCATGAGAAAGCTCGCCAAGGTCCTCTCCGCGTTCGCCGTCGCGCTCTGCTGCGCCTCCGCGGTGGTCGCGCAGGAGGGCACCGTCCGCGCCGGCTACACGACCCGTTCGGGCGAGGACGCCTCGAGCCTGCTGCAGAAGTACGAGGTCATCCCCGACGGCGACGTGTCCCTCGGGCTGGACGTCACCATCGGCCTGTCGGACGGCCGCTACGTCAGCCTGTTCGGCGACAAGATCTTCGACGGCGACGAGTACGGCCGGATCGAGTACGGCCGCGCCGGCGGGTTCGTCGTCGGCGCGTTCTTCGACCGGCACCAGAACTGGATCTCGAACACCGGCGCGACCGCCTTCGTGCACCAGGGAAGCGGCGTCTACACGGTGGACGACGACCTCCAGCTCGCGAACCAGACCGCCGGCAACACGCTCGCGTGGCGCGACGCGGCGACGCCGGTCGACCTGCGCTACGAGCGCAAGGCGATGGGCTTCGACTTCGCCGTGCCGTTCCTCGACGCCTACACCGTCTCCGGCAGCTACAAGGACGAGCAGCGCGACGGCACCAAGCCCGTCACGTTCGCCCTGTTCCGCGGGACGACCGCGGGCACCGGCCGCCCCGACCAGCGGATCTTCGAGATCCCGGGCGCGGTCGACGACGGCACGAAGGACATGCGGCTCGGCGTCGAGTACGCCCGCGGCCCGCTGTTCCTGTCCGCCAACGCGTTCGTCAGCGAGTACGAGAACAACGTCGGCTCGTACGTCTTCGACAACCCGTCGCGCATCGCGCCGATCGCGCAGGGGCCGACCGTCATCCAGGGCTCGGTCATGCCCGACAACGAGGCGTTCAACGTCGACTTCCAGGCGGCGTACCGGCTCGGCCGGCAGCACCGGCTGAGCGCGACGTTCGGCACCGGGCGCATGGAGTCGAGCGACCCGATGCTCGACTACTCGCTGAACGACCCGGTCGTCTTCACGACGCCCACCTTCCCGGACCCGCAGCTCGCCGCGCCGTACACGGCGTTCGCGGGGCAGATCGACACCACCCACTACATGCTCAAGGCCGCCGGCGACGTCTCCCGCTTCGGCTACGAGGTCTCCTACCGCGGGTACGAGGTCGAGAACAAGGCCGGCCACTACGAGTTCGTCGACGCGGCCCGCATGGACACGCTGATCGAGGAGGGCCCGTGGCACAACGAGCCCGCCGACTTCAGCTACGACAAGCTGCGCGCAGGCGTCGACTTCGACGCCTTCGAGTGGCTGCGGCTCGGCGTCGAGTACGACGTCGTCAACTGGGAGCGGCCGGAGCGCCGGGTGACCGAGAACACCGTCACGGCGCTGCGCGGCATCGTCGAGGCCCGCTACAAGTCGTTCCTCACGGCGCGGATCAGCTACACCGACGCGAGCCAGGAAGAGGACGCGCTGGGCGAGCCGGCCGACGGCGAGGACGCGCTCGCGCGCCAGTTCGACGTCTCCGAGCGCGACACGAAGGCCTACGACGCCCACGTGATGGTGATGCCGTCCGACCGCCTCTCGTTCGGCGCCTCGCTCACGTCCTCGGAGAGCGAGTACCCGACCGCGGCGCAGGGCTACGGGGTGACCGCCAGCAGCTACGACACCTGGGGCCTCGACCTCAGCTTCGCGATGACCGACAACGTCTCGCTGTTCGGCGTGTACGTCAACGAGGCGTTCGACTGGGACCAGCAGAGCCGCTACGCGCGCGGCACCCCGAACCCGGCGCTCGACTCCTGGCGGACCGAGACGCGGGACGAGACCGACACGTACCAGGTCGGCTTCAACGCGCGCGTGACCAAGAAGCTCGACTTCCAGCTCGACTACACGCTCAGCGACGGCGTCAGCCAGGTCGCGTGCTTCGCGGCCCCCGGCGGCAACGCCGCCGGCGACTGCGCGTTCCCGACCACCCCGACGCCCGTGGTGCAGCCGAACTACCCGGACGTCACGAGCAAGCTCTCCTGGTTCAAGGCCCGCGGCAGCTACGCCTTCACGCCGCACTTCGGCCTCGGCCTCGAGTTCTGGAAGTACGAGTACGAGGGCGAGGACTGGGCGACCGACGTGATGGACGTCTACATGGGCGACGTCCTCAACCCGGCGAACCAGCTCGGCCTCAACAACACCGTCTTCCTCGGCGCGCAGGTGCCGGACTACGACGCCGACATCTACCGCGTCTACGTGGACTACACGTTCTAGGCTTCCTCGCTCCTGGGTCGTGCCGACGGGGGGCGCCTGCGGGCGCCCCCCGTCGGTTTTCGATGGGTTCCGCTACGGGACGAACAGGGCCGCGAGGACGAGCCCCGCCAGCACGAACGCGAGCGCGAGCTTGCCCGCCGTGCCGAGCAGGAAGCCGAGCGCCACGCCGCCGCCGGCCTTGAGCGCCTTCTTGAACTCCGGGTCCGCGACGTACTCGAACAGCACGGCGCCGGCGATCGGGCCGACGATGATCCCGGGCAGCCCGAAGAACAGGCCGACGACGACGCCCGCCAGCGAGCCGAGCACGCCCCACTTCGTCGCCCCCGCGCGCTTCGCCCCGAGCGCCCCCGCGACGACGTCGAGCGCGGACATCAGCAGGGCGATCACGACCGAGGCGGCGACCGTCCACCACGTGACCCGCATGAAGTCCTCGGCCCAGGCGACCGCCGCGACGCCGAGCACGAGGAAGAGGCCGCCGGGCAGGGCAGGGACGACGAGCCCGACGATGCCGAGGACGAAGAGGGCGGCGCCGAGCAGGTAGAGCAGCAGCGTCGTGAGTTCCAAGGCTCCTCCCGTGGGGGACGAACGTGCGGCGCGATCCTCGCGCGCGGTCCGCCGCGATCCTAGCGCGCGTTCCGCCGCAGCACCGAGAGGACGCCGGCCGCGGCGATCACGGCGACCCCGACCACGGCCATGGCGGCCAGCGTGAACGTGGCGTGCTGCCGGACGAGGACGACCACGAGGAGCAGGCCCGCGAGGCCGGCGAGGAACGGGAACGCGCCCCGGCGGCGCCGGTACGCCGCAACCGCGGCCGCGACGCTGACGAGCGCCGAGACGAGGAGCAGCGCGACCATCCCCGGCCGGCCGCCCCGCTGGGCCTCCAGCAGCGCGGCGACGCCCGCGCGCACGCCCGCGATCGCGAGCCACAGGATGATCACGAGCACGCCGGCCGAGCGCATCGGTCAGGGGCGCCCGGGCCGGTCACCGTCCCGGTCGCGGCCGCCGTCCCGGTCGCGGTCGCAGGCGGGGCAGAACGGGGCGCGGCGCGCCGGGAGCCCCTGGCCGAACGCCAGGAACGCGCCCACCGCGGCCGCCGCGCTCGCCAGGCCCTCGGCGCTCCACGGCTGCAGCGGGCCGCCGCAGCGCGGGCAGGCGCCCGCGGGCGCGGCGTCCGGCCGGTCCACGTCCACGACGACGGCCCGGGCGCGCGCCTCGTCGGCGGCGCGCACGCGCACCCGCGCGCCCCCGGCCGCCATCCCCCGCACGGGGTCGAGCCCCGCGAAGAACGCGTCCTGCACCGTCGCGCCGATGCCCTCCGCCGCGAGCCGCCCGCGGAGCAGCTCCGCGGCGAGCGGCGACAGCCCGGCGGCGACCGTGACGATCCCGCCGTCGTCGACGGGCTCGCCGTCGCCCGTGTCGCCGCCGGCGTCATCGCCGTCGCCATCGCCCTCGTCGGGCACGGGCCCCAGCGGCCGCCGGCAGTCCGGGCAGGCCTCGACGTGGTCGTCGAAGAGGCACCTCGCCCCGGTCTCGAGCAGGTAGTCACAGGCGGGGTTCACGCACTGCTTCATGGCGTCCTCTTGTTCTTCGTCGTCGTCGTCATCGTCGCTGTCGTCGCGGCCGGATCGTCAGGGCCGGATCTCGACCGGCGTCCCGTCCGGGACGGCCGTCCAGATCTCCTCGATCTCGGCATTCGTCACGGCCACGCAGCCGGCCGTCCAGTCGAACGTGCGGTGCAGGCGCCCCAGCCAGCCGAGGCCGTTCCGGACGCCGTGGATCATGATGTCGCCGCCCGGCGGAACCCCCGCGGCGGCCGCGCGCGCGACGTCCCCGACGTCGGGGTAGGAGACCCGCAGCGCGAGGTGGTACGCGCTGTCCGGCTTGCGGCCCGCGATCGTGTACGCGCCCTCCGGCGTGCGCCGGTCCCCCTCGCGCTCCTTCGGCCCCGTGGCCCGGCCGAGCGCGACGCGGTACGCCTTCAGCTCGCGCCCCTCGGCGGACAGCACCAGCGTGTGCTCCGACGTGTCGATCCGCACGAAGTCCGCGCGGGCGGTCGCGGGCAGCGGGCGATCGGGGCGGCGGGCCAGCGCGAGCCCGCCGGCCAGCAGGACGACGGCCACGACCCCGAGCGCCACGCGGCGGCTCACGGCGCGTCCGCTTCCGCGCTGCCGTCCGTTTCGCCGTCGGGGCGCGCGTCGGCGTCGCGCGCGACCAGGCGGACGAGGTTGCCGTCGGGATCGCGCGCGAGCCGCAGGCGGCGTCCGTCCGGACCGGGCCCGGCGACGCGCGCGTCGTCGCCGAGGCGCGCCGCGGCGACGTCGAGGTCCGCCACCTCGAGGGTGATCGACGCGAGCCCCTCGGGGAAACCGGCGCCGGCGTCGCGCAGGAACCCGCGCCCGCGGCCGCGCACGATCTCGAGCGTCACCCCCTCCGCGTCGAGCACCACCCGGTCCGCGCCGTCCTCGACGACGCGCAGCCCGAGCCGGTCGGCGTACCAGCGACGCAGGCGGGCGGGCTCGGGGGAGGAGAGCGTCATCCCGGACAGCCGCGCGTGGAAGGCCGGCACGCCCGCGGCGGCGCCCGCGATGCCCGCGCCGCCCGCCGCGCCCGGCGCGCCCGCGACCAGCGCGCGCCCGGCGTCCCCGGCCGGCGCGCCGCGGTGCAGGGCGCGGTCCAGGCGCCCGGCCCAGAAGAGCAGGAACGCGATCCACGACGCGAACAGCGCGAGCGCGAGCCCGAAGAGCAGCGGGCCCTTCCGGATCGACCTTCCCTCCGTGCGTTCGGTCACCGGCGGCGGCGCCCCCTCGGCGGACGAGTATCGCGCAGGTATCATGCGGCGTGCAGGACATCTCCCGGGAGCTCGGAGGCGGTCAATGTCGCTGCGGGACCAGCTGGTCGAGGACCTGAAGGCGGCCATGAAGGCGCAGGACGCGCGGCGGGTGTCCACGCTGCGCATGCTCAAGGCCGAGATGCTCAAGGCCGAGGTCGCGCTGCGCGAGAAGAAGGGCCTCGACCACCACCTCGACGACGACGAGGCGCGCCGCGTGCTCGCCTCGTTCGCGAAGCAGCGGCGCGAGTCCGCGGAGGCGTTCCGCGGCGGCGGGCGCGCGGACCTCGCCGACGCCGAGGAGGCCGAGCTGAAGATCGTCGAGTCCTACCTGCCCGCCGCGCTGGGCGAGCCCGAGGTGCGCGCGGTCGTGCAGGCCGTGATCGCGGAGACCGGCGCGACGTCGAAGAAGGACCTCGGCGCCGTGATGAAGGCCTCGATGGCGCGCCTGGCGGGCGCCGCGGACGGCAAGCTCGTCAACCGGATCGCGTCCGAGCTGCTGCCCTAGCGCCGCGCGCGGGGGGCCGCGCGCAGGGCCGCGCGCGGGAGTGGGGCGATGGCCCCGTCTCCCCCGTGTCAGGGGCAGCTCGCCGACAGGCCTTGCGGCCGTCCGCAGGCCGCGGCCTCCGGGCGCTCCGTCCCGTCGGAGCGCCGGCCGTAGCTCCCCTCGACGGCGCCGTTGTCGCCGACGACCACGAAGAACGCCGATCCCGCGCCCGGGTCGAAGGACGCCGTGCCGGACGTCCCGATCGCGCACGCGGCGCCCGCGTACCCGTACGCGGCCACCGAGGACAGCGGACCCCAGTGCACCGCGTGCCCCGTCGCGTCGCAGGCGGGCGCGTAGGCGATCGAGACGACGCCGGTCGCGGCGGCGTACGCCGTCGCGCGCAGCGGGCCGCCGGCGGCCCCGGGCCGCGACGCCTCGCCCGGCGCCGGCGCGCCGCCGGTCACCGGGACGGCGACGGTCCCGGCCGCCACCGCGACGGGCGCGGAGCGGCCGTAGGTCTGCCACAGCGCGTGCATCTTCTCGCCGCGGTTGGCGCCGGCGTTCGGCAGCGTCGGGTTGCAGCCCGCGTCGCGCGGGTCGCAGGTCGAGCGGTTCTCGGCGCGCAGGAACTCGATGTAGTCCTTCGAGACGGTCTGGTAGAGGAGCGTGGCGCGGACCAGCATCGGGCGGGTCGCGCCCGGCGGGACCGGGATCGCGTACGGCGCGTCGTCCCAGTGCGCGAGCGCGCCGGGGCGCGCCGGGTCTGGCGGGTACGCCACGCCGACCGGCGCCGTCTCCGGGCCGGGCGCGAAGCCCTGCGGCGGGATCCGGTTGTCCTTCACGACGCAGTCGTTGAGCACGAAGTGGAACATCTTCCGGCCCGCGCCGTCGTAGAGGTCGCACGCGCCGGTGCCGTTCCAGTCGTAGACCCCCATCTCGGCCTCGTACACCCGGGCCTGCGCGTCCTCCGTCAGCTCGCCCGTCGCGGCGTCGTACGCGCCGGAGCGGAACGTGACCTCCGACGCCGCGAGCTGGCCGTCGCCGTCGACGTCCTCGCCCGACTCGACCGTCAGGAACGCGCGCCGCCCCTCCGGGTAGCCGGTCGGGAACTTGTGGCCGGACAGGTTCGTCACCCGGACGTTCGCCGCGAGCGCGCCGCCCGCCGTCACCTGCGCCGGCCCGGAGACCACCACGCTCGCGGTCCGGGTCTGCAGCAGCTGCAGCGACTGGTCGCGGGCCGCCTGGTACTCCGCCGCGCGCGCGAGCGCGGTCCCGTACTCGCCCTTCAGCAGGTCGATCGTGAACACGCCGCCGCCGCGGAAGAAGTGCGTGAACACCGGGCCCTCGAGCGCGGTCTGGGTGCCGCGCGGCCCCGGCGGGTTGCCGCACGCGAAGGCGTCGTCGATCGTGCCGTCGCCGTCGAAGTCGGGCGGCGGCATGTGGCACGCCTGGCAGGTGGTGTTCAGCGGGTCGCCGGCGCGCCCGAAGGCGCTCTGCGCGTACTCGTCGAACGTGCGCTCGATCGGCATGCGGTAGCCGAGGTCGGCCCCGGTCGCGGGATCGCGCCGGTGCAGCGCCGGGTGCGTGACGTTGTGGCACTGGGCGCAGATCGTCGCCTGGCGGTGCATCGGCGAGGCCGCGAACTCGTGGCGGCCGGGCGGCTGCGCGTCCGAGTAGGGGCCCCGCATCAGGCGGCTCGCGGTCGAGAGGTAGACCTGCCCGTTCTCGTCGTAGGGCGCGCGGACGTCGAGGGGGTCGCCGGCGGGCGGCTGGCTGGCGTCGTACATGCGGTGGCAGAAGTGGCACTGCACGCCTTCGAAGTCGTTGTTCTCCTGCGTCGGCGGACCGGTCAGGCAGGAGCCGTCGAAGGCCTCGCCCCACGCCGTCGTGCAGTCCGAGCGTCCCTCGTACCAGCCCTTCGGCGAGTGGCAGCGGATGCAGAAGTCGCCGACGCCGGCGTCGCCGAGCCGCGCGTCGTCCTGGTTCGCGATGTCGAGGCAGGCCCAGAACAGCGGGTCGCGCGCGGCGTTCGCCATCACGGAGCCGGCCCACGAGTCGTAGGGCTCGTAGATCGGCTGGCCCGGCGCGCGGTACGCGCGGTGGCAGCCGCCGCCCGCGCAGCCGCCCGGGTCGTCGAGGACGCCCGGCTTCGTGCCGTTCTTGAAGGCCGGGAACGCCGGATCGCCCGACCCGTCGGCGGGCTGCGTGCCGGGGAGGTGGATGCCGGCGCCGAGCACGAACCAGGTCGCGGCGGCCGCGCAGGCGAGGAGGACGGGAAGCACCCGACGCAGGCTCATGACGACCCCCGGTCCCCCTGCGAAAGGGTACGACCAACCGCGGGATATGCCGAAACAGTTTGTTGGTTAGTCTGGTGCGGGCGGGTCCGCGCGGTCGTCGGGCGCGGGCGGGACCGCGAGGTTCGACGCGTGGAGGTGGACGATGCGCCAGCCCCCGGCGCCGCGCCGCAGCACGAACGTCCGGCGCGCGAGCGGCCCTTCGGCCGGGCCGGCGTGGAAGGTGACCACCGCGGCGTCCCCGAACTCCTGGACGGCGATGTCCCGCGGCGCGAGTCGCACGTAGGGCGGGCCGTCCGGCCGCGCGGCCCGGGCCTCGTCCAGCGCGAGCCCGAGGCGGGCCCGGATGGCGTCCCGGCCGGCGAGGCGTGCCGCGCTGCGGGGCGTCGGCAGGAACGCCGTCGCGTCGGGCGCGAAGAGGGCGGTGACCGCGTCCAGGTCGGCGCGCTCGTAGGCCGCGACAAAGGCCAGGACGGCCTCGCGGGGGCCACCGGAGGCGGCGTGGGACACGGGGGAAACGGCCGCGGAGAGGCCCACGAGGGCCGCCACCAGGGCCGCCACGAGGGCCGCCACCAGGGCCGCCCCGGGGGCGCGCCGCCGGGAGGCGAAGGGAACCGACGACCGGGCCATGGCGGGACATCCTAACCCCCCGGTGGGGGGTGGCTTGCCAAAAAGCCGGTTTGCCTCCACCCTTACGACGTAAGGCAAGTCTTCGAGCACGCCGCGCCGATAGCTCCACTATCGAGTCGACAAGGTCGCGCCGAGGTCAGGCCCAGGTTTCGGGCGATAGGCGCTTGCTCGCGCACCCGAATAAGAAAGAGGCACGAATATGCCGAAGGGCACCGTGAAGTGGTTCAACGACGCGAAGGGCTACGGCTTCATCACGCAGGAGAACGGTCCGGACCTCTTCGTCCACCACAGCGAGATCCAGTCCTCCGGGTTCCGGTCCCTCACCGAGGGTGAGCCCGTGGAGTTCCAGATCACGCAGGGCCAGAAGGGTCTGCAGGCCAGCCAGGTCAAGAAGCTGCGCTGAGTCGCGTCGCACCGGCTTCACGGAAAGGGCGGGCCTCGTGCCCGCCCTTTCGCATTGTCGGGGTGCGCGCTCCGCCGTTTCGTGAGCCGGGCGCGCGCGCCGGCGCCGTCACGCCCCCTTGATGTGCCGGATCACGCGCTCGTACGCCTCGGCGGGCGAGTAGTCCACGTACTCGCAGTCCTCGAGCGCGACCGGGACGTGTCCGGGCGGCCAGTAGAACGCCTGGCCCGCCTCGTACACCTCCTCGCCGCGCGCGGTCCGCATCATGAGGCGCCCCCGGATCATGTAGCCCCAGTGCGGGCAGGGGCACATGTCGCCGGGGAGCCCCTTCAGGGCGGGTCCGAGGTCGGTGCCCTTCCGGAGGCGGATGAACGACGTCGTCATCTCGCCGGTCGGGGCCAGGCGCAGTTCGACGTTCTCGTCCTCTATCGAGACGGGCACCTCGCCGCGGTGCAGGATCGCCATGGGGGATGTCTCCCGGGACACGGCGGCGCCGGACCGCGCCGCCCTTCGGAGGCGTCACGGTGCGCCGGGTCGCGCCCGGCTGTCAAGAGACCTCGCGCCCGCGGCGAGGAACCCCGCGTTCCGCCGTCAGGAGGCCGCCCCGCGAGCGCGTCAGGAGACGTCGAGCAGGACCTTGCCGCCGGCGAGCGCGCGCGTGAACGCGTCGTCCACCCGCTCGAGCGGGAAGCGGCCGCTGGAGAGCGCGGCGACCGGGAGCGGGTGGCGGGCCAGGAACTCCAGCGCGTCGGGCAGCGAGCCGCAGCGCGAGCCCTGCAGGCGCACCTCGTGGACCACGGCGCGCGTCAGGTCGAAGCCGTCGAGCGGCGTGCCCGGCGTGGACTTGAGCGCGATGGTGCCGCGCGGGCGCACGAGGTCGAGCGCGCTCGCGAGCCCCGCCGGGCTGCCCGTGGCCTCGACCACCACGTCGGCGCCGCGGCCGCGGGTGAGGTCGAGCACGCGGTCGCGCAGCTCCGATGCGGCCGCCGCGAGCGGGTCGTCCGGCCGCCGGCGCTCGGGCACGTCCGCGCGGGCGACCTCGAGGCCGACGCCGCGGGCGCGCTCCAGCGTGCCGTCGGCGCGCGCGACCGCGAGGACGCGGACGCCCATCGTCTGGGCGGCCAGCGCGACGAGGACGCCGAGTCGCCCGGCCCCGAGCACGACCACGACGTCGTCCGGCCGGAGCGGCGTGAGCGCGAAGGTCTGCAGCGCCGCCGCGAGCGGTTCGACGAACACCGCCTGCAGCAGGTCGATGCCGTCCGGCACGCCGACGAGCGTGCCGGCGGGCAGGACCATCTCGTCCTGGAACGCGCCGTCGGCGCGCACGATGCCGGTGACCGTCCGCCGCGTGCAGTGCGTCGGCAGGTGCATCTCGCACATCGGGCAGACCTCGGCGTGCCCCTCCGCCGCGCAGTGCCGGTTGATCTCGCCGACGACGCGGCGTCCGGCCCACGCGCGCTCCACGCCGGGGCCGATCTCGACCACCTCGCCGGACCACTCGTGGCCCGGCACGAGCGGCAGCGGCACCGGGTAGGCGCCGGACCAGATCGCGAGGTCGGTGCCGCAGACGGCTGCGTGGCGCACGCGGACGCGCACCTCGCGCGGGCGGAGCGGGGCCGCGGGGCGCGGGACGACGACGAGCCGGTGCGGGGCCTGCAGGACGGCGGCGCGGGGCAGGGGGCGATTCTCGCGGGGCGTGGCGTCGCGGGGCATGGCGTCGCGGGACGTGGCGTCGCGGGGCGTGGCGTCGCGGGGCATGGCGTCATTGTCCCCCGGTTCCAGGATGGCATCTCTCCCCGCTCGGCGTACTTTTCCGCCGCGGTTCGGAAGGGACCGCCCGGCGTCGCACGTCCCGCCCCGGCCCGAGTGTCCCGGGAGGCGGCGCCCGCTCGTGTCGGGGGAACCGGAGGATGAGAACGTACGTGAAGGCGATCCTCGTCGCCGCGGTCTGTCTTGCGCCCGGGGCGCTGCTGCTCGGCGCCGACCGCGGCGCGCCCGAGCGGCACGGCCCGCGCTACGTGGTGCGCCCGGGGCTGCCGCAGGCCGAGGCCGAGCGGATCCGGCGCGGCTACGAGATCGCGCCCGTGCCGCTGGACGTCGCGGGCAAGGACCCGCTGCTGGTCGGGCTCGGCAGCTACATCGTGAACGCGCAGGCCGTCTGCGCGGACTGCCACTCGTGCCCGACGTACACGCCGGGGCACAACCCCTTCCCGCCGACGCAGGGCGACGGCGAGATCAACCCGGCGAACTACCTCGCGGGGGGCGTGCCGTTCGGGCCGTTCCTGTCGGCGAACCTGACGCCCGACCCGGCGCGCGACGGCCTGCCCGCCGGCCTGACGCGCGACGAGTTCTTCGACGTCATGCGCCACGGGCACGACCCGGGGGGCAACCCGCTGTTCGTCATGCCCTGGCCCATCTTCCGCAACATGCTCGACCGGGACCTCGACGCGATCTACGCCTACCTGTCGTCGATCCCGCACGCGGAGCCCGGCACCTGCGGCGGTCCGGGGGAGTAGGCCGGCCGCGGCGGTCCCGGGGAGCAGGCCGGGACCGCCGGGCAGCGAAGGCGGCGCACGAGGAGCGGGGCGGCCATGGGCCGCCCCGCGTCGCGTCAGGCCCTGCGGTCGCGCGAGAGCAGCGCGACGAGCGCCGCGAGGCCGCCGGCGATGACCAGGGCACGCAGCACGCGCAGGAGGCTGATCCCCCACGCGATGCCGATGCCGAGCGCGGCCCACTGCACCCACCAGGGGCCGGGCGTCAGGGCGTTGATGACGAACAGGAGCAGCAGCACGAGCGGGCCGGTGACGAGGAACTTCGCGGCCTTGATGGTGCGGAGCATCGGATCGACCCCTCCTCGCGCGAACTGTACGGCGGACGCCGCCGCGCCGTCGCGCGCTGCGGCCCCGCGGGGCTCCGCCGCGCGACGAACGGTCGCCACGGCACGCTGAACAACCGATAAGTCAGGGCGCCCGCCGCGCGCCGCGTGCGCCGCGACGCGATCTTTCGCGCTGCGCGGGCGCGCGCTTCTCTTATGATTCGCCCGCTGCGGCCCCCGGTTCGGACGGGGGGCCGTGCACGTCTTCCCGCCGCGAAGGAGGCCGCCGTGTCCGAGCCTGTCTACGCCGTCAAGGACCACATCAAGTCGCGCGCGCACATCAACTCGATGGAGGAGTACCAGCGGCTGTACCGCCTCTCGCTCGACAACCCGGAGTGGTTCTGGGCCGAGCAGGCGAAGCTGATCAGCTGGTACCACCCGTTCACGACGGTGTTCGACGCCGACTACGACGAGGTGGACTTCGCGTGGTTCTCCGGCGGGCGGCTCAACGCCTGCTACAACTGCGTCGACCGGCACCTCAAGGACAAGGGCGAGCAGACGGCGATCATCTGGGCCGCCGACGAGCCGGGCGTCTACCGCCACATCACCTACCGCGAGATGAAGCACCACGTCGCGCGGATGGCGAACGTGCTGCACGCGCACGGCGTGCGCAAGGGCGACCGGGTCTGCATCTACATGCCGATGATCCCCGAGACCGCGTTCATGATGCTCGCCTGCGCGCGCATCGGGGCGGTGCACTCGGTCGTCTTCGGCGGCTTCTCGGCCGAGTCGCTGCGCGACCGCATCATCGACGCGCGCTGCCGGGTCGTCGTCACCGCGAACGAGGGGATGCGCGGCGGCAAGCGGATCCCGCTCAAGAAGATCACGGACCGGGCGATCGAGGGCATGTCGCTCGTGGACACCGTCCTCGTGGCGCGCCGCACGGACGCGGACGTCGAGATGGTCCCGGGCCGCGACTTCTGGCTCGACGAGGAGTGCCACCGGCAGCGCTCGACCTGCACGATCGAGTGGATGGGCTCCGAGGACCCGCTGTTCGTGCTGTACACCTCGGGCAGCACCGGCAAGCCGAAGGGGGTGATGCACACGACGGCCGGCTACATGGTCTACACCGCGCTGACGCACAAGCTGGTGTTCGACTACCACCCCGGCGACATCTACTGCTGCGCGGCCGACGTCGGCTGGGTCACGGGGCACTCGTACATCATCTACGGGCCGCTCGCGAACGGCGCGACGACGGTGATGTTCGAGTCGATCCCGACGTACCCCGACCCGGGCCGCTACTGGCGCACGGTGGACGACCTCGGGATCAACATCTTCTACACCGCGCCGACCGCGCTGCGCGCGATCGCGCAGGCCGGCGACGAGTGGGTGCGGCGCTACAAGCGCTCGTCGCTGCGCATCCTCGGCTCCGTCGGCGAGCCGATCAACCCCGAGATCTGGAAGTGGTACCACGACGTCGTCGGCGACGGCCGCTGCGCCGTGGTGGACACGTGGTGGCAGACCGAGACGGGCGGGATCCTGATCACGCCGCTGCCCGGCGTCACGCCGACGAAGCCCGGCTCGGCGACGCTGCCGTTCTTCGGCGTCAAGCCGACCGTCGTCGACCCGAACGACGGCAAGGTCCTCGAGGGGAACGGGGTCAACGGCGCGCTCTGCCTGTCCACGCCGTGGCCGGGCCAGGCGCGCACCGTCTGGGGCGACCACCACCGGTTCAAGTCGACGTACTTCGTCCAGTACCCGGGGCACTACTTCACGGGCGACGGCTGCCGCCGCGACGAGGACGGCTTCTACTGGATCACCGGCCGCATCGACGACGTGCTGAACGTGTCGGGGCACCGGCTCGGGACGGCGGAGGTCGAGAGCGCGCTCGTCGCGCACGACGCGGTGGCCGAGGCGGCGGTGGTCGGCTGCCCGCACCCGATCAAGGGGCAGGGGATCTACGCCTACGTCATCCTCACCGCCGAGTACGCGCGGTCGAACGTGGACTCGATCGCCGGCGCGCTGAAGGAGCAGGTGCGCCACGCGATCGGCTCGTTCGCGGCGCCCGACGTGATCCACGTCGCCGTCGGCCTGCCGAAGACGCGCAGCGGCAAGATCATGCGCCGCATCCTGCGCAAGATCGCCGCGTCCGAGTACGACGGCATGGGCGACATCACGACGCTCGCCGACCCCGAGGTCGTCGAGCGCCTGATCGAGGAGCACAAGACCCGCGTCGGCTGACAACCCGTGGGGGCGGGGGGTTGGCCCCCCCCGGGGGGGGCAACCCCCCCCCCCCCCGGG
>JADHED010001640.1_pt1 | contig 18036 bp, 14 predicted proteins | sample 8952041 | NCBI WGS metagenome assembly JADHED01 (sample SAMN16124423, study PRJNA663239) | bioreactor sludge metagenome | isolation source: sludge (control) | place: India:Bengaluru | collected 2018-09-08
GGGGTCAGCAGTGCGTCGATTATCCAGGTATTGGCATCGCGCGGTTTGATCCCGGTTGACAAAAAGGGAAAACCGATAGCGGGACTTTCTTTGATGTATTTTAACGACAGGATTGAGGGGCTTTATGTTGTTGGTAAAGATCTGGAGGAACCCGTTCCTGTTCCCGAGGACATTCTCACTCTTCAACTGGCAACGCCTGTGACTTACTCTCTGTTTACGGAAACTGTGCCTCGGCCGAGCCCTTCGCCGAGCCCGAGCCCTTCGCCGAGCCCGAGCCCTTCGCCGAGCCCGAGCCCTTCGCCGAGCCCGAGTCCTTCGCCGAGCCCGAGTCCTTCGCCGAGCCCGACTCCGGATCCTTCACCGAGCCCGACTCCGGATGTGCCGCCTCCTTTTGCTTCGCCGAGCCCGAGCCCTTCACCGAGCCCGAGCCCTTCACCCAAACCAACTCCCACTCCGAAACCCTTTGTCTATAATTCGACATTCACTTCGGGCGGAACCTATCGCAATGCTTGGGTTGGCTGGTGCGCCGTTCAAGGGTCTGTCTTCGAAACTTATTTCAATGGAGTTTTGAATTATAGTGGCACTCAGCAACCTGTTCCCAAGGATGAGCAAATCTCCGATACAACGGGAGCATCTGATCCTGTTGTGGTATTCCCTCCTGTCTTCATCAGGGAATATCTGACCGGATCGATCAGCGGGTTTAGTGGAAGATTGATTGGTATCCCCATGCCTGATGCTCCGACTTCTGTTTCGCCAGGAGTATTCTCGGGAAGCATTACGATTGGGTATTCCAAAGTGAATATCTACTCGATCAAGAGGGAGTAACCTCGTCTTGAGAAAGTCCTTCGAGGGGCTTTCCGGATGATACAAATCACAACCGGCCTTGGTGAACTTGTTTCCAACCAAGGCCGGTTTTTTTGTTTTAATTTTCCAGCCAGGAAGAATGAATTCGGCGTGGAGGAGTGCGAGAAAAAAGCTGAACATCGCATGACGGCCATGAAGCGACCATGAACTTTCGCAAAGACCGACGCATGAGGCTCCTTGTGGCGTTGTTCTTTTTGGCAACGCTTTTGTGGTTTGCGGGGGCCCCCTATTTTTTGAACTGGGGAAAGAGGCTGGGGGATGCTTCGCCTGCTCAGAGAGTAAAGTCTGTTGTGGCGAGGGACTCCGGAGGTCGATCTTCGACTTCCGGATCCATTGTGCTTCGACCGGTTGCTGCGTCCGTGAAGTCCGGTAACAAGGGGGGAGTTCCTCTGCTGCCACGGATTCTGCCCCCCAAGGAACCATTGCAGATGCCTGCGGGACATTCTGTTCGACTGTTGGTCAAGTTCTCCGACCAACTGCAGGCGCGGGCCGATTCGGAGGGAAACCTGATGGTTTCTGTTCCTTCCGGAATGGAAATTTCCGCTTTGGAAGGACTCAGCAAAAACTGGGGCCTTCGTTGGAGGCGGGTGCACTCGGCCAGCGATGAAAAGTTGAGTGCATTGGAACAACGTGCCGCCGGGAACACCGGCCGGGAGCAACCCGATCTCGGAGGCTTGCTGGAGGTGATCCTGCCGGAAAGCACGCCGGACAAAGTTCTGCAACTGGCCTCTGCGTTGCAACCACTTCAGCAGATTGAGTATGCGGATCTGGTTTCCGCCGATCCTCCGCCTCCTCCGGCGGAAGACATCCAGCCGACGACGCCAGATTTGGTTTTTCTTCAGACTTATCGTGGAACGGACACAGGCATCGGCATTGATTACGTCTGGGAGACGTATGGTATTCGGGGAAATCCGGAACTGAAGATTTCGGATTGCGAGTATTCCTACAATACCGGGCACGAAGATCTGCAATCGCTGGTCAGCACCCAAGAGGGGGTGGCTTCCATGTATTCTTTTTTTGGCAACAGCCATGGGACGGCGGTGCTCGGGATCCTCTTTGGAGGAGACAACGGCTATGGCATCTCGGGTTCTGTTCCAAGGTGCCGGGGAACTTTTTATCCCGAATACTCGAAGTTGTCCGATGGAAGCACGCAATATCGCAGTGCGACGATCGCGCAGGCAGTGGCCGATTCCGCGCCCGGCGACATTGTTCTTCTTGAGATGCAGACGGGAGTGAAGACGGGGACGGATTATGTGCCCGCCGAATATGCGATGTCTGTCTGGAGCATTGTCAAGACGGCCACCGACGCAGGAGTCATTGTCGTGGCAGCCGCCGGGAACGGTGCCCAGAATCTCGATGCCTCTTCTTTTGCGGATTATAGAAATCGTGGAGACAGTGGGGCCATCCTGGTCGGCGCAGCCGATGCGGCACGCGCCCGAAGCGACTTCAGCACTTTTGGGCGGCGGATCAATTTGCAGGGATGGGGGAGTGGAGTGGCCTCGCTGGGTTACGGGTATTATGCAAAATACGGGGATGACCTGAACCAGGCGTACACGGCATCCTTCGGGGGGACGAGTTCTGCTGTGCCTCTCGTGGCGTCCGCGGCAGCCTTGCTCCAGTCGGTTTCCATGGAAAAAAGGGGCGTTCGCCTGACTCCCGGCGAGGTGAGAAATCTTCTTGTTTCCACAGGCAGGCTTCAGACGGGGGATCTGTCCCGCCCGGTTGGCTGTCTGCCGAATCTTGTGGAAGCCACAAGGGCACTTTTTTCCCCGATTGTGATTTTTGAGCAACCGCAGGGAGACCGCTTGCTTGTCGGTCAGCCGGCAACGCTTTCCGTGCGGGCCGGAAGTCGTTTTGATCTGACCTACCAGTGGCAAAAAGATGGAGAAGACATTCCGGGGGCGACATCGGACAAATTCGTCATTCCCAAGGCGTCTTCAAGTGATGCGGGCTCCTACACGGTTGTGGTCTCGTGTGCGGAGGGCGAGGTTGCCAGTGAAGGGGCCGGGCTTTGGCTTGCGGATGCAAAAGGACGCCCCTATTCCTTCCGTCCGCTCCAGGTTCTTGCCCAGGGAGGGGGGACTTTTACAGCAGGACTGAACGCTCGCTCCCTGCCCATCGGAGCTTCTTATACCATCTCCGCCACACCGTCTCCGGGGATGATTTTCAAGGAATGGCTGAAAAATGGAGTTTCCTTTTCAAGGAATTCCAAGGTTTCGTTTGCCATGGAAGAGGGATTGGTGCTGGAAGCGGTCTTTGTGCCCAATCCCTATCCTGCGGTGGCTCATTTTTTCAATGGTCTCGTCGGAGAAGGAAATCTGGGGAGCGGGGGAGAAGCCGACAGAGAGGCCTTCTTTCATGAAAATGGCTTCATTCAGCTCACTTCACTTGCCGACGGACGGTTCAGCGGGAGCCTGCGACTTGAGGGGAAGAGCCATTCATTTTCCGGAAAGTTTGATGGCTTCGGAGAGGCCTTTGTCTCACTGAAGCGCCCGAAGAAAACTCCGCTCGAAGTGGAGTTGAAATTTGACACGGCTCCCCCCGGCAAGATTTCCGGAACGGTGACCGGGACGGAAACAGCGCTTCCTTTTGAAGCCCTGCCCGGAGTGTATTCCGGAGCAAAGGAAGATGTTCATCCTCTGGGAGGGCGTCGTTACACCCTGCTGCTTGCCGACCAAGAGGAAGCCTTTGGCTTTGCTGCGGTTGAAATCCTGTCGAATGGGACAGCAAAGATGGTGGGAAATTTGCCTGATGGGGTTCCTTTCACGACGACGGCCCGACTGGTTTCAAATGAAAAGGGCATCTGGGTCCTGCCCTGGCACCTGTCTCTTTACCGGGAAGGGGCTGGCCTGGTTTTCGGGGAATTGTTTTTTTCTGAATCCGAGCAGGAGCCGGACGTGACGGGATTGGCGGGCTGGCTGTCCCCCTTCCCCGCGCAAGGCGCCGGTTTTTTGAAGTCTTTGGCGATTTTTGGGGAGCGCTATCAGATGGAAAAAGGGGTGTCGCTTCTCGGGGGGGCGTCCGATTCGGTGCCCTGGCAACTGACTTTTGATTTTCCTGGAAAAATCCTCTCTCTTCCATTGGTGCTGGGGGGAAGCTGGCCGGGTTCCAATATGCCGGTTTTGGAAAAACCGGATGGATACCGGGTGGCATGGAGTTTTTACAAAACGACAGGAGTGATCCGGGGGAGTCTGGGGCCTGGGGCGATGGAAAACAAAGCCAGCGTACCATTTGCCGGAGTGGTTTTTTCCCATCCTGTGAAGCTGAGCGATTCGGACCTCCTGCTGAACGGCGGTGGTTTCTTCACGCGGGCCGGAGCAGTCGGCACGGTGGAGTTGACGTCTCCTTAAAAGCTACCGGCCGGGCATGGCCTCCAGCACGAGGCCCTTCAAATATTCTGTCTCGGGGAGTCCCAGAACAATGGGATGGTCTTTGGGTTGTCCAATGCGTCGGAGGAGTCGCATGTTTCTCCTGGCGTCCTGAAGCCCTTCCGAGATGGCTTCCTCGAATTCGTGCGAAGCGACGTGATGGGAACAGGAGAAGGTCGCCAGGAGTCCCCCCTTTGTCAGGAGCCGGGCGGCACGGGCATGAAGATCGCGATAGCCACGCAGGGCTTCGTTCACCTTGGAACGGGCTTTGGTAAAAGAAGGGGGATCGAGAATGATGAGGTCGAATTCCCCGCCGCGATGGAGCACATCGAACACGTCCGCCTGCCGGACATCAATCGTCAGTTCATTGCGCCGGGCGTTTTCCTTCAGCCTGGCGACACTTTCCGCCCCGGACTCCACGGCCGTGACGGCGGCGGCTCCAGCCCGGGCGCAGGCAAGGGCAAAACCGCCCTGATTCGAAAAACAATCCAAGACCCGGCGGCCTTTGGCAAGAGGGGCAACGATGTCGTAGGATTCCAGTTGATCGAGATAGAGGCCGGTTTTGTGACCGCCCAGGGGATCAACCAGGAAACGAACACCGGAGGTTTCCACCTCAAGGGGACGGTCCGGCGGAAGCCCCGCCAGCACACCCGTGCGCAGCTCAAGGCCTTCCGCGGAACGAACCGGGGCATCGTTGCGTTCGATCACGCAATCCGCTCCGGTCAACTCCAGGAGAACTCTGGCGATTGTTTCCCGGTGCAAGTCCATGGCTTTCGTCAGGGTCTGGAGCACAAGAACCCGGCCATATCGGTCGGCAATCACCCCGGGGAGACCGTCGCTTTCACTCCAGACGAGGCGGACAAGATCTTCCCGGCAACCTGCATGGGAACGATATTCCAGGGCCTGTGAGAGGCGGCGGCGGAAAAAATCCTCGTCCAATTCCTGACGCCTTCTGGAGAATCGGCGGACGACAATCTGGGACTTGGAATTGTAAATTCCGACTCCGAGCAACTGGTCCCGCCCGTCCTTGATCGAGACGACGCTTCCGTCCTCGGGATTGCCAAAGGTCTTCAGGATTTCACTGGAGTAGACCCAATCGTGACCGTGAAGAATCCGCGAACGCGGTCGGATGATGATTCCTCCCATGATCAGGCGGGAAGGAGTTCCTCGTGGTGGGTGACGATGCGGTTGGCTCCCGGCTCGGGATATTCAAAGATCCGGCCTTCAAAATTCCGGATCATCACTTTCTCTTTGTCATGGTAGAGGACATAGCCGGGATTGATGGGAACTTTTCCACCACCACCGGGGGCATCGATAACGAACTGGGGAATGGCATATCCCGTGGTGAAGCCCCGGAGTCCCTCAATGATCTCGATGCCCTTCGAGACAGGAGTCCGGAGATGGGACGAGCCCCGGATGAGGTCGCATTGATAGAGGTAGTAGGGACGGACCCGGCAGAGCAGAAGTTTGTGAACAAGCTGCTTCATTGTGCCCACGTTGTCATTCACCCCGGCAAGAAGGACGCTTTGATTGCCGAGCGGGATGCCGGCATCCGCGAGCCGCCCGAGGGCCTCGCGGACTTCAACAGTGAGTTCCCGGGGATGGTTGACATGCACGCTCATCCAGAGCGGATGGTATTTTTTCAACATGTCGCAGAGGGCGGGAGTGATCCGCTGTGGCAGGAAAATCGGAACACGTGTGCCGATGCGGAGGAATTCGATGTGCGGAATGGCGCGCAGGCGGCGGAGAAGGCCCTCCAGTTTGTCGTCCGACAACAGAAGCGCGTCGCCGCCGGAGAGCAGCACATCGCGGACTTCCGTGTGCTTTTTCAGGTAAAGAAAGGCTTCTTCAAAATCCGTGTGCAATTCCTGCTCGCCGACTCCGCTCACCACGCGGCTGCGGGTGCAGTAGCGGCAGTAGGAGGCGCATCGGTCGGTCACAAGGAAGAGAACGCGATCCGGATAGCGGTGAACGAGACCAGGCACCGGCATCGCAGCGTCTTCTCCGCAGGGATCGGCCAGGTCGTAAGGCGAGTCATAGCCTTCTTCAATGCGCGGGATGACCTGACGGCGGATCGGGCAGGCGGGATCATTCCGGTCAATGAGATTGAAATAATGCGGAGTGACGGCCAGGGCCAGTTTGGTGCCCGCGAGCAGGACGCCTGCGCGTTCTTCGGACGTGAGCGGAAGGTGCTTCTCCAAAGCCGCAAGCGTGGTGACCCGGTTTTTGAGCTGCCATTTCCAGTCGTTCCATTGCTCCGGCGTGCTGTCTTTCCAGTAACCCGGAGCGTGCGATACGAACCGTTCCTGGATGTCTGATACAGTGGGCTCCATGAAAAATAATTCTGCAACGCTACGCCAGTGATGTCTTCTGTCAACGCACGATCTTCACTCCCAGTCCCACCAGGAAGGCAAAGAGCACGCACCAGGGGATGACTCCGAGACTGAGGGCCATGAGAATGCGGACGGGACGTTCCCCGACGGCCAGGGCCAGGAGGCTTCCCGCCTGGGGACCGATGGTCACGGGCGCAAGGATTCCGAGACCCGCCAGGCCCCATTTTTCCCAGACCCGCCAAATCCACTTCGAGGGATCCCTCTGTGTGGAAATTTTCAATTTCCGGAGAAGCCAGTTGCGCAGGGGAGCCCCGGCAAGAAGCACAAGCAGCGCTCCGGCCGTGTAACCCAACCACCCGGCAACCGCAGCCAGCCACAACGGGGCTCCGGCAGCCGTGCCGGAGGGAATGGCGGCCAGGAAATAAACAAAACCCAGTCCGAATGCGACGGCAGAGCCGGAGATGATGGGAAGCATGAAGTTTCCCGATCATGCCAAAATCTTTTCCGGGTGGGAACAGAAACCGGGGACGGGGGGCGGGAAGCAAATAAATACCGCTGACAAACCGGCGAGGGTTCTGCATTCTCCGCGAACTTCTTTCATCCATGCTTCTGCACCCATTCTTCCGATTGATTTTTGTCCTGACGGTTGCGGCCGGTCTGTCGGCTTGTGCGACAGTGAAGGTCAAAATCGTCCCCCCTCCGGCCCGGGAGGAAGTGGTTCTGTCCGATTCCGTTTCCGCGGCATGTCGGGCATTGCCTTCGGCCGTTCGGGGAGAGGCGATGGGAATCCAAGTTTACAACGAGGCTGTTGAGGAGATTGTGCGCGGGGCGATCCGGAATCATTTTCAAGGGGATCCGGGAATCCGACTCGTTCGAAGCGGGGAGGGCGTGCTGGATCCGACGGAGTATCAGAGCGTCCTGCTCGCCTCCGATGTTCGGATCAAGGGACTGTTGTCCCGTTCCGTGCAATCGGGGGTAGGGGTGCCGGTGGTGCTGTGGGTGGGGAAGGGGGCTCCCATTCTGAAGGGACAGCCGGGGATGACTGTCGCGGGCATGGCCCGGGCAGCAACCGCCATCGTGAAATGCGAGGGAGGACATGCGGTTCTGGAATTCTACGACACCCTTCAGGCCGATCACCGGAAGATCACCGGAAAAGTTGTTCCTCTGGCCGCGGATTTTTCCGCGCCGGGGGCCGTTTTTGTTTCGCGTGGAAAGAACCGTTCGATCGACGTGCAGGCAATGTTCTTTTCCAAACAGAAATTGCACGAGGCGGGGCTTTTTCAATTCCAGCCGTATGATCCGAAGAAAATCCCCGTGGTTTTTGTGCACGGCCTGCTTTCCCGTCCGGCGGCCTGGACCCAGGCAACCAATCAGCTGCTGGCCGATCCGGAGATTCGGAAACGTTATCAGTTCTGGTATTTTTTCTATCCGACAGGTTTGCCGGTTTGGGCTTCCGCGGCCTTGTTGCGTGCGGAGCTGGATCGTTTCCGCGAGACAGTGGATCCGGAGTGCCGGGATGCAAATCTCGACAGGATGGTCCTCGTCGGACACAGCATGGGCGGGCTGATTTGCAGTCTGATGATCCGCGAGGGCGGGAAACATTTGTGGAGCCAGTTTTCGGACAAAAATCTCGAGCAGGCCGCATTCAGTCCGGCCACAAAAGCCCGCATCCAAAAGTTTGTGTATTTTGCTCCCCGGAAGGATATCTCGAAGGTGATTTTCATTGCCACTCCCCATCGGGGAAGCCCGCTGGCCCTGCGTCCATTGGCGGGATTCTTTGCCAACCTGATCCAATTGCCATTCGCTCCGCGCGGGGCCGAGCAAAAGGAAATTCTCTCGGTGATGAAAGACGAGGTGCGGAACTTCTTTGTGGCTCCGGCGAACAGTATCCGCTTTCTCAAGGCCAAGTCCCCGTTGCTGATGTCGATCCTGAATCTTCCGCTGTCCAAGAGGGTTGCCTATTATTCGATCATTGGAGACCGCGGTCTCGGAAATTCGCCGGCCAGCAGCGACGGGGTGGTGCCCTATTGGAGTTCCCACCTCGACGGGGCGGTCTCGGAAAAAATTGTTCCTTCCGGGCATGGGGCCAATGAGAATCCCGAGGGCATCGAGGAAATCCGCCGGATTCTGCTTTCCGGGGAAAAGAAGCCGCGGTCATGACAGAGGTGGAAATTTTCACCGATGGCGGGTGTCTAGGAAATCCCGGTCCCGGCGGATGGGGGGTCCTTCTGCGTTCCGCTTCCGGCACGAAAGAGCTTTCAGGAGGCGAGCTGGAGACCACCAACAACCGGATGGAACTGCGTGCGGCCATCGCCGGGCTTTCCGCTCTGACAGAACCCAGCGTGGTGACTCTTCACACCGATTCGCAATACCTTCGCCTCGGAATCACGGAATGGATTCACGGGTGGAAGGCGAGGGGATGGATCACATCGACCCGCCAACCGGTGAAAAATGCGGAATTGTGGCGCGAGCTGGATGCGGTGGCCGGCGCACACAGGATCACATGGAAGTGGATCAAGGGACATGCCGGGCATCCGGAAAATGAACGTTGCGACCAACTGGCCGCTGCCGCCATTGCCAAAATCAAAAACAACCGTCCTCCGGAGCCGGCTGCCTCCCGTCCGGCTCCTGCCCCGACGGAACCGCTTGCCCAGGCTTTGCTTTTCTGAGGTTTCCCAGCCGTCCCGCAGGCCGGTTCAAAGCTTGTGGCCCATTTTCTTTTTCTTTGTGGCGAGGTACCTGGCGTTGTGAGGATTCGCCTGGGATTTGATCGGGATCTGTTGGACGATTTCCAGATCGTAGCCTTCCAGTCCAACGACTTTGCGGGGATTGTTGGTCAGGAGACGGATCCGATGCACGCCCAGGTCGGCCAGGATCTGTGCGCCGATTCCGTATTCGCGGAGATCCATCGGGAAGCCGAGCTTCTCATTTGCCTCCACGGTGTCGAGCCCCTGTTCCTGCAGCTTGTAGGCGTGGATCTTGGGAGCCAGGCCGATGCCGCGGCCTTCCTGGCGCATATAAACAAGCACTCCGGCTCCGGCCTCCTGGATGCGCTTCATTGCCTGGTGCAGTTGGGATCCGCAATCGCAGCGGCGCGAAGCGAACACATCCCCGGTCAGACATTCGCTGTGAACGCGCACCAACACCGGCTTGTCGGGGGAGATCTTGCCCAGCACCAGGGCAAGATGGTGCTGACCGTCCACCAGGGAGCGATAAAGGTGGAGATCAAAATCCCCGTAGTCGGTCGGCATCAAAATGGTCTCCTCCCGCTCGATCAATTTTTCACTTTTCCGGCGGTAGGCGATGAGATCCTGGATCGCGCAGAGTTTCAGCCCGTGTTTGCGTTTGAATTTGATGAGATCGGGGAGGCGGGCCATCGAACCGTCTTCCTTGAGGATCTCGCAGATGACTCCCGAGGGATCGAGTCCGGCCAGGCGGGCAAGATCCACGGCGGCCTCGGTGTGTCCCGCCCTGCGGAGAACTCCTCCGGGTTTGGCCTGCAGGGGGAAAACATGCCCGGGCTGCACGAGATCCGTGGGAATGGAATTGTCCCCGGCCAGAAGTTTGATCGTTGTCGCCCGGTCCTTGGCGCTGATTCCTGTGGAGATCCCGCTCGTGGCGTCGACGGAAACCGTGAAGTCGGTTTTGAACAACTCCCGGTTGTGCGCGACCATGCGCTGGAGGCCGAGCTTTTGGGCGCGCTCCTCGGTGATCGGGGCACAGATGAGTCCCCGTCCATAGCGGGCCATGAAGTTCACCGCGGTGGGGGTGACTTTTGATGCTGCCATCAAAAGGTCGCCCTCGTTTTCCCGGTCCGCATCGTCCGTGACAATGACCATGCGGCCGCGGCGAAGGTCGGAAATCACGGAAGGAATCGGATCGAAAGGAGTCTTCATACGGCAGGCATTCCAGCGTATCGCCCGGATGGAGGCAGTGCAATTTCTTTCAAAAAGCACTTGCCAAATCTCCGTATTTCTATACAGTCCGCCCTCCTATGGCAAAAACAGCATGGCTCGAGCGCAACAAGCGCAAAGCGAAGACGGTGGCAAAATACGCCGAGCTTCGTGCGGAACTGAAGGCGAAAAAAGATTACGCATCACTCGCCCAGCTTCCCCGTGACGCGAGCCCGACACGTCTTGTCAACCGCTGCCAGGTCAGCGGCCGTCGTCATGCTTATATTCGCCGCTTCAAGATTTCCCGTATCACTTTCCGTGAGCTGGCCTCTGCCGGACTCATCCCGGGTGTGACGAAGTCGAGCTGGTAAGCTCGTCACCGGTTGCCTGCCGGTATGCCGATTTACGAGTACGAAGTCACTTGTGAAGGCGGCTGCAAAGCCTGTGGGGGACGTTTTGAGTTGAGACGTCCCGCGAACCGTCCCGCGTTGACTGCCTGCCCTGTTTGCAGGAAACCTGTCCGGCGTGTTGTTTCTCTTCCCAGCACTCCGAAAATTCTGAAACCTCTGTCGGTTTCGGACGCCAAAAAAGCGGGCTTCACCGTCTTTGAAAAGAAGGAAAAGGGCGTTTACGAACGGCAGTAGCAAGGGGCTACCCGGGATATTGGGCACGCACTTCGTCTTTTGTCAGCAGGAGGATATCGAACACTCCCAGTGCTGTTCCAAAGGGCATCATGGCGCAGTTGATGGCTCCCACCACAATGGAATATGTCCTGCGACGTCGTTGGGCAATGAATCGTCCTGAGAGAATCGTCGCCGCTCCGAGTGCCCACCCAAACAAAACGAAGCCGCCGCCCATCAGCAGAAAGATCCATCCAAACCATTCGGGAGGACCGGTTTGATCGGGAGTGGAATTCCAGGCGGGTGCATGGAGGACAATTGCAAGACCGAGGGAGAAGTGAAAGAGTCCGAAAGACCCAAAGAGCGCATGCAGGCCTCCGACAACGTAGTGGAAGATGGCAAGGATCCGGAGTTGTTCGTTGAGATTCATGCGTGTTGGAAAAATCGCGGTGAACGGATTCTTACGGTTTGATGGACGCCAATTCTTTCAAGAGCGCCTGATTGAGGCGGATGCCGAGGAGGAAATTTTCCACGGGAAAGTTTTCATTCGGAGCGTGGGCCCGGCAATCGGGAGAGGCGAGGGCGAGGAGGAGGGAGTCGCAACCCAATTTTTCCTGGAAGGTGGTGAGAATGGGAATGGAGCCTCCTTCGCGCATGAGGGCCGGTTTTTTTTCAAAGACTTTTTCCAGGGCACGTCGGGCGGCAAGACCATCGGGGCTGTTCGGATCGAAGAAATAGGGGGCTCCTCCGTGTCCGTGCTCGATTTCCAGATGGATCCCCTTTGGTTTGTGCTTTTCAAAGTGTTCTCCGGCCATCCGCAGGATGTCCTCGGGTTTCTGGTCGGGGACGAGGCGGAAGGAAATCTTGAAGAACGCTTCAGCCGGCAGCACCGTCTTGCTGCCCTGGCCCTGATAGCCACCGCCCATTCCGTTGATTTCAGCGGTGGGACGTGCTCCGATCCGTTCGATGGCACTGAACCCGGCCTCGCCGTCCAGTTCCGTGACGCCCGCCTGTTCGGCAATGTCTTTGTCGCGGAGCGGCGAAGCCGCCGCGGCTTCCCGCTCCCAGTCTGCCGGAGGTTGGACGGCATCATAGAATCCGGGAATGGTCACGCGTCCGTTTTCATCGTGAAGACTGGCGATCAAGCGGGCGGCTGCGGTTGCCGGATTGGCAACGGCTCCTCCGTAGATGCCGGAATGGAGATCGTGAGAAGGACCCAGAACCCGGACTTCCATGGCGGCAATTCCGCGAAGGGCGTAACTGAGGGTCGGGTATCCGTCGGCGGCCATTCCGGTGTCGGAGATGGCGATGACATCGCAAGCGAGTTCTTCGCGGTTTTTTTCCAGAAAGTCCGGAAGGTTGCCGCTGCCGACTTCCTCTTCTCCTTCGATCAGGAAAATGACGTTGACCGGGAGCGGGCCTTTTTGGAGAGCCTCGGCAACTCCAAGGATGTGCGACAGAATCTGCCCTTTGTTGTCGGAAGATCCCCGGGCAAAGATCCGACCGTCGCGGATTTCCGGTTCAAAAGGGGGAGAACTCCACTCCGCAAGGGGCTCCGGCGGCTGCACATCGTAGTGGCCGTAGATCAGAACGGTCCGTTTGGCGGGATCCCGACCGGTTTTCCCAATGACAACCGGGTGACCCGGTGTTTCTTCCTTGCGGGACTCCAGACCGATACTCTGGAGCTTCGTCACCAACCAATCGGCGCAGGCCTGCAAATCGTTTTTATGGGAAGATTGGGCGGAAATGCTTGGAAAGCGTAGAAATTCAAAGAGTTCTTGGACACGAGGATCATTCATAAAAGCGCTATATATTGTGGTGGGCAAAAATATTCTCCCTTTATATTGTATTTTCTCTTGCCAGCCCCCGGCAGAAATTTACGATTTGAAAAAACCAAGGTAACGAAGTCCCCATGTATCTGCAATCTCTGGAAATTATCGGATTCAAGTCGTTTGCTCCGAAGACGATTTTGAATTTTCACCGTGGGGTCACCGCGATTGTCGGCCCGAACGGTTGCGGCAAGTCAAATGTATTGGATTCCATTCGCTGGGTGCTTGGAGAGCAATCCGCGAAGGCTCTGCGCGGCGGGGAAATGTCGGATGTTATTTTCAGCGGCACTGACAGCCGACCAGCCCTTGGCATGGCGGAGGTTTCCATGACCTTTGCCGAGTGCGAGAAGGAACTCGGGGTGGAGTGGAACGAGGTGCGGATCACCCGCCGCGTTTATCGCGACGGAAAGAGCGAATATTTCCTGAACAAAACCCCCTGTCGTCTCAAAGATATCCATCAGCTCTTCATGGATACCGGGGTCGGCCGCAGTGCCTACTCGATCATGGAGCAGGGGAAGATCGACCAGATTTTGAGCAGTCGGCCGGAAGATCGCCGCGCGATTTTTGAAGAGGCGGCGGGCATCACCAAATACAAGGCCCAGAAAAAAGAAGCGCTCCGAAAACTGGAATACACCGAGGCGAACCTCGTTCGCGTTCAGGACATCATCAAGGAAGTGAAGCGGCAGATCGGTTCGCTCCAGCGCCAGGCGGGAAAGGCCCGGCGTTATCAGGCCCTGATGCAGGATCTGCGCACCTTTGACACCCACCTTTCCCACAGGAACTATCGTGCCCTCTCGGAAGAACTCGAGACCCTTCGCGTTCAATTGTCGCAGGGAGAGGAATCCCGCTCGATTCACGAAGAGGAGATTTCCCGGCAGGAGAATGAACTGGCCGGATTCCGCCAGCGGTTGGAAGAACTCGACTCCGAAGCTTCCGTGGCGAGGGACGGACTCCAGACCGTCAAAAACCGGATTTTTTCCGCGGAAAGCCGCATCCAGACAAATGGGGAACGCACGGCTGAAGCGGCGGCGATGATTGAACGTCATCGGGCCGACATTGCCCAGGCGGAAGAGAAAATTCGCTCCCAGCAGGAGCAGATCGAGCAGACGGATTCGTTGCTCACGCAGATGATCGAGACGCTGCGCGGGCATGAGGCTGCGCTGAATGAGCAGAATGAAAAAGTGCGCGCCGCCCGGGAGGAACGGATGGTGGTGGAACGCGAGATTCAGGAAACCGGCGGGGAAATTTCCCGTCTGGAAGCCCGTCTGGGTTCGCTGCGCGGGGATATTTCTTCTGCCGCCGGACGCCGGGAATCCGGCGAAACCCGCCTCCGCCTGCTTCAGGGCGAGGCCGAAACCGCGACACGCATCGCGGGGGAATTTTCTGCGGCTCTGGAAGAATTGACCCGTCGTACAGAAGCCTCCCGATTGGCTCTGGAACATGCCCAGGCCGAAGTGGCGGAGGCCTCGGCTGCACATGACGCCGCCCAGAATGACCGCCAGAACATCGATGCGGTTCTGACCCTTGTCGGGAAGGAAGCCACCGGCATCGAATCCCGTCTCGAGGTGCTCCGGCAACTCCAGGAACAGGGAGAAGGCTTTGATGAAGGCACCCAGGCCGTCTTGCACGGTCTCGACAATCCCTCGTTTTTCAGCCCGGCGATCCAGGGGGCGATTGCGCAGAACATCCAGGTGGAACCACGCTTTATTCCGGCGGTGGAAGCGGCCCTGGGGTCTGCATTGCAGGCCATTGTTTTCAAAGATCCCGGTGTGGCGGAGTCCGCGCTGTTGACCTTGTCGCGCAACAAGCTGGGCCGGGCGGCGGTCGTTCCTGCGAATTGGATTCCGCGTGGAGAGGGTATTTCCCGGGAGGTGCCTTTTGGCGTTCTGGGCCGTGCCTCCGAGTGCGTTGGAGGTTCCGGCGATGCGGCCGATCTGGCAAGGCATCTGCTGGCGGGAGTGCTGATCGTTGAGAACCTGGAGACCGCCTTCCGTCTCCGTCCCCAGCATCCGGACTTTGCCTATGCCACACTGGAAGGTGAGTTCGTGGCACTCAACGGCATCATTCAAGGGGGGCAGTCGGGAGAGAATTCCGGTCAGTCCGCCCTTCAGCGAAAAGCGCAAATCGCGCAGCTTGATGAAGAACTTGCCGCGGCCACCGTCCGCTTGGAGAACCTTGCCGCCGATCGTGCCCGTGCGGGAGAGCTTCTGGACTCGGCCTCCGAACGGCTCCGTTTTGCCCGCGAGTCCGTGCAATCGGCCCAGGTCGAGGCCGCCTCTTTGGAGAATGAGCGCCGACATGTGGAGCGTCAGCTTGCGGATGCCGATGCCAAGCGTTCCTCGTTTGCCCGCGAGACGGTTTCCATTGAGGAATCGCTGAGGGCGAGTCTCGCCCAGCTCGGCGAATTGGAAGCCACGATCGCCCAGGTTTCCGGGGAGCTGGATGCCTGCCGGGTTTCGCGCAGTGAAGCGGAGTTGCGTGTCCAGGTGGCCCGCGAACGGGAGAGCGCCGCTTCCGACGCGCTCAACGAAATTCGCGTCCGGGTTGCGACGGAGCGCAAGCAGCAGGAGAACCTTCACCGCCAGCGCGGCCCGATGTCCGCCCGTCTTGTCGAGCTTTCCGAGCTCCTTGATGCCCGCCGGGTGGACATCACAAACTACGAAAATCGCATTGGAAATCTCGAAGCCGAGAATGCTTCCCTCCAGATTTCGATCGCGGAGTGGCAGGAGGCGCTTGTCACCGAGCAGAGCAAGTTGGAGGCTCTCACAGCCGCCCGGGCAGAGGTGCATTCGAGTGCGGATGCACTGGAAACAGCGCTTCGAACCTCCCGCCAACAGCTCGTGCGGATTCAGGATGAACGCGGTCGCATCGAGGTCAGGTCCACCCAGACGGGAATGCGCATGGAGAACATCCGCAATCACGTTTCCCAGCGCTATCAAATCGATCTGGAATCCTTCAGCCCCGACACTTACGCCCTTCTCGTGGCGTTCCGGGACCGCAACAAGCGCAAGCCCGGATCGGATACCGGCGAAGCAGAATCGGGTATTCCTCCCGTTGAAGAAGAGGCCCCCGAAGAGCCCGTTGCCGTGGAACCCCAGGAAGGCGAGGGAATCCCCTGGGACCGTATCGAGGAAATTGTGGCGGAGTTGACGGAGCGGGTCGAGTCCATGGGCCCGGTCAATGTGGATGCCATCCAGGAATTCGACGAACTCGAGCAGCGTTATGTCTTTCTCGAAAAACAAAACGCCGACCTCGTGAACTCGAAGGCCGAACTTTTGGAGGTCATTTCAAAAATCAACCGCACCACCAAGGAACTCTTTGCGGAGACCTTCGAGAAAATTCGGGTGAATTTCCAGGAGATGTTCACCGAACTCTTCGGTGGCGGACGGGCCAACCTCATGCTTGTGGACGACAATGATCCGCTGGAGTCCGGCATCGAGATCATTGCCAAGCCTCCCGGCAAACAGCTCCAGAGCGTGAGTCTGCTTTCCGGCGGAGAGCGCACGATGACCGCCGTCTCGCTCCTCTTTGCGATCTACATGGTGAAACCCAGCCCCTTCTGCGTGCTGGACGAGATGGATGCTCCGTTGGACGAATCCAACATCAGCCGGTTCGTCAAAATCCTGGACCGCTTCATCGGGCAGAGCCAGTTTGTGGTCATCACCCACAACAAGCGCACAATCAGCCGCGCCGACATGCTTTACGGGGTGACGATGGAAGAGCACGGGGTGAGCAAGCTCGTGAGTGTGAAGTTCAGCGGAAAAACCGGAGGAGAGCATCCGGAGAAATCCGTGGCCGAGGCTTTCGGGAAATCCCCGAATCTCACCAGCGAGGGTCAGACTGCGCCTGCCGCAGGAGAGGAAAATCCTCCCGGGGAGACGCTGCACACGGACTTTCTGGAAGAACCGGCCTCTGTGGAAGAAGAAGTCGCCGAAGAAGAAAGGCCCACTTCGGAGGAAGATTCTGTTGCTGACGAAGTGGCGGAGATCACCGGCGAAGAGAATCCGCCGCCAGTGGAATCCGCCGGGTCGCTCGTGGAGGAAGAGCCCGCGCCGGAAGTTTCCCCCGAGGCCGACATTTCATCCGGGCAGGAAATTGTGGAAGACGGAGGCATGGTTGCGGAGGAAGACGAAACGCCTGTGACGCCCGCATGAGTTCCGCTTTGAAAAACGCCGTCCAGAAGCGTCTGGACATTGTTGCCGACCACGCTTTTCGGGACCGGGATCCCGGCGGGCACTTGGAAGCCCTCAAGCAGGCCCATCGGGAATTGGAATCCTTGGTGGGGGCTCTTCCATCGGATTGTGACCCGCGTTTGCGGCATTTTCTGGAACGGCAGAGCTACGAGAAAGCCCTCGCCTTTTTGAAAGAACAGAACGTCTGATTTTCTCACCACGCTCTGCGGCGGAGCGATGGACAGGGCGTGATCTGCGGGATATGGTCCCTGCATGTTGAATTTTCGGAGGGACGGCCGCCTGTCGATGGTCAAGATTCTCGTGGTGGTGAATGTGGCAATTTTTCTGCTGGAGTCGTTTCTCACCCCGATGGGACGCATTCAGGTGGACGGATTTTTCGGGCTGAGCGCGCGGGGAATTTCGGACGGGATGGTGTGGCAGTTTGTGACGCATCAATTTCTTCACGGCAGTCTCTTTCATGTTGTGGTGAACATGGTTGGCCTTTGGTTTGCCGGGCGTGTGATGGAGAATCTTCTGGGCCCGTGGAAGTTCCTGGCCTTCTACCTGGTGTGCGGGGTGGTTGGCGGTATTTTCCAGTTGGTGCTTGCGCCGGGCCCCGTGTTGATCGGTGCGTCGGGGGCGGTCTGTGGGGTGGTGGCGGCATTCTCGGCGTTGTATCCGGAGATGCTCATCACGGCGTTGCTGTTCTTCGTGCTGCCGATTCGGATGCGGGCGAAGTGGCTGGGATGGTTGATCGTTATTGTCTCGGTGCTCCTGATCCGCACCGGATGGGGAGGAAATATCGGGAATGCCGCCCACCTCGGCGGAGCGCTGGCCGGTTATGCTCTGGTCTGGATCGGCAAACAACGCCGTCCGCGGCTGGTGCAGCGGTTTTAGAGCGGTTTAACCCGGATTATGCAGTAGAGTAATCGAACGGCGGTGGGCGGGAGTCGATCT
>JADHED010001641.1_pt1 | contig 18034 bp, 12 predicted proteins | sample 8952041 | NCBI WGS metagenome assembly JADHED01 (sample SAMN16124423, study PRJNA663239) | bioreactor sludge metagenome | isolation source: sludge (control) | place: India:Bengaluru | collected 2018-09-08
GCTGTTCGGCGAGGGTACGGAGACGGTGCTGCGGGCGGGCGTCGCCGGGCGCCGTCAGCGGCTGGAGGTCGCGGGCGCGGAGGCCTCGACGTGGAGCGCGGACCTGGGCGTGGTCGCCGGCCGCGGTCCCGACCACCTGGCCGCCGCCGGCGACTGGCGCTGGCGCGCGGGCGCCGTCTTCGCCGGGCTGGCAGGCGAGGGCCGCGACATCGGCTCGCTGGGCATCGACCCCGTGCGGCGGCTGAGCTACGGCGCGGCGGTCGGCGTCTGCCTGGCGCGCCGCGACGACGGCGGCGACCTGCTCGACCTGAACGTGGCCGGCGACTGGGTCCTGTACCGCCGCGACGGCGACTGGTTCGACGCGGCCGAGTGGCGCGGCGGGGCCGAGCTGCTGGTGGGCGGGCTGGTGGCGATCCGGCACGGACTGGCGGCCGAGCACGCGCAGAGCCCTTACGCGGGGGATGCGTGGGGGCTGGAGGTGCGGTGGCGGGAGCCATGCGGGCGCTTCGAGGTGTCGGCGGACTACGCGCGGCTCGACCTGGACGGCGCGGTGTTCCGCGACGCGGTGGATCGCGTGGGGGTGGCGGTGCGGGCCGGGTTCTAGGGCGTCAGGTACCTCGTTCTGACCACCTCGAGGTGGTGCGCGACGTGGCCGGCGGTGATGTAGGGGATGGCGCGCACCACGATGCGGTTGTTGTTGGCGGTGCCGGCGCGGGCCAGGGCTTCGGGGGACAGGCCGGCGAAGAAGCGGACCGTCGAGCGGCGCAGGTAGACGAACTCGTCGAGCAGGTCGGCGAGGGGGATGCGGTCGAAGTCGGCGCCGGCGACCCAGGCGTTCTCGTCCATGCCGGGAAGTTGGACGGGGTCGGCGCGGGCGATGCTGGTGGCGCGGTAGAGGAAGAGGCGTTCGGTGTCGATGAGGTGGCCTAGGAGCTCTTTGATGGACCATTTGTTGGGGGCGTAGCGGTGCAGAGCGACCTTTTCATCCAATGGTTGCAGCAGGGTCTGGACCTCGTCGATCTGAGTCGATAGGATAGAGAGGATGTCAGAGTCCAGGACGGGGTCGATGTACTTGCCATAGTAGGGGGAGTGGTCGCCGGGTTGGGTCTGGGGAAGGCGGCTCATCTTAGGGCTCCTGACATTCTGGTATGAGGGTGGCTCCAACGGTGGGTGAGTCAACGGCGCTTATACTGCCTTTATCAGAGCATGTCGATAATTTGTTTGCTGATATAGAGTTAAGCAGGCAAATAATCTTCGCCACTATGAGCACTAATCAATAAAATGAAGCCCTGTGGAGCCAATCCCAATACATAACCCGGTGACCGCAAAGCCGATTCACCATCGGCGACCAAGAGTTCGTGCCGGTCTGGGTGCCCGTAGCGCTGCGCGACCTGCTAGATCTGGGCATTGGAGTGCTGAGGCGGCCTCATGCCGATGGCGCCGTCCGGGTCACAACCCTTGAGTGCAGTCTCGTCGACGTCTAGGACGACCCAGAGCGGAGTGGCCGTTGGGCGGAGGTCTGGCGCCCCCTGGAGATGGTCGAGTTCTTCGACCTCGACGCGGTTCTCGCCTACACGCGAGCGCTGGGATTGGCGTTGACAGCCGCGCGAGGCGGTTTCCTTCTTTAGCAGCACCGCGAGTCGCTCATGGTCGAGGCGCATCACCTTCAGGTGTTCCGCGACTCGACGCTGGGCCAGCCGCGATACTTGGATGCCCAGCGCGAACCCTTCAAGCTCGTTAAGGGGTTGATCCGGGTCGTGCCCGAGAGAGTGCTGAACCGTTCCTGGGCCGAGGTGAGCTGATGCTGACCCCTGCAGTCCTACAGTGCGAGGCGGCCGCCACCGGGGTTCTGGGCCGGGTCTCTGGAAAAGGTGATCGGCCGACTATGCGTGGATCGCTATTCTCAAGACCTGTTCACTCATGCCAATTCCCATCTATTCCATTCTATTCCCAAGTACACCTGTTGACCAGAACAACTGGATATAATAAGGTCTCCTCAACCTCGCCATTCCATACGAAACTGGGGTAACGATGGAAAACCGATGGCAGTCCGTGGACGAAATCGCTGAATATCTCGGTGTTTCCAAGGACACCATCTACTCGTGGGTGACCGGCAAAGGCATGCCCGGCCACAAGATCGGTCGCTTCTGGAAATTCAAGCAGGACGAAATTGATGAATGGGTCCGTGCCGGTGGCGCGGTGTTAGGCCCTTCCCGTAAAGGTGGTGATAAGCGGTGACGGCGTCGGCCCACAGGCCCCGGAAAGGGTGCTCTGCTTCAAACCTCGCAACAGTGCGAGGCGGGCGCCAGACTTCGCCTCAAGCGGAAGGTCACACGAGGAGCCCGAGAGCTGTCCCGGTGTCAGTGTCGAGCCCGATCTGTGCCGTGGACCTCTTTTGTGGCGCTGGCGGTCTCACCCACGGGCTGCTTCAGGCTGGAATCGAAGTGGCCGCAGGGATCGACATCGATCCTCAGGCCGAGCACGCCTTCATCAAGAACAACCCCGGCGCGCAGTTTCTGTGTTGGGATGTCGCGCGAAAGAACTCCCCGAGCATCGCCAAACTCTTCGACGCGGGCAAGTTGAGGCTTCTCGCCGGCTGTGCCCCCTGTCAGCCCTTCTCGAAGCTTACTAACGGCAGGCGCGAGCACCAGGCGTGGGATCTGCTCGACAATTTCGGCCGCTTCGTAGTCGGCGTTCTCCCTGAACTCGTAACCATGGAAAACGTACCGGAACTCGTGAACCGCGGGGAAGAGGTCTTCGACCGGTTCGTGAAGACTCTCGAGCGCCACGGCTACTATGTCGATTGGAAGCTCGTGCGCTGCACCGAGTACGGCATCGCACAGGCCCGGCAGCGCCTCGTGTTGCTGGCGTCGCGCCTCGGGCCGATCAGCATTCCCGATGGTCGATACCGATATCCCAGCCAATGGAAGACGGTGCGGCAGACCATCGGTGAGCTTCCGGCGCTGGCGTCCGGCGAAGAGGATCCAGACGATTCCCTGCACGTGTCAGTAAAGCTCGCCGAGGTGAATCTCAAGAGGATTCGTGCCACTCGTCACGATGGCGGTACTCGCCGCGACTGGCCCGACGACCTGGTATTGGATTGCCATCGCAAGGAGTCGGGCAAATCCTATGGTTCCATCTATGGCAGGATGTGGTGGGACCAGCCATCGCCCACCATGACGACCCTTTGTACCGGACTCGGCAATGGGCGCTTCGGCCATCCCGAGCAAGATCGCGCCATCACGCTGCGGGAAGCGGCTTTATTTCAGAGTTTTCCGCGGAAATACGAGTTCTGGCCGCCGGGCGAGAGACTCAACCGCAAGGCCGTGGGGCGCATGATCGGCAATGCCGTACCTCCGAAACTCGCCAAGGCGCTTGGCGAGGCCATCCTTGAGCACGTATCGCAGTACAGATAGAACAGGAGAGTGATGACCGCATTCGACAGCCGATGTTCGCAAAAACTATCGCAGGGGGAATCCGAGATCCGGTGTGACTCGTCGATGAAGATCTACATATGAAACCACGCAGCAAGAATCGAAAAGAGCGACAGGAGCCTGGGGCGAGCAGATCGCAACGGACTCGAGAGCCTCTCACGCGAACCGAGATCATGAAACGCGTCAAGCAGAGGAACACCGGGGCGGAAGTGGCGCTCCGTTCAGCCCTGCATGCAGGGGGGCTACGGTATCGCCTTCACCGCCGCATCGAGGGCATCACGGTCGACATCGTGTTTCCCGGTCCGCGGGTAGCCGTTCTCGTCGATGGGTGTTTCTGGCACGGGTGTCCGACCCATGCCACTTATCCGAAATCCAATACCTCCTACTGGCTCCTCAAACTCCAGGAGAACAAGGAGCGCGACCGCCGCCAGACCGCGCGCCTCAAGAATGCTGGGTGGAAAGTCATCCGAGTCTGGGAGCACGACTGTCGGCCAGTCAATCGCCGAGTCGTGACCCGCATCGCCCGTGCCTGCGGGAAATCGACGCCGGGCATTGGCGAGAATGGACGGTCACGATGAATGGTACTGCACCCGAGCCCGGACAACTGGTCGAAGTTCGTCGCCGACAGTGGATCGTCTCCGATATCGACGCAGCTGCCGTAGCCCCTGAACTTCCGAAGTGCAGTCTTGTCAAGCTGGCATCGATTGATGAAGACGCGCTCGGCGAAGAACTCGAGGTCCTTTGGGAACTCGAGCCTGGAGCACATGTCATCGAACGGGCAGGCCTGCCGACCATCACGGCTCTCGACGGGTCGGATGAACTCGAGGCATTCCTCGACGCTGTCCGGTGGGGCGCAGCCACTAATGCAGATCGCGGCTATCTCCAGGCTCCGTTCCGCAGCGGCATCAGTATCGAGGACTATCAGCTCGACCCGTTGGTCCGTGCCATAGACATGGCCAGGACCAATCTACTGATCGCAGACGATGTCGGCCTCGGCAAGACGATCGAAGCTGGCCTCGTCGTCCAGGAGATGCTGCTTCGCCATCGGGCCCGTACCATTCTAGTTCTCTGCCCGGCGTCGCTGCAGGAGAAGTGGCGCACAGAGATGATCGAGAAGTTCGGTCTCGACTTCAGAATCGTCGACACGGACTTCGTCAGAAAATTGCGCAGAGAGCGCGGCGTTCATGCCAATCCGTGGACTTCTTTTCCACGGCTCATCACGTCGATAGACTGGGTGAAACAAGGGGAGGGCGTCCGCCTCCTTCGAGACACGCTTCCCCCGCACCTGACTTTCCCGAGGCGCTTCGACCTGCTGATCGTGGACGAGGCTCACAACGTCGCACCGACCGTAGGCAAGTATGCCGTGGAGAGCCTCCGAACCAGGCTCGTCCGCCTTTTGGCGCCGCATTTCCAGCACAAGCTGTTTCTGACCGCGACTCCGCACGACGGATACACGGAATCTTTCACTGCGTTGCTGGAGCTGCTCGACGACCAGCGGTTCTCCCGGAATGTCCTTCCGTCCGAGGAGCAACTCGCTCGGGTCATGGTCCGTCGTCTCAAGGGCGATCTGGTCGATAGCGACGGGAATCGGATCTACCCCGACAGGCGGCTCAAGGCGCTAAAAATCGACTACACCGGAGACGAGCGAAATGCCCGTCGGCTTCTTGGCGAATACATCGCGAGCCGGGAGAAGCAAGACGCAGAGGAGGGTGCCGCGTCGCATTTCGTTCATCAGCTGCTCCGTAAACGACTGGCTTCATCACCTGCGGCCTTCGCGTCTACGTTCGAGCGGCACATCGCAACGATCGAGGGGCAACGATCCAGTGCTCGCCGTCCATCGCGGCTCGACGACCGCATCCTCAGGAAGGCCATAGCGAAGACCGAGGAAGACTATGCCGACGACGAGATCCGCGAGTCGGCCGAGGGCGACGCCATCGAGGAAGCCAGCCGGCGATTCCGTGTCTTGTCCTCGGATGAGAAGCGGCAAGTCGAGGAGCTGCGCGCGTGGGCCCAGCGGGCTGCCCGGCAGCCAGATTCCAAAGCACGAGCCCTGATCGCGTGGTTCGAAGACCATATCCGCCCCGATGGGCGGTGGGCGGACAGTCGGGTCATCCTTTTCACGGAATACCGTACGACGCAGGCGTGGCTCCACGAAATTCTTGCGACTCACGGTTTCGGGGGTGAGCGCCTCGCGTTGATCTACGGAGGAATGGACTCGAAAGATCGGGAAGCCATTAAGGCGGCGTTCCAAGCAGACCCGAAGGACTCCCCGGTCCGGATCCTCCTCGCGACCGATGCAGCCTCGGAAGGCATCGATCTCCAGAACCACTGTAACCTGATGATCCATATCGAGATACCGTACAACCCGAACGTGATGGAGCAGCGCAACGGGCGAATCGATCGCCACGGCCAGAAGCAGAATGAGGTCGTGATCTGGCATCCCGTCGATGCGAGCGGCGACCACGGGGAGGACATTCTTCGCGCATTGAAGAAGCTCGACGCGATGCGGGCCGACATGGGAAGCGTGAATCCTGTGATCGCGCCGCAACTGTCTGCTCTGCTCGAGGGGCGCCGTCGACAACTGGACACCGCCCTCGCCGAAAAGCGGATGGAGCGCGCCCGGAAGTTCGTCAAGACCGAGCGCGATCTCCGCGAGCGGATCGCGAAGCTGCACGAGCGATTGACGACGACTCGGGACGAGCAACACCTCACCCCGGATCACATCGAGCGAGCGGTACGGACGGCATTGCGTTTGACCGAGAAACCCGACCTCGTCCCAGTCGAATTGGAGGGGGCTGCCGGGGCCAAAGTGTTCAAACTACCGCCTTTGGCCGGTTCATGGTCGCGCTGCCTCGATGGCCTCGAACACCCGTACACTAAGAAAGTCCGTCCGATCACATTCGATCATGAGATCGCCAAAGGTCGGGACGACGTCGTTCTCGTGCACCTCAACCACCCCCTGGTGCAGATGAGTCTGCGGCTTCTCCGGGCGGAGGTATGGGCGCGCGACGACGTGAAGAAGCTGAATCGTGCGACCGTGCGGACGTTGCCAGATGCAATTCTAGAGGGTACTGCGGTGGCCGTGCTTTCACGTCTCGTGATCGCGGGCGGAAATCATCACCGCCTCCACGAGGAGCTTACAGAGGCCGGCGGGTATCTCCGAGACGCGAGCTTTAAACGTGAGGACCGTGTGACGGCAGTTCGCGATTGGCTCGACTCGTCGCGACCGGGGGAGATCCCCGTCTCGCTCTTCGACGCGCTCCGCACAAGATTCGAAAAGCACACGGATGCAGTATTGGGTGCAGTAGACGCACGATCGAGAGAGAGGCTGCGAACCCTCGGCAACACCATTGAGATTCGTAAGCAACGCGAGATCGATGACATGATGCAACTGCTCGACGATCTCGCCGCGAACTTGAAGGCCGAGCTGGAGAAGGAGGAGCCTCTGCAGCTTTCGCTCTTCTCCGAGGACGAGAGGACCCAACTCCGGCGTGACCAAGCTGCCCTCGAGGCGAGGCTCGGGCGGATTCCGGAAGAACGCGAGAACGAGCATATGGCCATCGTGAGACGTCACTCCGACCTCGTAGAGCATACGTTTCCGGTGGCTGTGGTTCTCCTTGTGCCCGAGTCTCTGAGCGGGGGGGCAAGGCGATGAGCCGCAATCACGAGTGGCTGGAACTCATCGAAGTCTCAGGCCCCTTCCTGGCCTTACCAGTGCTCCGGGAGGCGTTCCCGCAGGGGCTGGAAGAACTGAATGCCATCCGCGCGAAGCGACTTCGCTGCGCCTACGAAGAGTGGAGAGACGCTGTGGATTCGGTTGACAGCGATCTCGGACGGCTCCATGAGGCTTGGGTCGAGGAGGTTCTGCGTACCGCACTCGAGGTTGATGACGAACTGCTCAGTCGCGGCGACGGCGTTCCTTCCGCTAGCCGCGTGGATCTGCCCGAACACGATACGGCGATCGTGCCGGATTTGGCTATAGTAGACCCCGCTCGCTCGGATTCGCTCCTGGTTCCGGTGCACGTATTCTCCCCCGAAACCGATCTGGTAGCTGCGATGCGATTCGGAGGGCTGTCGTGTTCCCCGGCCGATCGCATGGCCATGTACTTGAGAGCGGTGGGCTCTCCGCTCGGTGTAGTGACGAACGGCGAACGCTGGATGATCGTACATGCACTGGTGGGCCAGGTGTCTACTTTCGCGAGCTGGTACGCTCGCCTGTGGGGGCAGGAGCCGAAAACGCTGCGTGCATTCGTGTCGCTGCTCGGCGTGCGGCGTCTCTTCGGACTTGAGCAGGACCGACTGCCGAACCTCTTCGAGAGGTCCTTGAAGCACCAGGACGAGGTGACAGATGCCCTCGGTGAACAGGTTCGACGTGCAGTCGAAGTGTTGATTCAGGCGCTCGACCGCGCCGACCAGGACCGGAACCGCGAACTCCTCCGCGACGTAAAGCCCCAGGATCTCTACGAGGCGGGCCTCACCGTGATGATGCGGCTCGTGTTCCTCCTCGCAGCGGAGGAGCGTGGGCTCTTGCTCTTGGGCGAACCGCGCTACGACTCGTTCTACGCCGTTTCGACGCTGCGCATGCAGCTCCGCGCCGAGAGCGACGAGATCCTCGAGCGCCGGCGATCGGCGTGGTCTCGCCTCCTGGCCGTGTTCCGCGCCGTGTTCGGCGGCATCGAGCACCCGACACTGCGTCTTCCCGCGATGGGCGGCTCGCTCTTCGATCCGGACCGCTTCTCGTTCCTCGAGGGGCGTCTGAAAGGCACGTCGTGGCGACACCACCGCGCCGCGCCAATGCCCATCGACGATCGCACGGTGCTCCTGCTGCTCGAAGCCATTCAAACCTTCGAGGGGCACACGCTCTCGTACCGAGCGCTCGACGTCGAGCAGATTGGCCACGTGTACGAAGGTCTGCTCGAGCGCACCGTCGAGCGCGTCGCGGACGTGACCTTGGAGCTGGAAGCCGGCGCGCAGGCCAAGGATGCCCGCGTCACGCTCGGTGAGATCGAGTCGGCGCGCCTCGATGGCGACGAAGCCGTCGAGCGCCTGCTCGTCGAGCGTTCGAAGCGGTCGAAGTCGGCCGTTTCGAACGCGATGGCTGCCGATGTCGAGCCGCAGCAGAGCGCGCGGCTTCTCTCGGCATGCCGCGGCGACGTGAAGCTCCGAGAGAGGCTCGAGCCATACGTTCGCCTGCTGCGCACCGACCCCTGGGGCTACCCGCTGGTCCACCCGAAGGGCGCGTTCGTCGTCGTGTTGGGGACCGACCGACGCGAAACGGGCACACACTACACGCCCAAGAGCCTAACCGAACGCATCGTCGAAGAGACGCTCACGCCGCTGGTCTACGAAGGCCCGACGACCGGCGCGCCGCGCAGCGAGTGGAAGCTGAAGACGCCCGAGGAGCTGCTGGACCTCAAGGTTTGCGACCCGGCAATGGGCTCCGGCGCCTTCCTCGTGCAGGCCTGTCGGTTCCTGAGCGCCCGCCTCGTCGAGTCCTGGGCGATCGAGGAAGCCGCTGGGCGCATCGTTGACCTCACGGGCAAGACCCATGACCCGGGCACCAGGGTCGAGGCCCTGCCACCCGGTGACGAGGTCCGCGCGGAGAACGCCCGGCGCATCGTTGCCGAGCGCTGCCTCTACGGCGTCGACCTGAACCCGCTTGCCGTGGAACTCGCGAAACTATCACTCTGGCTAATCACGCTGTCGAAGGGGCGCCCGTTCGGCTTCCTCGATCACAACCTCCGCTGCGGCGACAGTTTGCTCGGCATCAGCCAGCTTGAGCAGCTTACAGCTCTATCGCTCGACCCGACGACGATGCGGCAGGGGCGGCTGTTCGGAAAGGCCATCGAGCAGGCGGTTGCCGAGGCCGTTGAGCTACGTCGCAGGTTGCGCAAGATCCCCATCCGCGACATTCGCGATGTGGAGGTGATGGGGTCGCTAAACGCCGACGCGCGCAAGAAGCTCGAAGCTGCCGAGCTGCTCGCCGACGCCTTCATCGGCGCGCTGCTCGCGGCGGAAGGCGCAGACGTCGAGACGCGCATCGTTGCACTCGCGGCCGACGCCGACCGCGTCCTGGCGGGCGATGAGCGTGCGACCGAGACGTTGGCGCGACGCGTAGCCAAGGACCTCGCGAAGGAATCGCCAAGCGGCGGTGCCCGTCGCCCATTCCACTGGCCGCTGGAATTTCCCGATGTCTTCGAGACTGCAATGCCGGGCTTCGACGCCGTTGTGGGCAACCCGCCGTTCCTGAACGCGATTGAGCATGCAGGTGTGCGAACACAAGCTGTGAAGGCCTATTACGCAAGGGTGTACCCAGCGTTTGCGCAGGGGGCATACGATTTGTGTCTGCTGTTTTGGGCGCGAACGATGCATCACCTGCTTGGCGAAACGGGGCGCTACGGTCTGCTGGGCCCGACAGCCCTCCTCTCGGACGGCAGCGCTTGGAAGACATGGGTTCACCACAATTGGCGGCCTGTCTCGATGTGGCTGTACCCCGTGGATTTCTTCAGCAAGGCGAAGATCCGAACGGCCGCAGTCATCGGTGCGAGCGGAGAGTCACGCGTTGTGCTGGTCGCGAGTCTGGACCCTCAGACTGGCTTGTTCCAGCCGACGACGAGGATCTGGGATGACTACTCCGCAAACTGGTACGAGATCGTCTCCGGCCTTTCTCCGTTACAGGGCGCTCGAAACGCACCACGCTCGACCGCTACTAGGACGGTCAGCCTCGTGGCTCTGAGCGACATCGCAGAGGTTTCGGCCGGCTGCACGACCGCCGATGCATACAACTTGAAAGGCGAGATTGAAGACTCTAGCGACGCACGCGGCCTCAAGCTAATCACCACCGGTGCTATTGATCGGTACACATCGAAGTGGGGGCGAATGAAGATTCGCTACTTGAAGGATGATTACATCCGCCCGCGATGGCCAAAAGTTCCCAGTGATCGGGGAGTCAAACGTGCCCTTGCCCGCCAGAATGGGCCTAAGATTCTTGTGGGGGGGCTTACCGCGGTCTTGGAGGCTTGGTTCGATGCAAAGGGGGAATCCGCGGGAATCGTTCAGACGTGGGTGGTGCGTCCACGAACGGAAGTGCTGAGTAGAGCTTCATCGGATGCGTTTTGGTGGCTGACCGCAATCATCAACTCAGCCTACTTCTCACGCGTCTTTGCCTCTCGTTATGGCGCTCAGTCGATGTCAGGCAAGCAAATAACCATTAAGAAGACAAGCCTGCTGGCAATGCCGGTTCCGCAGCCAGTCCTCGGTGGAGATACCGCAGAGTCACTCGCCAATGTGAACGAGTCGACCAGCCCATTCTGTGCGTCGGCGGACGTCTTAGACGCGATTCTCGTTCAACTGTGCAAGGCAATACAGTTGGGCGAGCAGCCGCCCAATGAGTTGGCCGTACTCGACAAGATGGCCCACTTCCTTGCTGGGGCACGATACGGCCGGTCACAGGAAGAGTGCGATGCTGACTATCGCTGGTGGTGCGACCGAGCGAACGTCGAGCCTGCTGAAGAAGATCGCACAACAAGCGTTCACTGGGCTGCGAGCGGCATTCACGAGGAGAAGTAGCCATGTTCGACTTCATGATCTGGAACCAAGCGAACAACGGGACAACGATGGGTATTCGAGCCGCCGACGTCAACGTAGTCGCTCAGCTCGGCCAGCAGTTCAGCCGTAGCTCTGATGACGGTCTGTACGGGTCGCTCAGCCAGTACCTCTCGATCATCGCCGTCGCCCAGACGCCCCCGGCTCCGTATCGCAGGTCCGTCGACATCTTGTGGCGGACTGCGATCGGCTACGGCAGCCACCGATACTTCACGGATCGAGTACTGGAAGTTACGTATACCGGCAACGTTCGGCAGAGCGGTGGCTTCGCGGCCCAGTGCTACGTCATCGTCGATCCGAACGGATTTCAAGCCCTCGGTCCTCACCACACGGTACCAATTACCGTGGTCGTTGTCCCCGGCAACGGCGGGCGGGATCTGCTGGAAGTCACCGTATAGCGACCAGCCGGAGGACCAAGAATGAAGCCCAGCCCGCACCGCGCCGAAGCTAGCCCCACCAAGCAGTTCTTCGTGTCGATGTTGACGCGCGACATCAGCCTGGATGACGCCATCCTCGACCTTCTCGACAACTGTCTGGATGGCGCGATGCGCATCACCGATAGGGAGCGCGTCGACTACTCCAAACACTTCGTGAAGATCAAGTTGTCCAGGAACGAGTTCTCCATCGAGGACAACTGCGGCGGGATCCCCCGCGAGGTCGCGATCAACTACGCCTTCAAGATGGGGCGGGAGCCCGACGACGAACGCGACTCGGATAGCGAGACCATCGGCATGTACGGCGTCGGCATGAAGCGCGCGATCTTCAAGATGGGCAAGAACTCGCTGGTTCGGACCCGGCATGGCGACGACACGTTCGAGGTGCCCATCACCTCCGAGTGGCTCGAGGCGAAGAACTGGGACCCACTGCCCATCAACGAGCCGACGGAGGCGAGCGAGCAGCTTCCGGAACCTGGCACGAGGATCGTCGTCCGAGACCTCTACGAGGGCGTCGCTCGGCACTTCGAGAACGAGGCGTTCGAGAACAAGGTCCGGACGGCCATCTCCGAGCACTTCACGATGTTCCTCCAGTGGGGCTTGAAGGTAGAGCTGAACGACAGCCTCGTGGAGCCGGTCCGGGTCGAGGTACTCGTCTCGGAGCGCGAGGACGGCCCGGCACCCTACGTCTACCGCAAGACCATCGATGGCGTGGTCGTCTCGATCACAGTCGGTCGGAATACCAACCGCGCCCTCGGGAACGACGACGACGAGGACGCGGGCTTCGAACGGGACCGCTCGTCGGCGACGGCTGGCTGGACGGTGCTCTGCAACGACCGCGCGGTCATCGTCGGTGACAAGGGCCGGCTCACGGGCTGGGGCGACGGCATCCCGCTCTACCACCCGCAGTTCGCCATCATCACCGGCATCATCGAGTTTCGCTCGAAGCGGGCCGACAAGCTGCCCGTCACGACCACGAAGCGTGCGCTCGACACGTCCTCCAACGTCTGGCTGGAGTCGCTCGTGAAGATGAAGGAGGGCATGCGGGTCTGGATCGACTACACGAACCGGTGGAAGAACCAGGCCAGTTCCGAGCAACTGCAGGCGCGCCACTGGGAGGACGCCCGGCCGATGCCGCTCAGCAAGGCGATCGCGGCCGTCTCGCAGCGCGCGGCTGCGAAGAAGTCGGAAGACGAGGGCATCGAGTTCAATCCGAAGAAGAGCAAGGTGCTGCCCGAGCCGGAAGCCAAGAAGCCGTCCGACCGTCGGGTCACCTTCACGAAACCCATCGAAGAGATCCGCCTCGTCGGCGTCGCGCTTCTCGACGACGCCGACGCACGCCCAAGCGATGTCGGTTCGAAGTGCTTCGACCTCGCACTGGCCATGGCCAAGAAGCGGAGCACCTGACCGATGAGTACCGGTTCCTCACTGCCGTACCGGTTGCGTCCGAACAAGGCCGTAGATCGAGAGCTGTTCCTCTCGCTCCTCACTCGTCTCGCGCCGAAGCTGGCCCTCGAAGGGCACCACTACGTTGGGCTCGGCGGGCCGTTCCTCGAGGATTATCGCTTGATCCATGCACGGCTCGGCATCGCGAAGATGACGTGCATCGAGATCGAGGAGGAGGTCCATAGGCGGCAATCCTTCAACCGGCCGATCGCCTCCATCGAGTGCGTTCACACGACGCTCGAGGACTACCTCGACGAGACCGACTTCGACACGCCAGCCATCATCTGGTTCGACTACACCGAGCCCAAGGGCATCACGACGCAGATCGAGCGCTTCGCACGGACCATCGGGATCGTGCCGATCGGCAGCGTCCTCCGGGTGACGCTGAACGCGAACCCCAGCTCCCTCGGCAAGCCCGATCCTAACGACCTGTCCGTCGAGGTCGACGGCAAGGCATCGGAGGACCGAGCGGTGAAGCCGACCATCCAGGAGTGGCGACTCGCGCGGTTCAAGGAGCGCTTGGGCGGGTTGTTCCCCAGTGGGCTCACCGCCGAAGGGATGACCTTCAAGACGTACGGGCCGAGTCTTCTGCGCGCGTTGAAGCTGGCCGTCGAAAACGAGGCGCTGAGCTTCCGTGATCGCCGCATCGTCTGGGCTCTCGCCACGCACTACGCCGACGGCCAAGCGATGGTTACCGCCGCGCTGGTGGTCGCCCCGAAAGACGACACCAGTGTCGAGGAGCTCGTGAAGGGCTGGGAGTTCTACACGACGATCGATGCGCCACACCGGCTCGATCTCCCGGCGCTGTCCACGCTGGAGAGGCTGACGATGGAGTCGAACGGCGATGCCAAGGCGAGGCTCGGGTTCGAGCTCCCGACTTCGGACATGGGGACCGATCCCTTCGAAGTGTTCAAGAAGTTCTACCGGATCTACCCGCACTTCTCGCGGGTGGAACTTTAGGAGACGAGGAGCCACATGGGCGACACCACCACACCGAACACACAAGCATGGCTCGCCAAAGAAGTGACGTCGCTCGGCCAGTACGTCGTTCGCTTCGGCGGTGACCGTACCAGCTTCGGCGCGCTCGACCGAGGGCACTGGATCGTCGTTGTCGACGCGGCGGGAGCGGTGAATCGCATCGGGCGCGTCTTGCGGATCCGCTCGGACCGCGATACCACCACTCTCTATTTTGACCGGATGCATCCGGCGCGGACAGCGGGCTCGCTCGTGGATGTCGGGCTCACCCCGCCTTCCGGTCCGATCGCGCGACTGCGCCCCGAAGAATTTTCGAATGCGCTCGCATGCGCAGGTATCTCAACAGCAGGAGATGTACCGATCATCCAGAACGACGTGTACGTCCGCGAGCTGCTTGAGCTGGCGACACGGGACGATCTTCTCGGCCCTGCGGGAGGTCCGGCAGAGTTGGTCATCGATACGAGCGTGCGGGATCGTTACCTCGTTGGCAAGCTAGCGCCAAGGCGGCCGGGAGACGTGGACCCAGAAGAAGTGGAGCCGGCCGCAGCGGCAGACGTTTCACAGGTCATACCAGACGAGGATAACGAAGCCCCGCTCCACGAACCCGGCGCCGAATTCAACCGGGCTAGCGGCCGAGTCGAGCCAGAGGACGACTCCTTAGACGAGATCGACACTACGAACAATCAATCGTTGGTTCCGTCTAGCATGGGTCTCACGTTCTGCGTAGGTCCTGATGTCGATGAAATCGAAGTATCAGCCCGGTGGGGCCGATACGAGCGTGTTCCTAACGATGAACACGACTACACGAAACCCCGCCGGAACCGTGAAACCTGTGAACAGGAAGAGGTGAAGGTCAGGGTTTGGCGGCGAGTGCCCTGTGGGGGAACCTCGCATCTGCCGATGGCCAATGGGCAGATTCGCCCACTAGCCCCGGACCCGAGTGAGGTAGATGTACGGATACAGGGAACTGTCCGTACAAATGCGAAGGGTGAGCGCCTCGTAACCCTTTTCCTGGTGAACGGCCAACTGGAACCCGAGACGAACAAGGATACGGCCTGGCTCTTCCAGCCTGAGATAGCCGTGAGAAGTCGGAACGCAGAATCGCCACAGATATTCCGGCGTCGACCGGGGGGCGGGGCCGTGGTCGACGATGCCGAAAGGGACCACCTCGGCCTCATCTACCGCCGGCATGTCGAATTCGCCGTGGGTCACGGAGTGGCCGTCCATGCTGAGGCCTCACTGGTTGATCCGACGCGGGCGGTGGAAATCAGGACTGAGGTCATCCCGCGGTCGGAGGTCCCGGTCACCGAGACCCCGGGACTCGATCCGGCAGACAGGCCGGCGATGCGCGAGATAGTCGAGCACGGCTGGCTCGACATGTCAGCGCTCGCCGAAATGGAACGCGATGAGCTTGGCAGAGTGCTCTCTACCCTGGCCGACGACTACGAGGCCTGGATCGGAGACCAGCGGGCCCGAGTCGGATCCGAGGTCGTCGGATATGACGACCCTGCAGCCGCGGCGCTCGAACGATGCGAGACGGCCTTGAAACGTCTCAGAGAAGGCATGAGCGTCCTTCTCACGGGTACGAACGCGCTCGCCGCCTTCAGGTTCGCGAACCGAGTGATGGCGTTGCAACGTGTCCATTCCATCTTCGCACTCAAAATGCGGCGCAAGGAAGAGGTGATGATCGCCGACCTCGATATTCCCAAGAACCGCTCGTGGCGCCCATTCCAGTTGGCGTTTCTCTTGCTTTCGATACCCTCTCTGACAGATCCGAAGCACCCCGATCGAACTAATCCGTCGGAGGCATTCGCCGATCTGCTGTGGTTCCCGACCGGAGGTGGCAAGACCGAGGCCTATCTGGGGGTCGCCGCCTTCGCGATGGGGATCCGACGGCTCCAAGGGGTCGTTGCCGATCTGGATGGAACGCGTGGGCTTGCCGTGATCATGCGCTACACGCTACGGCTTCTCACACTGCAGCAGTTCCAGCGGGCGGCGACGCTCCTTTGCGCCATGGAGACTGTCCGCTGGGCGGACGAGGATACCTGGGGCTGCGAGCCTTTCACGTTGGGGCTCTGGGTAGGCAATAAGGTGACTCCTGGAACCACCGAGCAGTCTCACCAGGCGATCCAGGCGATAAGGGACAAGGATCGCAATCGATCTGGAATCGCATCGCCAGCTCAGCTCACGAGTTGCCCCTGGTGCGGTGCCGAGATCTTACCGGGGCGCGACATCGAAGTGGACATGACGGCCTGTAGAACGACGATCTACTGTGGCGACAAGTTGAGCCGGTGTCCGTTCTCCAAGGCGCATTCTGCCGGACATCGACATCCCGGCATTCCCGTCGAGATCGTTGACGAAGAGATCTACCATCGGCCTCCGAGCATGATGATTGCGACTGTCGACAAGTTCGCGATGATGGCCTGGCGCTCTGAGGCCCGCACGCTCTTCGGCCGTGTTCGAGAAGAGTGCAGCCGGCATGGGCTGCTTTGGCCCGGGCACGACTGCGGGACGGGGCATCGTGCACGGAGACCCCATCCGACAGCGAGGGTTTTGCCCGTCCGTGCCGTGCGTCCTCCCGATCTGATCATTCAGGACGAGTTCCACCTCATCAGTGGTCCATTGGGGACGATGGTCGGGCTGTACGAAAGTGCCGTCGACGACCTCTGCAGTTGGGATTTGGGTGAGATGACGGTCCGTCCCAAGATCGTGGCTTCGACAGCAACCGCCCGACGCGCAGGGGATCAGGTGCGGAATGTATTCATGCGGCGACTCGCACTCTTCCCCCCGAAGGCCCTCGACGTAGAGGATGACTTCTTTTCGGTGCAGCGCCCCACTGAGAGCACGCCTGGTAGATGCTACATCGGCGTTTGTGCTCCTGGTAGTTCGCGGCCTGCTGTCCTGATTCGGACCTACACCGCGGTCCTCACGGCTGCCCAGGCCCTGTTCGACCATTTTGGCCCGGTCGCTGACCCGTACATGACCCTCGTCGGGTACTTTAATTCGCTGCGCGAACTGGGTGGAATGAAGCGTATGGCCGAAGACGATGTGAGGTACCGTTCATTCAGGGTCCAGATGGGCCGTTCACCTCGTCCCGGTTTGGCCCAGCGTGATCCCGGCGAGGTAGTCGAATTGACCTCGCGGGTTTCTAGTCAGAATATTCCGAAGTATCTCGACCAGCTCGAGGTCGGCTTCGGGGGCCAGTACGACGATTCCGAACAGAGATGGGTCATTCGGAGAAACCAGGGCGATTCGCGTCCGATCGATGTCGTCCTCGCCACGAACATGTTGTCTGTCGGCGTCGATGTGAGCCGGTTGGGCGTCATGGTCGTGAATGGCCAGCCGAAAGGGACCGCCGAGTATATCCAAGCGACGAGCCGAGTAGGCCGCGCCTTTCCGGGGCTCGTCGTATCGGTGCTGACTTGGGCTCGGCCTCGCGACTTGTCGCATTACGAAACGTACGAGCACTATCACGCGACATTCTATCAGCACGTCGAGGCGCAATCGGTCACGCCCTTTTCTCCTCGCGCATTGGATCGGGGGTTGACTGGCGCTATGCTGTCTGTGATGCGGAACCGATATGAGCCGTTCGCCCCGAACACGGGTGCCGCCGCTATGACAAGTCCCAGCTGTCCGGAAATGGTCGCGACCGTGCAGACTCTGGCTGGGAGAGCGTGGGACGTGACCGAGGATTCGGCGAAGAAGGGCCTGACTGAGGCAGCCCTGAAGAGCCGTGCCGACGATTGGGCCCGGGAAGCGGCTGTCGGTGGGCGTGTCCTCGTCTATCAACGATATGGGGCGGGTTCCACAGCCTACCCGTTGCTCGAGTCCCCGGGGATTCGAGCGTGGTCTCCGCGGACAGTGCCCACTTCGATGCGCGAAGTCGAGCCCGGCGTTCGCCTCGTCATGGAGGACGACCGTTCCCTCACGGACCCAGCTTGGCAGCCTCGCCCGGCGAACGATGAGGATGAGTCATGAGCAAGACTCCTGTCGGAGCCATCCGACCCAGCCAGCTACTGTGGACCTAGGGCCCCGGGGCGCTGATCGATCTGCCCAATCTCTGCTTCATTACGATGGGTGTCGACCGTTGGGAGCGCTATAGGTGCCAACCTATACTAGAGGCCCGGTTGCTCGCCAACG
>JADHED010001643.1_pt1 | contig 18008 bp, 13 predicted proteins | sample 8952041 | NCBI WGS metagenome assembly JADHED01 (sample SAMN16124423, study PRJNA663239) | bioreactor sludge metagenome | isolation source: sludge (control) | place: India:Bengaluru | collected 2018-09-08
GCTACCTTGCCCTCCCGGGCATTTGTGAATAATCCTCATGACTTTGACCTACAAGGCACAAAGACTCGAAGGATTTTTGAATTCCCCCCCCTCTTTGTGTCTTGGTGTCTTGGTGGTGAACGGAATCGGCCCGAAAAAATCAGCGAGGGAACCTGAAGAACTCTGGTTCAGACGTTTCTTTTCTCACCTGCATTGGCCATATCGAAAACCACACCTGGGACGGGTGTGCTCCCCGGAAGGAGGAGCTTTCCACGCCTGCTTTCCATGCGATTGCGTTGGGAAACCAACTTCCAGCAATCTCGGCTCCGGAGATAAGGAATGCCCTTCACAATCCGAGAATTCGCTGAAGCATTTCCTCGTCGGGAGAAGGGCCAACCAGTGCCAGAGTGATCCGGGAAGGGGCCAAAATTTCTTTCGCCGCCGCACGGATTTCCTCCGGGGTGACAGCGCGAATTTTTTCATGAACGTCCTCGGGGTCCACAATCTTCCCATAAACAAGCACCGAACTCCCAAGACGCATGTTTTGACTGGAAGTGCGTTCAAGGGACATTCTGCTGGAACCGATGGCGTATTCCTTTGCTCTCCGGAGTTCTGCCGTTCCGACCAGTTTCGTCCCCATCACCGCAAATTCGGCCAAAATCAGACGGAGGGATTTCTCGAGGTTCTTCCTGTCAAGGCCGACAGAAATATTGAAGACACCGGTATCATCGAGCGTCAGGGGATGAGTGCTCACCGAATAGCACAGCCCACGCTTCTCGCGAAGCTCCTGAAACAATCGGGAACTCGCATTGCCACCGAGCAGAATGTGCATCAGATGAAAGGCGTACCTTCTTGCATCCTTGTGGCTGAAGGCCGGAAGGGCGAGTGCCACCTGGGTTTGCTGAATGTCTCTTGCCTCGACACTCAGGCGAGGATGGGACGGTGGAGCGGGTGCCGGCTTCGCCGCAGGTTTGCGGCCTTTTCCCAACCCGGCCAACCGGTGCTCCACCCGCGCAACAACCTCTTCGTGGGAGATTTTTCCCGCGGCAGAAACCACCGTGCTGGATGTGTGGTAATGGCTGGCACGGTAATCCAAAAATTCCTCGCGCCCCATCCTCTCAATGGTTTGCAGGGTTCCGGTGAGCGGACGCCCCAGCGGGTGACGCGGCCAGAAGGTGGCATTCAACAGTTCCTGGACATGCGAAGAAGGTTCGTCACGATACATCAGGATCTCTTCCCCGATCACGCCCCGTTCACGGTCGATGTCCTGTTTGGAAAACCGTGGATCGAGGTAGATGTCGCAGAGCACATCACAGACCCGGGGGAAATACTCCGCCGCCGCCGTGGCATAGTAGCAGGTTCGTTCTTCGGCCGTATAGGCGTTCATATCCCCGCCAACTCCCTCGATTTCCTGCATGATCCGTCGCGCCGAACGACGGCGGGTCCCCTTGAACAACATGTGCTCGATGAAGTGCGAGATCCCATTGAGCGAAGCCGGTTCATGGCGTCCCCCCACCGACGCCCAAATCCCCATCGCAGCCGTCTGCGCGTGGGGCATCTCGCAGGTGGCCACCCGGAGGCCACCGGGAAGCGTTGTCAGTTTGGTGATATTTGCCATCGGAAGAGCCCGCAACCGTATCTTCCCCCGTCGCAGAGGTCAAATCCCACCGTTACAGGGAATGATCACTTCATCTGCAAGACACCCTTCGCATCCAATCTGGCCGGTTTGCCATTCACCGTAATTCCAGCCAACTGCACAGCCGTAAGCCCCGTGACACCGGAACCGAAAGAAACCGCCGTTTTCCCGGGAACATGATTTTCAACAAGCACCCTTGCGGAAGGAGTCCATTGGCAGGAAGAGGAATCCGCAAAAGAAACAACCGCGTTCTTTTCCAGCACGATCCTCAACACTCCGGTTTCCGTTACGGTAAGAGTCCCAAAATCAGCTCCATGTCCGTCGGTTTCCAGCGTGGAGGTTCCTGTCACGGTCAAATTTGCCGGGTCGGAAAAAGCCCCGTCGGCGGCCAATTTGACAACGGCCTCGCCCATGGTGTAACTGCTGCCCGCAATCGCATCCGATCGGGCCAAAACAATGGCACCTCCCGCAAAGCCAACCCCTCCCCGGACACTGGTGGTTTTGCCTTTTCCTCCGATGAGCACGGTCCCCGAAGTTCCAAATCGCAACCCGCTGTGAACCAGATTTCCCAAAATCTCGGTCTTGGACTCAGAAAATCCTCCAAAATTCACCAGAGTCTCCAGCACCAGATCCTTGCGAAAAGACACGATGAAATCTTTGGCAGGAAGAATCGCCGGGATGGCTTTGCTGCCTTGAAACGCTTTGCGAACATGCGTTTCAATGTCAAAAATTGCCTGAAAACACCCTGACCCCCCCTGACTTGCACAGGAAATCACAGTGATGAATCCCGGCTCGGTTCCCTGGCATTCCAGCGTCAAAGTCGCTCCGTTCCGGGACTCCAACGTCAAATCACTCTCCGAAATGGCCCGCTTCATGGAAAATCGAATTCCGCTCGCGCTGGCATTTTTTTCCAGAATCACTTTTTCTCCCTGTTCGAAATTCAGAAACTCCGCCGCCGGTTGAATGGCATCCGGAATCCCGTTGCCCCAGTTCACCTCATCACTCCACAAGCCCCCATTGCCACCAAGCCATCGTGACACAGCCCCTTCCTCGGCCATCGCGGAAATTAAAAATCCCGAACACAACAACGCCCATCCGGCACGGTGCAGGCAGGAAGAAAACGGGAAGGACTTTTTAAATCCCGAAAACGACTTTTGGACAAAATGGACAAAAGTCTCGGAAAAGCATTTACAAAAAGAGGAATTGAAATACTTTCGACTCCTGTACATTGGCTGTAAAGCAATCCTGTTGCTGTCAAAAGTTTCCTGTCGCTGTATTCGGGGCAATAGTTCATTCATGATCAAGAGGGGGAATTTTTCCCGTGAGATTGCAGTTCTTCTTGTGTCTTTTGGGGAAAAACGGAGGATGATGTGGCTCTGGCTTTTTGTCAAAAGCAAACACCGCATGCCGGAATCGTTCGCTCCCATCGGGATGATGGGCCAGATTTCGAGACCCCCGAAATCATCAACAAGGATCCGCATCTCAATCGTTCGGCGAGCCTGACTGGCTTTACGCCAGGGGGCCGCCACTGCCATCAGGCACAGACTGACAAACCGCCCGAAGTGCTGCTGCACAAAGACACCGGATGTTATTTTGCTACGGCTTATAGGATGCATTTATAAATTTCAAAGAAAGATACTTCTCCGCATACCGGGGTCCGATGGTTGTCTGGGATTCGGTGTTGTAGTGGAGATTGTCCCCGATATTTCCCTTGAGATCCCGCGCATCCACACAGGCCGTTTGCGGACGCTGTTTCGGAAGATCCAGCAGAATGCCATTGATCTCCCTGGCCCGGGGGTAGTTGGCCTTTGCTTCAACAAACGAGCCAATGGTGCAGGCAATGAAAGGCAGATCCGGTATTCCCAGATCCTTCCGGAGGTTGTCCACGAGTTTCAAAAGACTCTTCTGATACTCGGGATAAAGATTGTCTTTTGAATCCGATTCGCCCTGCAGCCAGAGAACTCCGCGAAGCTGTGTCTTCCCGGAAGGACCCTGTGACAAGGCCAGCTTGGCACGGCGCACAGCTTCATCATACAAACTGCGGGGCACACCGGGCTGCCATTGGCTGATCTTTGACCCGCCAACACCACAGGGAATGAGTCCGACCAGCACATCCGGTTCCCGTGCCGCAAGGGTCTGCGCAAACGACAGCCCCGGTCCCACTCCCGCATTGCTTTTTTTGTCGATCGGATCCACCCGACCGTCCACATGCAGGGGATCTTTCGCCACCACCCACTGGTCGTTCTTCATCTGCATCGAGACAATGTGCGGATTGGACTTCTGATCAGGCGGCACCTCCCCACGGCCTTTCATGTTCGACTGCCCCGCCAACAGGAACAAGTCCAACCGCCGAACTCCTTCCGGGAGCTTGGAAATGTCCACCGACTCCGCCCCGTCTTTGAGAACAGGAGTCTCTTCGGAAAAAACAACCGTCAACCCCACAAAGACAGCGACAATAAAGAGGAGGTTTTTGTGCATTCTTGGCAGACAGGATTTCAACCTAGAAAAAGCAGTTCATTTCACCACAAAGATCACAAAGAACACAAAGAGAGGCAGATATATAGTGATATACCGGGAGATGTGATTCACCCGATAGGTGAGGAAGAATCAGCGTTGTGCGTTTGCAAATTTCTTTCTTTGTGGCCTTTGTGATCTTTGTGGTTCATTCCATCTTCCCTTTTTTAGGTTCATCCCAGCATCTTTCTTATGGTTGGACCGTCACTGCGCGGCACTCGTGAGATGCCTGTCGAGTTGGGCCTTCATTTCCGCCACACGGGAAGCCTGGGCTGGGTTATCCACGAGATTTTTCAACTCCTGGGGATCGGTTTCAATATCGTAAAACTGTCTTCCCGCCTTGCCTCCATCCCACTCGATATACCGGTAGCGTCCGTCCGTGATGGCATGCCCCATAAGTTTCGTATGAGTGGAAAGCATCGTGTTGAAGGCATAGGGTTTGAGTTTCGCCGAGGGATTGATCAACAGGGGTTGCAGGCTCATCCCCTGCACCTCTTTCGGAACCGGCAAGCCGGCAAGCCCGGCAAGCGTGGGATAAATGTCCACCTGCTCAACAGGGCTTTTGCAAACCCCCGGTTTCACTCCCGGAGCCGCCACAATCAGGGGAACATGCGTTCCATTCTCAAACAACGTCTGCTTCGCCCAAAGTCCGTGCTCCCCAAGCTGATATCCATGGTCGCCGGTGAGCAGAATCACGGTGTCTTTGTCCAATCCCAGTTCCTTCAGCTTGTCCAACACCCGGCCAACCTGGGAATCCACGAACGCCGTGGAAGCCAGATACGCGCGCTTGCCTTCCCTTGCATATTTCTCATTGGGGGCCTCGTAGCGGAAAATGTTGTTGTTGGGGCGAAGCGCGGCATTCGGAATGCCGGAAGTATCCTCCCCGCCCGTCTGGTAATACTGCGGCATTGCGATTTTCAGGGGATCGAACTTCTCAAAAAAAGCCTTGGGAGCCACATAAGGGGTGTGGGGACGAATGAACCCCACCGCTAGAAAAAATGGCTTTCCGGCTGACTTGAAGGACTCCAGCGCCCCAATGGCATTGCTGGCAATTTCATAGTCCGTAAAATCCGCGTCGGGATGGGTCGAAGCACCATACGTGCGATTGTAGCCGGAATCCTCGTGATCCCTTCCCTTCCCTTTTCCTTCCCCGTTTTTTTTCTTCTTGTTGTGCGGAGGGTCGGAAAGATCCCCTTCGCCGGCCTCAGCCAGCTTGGCTTCTTCAAAAATGGCGGAATCCTTGCTCAGCGGCGCCCCCTGCTCCAGATCCAGCTTCTCCTTCGTTCCCCCGACATGGAATACCTTTCCCAGTTTTCCCACGGTATATCCCGCATCCTTGAAAAGCTCCGGCAAAGTCACGGCATCGGGCAGCGCCTTCCGGAAATTGACCGTCAAATCATAAACCTGGGTTCGCTCCGGATAACACCCTGTCAAAAACGAAGCCCGGGAAGGATTGCAAAGGGAGAATTGCGTATAGGCACGATCGAACCTCACCCCCTCCGAAGCCAGCTTGTCCATGTTCGGCGTCAGGGCATCCTTGTCGCCATAGCTGCTCAACGTCGTGGTGAGATCATCCACAATGATGAAGAGCACATTCGGTTTTGCATCCTGCGCACCAAATGTCGGCAGAGTGATGGACAAGGAAGCCAACAGGGAGAGAAGACGGAATTTCATGAGTCGCAAAACAACTAAATGGATAACAGCTTGGGAAAATTTAACAAAACAAACTCCATCAAGTTGCAAAAAACTCTCCCGAAGTGATGGAATTCCTGCCGCACAAAGCCGGAAACATGGCCAATACAGACAAGAAAAGAAACGTCTGGACCAGAGTTCTTCAGGGCCTATCGGAGAAAAAACGGACGGATTTTTTTCGGGCGGGTTCTGTTAACCACAAAGACGCCAAGCCACAAAGAGGTGGGATTCAAAAATCCTTCGAGTCGTGGTGAATTTTCTTCTTGTTCGTGAATGGGCCATTGCCGGAAAAGACGGAGGGAAAGTTTTCGTTGGATGCAGTCTGCTCTTGGGGTACATTCCAGCCATGAGAGAACAGATTGAGAAACTTCTGCGCGCGGTGCCATTTGAACCACTCAGCGTGGATGTGGCTGCAGATGTGGCATATTCCATTCCGACTCCGGATCATGTCCTCCTGGGAAAAAACATCCTCGTCGTTGAAGATGATCAAGGCTACGTCGACTTGGTGAATTATCGCCACATCCGACGTATTTCCCACAAGGCAATCCCCCATTGATCTGTCCCGAATCCGACGATTTCCCGCGAAGCCGCCAAGACGCGAAGGGAAAGAAGAAAACGTCTCACGCAGAGCCGCAGGGCGCGCAGAGGAAGATCCCCCCTTCAGGAGAGATGTCGCCCCCTCTTTTTCTTTGCCCGCGCCTTGGCGGCTTCGCGGAAGAGAGTCACACCCTTGACAGCGTGTTGGCACTGACAAAAAGATTTCGCTGTTTGAATGCGGTTGGGGACTCCTGAAGATAAATCATGCGCAGGCCATGCGTCTTCGCTGCAAAATACGGTTTTTCCAGCACACGAAGAGGGCTTTTCACCCACTCGGGCCGGGAGAACCGATATTGGCGGCACAAGTGATCACACACGGCGGCCAGGTAGGCATCGGCCACTCCATGGTCTTTCAACACTTCTGCAAGCATCATGGGTTCGTCCCGCAGCTTCTCCTCCAGTGGCATCGCATGAAAGCCGTCCAGGAAATCGCGCAGCGCATGGGACAGGCTTCCCTCCAAACAGGCCGTCTCGGCAACTTCCCTGAGACTGAAAAGACGGCTCGCAATCATGCCTTCTTCCCGCCTTCCTCGATTTCCGACATCACCTCGCTGATAAAATAGCGGGTTTTGACATGGAGTCGCTCAACCGGATAAAAACGTCCCACCACCTCGCAAACCTCCTCTTCGGTCATCAACCCGAGCGATCTGATGAGGAATTCGACGTCCTTGCGGTCTTCGGAAACCTCCCCGGAACGGGCGGCCACACACTTCATGGCAAGCAGATATTCCGCCGTTGGGACAAACACACGCAGGTGCTCAAGTCCTTCCAGCTCGGGAACCGGCTCCCCGCTCCATTCCTCGTTGTGGGAGAGAAATCCCTTCACCCCGTCGTTGAGCCAATCGGCAGGCAACTCCAACTCATCGGCCACCACGCGCGCCGCCTCCAAGATTTCCGCCTTGGGGCGAAAAACGGCATCCACATCCCGTGTGGCCTCGCGCGCATCAAACACCAACACCATTTCCGCTCCCCCATAAATGCAGATTTCACCGGCAATGCCACGCCGGCCACACTCGGCTTCGAGCGCCCGCAGAGCTTCGATGATTTCACGTCTCGTCAACTTCATTCTTTCCTCCGGGAACTTCAGGTCAAGACTGGCACCCCCATCCGGCACGGTCAACTCCGGATCGGTGTCTGCAAAAAGGAATCGCGCGCAACAGAATACTTGAAAATCTCCCGCGAAGCCGCCAAGACGCGAAAGAAAAAGGGAGCAACATTTCTCCTGAATGGGGATCTTCCTCTGTGTGCCCTGCGGCTCTGCGTGAGACTTTTTCTTTTTTCCCCTCGCGCCTCGGCGGCTTCGCGAGAAGAGGTTACAAAAAAACGCCCGGGGTTTTCCCGGGCGTTTTCTTTTAAGTGTCTTTCAGTGTCCCTGGGTGGTTCAAGCATTCCGACGACGGCGCAAAACCATCGTCACGGTCAACCCAGCTGCCAAGAGACCCCAAGTTGCCGGCTCGGGAATGACCACCAATTCCAAGCTTCCGATTTGGAAGTAGGCCGATTTCCCCCCCCCGATGTCGAACGCATTTCCAATCCCCAGATTCGCGAGGTTTGTTGTGTCGATCGTTGCGGCTCCATCAATGAGAACATAGGTGCCCAGTGCCACTGAGCTGTCCAAACCAACAAGGTCATCCACGCCAAACCCGCCAAAGGTCACATTTGTTCCATTGACGGTGAGTGTGTCCGTGAGGCTGAAGACAAACTTTGCCCCGGAATCCAGCGTTAAGCTTCCTCCAATGGTGCCATTGCCGCCGAATGTGCCCGTGGAGGACACTGTCACCAATCCGGTTGCCGCGCTGTTGTTTCCATGGACAAGCATTGTTCCCGCACTCACCGTCGTTGTGCCGAGGTAGGAATTCACCGTTCCACTGGCAAGAGTAAGTGTTGCGTTGCCATTTTTGACAAGATCGGCATCATCCGCCCCGGTGATGTTTCCAGAAACCGTCATGTTGGCCGTCGTCGTGATCACCGCATTGTTGCTCACAGAAGCAACAGCATCCCCAAGATGGATGTTTTGGGACAGATTGACATCCACCAATGATTCCAAATTTCCACGGATGGTATTGTCTGTTGTTGCGTTATTGAAGGTGATAGTCGTTCCTGAGCCGATTGCATTCACATGATTCAACTGGAGCTTGTTTGCGCCATTGAATTTCCAGTTCCCAGTCCATCCCGAATTGTTGCCTGACAACCTCACCGTTCCGGCAAGAAACCCATTGACGCTGAAGTTGCCTGTTCCGGTGAAAACTCCTGTGAAATCCGTGGTTTGGCTGAGCGCATTGCCCTGCGTATTGCTGTCCAAAGCAATATTGTTGGCAATGGCCACACTCGAACCCGCATTCCATTGGCCGCCGCTGAAAGTGACGTTTCCCGTCCCAAAAGCATTTGCGTGACTTGTTTTTGCAACACCACCACTCACCGTTGTCCCACCGGTATAGGAGTTGTTCCCCGACAATGTCCATGTTCCTTTATTTATCACCAAACTTGTGGCTCCACCGCTGCTGTCTCCAATGGCTCCCGAAATCACTCCGAGATTGCCGTTGGCACTGGCATCAAGCGTGAGTATTTTTGCCCCGGCACCCGTGGCAGTAAAATCGCTCGAAAAAGTCAGCGTGTCACTGCCAGTTTTGTTATTCCTCAAAGTCGCTCCACCGGTTGTTCCCGCAAGATTGATGGTCTTCGTAACGGTCTCGTTCCCGGCCCCGTCCACCCACAGTGAGGCAGTGGCGGTGCCCGAACCCATATTGATCGTCGACCCTGTTCCAAGGTTTGTATTGACGAAAGAAGCAAAGAGCACGCCCGAGTTAATCGTTGTATTTCCCGAATAAGTATTTGTTCCACTGAGGATGAGATTCCCCAGGTTGGCTTTGATAATGCCGCCAGTCCCACTGAGAATTCCTCCCAGAGTGATATTGCCATTGTTTCTGGTATTGATTGTGCGATCCGCCGATCCCAGATCCATGTTCAGATTGATGACTTTGTTCGTGACCCCTGTGGCACTCATCGTGATGTTCCCATTCAGAACGATGTCATTCCCATTGATCGTATACGCCAGTGCATTTGCAACAAAATCAAGGCCATTGACAACAAAACCGGAAGCAAAGTCATTATTGAGAGTCGTCCCGGATGGGGAGGTGGCTCCAAATGACAAAATGTCGCTCCCACTGACAGGAAGCGTATTCCAGTTTGCGGCATCATTCAAGTTGACCGAGGTGTCTCCATCCCAAGTGCGGGTGGCGGCGAATCCGAGCTGGCTTCCTCCTGCAACAACGGCAGCGACAACAGCCGCACGGACTGTCTTTTTCCATTCAGGGAACGTTTTCATATGATTTGTGGGGTATGTTTTCTGTGGGGTTTCGTGGACTAACATAAGAATCTCTCACTTTCCAAAAAGACGCAAGATGTTTTTTATGGTAATTTTATTATCATTTTATCCTATCTCTTCATGAGAAGGATTGAGCATTCATGCTCTGATTAACGATTTTTTTACTTTTCGCACAACCCTCTCTCACAGATTTTGCAGACAAATGCGCAACAGGACGCGGAGAAATCTCCCGCGAAACCGCAAGATTTGAAGGAAAGAAGCCATCTCACGCAGAGCCGCAGGGCACGCAGAGGAAAATCCCCGTCAGGAGAAATGTCCCCCCTCTTTTTCCTTCGCGCCTTGGCGGCTTTGCGGGAGGTCAAAAAACCGCCTGAGTTTTTTCAGAAAAGCATTGGTAGAAAAGCGGCCTTAAAATCCTCCACCCACAACCGCATTTCCTGCAAACCCTTCTTGTAAATCTTGTTAATCTTGTCCAAAAACCGACCCGAGTCATGACACACTTGCCGTCCTTGAAGATTTTTCATTGACGAACATTCCCCGAAAGGAAACGTTGCATATTCTTCCCATGTTCCCTCTCTTTTCCCCCATTTTTGTCAAACGCGTTGCCGTTGCTTTGGTGTTTGGCGCGGCTTGGTTGGTGGCGGAAAGGCTTTCCGCCGCAGAGGAAAGGGCTCCGAACATTGTCTTTGTTCTGGCTGATGATCTGGGATGGAAGGATCTGGCGTGCATGGGGAGTCCTCTCTACAAGACTCCAAATATCGATGCCCTTCGGGCAAGCGGGATGCTTTTTACCCACGCTTACTCCGCTTCACCGCTCTGCTCGCCGACACGCGCCAGCATCCTGACCGGACAATATCCCGCCCGGATGAGTTCATCGGCAATATGTTCCCAGCCTGAAGCAGCGGCTTTCATCAGCGCAGTCTGGCTTGCATCGCTGACGTCTCTTTTGTTGATGTCGACGTTTCCGAGCATTTTCCGCACTTCTCCAATGTCTCCTGAATCCACCGCGCAAAACCAGGGATCCGATGATTTCTTCAGACCGATGACACTGCCCTTGAAATCAAGAGTGCCGGCCTTGAAGACACGCTCTCCCGCACCGGGTTCCCCGAGAAGTGCCGTCAAACGCGCATCCCAAAGCTGGAAAAGACGGTTCTGCGGATTCCTCTCCAAAATTTGACGTGTCCATTCGCGGGCGGCGACATATTCCCCCAGGTGGCGATACCCCATGGCACAAAGTCTCGAATATCCTTCGTTTTCAGGTTCCAACTCGGCCGCCCTTTGCCAAGAATCAATGGCTTCCCTCCTCAGCCCGAGATGCCAAAGGACGTGTCCCTGCATTTCGTTATACGTGGCGTTCCCCGGTTCCATGGAGACAGCTTCCTTGATCAATTCCCATGCCTCCCGGTCTCTTCCCAATTTCAGAAAAGTGAAGGCCGCTGCATGAAGGCTCCAAGGTTTCCGCTCCATCCCCACCGCCGCTTCACGATGCCTGCCAGCCATGTCGTAGTTCTCCGTGTCATCCAACAAATTTGCCAGGGTTTGATGCACCAGCACCGGCCCCGGACAAGGAGCCATGAGTGAAAGAACGGTGTCGTACTCACGAATTCCACATTGCAGAATCCGATGTCTCACCTCCGGCGAAAGATTTCTCCCGTTTCCATTGGTCAGGGTCCGCGCCATCGTCCCGGCCATCCAGTGGAGTGGAATCAATTCGGGATTCTGTTCACAAACCATCAGCAGGGCGTTGAAGTAATACAACGCTGTCGCCTCGTTGTCCGAAAAATCGATACCCAGAATACATGCGGAAGCCAATCCCTCCGGAGATTCCGGTTTGAAATACAAAACTTTTGCAAAACCCTGCGCGGATTCTCCGACAGCAAAACGACTGCGGGCTGCAACAGCAGAAAGAAAAAGACCATCCATGTCTTCCGGATTGGCCTTCAAAAGCTCCCGCAAATGGATTTCAGCTTTTTCCTGCGATCCTTCCGCGATGAATTGGAGAATTTCCGCCGTTTTGGAAGAAAGCGGTGCGGAGGCAGATGGAAACACCACTCCCGCCATTTCCGCAAAGACCAGCACAAAGAGAAGCAGCTTTTTCATCTTTGCGGATTCTGGGATAACAAAACGCTCTTTCGCAAGCATTTTTGTTTCAAAAAAAACGCTTCAAAGAACGTATTTTATCCTCCTTGAGACTCCGCACGCTCCATTGCCCAGATACGAAAACAGGCTGCTGGAGCAGTATCTTTCCTGGTGTCCGTCATTGACATAAATAAAGAGGGGTGTCAGGCCCCTCGCATGGCAATTAGATGTTCAGTCCCAGGGAGTGAACATCTAGTGTCCTGTAAAACCCTGCCTTTCCGACTGTCGGGCAACGCCGTGTCGGGAATCCCTGAAAGCCTCCAATGGATTGGAAGTCGCCCTGAAATCAGGAATCCGCGACATCTCAAAAAAATTGCAACTTTCCCCGCCTCGTCGTGTTTCATGAGCCGGATCAAGAATTGCCAGACCGTTTCGCAGAAGAATATTTTCCTTGTATTACGATTATCATAACCGTATGTGCTGCCTGCCCATCCCACCTCAAGCCCCGATATGAAGCCCCCGAAAGCATCTGTCTTGAAGTTTGTTCCCGGGGAGGCGATGGTTCCCGTGACCTGCTTCAAACGCCCATCATTCCATGTCCGCACCCGCCTGGGAAATCATCTTCGGTTTTGTGCGTCTGCACATTCTGCACCATGCTGCGGGGCAACCCCTGACCGGTGCCTGGATGCTCAAAGAACTCCGGGAACACGGTTACCGCATCAGCCCGGGAACACTCTATCCCATGATGCGCGCGATGGAGGAAGCCGGTTATCTCGCCTCGAAAAATGTGCAGAACGGTCGCCGTCGTTTCCGGGAGTATCGCATTACGGCCAAAGGCCGGACAGCGTTGAATGTGGCACGGCAGAAACTCGAGGAACTTTACCGGGAGGTCATTGTTGAAGCCGGGGATTCCGGCACCTGAAGCGGGGACGGCTCTTTGTTTTCCGCATTTCGGAAGCCTTCCCAACATTTTTCCCGGAATTCGCACTCCATGAACATCGTCTCCCTCTCGCTACGGCGTCCTCTGACTGTCGTTGTCCTCGTCCTGGTCGTGTTGCTGGGATCTCTTCTGGCACTGCAACGGATGAGCCGGGATATTTTTCCTCCGCTGGGGGTTCCGACCATTTATGTCGCCCAGCCGTTCGGAGGAATGGATCCGGCACAGATGGAAGGCTATCTGACTTATTACTACGAGTATCATTTCCTCTACATCACGGGCATTGAGCATGTGGAGTCCAAGTCCATCCAGGGGGCCTCCATCATGAAGCTCCAATTCCATCCCGGCACCGACATGTCGCAGGCGATGTCGGAGACCGTGGCCTATGTGAACCGTGCACGGGCCTTCATGCCGGCCGGAACTCCCGGCCCGTTCATCACGCGATTTGATGCAGGCAGCGTGCCGGTGGGTTACCTTGTTTTCTCCAGCGAGGACCCCAACCGCACCGTCGGGCAGATTCAGGACGCGGCGCTGAATTTGGTGCGTCCGCTTTTCGCGACACTGCCGGGAGTCTCCGCCCCGCCTCCTTTCGGAGGAAGCGCACGGACGGTTCTGGTCAATGTCGATCCCGAGCGGATGCGCGCCTACAACCTTTCTCCGGATGAAATCGTGCGGGCCATGTCGGAGGCCAATGTCATCAGCCCCTCGGGCAACATGAACCTCGGGGACAAGTATCCGATGGTGCCCGTCAACGCCATTGTCAAAGAGATCAAAGACCTGGAGAGGGTGCCCCTGAAAACCGGGCCGAACGGAACCGTCTTTGTCCGCGATCTTGCCTCTGTTCAGGACGGCTCCGACACCGTCACCTCCTACGCCCTGATCAATGGAAGACGCACCGTTTACATGCCAGTGACAAAGCGTTCCGACGCTTCCACCCTTGCCGTGGTCGCTCTGGTGAAGAAAAACCTCGCCAAATTCCAAAGCGTGCTGCCGGAAGACGTCAAGGTCAGCTTCGAATTCGATCAGACCCCCGTGGTGCTGCGTTCCATCAGGGAACTTCTCAAGGAAGGCGCGCTGGGGGCTGTCCTGACCGGTCTGGTCGTTCTGATTTTCCTCCGGGATCTGCGCACGGCATTGATCGTTGTCATCAACATTCCCATTTCCCTTTTGGCCGCCTGCTTTGCACTCTGGCTCACCGGCCAGAACATCAACCTGATGACACTGGGAGGCCTGGCGCTTGCCGTCGGCATTCTGGTGGACGAGGCCACGGTCACCGTGGAAAACATCCACGCCCATCTCGCCCGGGGGGTTCCGCTGGCACTGGCCGCCTTGAATGCCACGCGAGAGACGGCACTGCCAAGGCTTCTGGCCATGCTCTCCATCCTGGCGGTCTTTTCCCCGGCCCTGTTCATGACCGGCCCCGGGCAGGCACTCTTTGCGCCACTCGCACTGGCCGTGGGTTTTTCCATGGCGGCCTCTTTTGTTCTCTCCAGCACCCTGGTGCCCATCCTCTCCATCTGGTTCCTGCGGGGGCATGACGCCGGCATTCACGCATCGTCCTTCTTTTTCCGCATCCAGGAAAAATACCGCAAAACGCTCGAACGGACGCTTTGTCTGCGCTGGCCTGTTGTCGTCGCCTACATGGCCGTCACTGTTCTGGTCATCCTGTTTCTGGGAAACCGGCTGGGACTTGAGATTTTCCCGCGTTCGGACACCGGTCAGTTTGCCCTCCGGCTCCGGGCACCCGCGGGAACAAACGTGGAAACCACGGAAGCCCTCGCAAAAAAGACCCTGGTCCTCATCGCCCGCGAAGCAGGGGAAAAGAACATCGCCCTCACCATGGGGCTGGTGGGCGTCCATGCTCCCAACTATCCTGTCAATCTCATCCATTTGTGGAATGGAGGCCCCGAGGAAGGGTGGCTGGCCGTGCAGCTTGCGAAGGGAAGCAAAGTTTCTGTCGAAAACCTCAAGGAACGCCTCCGCAAAGTTTTCTCCGAAGAAATGCCGGATGTCCGGTTCTCTTTCGAGCCCAGCGACATCGTCAACCGGGTGATGAGCTTCGGCTCCAATACTCCGGTGGAAGTCGCCGTCAGCGGCCCCAGCCTCTCCGTCAACAGGGAACATGCGGACAAACTTTTTGCCGAACTGAAAAAAATCCCGGAATTGCGCGATGTCCAGTTCGCACAAACCCTGGACTTCCCCACGGTCAACGTCACCATCGACCGGGAGCGCGCCGGCCTGTCGGACGTGAAGGTCTCCGACATCACCCGTTCCCTGGTGGCAGCAACCACATCCAGCCGTTTCACAACGGCAAACTTCTGGTCCGATCCAAAGACGGGCGTCAGTTACAACCTCCAGGTCCAAATTCCCCAGGCAAAAACCACCAGTCTGGAAGACTTGAAGAATGTGCCTGTCAGCCGCCGGGACGGAGATGGCATTTTGCTCCGGAACCTCGCGACCGTGAGTCCGGGAGAAACCGCCGGCCAGATCGAAAGATACAACATGGCCCGCGTGATTTCCATCACGGCCAACATCCATGAGGCGGACCTCGGCCGTGTTGCCCGCAAGATCAGCCTGGCCATTGAAAAAGCAGGGGCTCCTCCGCCCAAGACGACGGTTAGTATCCGCGGCCAACTGCCCTCCCTGCTGGAGCTTCTCAATGGGTTTCGCTCCGGGTTGCTGGTGGCCATCGTGGTGGTGTTTCTGCTTCTGGCAGCCAATTTCCAGTCCTTCCAGCTTTCCTTCACGGTCATCTCCACGGCACCGGCCGTGGTGGCGGGGGCAGCTGCCATGCTCTGGCTGACGGGAACCACCGTGAACATCCAATCCGCCATCGGCTCCATTATGGCCGTGGGTGTGGCCGTCGCCAATGCCATCCTTCTTGTCACCTTTGCGGAACGCGCCCGCCTGCGTGGAGCGGGTGCCCGGGAGGCAGCCATCGAAGGCGCGGCGGGACGGCTGCGTCCGATTTTGATGACCAGTTTTGCCATGTTTGCAGGCATGCTGCCCATGGCTCTGGGGTTGGGAGACGGCGGCGAACAAACAGCTCCCCTGGGAAGAGCCGTCATTGGAGGACTGCTCGCATCCACCGCCGCGACCCTCTTCGTTCTGCCGGCCGTCTTTTCCCTGGTCCGCCACCGCTCCAGCCGCGCCTCCCTTTCCCTCGATGCCGAAGATCCCCGCAGCAACCACTTTGTCTCTCCGGTCGCATTCGAAGACGAGTCCCCCTCCCATCAACCGCCCTCCGCAACATAAGCCCCATCCCATGTATCGCGTTTCTTTTCTTCTCATTGCCATAGCAGCCCTGACCGGAACCTCCCGGGCGGAACCCCCTCCGGCCATGGCCTCCGCGAAACCGTTCCGCGGCAGCATTGTCCGCTATGTCACACTTCCCGGCACCCTGTTGCCGGACCAGCAGGCCACGCTTTTTGCCAAGGTCGGCGGTTACCTCGGCCAGGCAACGGTTGACAAAGGCGCAAAGGTTCAAAAAGGCCAGTTGCTTGCCGAAATCGACGTTCCGGAACTGGAAGCGGAATGGAAAAAGAACCAAGCGGAGACGCGGCTGGCGGAAATCGAGCTGCAACGGCTTCGCGGAGCCTCCGGCAAAGCACCGGATCTTGTCACTCCCCTCGCGGTGGACAAGGCCGAGGCGGCATTCGCCATGAGCCAGGCCCAGGCCGAAAAAACTGCCGCCCTGCTGAAGTATTCCAAAATTCTGGCGCCCTTTGACGGGGTGGTCACCGAGCGGTTCCTTGATCCGGGGGCCTTTGTTCCGGCAGCCGCCACCGGAAGCACCCCTCAAAACGCCGCCCTTTTCACCCTCATGAACTTCGAGGTGATCCGTGCGCAAACAGCCATTCCCGAAGTGGAGGCCTCTTTCGTCAAGACCGGGCAGCCGGTGAAAATCACCGTGGAGGGGGCTCCGGGAAAGACTTTTGAAGGAACGGTCTCGCGCTTCAGCCAGGCCGTGGACAGCGACACCCGGAGCATGATTGTCCAGGCCGATCTGCCCAATCCGGATCTTGTCCTCCGGCCCGGCATGTATGCCAAAGTCAGCCTGGGAGTCCAGGAACACACGGAGGCCCTTCTCGTTCCCAAGCCTGCCATTGTCATGGAAAAGACCAACGCATTTGTATTTCGTTTTCTGGATGGAAAAGCCAGGAAGACGCCGGTCAAAATTGGTTTTGACGACGGTCGGAACATCGAAGTGCTGGAAGGTCTTGAGGGAGGGGAAATCCTGCTCGTTCCAGGAAAGATCCCTCTCACCGACGGCCAGGCCGTCCAAACCGAGGAAAAACTTCCGTGAGAAATACCACCCTCTTCTTCACATTGCTCGGAGCCTGCCTTTGCGCCCCCCCTGCCGGTTCCGCAAAAGATGCCGGGGCCCCACAGCCGACACCCATCACCCTGGCATCCGCCCTCCGGCTTGCGGGGGCAAACAACCTCGACATCAAAATTGTGGAGGAACGTCTCACGGAAGCCCGGGCCGACTCGCTGATCGCTCTGGAGGAATTTCTTCCCACACTTCGCGGCGGATTTGGCTTCCGGCAGCACGACGGAAACGCCCAAACGGTGGAAGGCCGGATTGTGGACGTCAACAAGCAACTGTTCACGGCCGGGACAGGACTCTCTGCGGAAGTCGAACTGGGAAACGCTGTTTACAATACCCTGGCATCACGACAACTCGTCAAGGCCGCCTCCCATGCCACCAACGCCCAGAAAAACTCTTCCATCTACCTTGCCGCCGTGGCGTTCTTTGATCTCGCCCGCGCCCAGGGTGCTCTGGACGTGGCCTCCGAAGCCTGCCGGATCGCGGCAGATTACAGCACCCAGGTCGAAAAAGCCGCCGAAGCCGGCCTAGCTTATCAGGGGGATGTTTTCCAGGCACAGACTCAAATTCAAAAATACGAACTGCTCAAAGAACAGCTCCTGGTTGAAAGAAGAACAACGTCCGCCCGGCTTTCCCAGATTCTGAACCTTGATCCCGCATTGGAACTGGAATGCGACGGAAAGAGCCTGGTCCCCCTCCACATCATTGACAGCAGGGAATCCCTCGGTTCTCTGGTTGGAAAAGCCATGTCCAGCCGGCCGGAATTGATGCGTCTGAATGCAGAGCTCCAGGCCTCCCGCGCCAATCACAGTGGGGCCATCTACGGTCCGGCCATCCCCTCACTCGCCGTGGAAACATTCTGGGGGGGCTTGGGCGGTGGGGCCGGCTTGGCTGCCGGGGTGGCTTCCACCTTCGGCTT